>Ga0315298_1005876_pt1 | contig 17074 bp, 14 predicted proteins | sample WHS_1_MG_FD_203077 | JGI IMG/M metagenome (GOLD analysis project Ga0315298, IMG submission 203077) | Extremophilic microbial mat communities from Washburn Hot Springs, YNP, Wyoming, USA - WHS_1_MG | ecosystem: Environmental > Aquatic > Thermal springs > Hot (42-90C) | place: USA: Wyoming...
TGTTCGAGAGCGCTCGTGCGGTGTTTCAATCCTCACCCTGCCTCGCGACAGGGTGCGACGCGAGTAGCCGCCCGTCTCGATCTCCGCCTTCGAGTTTCAATCCTCACCCTGCCTCGCGACAGGGTGCGACGGCCCCAGAGGGGCTCCTGGAGGCCATTCCTGCGCCTGTGGACCCTTTCATCGTCCCGATTCAGGCCCGAAGAGCATCAGTCCGCGGCGCGGATGGCCAGAAACCCCCTCGAAATGGGCTCGCAAGCCTACAGTCTCGCTTCGCAATCGGCCCCGCGGTTCCCAGATGGCCCTCACGGATGCGCGAACCCCCTGCGTGGACCGTGCTAGCTGGAGATCCGCGCACCTATTAGAGCACCAGCGGGTCGTGTAGGTCCAGCACCACCTGTCTCCCCAGAACCTGCAGATACCGCTCTCGTGGCTCCTGGAGTCGGTAGATCCTGAGACTGTCCTCCCCCTCGTCGATCTCCTTCCTCAGCCTGTGCCTTAGCTGCTCCAGCTGCCCCGGTGTGACGATGCACTCGAACACCGATTTCTGCACCCGCTGGCCATAGGCCTCGCAGACCTTGGCGACACGATGCAGCCGCCGGCGCCCCGCAGCGCTCTCCGTGGACACGTCGTAGGTGACCAGAACCTCTATGGCAGTCCTCCTTTACTCTCACCTGTACACAAAGGGGGGATACTCCTTCAGATCGCCCCTCAGATGCCTGGCCAGCAGCCTGGCCTGCAGGTGCGGCACTAACCCCAGGGGTACCTTCTGGTTCAGGACCCTGTGGGTGACCACGTCCTCCTTCCTCTGCTGGTACGCCACCAGCAGCGCCCGCCGGCCCTCCTCGTTCAGCAGAACCGCCCCACCAGGCTTCTCCTCGAAGTGCTCCGGCTTCAGCTGCCTCCTGTTCACCAGAGTGAGGGCGAACCGATCCGCCATAACGGGCCTCAGCTCCTCCATGAGATCCAGCGCCAACGCGGGCCGGCCAGGCCTCAACGCGTGGAGGTAGCCCACCTGCGGATCCAGCCCCACCCCCTCCAGGGCCGAGGCGCACTCGAAACGGAGCAGAGTGTAGAGGAACGACAGAAGGGCGTTGGCCCGGTCCCTTGGTGGTCGACGCGTCCGCCCGGCAGGGGCCATGGCCTCGCGCTCGGACCGCACCATGTATCCGAACACGCCGAAGTAAGTCCGTGCCGCATCGCCTTCGGCCCCGCGTACCGCGTCCATGTCCCTAGCTACCCTCAGGGTCTCCAGGATCTCCGCCAGTCGTTCCGCGGCCTCTCCCAGCGGCCCGCTCTCCTCCCCGCCAGCGGCCTCGCGGCTCGCCCTAAGGAGGATCTGCCGGCTGTTCTGGATCTTCCCGGCCACTATCTGCCGGCCGATCCGCAGGGCGTGCTGTGGATCGGAGAGGGCTAGGTGCTGTGCCCGGCGCAGCAGGACATTCCCCCTGGTGGCCCCCTCCAGCCTCGCCTTGAACCTCCCGTGCTGGTCCAGCCATACCAGGCTCCGCCCATCCTCCGCACACCGCTGGATCAGAAACGGTGTCACGCTGACCCTTCCGAAGACGACGATGCCGCTGAGCCGGAGGAGAGGGATCCTCTTGGGGCCCTCGTCCTCCAACTCTATCTTCACCGTGTCGTTCTCCAGGTGCAGCACCGCTCCCTGCCTCTGCACATACAGAACGTTCAGCAGCTCATGCATCCTCCTCCCCCAGCTCCAGCGGACGGAACAGACTGCCCTGCAGGCCGCGCAGGCGAGACCTGTCCGCGACGACCCCGGGCATACAAGGGTCGCTGAGCGAGCAGTTGGGGCACCTCTCGTCGTTGGCGGGCTCCGGCAGGCGCGCCGTCCGCAGCAACCGCCGGACCCCTTCGATGGTTTCCACGGTCCTGGCGCGTAGCTCGGCGGTGAACTCGACCTCGTGCCGCCTGCGAGGACCCGCGTAGTAGATGGCACCCCTCGGCACCGCCACGCCTAGCATCTCCTCCAGGCACATGGCCTGGGCGCAGAGCTGCCGGTCGGGCCCCTCCCCGTGGCGCCTGCCCGGCTTGTATTCCACCGGGTAAGGGCCCTCATCCCGAAACTCGACCAGATCCGCGATCCCGTATAGCCCGAGCCTGTCGGACCAGACCGGGACCGACCGGGCGATCCGGACCCCCGGGCGCACAGTCTCGTCCCCGGTGTCCACCATCTCATGGACGATCCTGCTGCGGATGGTGAACAGGTTCTCCTCGAATACCTGCTCCAGGTGGATCAGCCCGCACTGGCGAGGGCAGTAGGCGAAGTGCTCGATGGCCGAGATGAGCACCTCGCCGTCCTCATCCCCCCACGGCGGGATCTCGTCCGCCGCGACCATATTCACGCCACCAATCGTGTCAGGGAGACCCCATCTGGGAGCCCCGCGTCGTCCACCATGACCTGGTAATCCTGGAAGGATCTGGGCGCTGCCACCTCGGGCTTTCGCGACACCACCACCCGTTCGAAGAGCCGGTGCGCGGGCGCGTTGCCCAGCTGGCTCTCGTGGCTGAAGACGTAGAGCCCGCGGCACGCCATCATCCCCCTGGAGGCGGAGCGGTCGGTCTCCCACATCTTCTCGAGCGCCGTCCAGAAGAGCGCCAGATCTTCTTCCGTCACTCCGGTCTGTTTCGCTAGGTGAGGGCTGAAGAAGCCGTGGGCCCGGTAGAGTCCGTAGGGCACCAGGGCCTTCCTGCCCATCTCGGTCTGCTTTCCGCGTCCCGAGGCGGTTCCGTTCTCCGCCACCGCGACCATGGTGTCCTCCTCCCGGGTCACCGCCACCCGGGTTATGGACAGGTCCAGCGGAACGATGGGGTCGATGGACCGGGCGAAGGTGATCTGCACGGGGCCACGAACCTGTCCGCAGTTCACGCTGACGCTCATCACGGCCCCAAACATGCGGATGTCATAGAAGTTGGCGCACATCCAGTCTCGGGCCCTGTTCACGTCGGCCGCCGCCTGCTTCGACCCCGTGGTCTTGATGCCCAGCTCCTGGTAGGCCCGGTTGTGCTTGGTGATCAGCGCCTCCCCGCCCTGCACATAGATCTTGTAGCGGCTCTCCTGACCCCGGGCCAGGTCCACCCAGTCCCGCACCTTCCGCTTGATGGCCACGTCGGTGACCAGACCCTGCATGGTTTCGGGGTCCACCCTCGGCAGGTTCCCCCCGTCGGGGTCGCCGTTGGGGTTGCCGTCCGCCACGTCGAACAGTAGAACGAAGTCGTGTCGCCGGCTGATGTCCAGATGAGCTGCAGCTGCCATCTTTTCTCTCCTCCCCATATGTGTGTGATGTGGTTCTGCCTGTTCTCCTGTATCCCTTACTGAAAAGGGAGCCGCTCCTGATTGGTACTGTTCCGCCAGCGGTGTGGGTGCCCAGTGGGCCACATCGGGTCCCCCGGGCAGAGGACCTAGGCGTTCTCGTCGGGCTCCAGCTCGGCCAGGCCCTCCTCGCCCGCGGTGGCGTGGCCGCTCCTCCTCCTTTCCGCGGCCTCGCGGGCAGCCTTGCGGTCCCACGCCCGCTGGTGGTAGTAGCCGAGGGCGAAGAGCCCCTGCTCCTCCAGGGTGAGGATGCGCGGGAAGGCCGGGAGCGCCGACTGGATATCCTCCAGCCTTGTCTGAAGTGCCCTCCAGGCCCCCGGGCGGTCCCTCTCCAGCTTCGCCAGGTGGGGCTGTGCCCCCCTTATGAGGCGGCCGAACACGGAGGATGGGGCCGAGGAGGCGGTTCCGAAGAAGCGGTCCACGATGGTCGAGTTGGCACCGGGGATGGCGAGGCGCTGGACCTCCTCCAGCACGGCCAGCAGTCGCCCGCAGAGATACGCCGGGCTGTGGTTGTTGGGCTCCAGTTGTACCATGTGGTCCTCCTTCCGCGTGAATTGCTGGCTCATGAGAACCAGCTTGATCATGGCTGCCCGAGGCCGGGTAACGCCCTGCTCGGCGTGGTTACGCCGAACCGCCTGGAACAGCAGGTCCATGGGCAGCGGGGCCCCGGTGAGTGCGGCGCGCAACATGGCCCGCGGGGTCGGCGGTGCCAGGTCTCGCGACTCGCGCACCAGCGACAGCGCCAGGGGATAGAGTCCTAGCGGCTGCGCCTCCTCGCCGGCGGGCCCTACGATGGCCTGCCGCTCGAACCAGGTTGATAGGTGGCGCCGGACCTCGCCAATCGTGGTGTCGATCCAGTCCCTCACCACGGCCCTTCCGCCACTGCCGGAGAGGGCGGTGCAGTAGAAGGCTGTGTCGTCCACCTCGGGCAGCGGTTTGCCGGAGTAGCCAGCCCCTAGCAGCTGGCGCACCTGCTCCGGCTTCGGGTCAGTCAGCAGATCCCAGAGGGAAAAGTCCACCTTCTCCCTGGTCCAGAAGATGAAGGCGGCACCTCCCAGGTCGATCCTGCTGGCCCTGTCCGCCAGGAGGCTGTTGGCCGCCTTGGTGAACCGTTCCCCGCACTCCTGGCAGGTGGGGGCTACCAGGGAGGCCGTCAGGCCGTAGGATTCGAAGGCGTCTGAGTTGGCCGAGATGATGGAGGTTCCGGAGGTCTGCCCGCCCGGCACGCGCTTGATCTTGCCCTGAAGCCGCTCCAGGACCGGACGCTCGCGTCCGCAGATGAGGCACTGCATGATGCGCGGTGGGCGGTTTGGATCCGCCTCCGGGTCGTTGACCCTGGCCCAGAAGGACTGCACCGCCGGCAGGTCCACCGGCAGCACCCCATCGACCCGGAAGGTGACCGTTGCTCCAGGGTCGAAGCTCTCGGGGAGCCGAAGGTGGGAGACGGGATCGTTGCTGAGAAAGGCCAGTACGGCCCGGACGGCGGGCTCACCGGTCTCGGCCGCGCACCTCTCCAGCAGCCGCATGTAGGCGCTGTGTCGTGCCTGCACCTTGTCGGGCGTGGAGTCCTTCTTGGGAAGGCCCAGGGTGTATTCGCCGTTGTCGGCCAGGAGGAGCGGCTTGATACCGGACGACCTTTGGACCTGGGGCATGGGACGGCGCAGCCCATTCTTGGTCCGCGGGCTGCTGGGATCGGAGGTGTCCACCGGCTCGGGACTCAGCGGGGCCCCATCCGATCCCAGCTCGATGATGTACCGGACGGCGGTATCGCTGTAGAGCTCCGGTGGCATGTCAAGCCTCGAACTGTATTCGACCAGCCGCTGTAAAAGCATGTCCAACCTCCTAATGGGACCCGTCGGCTGGGACTCGCAGTACCCCGCGCTCCAGCCGCGCCTGGAAGAAACGGGGTGTGCCCCGGCCGGAGCCGTCCGGCTCGTACCTCAGGTCCAGAAGCATGGGGCCCAGCTCCTCCGTCAGGTCGATGGCCTTCTCGCTCCCGTCGGGCTCCGCGAAATGGGCCGAGAACTCCCTGCATCCCAGGTATGGGGTGCTGAAGCATCTGCCCTCTCGGACCCTCCTCCGGAACTGGTCCCTGTACTTGGCCTCATCCTCCTGCACCTCTGGCTTCAGCTCGACCTGGGCGCGAATCAGGTAGTCCACGTCGCGAAGGGCCAGGGTGTGGCGCTGGGTCCTGTCCGCCGGTGCCTCGTATCCACCTCCCTCGGCTGCCCACCTCCTGGCGGTCTGCTCGCTGGCGCGGCTGCTCACCTCGTTTCTCACGATGGAGAAATAGCGTATGGGCTTCAGGACGTGGATCTCCTCCACCCTCCAGGTGAACTCCGGCTTCCAGAATACAGCCTCCAGCACGCCCCTGGCGGCGGACGGGGTCATCACCGGATAGGTGACCCGTTCCACCTTCATCTCGGGGCGGGTGAAGCAGGCGAAATCCCCCCAGACTCGAAGCTCCAATGGTGGATGTCTTGCGCTCATAGAACCTCCCTTCTCTTGGTCAGACTTCGGCTTGGCCGCTGCGCGCAGCGGCTGTCGCCCCACCCAGCATGCGCTGCAGCGCGGCCGCAGGCCGGCTCCCGCGGATCGCCATCGGACAGCGGAACGGCGTCAGATCACCAGGCTGTCCGCGTCGGGGCCTTCCCCGGTGAGTCCCCTCACCGGGTCGTACCTACCCAGCCATCTTCCCAGGCCGGGCATGATCTCCTCGATGAGGCCGAGGCGCCGGTACCGCTCGGCCTCCCTCGACCGCACTGACACGGTGTAGGGCTGGACCAGCCTCAGAAGATGGCGCGCGGATACCCTGGGTTCTCGGAGACGGCCCAGCATGGCTTCCACCTCCTCTCTCTCCCTGTCATTGCCATAGGGGACGACCACGCTCTCCGTTGCGTCGTCTATCATTCGGAACTGCCTGGAGACCTCTGGGTAGTCCATGGCTTTCCGCAGCTCCTGTATCCGCTCTCTGTCCGGCTCCACTATCTGGAAGAGCCGGCTGAAGTAGAGGTGGGGGACCGAGGGGTCGTCCATGTCGAGCTCTCCCCCGCCCAGCAGGGCCGCCGTCACACCCATTCCTGTGGAGTAGACGCCTTTGGGCGCTCCCCCCTCGGCGGGAGAGAACACCACCACCCGCCCGCGCTCCAGTCTCCCCTCTCGGTTGCAGCGCCCAGCCGCCTGAATGATGCCATCGAGCGGGCCGATGGCTCGGGCCACCAGCGGAAAGTCCAGGTCGACTCCGGCCTCCACTACCTGGGTCGATATCAGCCTGCAGCCTGCGCCCTTCCGAAGGAGGCGGCGGACCCTGGCGATCACGTCTCGCCGGTGGGCGCCGCACAGGAGCGTGGAGATGTGCAGCGCATCGGGGTCGGCGAGCGCGTCCAGGAGGGCCAGGGCGTCCCTCTTGGTGTTGACGACGGCAAGGGCCTGATGGCTATGCCTCAGCAGCTCGGCCACCTCGCTCCACGACCGAGGGGGATCCACCCGCCACTCGTAGTCCACCCTCTTCATCTGTTGGAACAGCGGTGCGGGGTCTGGAACGATCTCCACGGCTTCAAGCCGGCTGAAGGGCGCTATGGCCTCGAAGGCCGGCTGGGTAGCCGTCGAGAGGACCACGCTGGCCCCGTACTGCTGACAGAGGAGGCGGAGCGCGTCCAGGATCGGCTCCAGGAGGTGCGGCGGGAGGGCCTGGGCCTCGTCGAGGATCAGGATGGACCGCGCCAGTCGGTGGAGCTTTCGGCACCGGGATGGCTTCGAGGCGAAGAGGCTCTCGAAGAGCTGGACGGTGGTGGTGACGACCACGGGCGCGTCCCAGTTCTCGGCGGCCAGCCGCCGCCACTCCTCACTCGGGTCGAACTCGTCCGGGTCGCCCTCGGCGGCGGACGCCGCGGAATGGTGCTCGATCACCACCGGCTCCCCGGCGCTGTCCCCCAGGGCCTCCCTGTAGACCTGGGCGGTCTGCTCGGTGATGGTGATGAATGGGACCGCCACGATGATCCGCCTCAGTCCGTGCCGAATGGCATGCCTTAGGGCGAAGGCCATGGCCGAGAGGGTCTTCCCACCGCCGGTGGGCACCGTCAGGCGGAAGATGCCGGGGGGGTGCTCCGCGGCTCTAAGGCAGGCCCGGTAGACGGTGTCGCGCACTTTGCTCACCGTGTCCGACGGTCCGCCGCGCGAGAAGCGCCGGTGGTAGGAGGCGAATCGCTCCCACAGCTCCTGCATCCCCACGGTGCAGCCTCGGAGATCGGCGCGGCTTGGGTTGAGATGCGACTCGGTGTCCAGGAAGTCGGCGTCGACCAAAGCCGAGAAGAGCATCCGAATGAGCATCTCGGCCGATGCGGGGTCGCTGATGGCCAATGGAGGGATGGAGCCGCGGTCGAAGGAGCCGATCTCAGGGAAGAGTCGAGCCGCCCGCTCCAGAGTGGCGGTCACTTCTGGCCTGCTGTGGGCGCGGCTGAGCCACTCGCGGAAGGCGGTGGGGCTCTGGAGCCCGCCGTGGTGGGCCTGTACTACCATTGCCAGTGGTCCTGCGAGGCGAGCGACCACCGCTGCGCCCGCGGCCTTGTGGTCGGGCCCACGGGCCTGCGTCCTGCCTTCCTCGCATGCAAGAAGGTAGCGTTGGAAGGACTCCGAGAGCTTCCCGATGTCGTGGCACAAGCCGAGGAAGCGGCCAGCCTCCCTGGCGCCAAAGGCCGCGGCGAACTCCTCCGCCAGGCTGGCGACACCCTTCAGGTGCGCTGCCAGCTCCTGCCGCTGTCCTGCGCTGTTGCTGCTGTGTGCATAGTACATGGCAACCTCGGTGGTCTCAGGATGCGGGCGTGGGTGTGGTGCTAGAGGAACACCCACATGGTACCACTAATTTTCGCCATGTCGAGCGTCTGGTCGCCCCATTGGATGCTCTCGCCGCGAGTTTGGTTGGGCGCCCCTTCAGCCCGATTGTGGCCCGATTCTAGCGGCCCCTTGTGACAGCTAGGCTGTCACAGATGGAGGGCGGAATCGCTGAAATGTGGCCGGTTGGGTGCGGCCTGCGGCACGCAAAGTGCTGCAATCACCTTCAAGAAGCAGGCGGTGTCCGTGGCTGGAAGCGGAGATCCACGGCATCGTCGACGGAAGGAGGAGACCACGGTGGCAACCTTCATCATGCTGAGCACCCTTACCGACGAGGGCGCCAAGACCATCAAGACCCACCCGGACAGGATCAAGGAGGTGAACGCGGAGGTCGAGCGAATGGGCGCCCACGTGGTCAGCCAGTGGGCTACCCTGGGCCCCTACGACTTCGTCAATGTCCTGGAGGCGCCGGACTTCCAGACCATCGCCCGGGTTTCGGCGGAGCTGGCCTCCAGGGGATCCATCAAGGTGATGACGCTGGCTGCCATCCCCATCGACGATTTCATCGCGGGACTGAAGTAGGGACCCAGACGAAAGGGGCTGGGGACCAGGCGGTCCCCAGCCCCGCATAGCCGGCGTGCCGCTACGCCCTGATCTCCTGCCGCATGAACCTGGCGTAGGAGATCCCGAAGCAGATCAGAGTCTCCGAGACCAGCGCTACCAGCTGCGGCCAGACCACCAGCAGACTCTGGCCCAGCGGCAGGGGACTGGCCACCATCCCTATCAGCTCCGTCAGCTTCACCAGACCGAAGGCCCTGGTGCTGGGGTCCAGGATGGTGGTTGCCGTCTCCTGGTACAGGGTCATGGGCGAAATCCTGGCCACGGCCATGGCGAAGTTGGTGTTGTCCACCAGGGTCTGCGGGTCCTGCTGGTTTACTGGGAAGAGGGCCTGCGCCAGGGTGGCCGCGATCATGGATATGAAGAAGGTGAAGAAGATCCAGAAGGCGATCCCCGCCAGCGCCGAGGTGGCGCTCTGCCGGAAGAGTATGGAGAAGAGGATCGCCAGGCTCATCCAGAAGGCCACGTAGATCACCGCAATGAACAGGAAGAAGACCAGCCTGTAGATCTCGTCGGGCGTTGGGGGGATGCCGATCATCCGCAGACCCAGCCCGGCCAGCACCAGGGCGATAGCCACCAGCATGGTCGTGATGGTGGCGACGCCTGCCAGGAACTTGCCGTTGATCACCGAGTCGCGGTAGATGGGGTTCGAGAGCACCCGGCTGAGGGTGCCGCGGGCGTACTCCCCGTTGATGGCGTCGAACCCCATGGCCAGACCCACCAGCGGGCCCAGGAAGCCGACGAAGGCGACGAAGGAGGGGAGCGTCCCCGAGGACACGGTGAAGAGCCGGAGGAACACGAACCCCCACGGGTCGCTCTCGCTGACGCTGCTCCGGATGGATTGAGCTGCCGTGTATGTGGCGGATAGGCCGGCCAGCATGATCAGGGCGAACATGATCAGGAAGCGCCTGCTGGCGAAGTTGTCGGCCATCTCCTTTCGGAAGACCGCTAGCAGTCCCGGCATATCTCCAAGCACTCCCAAGAAAGGATTTATCTCGCTCCCGCGCCGGACCTCATCGATCTGTCAGGACTCCCGGAAGTAGCGGAGGTAGATCTCCTCCAGTACGTGCCCCCTCAGCCGGAGCTGGGTCAGGGACGAGCCCGAGCCCACCACGGTCCGGGCGATGTCGCCCCGCACGTCCTTGAAGCAGTGGAGGAGCAGGGTGCCGTTCACCCGCTCCACCGAGGAGACCCCCGGCAGCTTTTGGAGATCGGCTACCAGCTCGTCGGTCACGGGGGAGGTCTCCACCTCCACCACCATGGGCTCCCCGCCCATGATCTGGAGCCCCAGCATCTCGATGGTTCCCTCGGCCACCATCCGACCCTTGACGAAGATGCCGACCCGGTTGCAGATCTGCTGCACCTGGTGCAGCAGGTGCGACGAGAGCAGGACGGTTATCCTGTCCTGCTTGCTCATCTGGACGATGAGATCCAGCATCTGCTTCACCCCGTCGGGGTCGATGCCGAGGGTGGGCTCGTCCAGGATCACTACTCGCGGCTGCTTCACCAGCACGTCGGCGATGCCTAGACGCTGCCGCATGCCTCGCGAGAACTTGCCCACCTCCTTGTCGGCCACATCCAGTAGGCCGACGCGGAGGAGCAGCTCGTCGATGCGGGGGAGAGCCACATTCTTCGGTATCCCGTTGAGGTCCGCCGTGTAGAGCAGGTTCTCCCTCGCCGTCAGATCCTCATAGAAGCCCACGTTGTCTGGAAGGTACCCGACTATCCGCTTGACGGCCAGCGGCTCGCGGGTGGAGTCGTGGCCGAAGACGCGGGCTTTTCCGGAGGTGGGCTCCGTCAGCCCCAGCAACATCAGGATGGTGGTGGTCTTCCCAGCGCCGTTGGGGCCGAGCAGGCCGAAGATCTCCCCCTCCGAAATGCGGAGATTCAGCTTGTTGACCGCCGTCAGCTCGCCGTACTTCTTGGTGAGGTCGACGGTCTCGATGGCAATCCGCGACCGCTCGTCCATGTGGCTATCTCCGGCCCAGCTTCATGAAGAGGCCCATCAGCCCGCCGATCACGATCACTAGGATCCCCACGCCGACCCATCCCCACAGGGTGGGGGTCTCCACGCTGACGCGTATATCCCTGTTGATGGAGACCTGAGGATGGGAGGCGGTGACGTTCAGCATGTAGTCGCCCGCGATCGCCTTGGCCGAGGGCTTGATCATCATCGCCACCTCGCGCTGCGCGCCCGGATCCAGCTGGTCTATCTTGTCCGGCTTGAATGTCACCTCCCACCCCTCCGGCTTGCTGGAGGAGAGGCTGACGTTCTGCAGGGTGGCGGACCCGGTGTTGGTGATGGTTATGTAGAAGGGGCTCTCCGACCCGGCGGTGGCGGAGGTGTTGAAGAGGTCACCTCGAGTGGACATGCTCATCTGGTAGGTGCCTGTGATGGTGACCTTCAGGTCGGCGGATGTCTTGTCCGTGGCCGACGACGCCGTGATGGTGATGGGGTAGTCGCCCGCCTGCACCCTGGCCGGAGGTGTCACGTTGACATCCAGGCTCTGGGAGCTGCCGGACTTCACCTGCACGCTGGAGATCTGCTTGTCCTCGTAAGAGGGCTTGAAGACCACGTCCCAGCCGTCGGGCGCCTTGAAGCTGAGGCCGTAGGTCCTATCGGCCTCGGAGTTGTTCCGAAGCTCCGCCTTGAACCCGAACTGGCTTCCGGCCTTGCCCGTCAGGGTGGGGTACTGCACCACCAGGGCGCTGGCCTGCGCGGTCTGCTCCTTCACCCCCACCAGCAGCCTGAGGGTCGACTCCACCCCGCCGCTGGTCGCCTTCACCACGAACTCGTTGTCCCCCTGCGCCGTCGCCGGGGCCGTCATCTGCAGGTCCACGCTCTCGGACTTGCCGGCATCCACCCAGACGGACCGGACAACAAACCCACGATCCTTGAGAATGGGGTTCCAGCCGTCGGGGGCCTTGGTTATGGCCAGGTCAACGTTTCTTCCGACGCTCCCTTTGTTGTTCACGTCGATGCTGAAGGTCACCTGCTTCCCCCTCTCCACGTACGCCCCGGTCACGGGGGTGGACAGGTAGATCTCGGGGGTCTGTGCCGACGCCACGCTCGGCAGGCTTGCCGCGCCGGCCGACAGCGCCGCCACGGCCACCAACGACGTGAGCAACAGCTTGGATAGGATCCTCTTCACCGCGTGATACCTCCCAGATTGTCTTCCATGCTGTTCTACCTAGCAGTACCGATGGTGAGCGGTAAGGGTGCGATAACTGGCCCCAGGCGGGCGACGACACCGTGGAAAGGCAGCCGAAGCGGCTGCCCCTCACGGTTCTTTGTATGGTGGGGCTATAAGAATAGCGTCGGAACTATATCACAACGGCGTTGGGATTGTGTTAAGAAAATGCTAATGCCGTTTGGGCCCCGCCACCACCGTAACAAGATGATCCGGATGGATCCATTTCCGCACTGCATCGCGGATCTGCTCACTGGTTATGGAAGCTATCAAGCGAGGGTAGCGATCCAGGTAATCGAGCCCCAATCGGTAGAACTCGATATCCAGGAGCATGTGGGCGAGGCCGTCGCTGGCCTCCAGTGCAAGTGGCAGGCTGCCGATCAGGAAGCTCTTGCCGTCTCCCAGCTCCTCATCGGTCACCAGCTCTTCCCTCCACCGCTCGATCTCGCGGCGTGCGGCGTCGATGGCCCTGTCCACATTGGCGGGGTTCACCCCCGCTCTCACCGCCCACGGAGAGGGCCCGATGGAGGCCTGGAGCTCGCTGGAGACGTGGTAGGCCAGCCCCATCTGGTCGCGGATGACCGCTCCCAGACGGCCCGCGAGGCCCAGCTCGCCAAGGATCAGGTTGCCGAGGCGCAGGGCATAATAGTCAGGGTCCAGACGCGAAAGGGCCGGAAGGCCCATGGCCAGCTCGGACTGGAACTTTCCCGGGACCTCCACCTCGCGCACCGAAGCAGGTGGCAGGCCCACCGCTGGGATCTCCATAGTGGGCTTCTCGCCCTCCGCCTGCCAGTCCCCTAGGACCCTGTGGGCCTGGTCGAGGGCCTCCTCGGGCGACAGGTCACCCACCACAGCCAGGGTCAGCTGGTCGGGGCGGAAGTGGCGTTGGTAGAAGGACAGGAGGTCATCTCGGCTGATGCCGGCGACGCTCTCCACGGTTCCGGAGGGCCAGAGGCGATAGGGGTGCCCCGGCGGGTAGAGCTCTTCCAGGAAGCGGCGCTCCGCCACAACCCGTGGCATGGTCTCCTGCTCCCGGAGGGCCGTGATGATCTGTGCCCGCAGCTTCTCCACCTCCTCTGCCGGGAAGGAGGGCCCGCGCAGCACCTCGGCCAGGATCTCCATGGCGCGCGGCAGGTCCTCCTTGAGACAGCGGATGCTCACCTGCGAGGTGAGCCGGCCAGTCTCCACGTTCAGGGCCATCCCCAGGCGGTCGGTCTCCTCGCTGATGGCCTGGAAGCCGCGCTCCCGGGTCCCGCGGATCACCATTGGGCCGGTGAACCTGGCCAGGCCAACCTTGTCCGCGGGGTCGAACACGCTGCCCGCCAGGACGCTGGCCCTCACCACCACCTGAGGGCTGTTGGCGTACCGGGTGGTCAGCACCACCGGCCCGTTCCCCATCTCCCTTCGGTCGATGGCGAGGCGGACCCGGGCCGCTGGAGCCCCGCCCCCAGCTTCTGCCACCAGCCGGTCCGAGGCCGCGAGCGGGTCCTGGGGGTCGTCGCCCCGAGGAGCGCGGTAGTAGAAGGGCCGGGCCACTGCAACGGTCGCGGCCGCCGCCTGGGATGAACCTGCGGTCTGTGTGGGGATAAGCCATCCCACAGTGCGGTTCGTCTCCGTCAGATAGCGTCCGGCCACCCGCTGTACGTCCTCGGGGGCCACCGCAGTCAGCCGTTCCAGGAGCCGCTCGTAGCTCTCGAAGCTGTCGATGGCCTCCATGGCGCCGAGCCAGTAGCCCTGGTCGGTCACCGACTCGGACCCGTAGACCAGCTGGGCGCGTACCTGCTTCAGCGCTCTATCCATCTCGTCGCGCTCCACGCCATCTGCCTGGATCCGCTCCACCTCTCGGAACACCACCTCTTCCACCTGCTGCAACGAGACGTCCGGCCTGGGGGTCACCTCGATCTCGAAGAGATAGGGGTCCCTCGTCAGGGCGAAGGAGGAGCTGGCGCTGCTGGCGAGGCCAGCATCCACCAGTGCGCGGTAGAGTCGCGAGCTGCGGCCCATCCTGGCACCCCTGGAGCCGAACATCCCCATGGGCTTTCCTCCGGAGAGGACCGCGTCCAGCACCAGCATGGGGAACACGTCCGGGTCGGAGACGGCCGGGGCGTGGTAGGCCACATCGAACTGGGGCGCGCCGGCAGGGTAGCGCATGGTTATGCGCCGCTCACCCCGCTGCGGCGGCTCCGAGGTGCGGACCGGCGGGACTGGTGGCCCTGAGGGGATCTGCCCGAACCTCTCGTCGATCTGCCGGAGCAGGTGGTCCGTGTCGAAGTCGCCCACAGCGACCACGATGGCGTTGTTGGGGGAGTAGTAGGTCCGGTAGTGGTCGTACAGGTCGTCCCTGGTCATGGACTGGAGGTCGGACTTCCATCCTATAACGCTGTGACCGTAGGGGTGGGCCATGAAGGCCGTGGCTCCTATCTCCTCGCCCAGGAGAAAGGATGGGTTGTTCTCGGACCCCTCACGCTCGGAGATGATGACGGTGCGCTCGCGCTCCACCTCATCAGGAAGGAAGAGGGAGTTGACCATGCGGTCCGACTCGATGGAGATGGCCAGATCTAGCCTGTGGCTGGGGAGCGTCTCGAAGTAGGCGGTGTAGTCCAGCCAGGTGAAGCCATTGAGCATGCCGCCGTTGGCGGATACCATGCGGAATATCTCCCCCTTGCCGATGGACGGGGTGCCCTGGAACATCATGTGCTCGACCCAGTGGGAGATTCCGGTGGTGCCGGCGGACTCGTTCCGGCTGCCCACTCGGTACCAGACCCAGAAGCTGGTGATGGGCAGAAGCCGCATCTCCTTGGTGATGACGGTCAGGCCGTTTCCGAGGATGGTTCGCCTCGCTCTATCGCTCACCTCAATCGCTCCGTTTCATCGACCCTATGTGCTGGCCGCATGTTGAAGGTGCACCCAAACGGATTCGCCCCAGGCCGAGAGTGGCGTCGACGGTATGGGCTGGCCCACCAGGCTGCTACCCGACCCTGCTTTCGCCGCCCCATCCGGCCTAGGTGGGGCGATGCTGGCTGACGCCTGTGGATCAACCTGTTGCAGCGAGGAGTGCAGCTTTCGGGCCAGATATCCCGTGCCGCGATCGAAGGGCACTACATCCACATGCCTTGTACTGATGGGCAGGATATCGGCAGACACGGGCATGGTCAAGCCTCCGCCTCGGGGGCAGGCTGCCGTCCGACGGATGCGGAGTGGTGCCGATGAGGGGTGAGACTTCCGGCGGGATATGCTGTATATTTGGAAGCCAGCGCGCCCTCCAGGTAGTTCCATCACCATGCTCCAAAGGGGGTTTCCGAGATGGTTGTGCTTGGTGCGGAGGCATGGCGCGAGGTCGCCAGGCGTCTATTCCTGGCGGCTGGGGCGTCTGAGGCGAACGCTACCAGGGTGGCCGCGTCTCTGGTGGATGCCAGTCTGGCGGGACACGATTCCCATGGGGTGATCCGGATCATCCAATACCTGGACGCCATCGAGGCGGGGCACCTGGACCCGGCGGCCGAGCCGAGGGTAGTACGGGAGGGGCCCTGCTTCAGCCACGTCGATGGCGCCTGGACCTTCGGCCAGGTGGGGGCCGACCTGTGCATGCGGAGGGCGATCTCCCAGGCCCGATCCCAGGGGGTGGCGGTGGCCGGCCTCTTCAACGCCTACCACATCGGCCGGCTCGGCGAGTACTCGGAGATGGCGCAGGGGGCTGGAATGATCGGGATGGTGCTGGCAGGAGGCTTCGGCGGGGTCGGCGGCTCGGCTGGGGCCGGGGTGGCGCCCTACGGCGGGGCCAAGGCTGCCTTTGGCACCAACCCCATATCCTTCGGGGTGCCGGGGGGCGAGACGCCGGGGGCCATGGTGGACTTTGCTACCAGCGCCGTGGCCGGCGGCAAGATCTCCCTGGCCAGGGCCAAGGGGGCACAGCTCCCGCCCAACTGCATACTGGACAAGGATGGCAGGCCCTCCACAAACCCCGAGGACTTCTACGACGGCGGGGTGCTCACCACCTTTGGCGGCCACAAGGGGTACGGGCTGGCGGTGGTGTGCGAGCTGCTGGGGCAGGCGCTCACCGGCGGCGACCTCTGCACCGACGAGCGGCTGGGGGGAGGGGTCTACACCAGGTCCGGCTCGCTCTTTCTGGCCATGGACCCAGGGCTCTTCCGCCCCCTGTCCGGGTACAAGGAGGCCGCCGACGCTGCCCTTCGCCGCATCAAGGCGGTGCCCCCTGCCCCCGGCTTCGATGAGGTCCTGCTGCCCGGGGAGCCGGAGATCCGGTCCCGGGAGCGGCGGCTGGCGGAGGGGATCCCGCTCCCCGATGTCTCGTGGAAGAGGTTGCTAGGGCAGGCAGCTCGGTACGGGGTGGACCTGGCGTCCCTGGTGGGGTAGATGGTCTGGAGATGGGCTTGGGTGGTAGTGGCGGGCGGGCAACTGGATGGGAACGAAGCGCCGATCCGGAGCGGGTGAGCCCGCACGCGGAGGCGCTGATATGGTCGTTGGAGGACAGGATGGCGGATTATGAGGCGTTGAAAGCGGCGGTGATCGAGGGGGACGCCGGTCGGGTGAAGGAGCTGGTGCAGAGGGCGCTGGATGAGGGGCTGGCGCCCGGGGAGATCCTGGACTCGGCGCTGATCCCGGCCATGGACGTGGTGGGGGAGAAGTTCAGCCGGCAGGAGTACTACATCCCGGAGATGCTGATCGCGGCGAGGGCGATGCAGGCTGGGCTGGCGCTGCTGAAGCCGCTGCTGGCGCGCGGGGAGAGCCGGAGCCGAGGCAAGGTGGTGATCGGGACGGTGAAGGGGGACCTGCACGACATAGGGAAGAACCTGGTGGGGATGATGCTGCAGGGCGGGGGCTTCGAGGTGGTGGACCTCGGGGCGGACGTGAAGCCGGCCAGGTTCGTGGAGGCGGTGGAGCGGGAGAGGCCGCGGTTCGTGATGATGAGCGCGCTGCTGACGACGACGATGCTGTCCATGCGGGACACGATAGAGGCGCTGAAGGCGGCCGGATTGCGGGATCAGGTGAAGGTGGGCGTGGGCGGGGCGCCCGTGACGCAGCGGTTCGCCGACGAGATCGGGGCCGACTTCTACGCCCCCGATGCCACCGGCGCCGTGGCCAAGGC
>Ga0315298_1005878_pt1 | contig 17071 bp, 17 predicted proteins | sample WHS_1_MG_FD_203077 | JGI IMG/M metagenome (GOLD analysis project Ga0315298, IMG submission 203077) | Extremophilic microbial mat communities from Washburn Hot Springs, YNP, Wyoming, USA - WHS_1_MG | ecosystem: Environmental > Aquatic > Thermal springs > Hot (42-90C) | place: USA: Wyoming...
ATGCAAGCCATTTGCTTTTGAATATAGGTCTGGTAAAAGCCAAAACTATCAATAAGATTATTAACATTCGTAGAATCAGTATTAGTATCTGTTTCAGTCTTAAGCTTCTGACCTTTCTACGATTGAGGGATAAAAGGAATTGCAGACTACTAAAATCTATGATCTTCGCATGTCGTCTGCTCCAAAGATGGATAATCAATGGAATTCCAACGGCTAATAAGCCTATAAGCAAGAACGGATTGAAAAAGTTCATTTTTGTCTATTTCTCTTAGATAGATAAGCGGAAAGTGCATAGTCAAAAGGCACAGATGTATCAATTTGAACGTAGTCTATCAAACTGGCATTACAACCATTTTTATATTCGTTGATAAGGTTTTTTATTTTACGTAGATATTCATCTTTCAATATTTCCGCTTCTATTGTGAGTTGTCTTTGTGTTTCCATATCTCTAAATAAAACAGTTCCGTCAAAGGGGAACATAAGCTCAGCAGGATCAAGGACATGAAATACAATAACTTCATGCTTTTTGTGTCTGAAATGTTTCAAAGATCTGAGGACCTTCTCTGGATCATCAAGAAGATCGGAGATAATTATCACTAAACCTCGTCTGACTATTCGTTGTGCTAATTCATGGAATGTGGTGCTAATGTTTGTTTCTTTTCCGGGCGAAGATTTTTCAAGCTCAGAGATTATTATATGAAGATGTGAAGGACCATTTCTGGGTGGTATATAAGTTTTTAATCTATCATCAAAAGTCACTAATCCGACAGAATCTCTCTGTTTAAGCATTAAATATGTCAAAGAAGCAGATAAAAAGCAGGCATAGTCAAACTTTGTAAGCATATTAGATGCTTTATCGCTCTTAAATCCCATTGATCCGCTCGTATCCAAAACTATATAGCTACGGAGATTTGTCTCTTCCTCAAATTTCTTTATATAGTATCTATCAGATTTACCGAAGACTTTCCAATCAATATACCTTATCTCATCTCCGGGCATATATTGGCGATGCTCCACGAATTCAACGCTAAAGCCTTGATATGGGCTTTTGTGCATGCCTGATATAAAGCCTTCTACTACAAGCCTAGCGGCAACTTCCATCCCCGCAAGCCTTGATATGGCATTTGGGTCAAGGTATGTTCTTTTTTCTTCCATAATTATTTAAATCCCTCTTCTCCAAGGATTTTTCTGTATGTAAGTCAAATCTCTCAACCTCGTTTCTTGGAACAATATCATGCAAACATGCAGATGGAACAACGATTCTAAGATCAGCATTCTCCGCTAACGCGATTTTTTTTGCCATGTTCACCACACATTCAATATGATCAAAACCATGAGCAATGCCCGCATTTTTTATTTTTTCTTTCACAAAATGTCTTATTTTTTCTTCATCAATCTTCATTTGCACGAATAACCTTCCCTACTTGGTCAGAGATTTTTCCAATTATGTTTTTCACATCATCATAAGTATTTTGTGCTTCACTAAGAAATTGGATTATATCCTCTTTTGGTGTTGTCTCATTATTCAAATATTGGATTGAGATGTCAATATAACTATATACCAAAGTCAAATGATGATTTAGTTTATGAATAAGATCGCTAATTTCTTCTGAGTTATCTTTATTTGCCATATTACAGACTCCGACAATTTTAGCAAATGTTAGATGATAGACATGAAAAAGACTTTCAGTTATCTAACATCTAACATTTATTTTATTAGCTGATGCAACCAGTTCTTTTAAGATAATTCACCGATTTTTCAAGAGCTTTTGGCATATCATCAGCACCGGTTGATTCAAGTTCAAATGTCCAAGGACCATAGAAACCTACGCTATTTAATATTTTAAAAATTTCTGGGAAATTCACAACGCCATCACCTAACGGAGGGAAATTAAATGATCTTGGTTTTCCATCAGTGTCTTTGAGATGAACACTCTTTACATATTTGGCGATTTTCTTAACTTCTGTTACGGAATCAACATTTTCATTGTAATAGTAGATATTGGCTGTGTCAAAGTTAATACGCACAAATTCGTGATTTACACCGAGCATTGTTTTCAATGCCACATCTCCGTTATGACAGAGAATAGGATGAGTTTCAAGACAAATTGTGATCCCATATTTTCCTGCGTTATCCCCTGCTTTTCTTAGCCTTTCATAAGTTGTTTCTAATGGAATGTCATTGCTTGCATGTGCGCTTGCAAATATAAGTTTTGCTCCCATGCCAACTGCGGCATCTATAAGAACATTAAATTTTTCAACGCCTTTTTCATCAACTAAATCAATGCCTCCGCTTATGCTCATAGCAGTAAGACCATATTTGGCAAGCTCTGCCTTTACTTTCTCGTAATCTGATGGTGCTGGAGGACCAATTTCAACACCTTTTATACCGAGTTTTTGTAGGACATCATAAGTTCCTGTTCGTGAAGATAATATATTCTCCATCATATACCTCCTAATTTTCCAATAAGCTCAGTTTTAATAAAGCTAAAAACCATTGTTGTTAAATCATACTAATTATTTTATGATAAGTCAAGCTTTAAGAAAAAGCTAGCTGCTGGTCTGCTGGGTCTGCTGGTTTATAATGGACAACTGACCTAAAGAAATGTTATAATTAGAAAAACAATACTCATAGAAAGGAGTTTAATTATGCTTCCAGTGATTTTATTGATGTCTATATATAGCTTTAATCCTGCTGTTACAACTGTCGGAGATTTGACGATCTCAATTCCTGACATTGACGCAATTGATGTGCTTAATTCGGAAATTCCCGTCAAAGTTTTGTTAAAAAATGCCGGTTCAGAGACGTTAAGTGGTGAATTGAGATTAGAAGTCATAGATAATTGGAAGATTGTTGGCGATCCGACATATAAATTTAGCCTCTCAGGCGATTCAGAACAACAAATCACATTCATTTGTATAGCTGGGAATGGCACATATTCCGCACATTATCCTATACATGCAAAAGCGGTTTTTGACACTCCATCAGGAAAGCAAGAAGCCCATACAGTCCTTATCGTTGAGGTCAAGCCAGAAGCATTATCAAATCCAGAGTTAAAGGAACAACGAATATTAGGGTTGAAGTCGCCCGGTCGTGTTTCGCTAAACTCATTGAAAGATGCTGTTATATCATTTAGATTAGGAGATGATGGCGAAGTTGTGACTAAACCTTTGGGTTGGCATGGCACTGATGAGATTACAGGAACTAATGTTGATAGAACGCGTGTTGATAGAGGCGATCAGAGATCGTCTATCTCTATTCATCCTCCTTGGCGTAAAGGTTGGGGGACGGTTTGGCTTGATTATGTGATCCAATTGCCTAATACTAATGAGATATTTCTTGATTTCGCTACTGCAATTAGAGATAATACAGACAAAGAACCCCCAAGCGATGGTGTCCAATTTCAAGTGCTAATTGCGGAATTTGGCAATCAAGAATATAAGTTGATATTTGATAGATTTTCTGACGCAAAACAATGGGAAGAAGCCACTGTTTCTTTAAGTCAATATGCAGGCAAAAAGATAAACCTACGTTTATTGACAGGTCCAGGACCTAAGCATGATACAACTTGTGATCAAGCCTATTGGGCTGATCCGATCATAATTGCTGGCATTAAACCATATCCAAGCGAATCCGAAAAGGATCATCAAAATCGCATTCAAAAAAATAAGGAACAGGCAAAACAGGCATTGCAGGGGAAATTGTCTCAACACACATGGAAACTTCAAGACAATATCTCTGTCGCATTTACACCGGGGCAATTTGGGGCAATTGATTCAATTCTGACCTTTGCCACTCCAAAAGGTGAACTAACTTTTGACGGTTTCAATATTGAAATTGATGGACGCAAGATCGGAAACTGGCGAAGTGGATTTGAGATCAATAAATGGCGTTTAGACGGCAATACCTTTCGGCTTCCAATAAAAGATGGTGACCGCAGTTATGATGTTATCACCAAAGTTTGGAGTGAAAAAGGAAGCATTAGATTCCATTTCGGCATTGAAGGGATAAAAAGAGATCGCAAGGGAGAGCCAAAAATTACCTTTATATCATTAGGATCGTTAGATCAAAAAGTCCGCAGATTATATGCTGGACATGGCAATGTCCTTGAATACCCAAGAAGATTAGCTTTGGTATACAACGGGTTTAGCCTATCAACGTCTTTTGTTGGATTTGACTTCGCTAATGGGATAAGCCTTGTCCAAGCTACTGATATTCCGCCTGATTTAGTTAGAGTCAACCCTGAAAAAGGCATAGCGACGCTTGAGGCACATCATGATCTAACTTTGACGCTTGTCCCTTCATTAGAAGGTGCTTTTGATTCGGCAAAAAAATATCGCGAGATACTCAATCCGCCTATGTCACCGGGCGTTCCTAATATTATTGGGAAAATGTGTCTTGACCAATGGGGAGGCGATTATGCAAGGGCAAGTGAAGGCATAGAAAAATCGGCGTTATATGGACTAACAGATAGCGTCTTTGTTAAACATGTCTGGCAAAGATGGGGCTATGATTACCGATTGCCTGACATCTATCCGCCAGAGGGCAATTGGGACGATTTTATAAAAATGGTTAATGCCTGTAAGAGAAACGGAATTTTGTTCGCTCCGCATGATAATTATATAGATTTTTATCCTGATGCAACTGGATTTTCGTATAAACATATAATTTTCAACAGTGATGGCACACCTCAAAAGGCTTGGTATAACGAAGGAAGAAAAGCACAAAGCTATCGTTGGCTTTCGCATGCCTTCAAACCTTGGATGGAGAATAATCTCAAACTCATAAAAGAGGGTTTCAGTCCGACATCATATTTCATAGACGTTTTTAGTGCTATTACACCGATGGATTATTATGATGAAGATGGTAATTTTTATTCAAAAGAGGTATCCATAAAATCGTGGAACTCTGCGTTTGATCGTGTCCGTGAGGTCTTTGACGGAGCGCCAACGATAAGTGAAGCAGGACATGATGCGTTGTTGGGTCATCTTGACTCTGCACAAGCAGATCATCTCGGCTGGACGCCTGAGGATCAATCTTGGGCTTGGAATGCAGAGGCAAAAGATGGTGAGCGTATCCCATGGCACGATATGGTGACACACGGAAAGTTTATTTTACTCGCTGGCGGACTTGGTTCTCGGTATTCTGGCAGTGGACAAAAAGAATTACACGGATATGGCAGTGATGACTATCTCAATATGACAGTTCTCGGCGGACGTAATCCAATGTGTGACGGACCTTTTAGCAGAGATGCGGTTATGACCTATTGGTTGCTTCACGATGTATGTGCCGATCTGGCAAAACAGGACATTGAAAAACATACATTTGCAGATGACAATATACATCGTCAAATCGTAGATTTCGCAAAAGGCGGAAAAGTGATCTCTAATAGAGATAAATCCGATTGGGAAGTTGACGGACAGATTTTGCCTAATTATGGATTTATCGCTAAATCAGGTCAATATAAAGCTATGGTGACGAGGCGTGATGGGATTATCTCAGCATATTCAGAAAGTCCAAATACAATATTCGTTGATGCTCGTCCACCTGAACATACTGGCAGAATGCCGATCAAAGTTGAGATAATTAAAGCGGAATCGCTTGGCGGAAGAAGATTTGCCATTATAAGCAGATGGACAGTCCGAACGGAATCAAATATCCAAGGCAGGACATTTATTCACTTCACTAATCCAAATTCGGCGACCGAAGGTGAAGACATAGCATTTCAAGCTGGTTTTCCCATCGGACCTGAGCAATGGCAGAAGCCCGGCATTTATGAAATACGGACAGAGTCTGAACTGCCTCAAAATATGCCATTAGGCGAATATGGAATAAGGTTTGGCATATATCAGCCTGAACGAGGCGGGCGTAGACTTAGGCTTTCAACTTTGAATGACGAGCATAGCAGAAGTATCGGCGGATCGTTGATCTTTGCAGAGAAGCAAGATGGTTCTCTGTCAGTCCAGTTAATCCCAGCACCACCAGACCCTATAACCGAAAGGATCAATAATTCACGAAAAATTGTTAAATTCGGCGGAATTGATACAAATGGGGCATTTCGTCTTCTCAAAGACAAAAAAATGATAATACCTTTGCCAGAAAGTCAACCATTTGAGATCATAATTGATTTAGCTGACCTAAATCTGCCGACAAAGATAATCAGTATTGAGGCATTAGACGAAAATCTCCAAAAACAGGAAAATATAGAATTTTCCATTGATAACGGACGTTTGCATTTCGTAGCAAAAGCAGGTTTTTTTGCATATCGTTTGGTTGAGTGATACAACTTAGGAGTTTGAATTTGATAAAAAACAAGTTTTCCCAAAATTTTAAGCAAAAAACAGGCAATTTAAAAATAGAGGTTTTGGCTGTCTGGTTTGCCTATCGGGATTCAAGGACTCCTTGGTATGCAAAGGTTTGGTTAGCATTGGTTGCTGGATATGCCTTTAGCCCTATTGATCTTATACCAGACTTCATTCCAATTTTGGGCTATCTTGACGATTTCATACTTTTGCCATTAGGAGTTTTATTAGCAATTAAACTTGTGCCAAAGGAAGTGATGGATGAGTCCAGAATAAAAGCTAAGGATTGGATAGATCAAAGAAGGCAAAAACCAAAGAATTTCACAGTAACAATATTAATTGTGCTGATTTGGATACTGATCCTAATTTTTATCATTAGATATGTGCTTAAAGCGTTTGTATTTGGTAAACGAAATCCCAAAACTTATCAATAATCCAATATAGAAATATGGAGTGATGTTATGAAAAACAAGATGTCTGGCAGAGAGAGACTGCTAAGAGTTTTTCGTCAACAAGAAACAGATCGTATGCCTATTTGGCTATGGGGTGTTGATCCTATGTTCAAATCAGGCAGACCATCATGGGAGCCTTTATATGAGTTAGTTGAAAAATATGAATTGGATATTATGCGTAGTTGGTATCCTAGACCGAAAAATCCGCCTTCTAATCCTGCTCCTCCGCCTGAAAGAAATCAATCTGAATATCCAGATATGTGGGAATATAAATATGTCATAAAAACTCCAAAAGGCGATCTAACCCAGATATATTTAGCACCAAAAGATGGAAGCCCAGGATATGTTAAAAAAGATTATATAAAGACCGCAGAAGATGCAGAAAAATGGCTTTCATTGCCACATAAAATAGTTGAACCTGATTTAGATATTGACTCATATTTTGATCTTTTAGAGAAAACAGGAGATAGGACGATAATAATGGTCGGCATCGGCGAAGCTATGTATTCAATAGAAGCTATGATGGGATCGGAAACTTTCGGCTTTTTCCTGATGGATCATCGCGATCTTCTCCATGAGATGATAAGCAGGGCTTATGAAAATATAGAAAATTATGTTAAATATTACCTAAAACATAATGTCGGTGATTATTTCGGTTGGGTAGGACCTGAGCTTTGTATTCCTCCGCTTGCATCTCCAAGAGATTTCCGCGAATTTGTGTTTAAATATGACAAACCCATAATTGATCTTATACATGATGCAGGAAAATTAGTTTGGGTTCATTGTCATGGAGATATGAAACCTGTTTTATTGGATTTCGTGGAGATGGGCGTTGACTGTCTAAATCCAATTGAACCTCCACCTGTCGGAGGGTTAACTTTAGCAGAGGCGAAAAAACTGGTCAATGGAAGAATGACATTGGACGGAGGAGTGGAGAACGGAGCTTTTGACTTGCTTGAACCGAAAGAAATGGAACAACTCGTTGAAGAAACTATCGCTATGGGCAAGCCGGGCGGATGCTATATCTTCGGTCAGACAAGCGATCCTGGAACTTGGGTATCTCTAAATGAAAGGCATATCGCAAATTTTAAGGTCTTCGTAGAGACAGCAGTTCGGTTAGCTGATTATGATTAATACGCTTCAAAGCTTATATCCAGATGTGGAGGTTAGTGAGTTTTTTCTCTTGTGTAGAATATTTTTCTTTGCAATATTTTGAGATATTGAGTAATATTTAAAAGGAAAGGAGAAATAAAATGGCTTATTCAATTGGAAATTATGAGTTTAACGTTGAGGAATTTTTTCCAAAATATATCTTTGATATGATAACGGATATACGAGTTGATTCGCCAGAAATCGTATATGAAGAAGCAGATGAAAGGCTTGTGCGAGATAAATTGACGGGAAAAGATGGCAAATTGACGATACTCGCGCTTGATCATCCTGCACGTATGGTCACGAAATCAGGCGATGATCCCGTAATTATGGGCGATAGGCTATCTTATCTTGGCAGAGCCTTACGAGTGATAACTCGCCCTGAATTTGATGGATTTATGGGAACACCTGATATTGTTGAGGACATATTTATTGTCAACTATCTCGTAAAAAAAGGTGGAGGTCAGAGCTTTCTTGATGAAAAGGTTATTTTAGGTTGCATGAACAGAGGTGGACTGTCAGGCGTTGTTTTTGAGATGGACGACAGGTTTACAGCTTTCACTGTTGATAGCATAATGGAGATGAGGCTTGACGGGGCGAAAATTATGTTCAGGCTTGATGTCAACTCAGTTGATTCTGGCAAAACAATAATGTATTGTGCAGAAGCGGTAAATCAATGCAGTGAAAATGGCATACCGATCTTTATTGAACCATTGCCCGTCTCCGGTGCAGAACAAGGCTATAAAACACTGAAAAATGCAAATGACCTTATTAAGGTCGTAAGCGTAGCTTCTGGTCTCGGCGGAACGTCCATGTATACATGGCTGAAAATACCGTATTGTGAGAACTACGAGAAAGTCGCGAGGGCGTCAACATGTCCGATGCTTATGCTTGGCGGAGAATCAAAGGGCGATCCGACTCCGACTATCAATGAATTTGTCAACGGAATGAAGGTTGGCGGAACGATAAGAGGTGCATTAGTCGGCAGGAATGTCCATCACCCCGGAAAAGATGATCCAATGGCTGTCGCATTAGCAATAAACGGAGTCGTCCATCAAGGATTTGATCTTGATCAGGCGATTGATTGCCTTATGTCTAACAGAGGCAAAGATATGGATTATCTTACAAAATATATCAAACGTTAGATATTAGTATGATTAGTATGCGGAATTTTGATCTATAATGTTAAATTAAATTCCGCATCTATATAATTCGTTTAAGAATAGGAGTTTGCTTATTGAAAAGGGATAATATCTTTACTTTCCAAAAATCTATTGCCCGTAGAGGTAAGGGAGGCTAAGTCGCTTTATGTGTCCAAGACAAAATCGTTTACTTTGATAACGTTAAAGTAACAGGACCAAATATCCCTAACGTGAATATGAGTCCAGTTATATCAAAGGGCAAACTCGCGTATGTATGGGGTGGAATTAAAAATAAAATTTAAGGATGTGTTAGTTATGAAGGAGACAAAGGCAGTCTTTTTATCGTTCGTATTAGAACAAAATGATGACGGATTTTTAGCTTCTGTTCCTGGTATCCAAGGGGCTTTTGCAGAAGGAGATACTATAGAGGAAGCTATTTTTAATTGTATTGATGTAATTAAAATGATTGTTGCTTATCGCACTGAACGCGGTGAGAGTTTGGGACTTAATGAAATTGATTTAACGCCAGAAACTCGTATGACAATTGCAATTCCTATTGGTATAAGCTAATATGCCTGATCTAAAAGAATTAAACTATCAAGAAATCATTTCCCGATTAAAGAAATTAGGGTTTAGATTTTATCGTCAAGGCAAAGGCTCTCATGAACTTTGGGTGAGAGATGATGATGGAAAAGTGATTCCTATTCCTCATTATAAAGGGAAACGAATACGGAAGGGAACTCTAAGAGCCATTATCCGAGAAATTGGAATTGATGTTAATGAGTTTATGAAACTATGAGTTTATTATTGCAGGGATATTGAAAGGAGATGAAAAATGTCAAAACTTAAAGGAAATTTAGTTATTGGACAATCAGGAGGACCAACCGCTGTTATCAACAGTAGTCTTGCTGGTGTTATACAAGAGGCTATGAAACATGATGAAATAACTGGTATGTTCGGCATGGTTCACGGCATAATGGGCATGATCAACGAGGATTTTATCGATCTCGGCAAACAAGACCCAGCAGATATTGATGGACTAAGACATACGCCTTCCGCGGCGCTATCATCTTGTAGATATAAGGTCTCTCCTAACGAATACGAAAAAATATTGGAAGTCTTGAAAAAATACAACATCAGATACTTCTTCTACGCTGGTGGAAATGACTCGCAGGATACTGCAAAAAAGGTTAGTTCAATTGCCAAAGAAAATAACTACGAGTTACGAGCCATAGGTATACCTAAGACCGTAGATAATGATCTGCCTATAATTGATCACTGCCCCGGATACGGTAGCGTTGCAAGATGGCTTGCAATAGCAACTCGCGATGCAGGGCTTGACACTGAGGCGATCGGCATAGTTGACAACGTCAAGGTTATTGAGACTATGGGACGAAATACAGGCTGGATCACAGCATCAACAGCATTAGCGAAGGAACACGAGAACGATGCCCCACACTTGATCTATCTGCCAGAAAAGCCTTTTGAAGAAGAAAGATTTTTAGCAGACGTAGATAGGGTTTATAAAAAACTTGGATACGCTGTTATAACCGTCTGTGAAGGTCTTGTTGACAAAAATGGAGAATATATAACCGCCTCATCTAGGGCGATAGATACTGATAAGTTTGGTCACAGGCAACTTGGCGGAGTAGCAATTTATCTCTGTGATCTTATCGCTAATGGATTAAAGATAAAGGCTAGATGGGATAAGCCCGGAACTATTCAAAGGGTATCTATGGTTTGTGCGTCAAACGTAGATTTGGAAGAAGCCTATATGGTCGGTAAGATGGCTGTTAAATATGCGGTTGACGGAAAAACCGATTATATGGTAAATTTGGTTAGGGAATCAGGCAAGGAATACAAATGCACTACTGACTTAGTGGAGCTTGAAAAAGTGGCATTAGGCACAAAGAAAGTGCCTGACGAGTTTATCAATGCAGAAGGCAATTATGTTACCGATGCTTTCATTGAATATGCAAAGCCACTTATAGGCGGAGATTTGCCGAAGTATTCCAGACTGAAAAAGATACCAGTTAAATTATAATAAATTTGTGAAGGGGGCATGCTCAGCATGTCCCAAAATTGTGTTAAAGGTCAATATAATCTCGTTTTTTAGGATCAATAGATTTCAAGAAAGGAAAAATCATGCACGAATCATTTTACAAATATTTCAAAGTCGGTATTATTCACTTTATGGCATATCCATCAACGATGAAAGGTGAGGGTCCTATACTTGAAACCATAACCAAGATCGCCGAAGATGACTTCTTCACAGCTATAGAGATCACAAGGATAAAAGACCCTGAGGTCCGAGCAAAAGCTAAGGAGATCATCCAAAGCAGTGGACTTGCAGTCGGTTATGGCGCTCAGCCTGTTGTTCTGTCAACTCCGTTAAATCCTAATTCACTTGATGAAGATGAGAGAAAAAAAGCGGTTGAGGTGCTAAAAGAGTGCATAGATGAGGCTTGTTTTATGGGTGCAGAAAGAATGGCTTTTCTAAGCGGTAAAGACCCTGGCGATGATCTGAGAGAAAATGCACTTGATGCCCTTGTAAAAACAACAAGAGAACTCTGCGACTATGCAGAAACAAAGGGTATGGGCATTACGTTAGAAACCTTTGATAAAGATATTGATAAAAAAGCCCTTATCGGTCCTTCGGATTTGGCGGGTGATTTTGCTGATGCTGTCAATCGCAGAAACTTCGGTTTAATGGTTGATCTGTCGCACCTTCCGCTTTTGGAGGAGACATCTGAGGAATGTGCTTGGTTTGTAAAAGATCATGTCGTCCATCTCCACGTTGGCAACTGTGTTATGGAGCAAGGACATCCTGCTTATGGTGATGCACATCCACGTTTCGGAATTGAATGCGGAGAAAATGATGTATGGGAACTTGCGGAATTTCTCAGAGCTTTCATTGATATTGGTTTTCTCAATGGAGAACGACAGCCCTTTATGAGCTTTGAAGTTAAACCACTACCAAACGAATCAAGCGAGATAGTGATCGCCAACGCTAAAAGGGCATTAAGGCAAGCCTGGGCGATGATATAGCAGTATTCTTTGAGATGAGGTGTTTGTTGAAAAACTTCGTTGCTTATATAGAGTGGAACCCAGAGACAAAACTTTATGTTGGGATTGTTCCCGGTATTGTTGGAGTTCATACTCAGGCAAGCACACTTGATGAACTTAAAGAAAACTTAAGGGAAGTAATTGAGTTATGTTTAGAAGAATATGAAGGTGATGTTAATAACTTGCCTAAATTTGTTGGACTCCAACAAATAGAGGTCGCAATATGACCCGTATTCCTATTGTTGATTATAGAACAATGGATAAGCTTTATGTTTGAAAATAAGCTAAAATCACCTGAAGAATGGTTTAAACAGGCAGATTATGATTTGGAAACAGCAGAAGCAATATTCAAGGCTGGGGAATATATTTATACAGTCTTTATGTGTCATCTGTCAATAGAGAAGGCTTTAAAGGGACTTTATAACAAAAAATTTAAGAAAGATCCGCCAAAGATACACAATTTAAATTATTTCTGTGAAAAAATTAACCTTACACTCTCAGAAGAGATTAGGAATTATATAGATAAGCTGAATAGCTTATGTGTTCCAATAAGGTATCCTGATGAACTTGAAAAGTTGCTAAAAGACTATAAAAGAGATGTTACAGAGATAGTGTTGAATCAAGCTAAGGAGACATTAGCATGTCTAAAGCAGATGTTATAAAAAAAACGGATAGAATTTTAAGAGAATTACTACAACAAAAAGGAATTAATGCTCAAAAGATAATTATATTCGGTTCTTATGCAAAGTCTATGGAAAAAGAAGATAGTGACATTGATGTAATAATAGTCTCAAAGGATTTCAGAAACAAAAGTATATTTGAAAGAGTAGAGCAGACCTGCGGGATTGATAGAGAATTGGTAAGAAGGACAAAAAAGCCTTTTGATATTTTGTATTATTCAGACGAAGAATGGGAAAATAGCAGTTCTTTAGCAATAAACGCTGCGAAAAAAGACGGAATAGTTATATATGGCTGAAAAATTAATATCCACGCAAAAGGCACCTATAGTTTAGTTTTCCAAATTTTGCAAAAACAACCGAATGCTAAATGCTTTTCACAAATTAGGAGATACTTTATGAGTGGACAAGGGATTTATCCCGAATTAACAAGTCCAAACTTTAAGGCACTTCTTGACACTTGTATCCATTGCGGATTATGTATGCAAGCTTGCCCAACCTTTGCAGTCTTTGGAACGGAGATGGATTCTCCACGTGGACGCATTAGATTGATGAAAGCTGCTTCTGAAGGTCGCTTTGGAATTGAGGAATTTAATAATAGTTTTGCAAAACACATAAATTTATGTCTTTCATGCCTTGCTTGTCAATCTGCATGCCCTTCTAATGTCAAATATAGTCAGATGATAGAAATTGTCAAACTGACTATCGCACACCATCATAAGCCCGGAATTTTTGAGCGATTTGTCCGTTGGTTAGGTTTCAGGCAGATGATGCCACATGTAGGAAGGCTCAGATTTGTCGCGAGGTTTTTATGGCTATATGAGGCTATTGGACTGCAAAAATTGGTCAGACTATTAGGATTTTTGCCAAAGCCTTTGAAAGCTATGGAAGCCATATTGCCACCTATTGTCCCAAAATACCGCAATTATTCCAAGCCTGCACCTGCTATTGGAGAAAAACGCGGAGTGGTTGCATTCTTCATCGGTTGTATCCAAGAGGCATTTCTGGCACAAGTCAACGAGGCGACGATAAGGGTTCTACAACGCAATGGTTATGAAGTCCATTTTCCAAAAGGGCAGACCTGCTGTGGCGCTGCACATCTGCATTTCGGCGATGATGAGTTTGCCAAAAATCTTGCAAGAAAAAACATAGATGCTTTTGAAAACTATGATGTCATAATTAATAATGCAGGCGGTTGTGGTGCAACATTAAAGACCGAATATGTCAGTCTTTTTGAAGATGATCCGATCTATTTGGAAAAAGCTAAAAAATTCAGTGACAAGGTCAAGGACATTAGCGAATTTTTAATTGATAACCTGCATGTCCTGCCAAAAGGGGAAGTCAAAGCCAAAGTTACCTATTCAGATTCATGTCATTTAAGGCATGTCCAAAAGGTGATTGATCAGCCAAGGGCATTGTTAAGTTCAATTCCCGGATTAGAATTTGTGGAGATTAAATCGCCAGATCGCTGTTGTGGAAGTGCTGGTGTGTATAACATAATCTATTCCGATATTGCTAATCAAATATTAGATATGAAGATGGCAGAAATAGCGGACACATCAGCAGAAATGATCGTAACCAGTAACACAGGCTGTCAAATGCAATTATGGAACGGGGTCAATCGTGCCAAAATCAAGGCTAAAGTCGTTCATTTAGTTGAGTTATTGGATATGTCCTATCGGGCAATGGACGGAAAGGAAAGCGGAAGATGAAAAAGACGATAAATCAGGATATTTGGAAGCCGTTAAAAACTGCATTGCCCAAAGACGCTATTATAACCGATCCAATAGAGTTGATCGCCTATGAAATAGATGGAAGTTTAGGATTAGGCGAGCCGTTAGGAGTTGTATTGCCTCGTTCCACAAAGGAGATTGTAACATTAGTCAAATGGGCAAGAGAAAATAAAATACCAATAGTCGCGAGAGGTGCAGGAACAGGTCTCAGCGGAGGTGCAGTCGCACAAGGTGGAATGATAATCTCTTTTGCTCGTATGAATCGTATCTTAGAGTTAGATGAAGTAGGGCGATCAGCGATTGTCCAGCCGGGAGTTGTCCATCTGACATTTGACGAGTTTGTCAAAGCAAAAGGGCTTTTTTATCCGCCTGATCCAGCCAGTGGTCGTTCATGCACTATCGGTGGGACATTAGCTGAAAACGCTGGCGGACCGCATTGCTTCAAGTATGGTGTAACTACTAATTATGTTTTAGGTCTTGAAGTTGTGTTAGCTGACGGTCGCGTGATCCATACTGGTGGACGTGCTTATGATTATCCTGAATATGATCTCACTGGATTGCTTATCGGATCAGAAGGGACATTAGGACTGATGACGTCTGCTTATGTTCGCCTGATACGTAATATTCCAGACATAAAGACGTTAATGGCTATCTTTAATTCTGTGGAAGAAGCGGGAGAAGCCGTTTCTGCGGTCATTGCTCAGGGATTGATGCCTGCCACATTAGAGATGATGGATCGCAACATGATCAATATCGTAGAAAACTACGCTCATGCGGGACTTCCTACCGATGCAGAGGCACTTCTCATTATTGAAGCAGATGGCTATACCGAAAGCTTGGACTCACAGATGGACGAGATCATAACGGTAATGAAAAATCGGAATGCCCGCGAATTGCGTTTAGCTAATTCTATTGAGGAACGAGACAAAATTTGGTATGCGAGAAAAAGTGCTGTCGGTGCTATTGCACAAATTAGCCCCGCATATCTCATATTAGATGGCACAGTGCCTCGGTCAAAGTTAGCTCAAACATTGGCAGAAATTAACAATATCTGTGCAAATCTTAATTTACGAGTATGTTACGTTTTTCACGCTGGCGATGGCAATTTACATCCTTTAATTCTATTTAACCCAAGCGATCCAGAGATAATTGACCGAGTCCGTAAAGCTGAACACGAGGTCATAGAACTATGCGTGAAGATGAATGGGACGATCACTGGTGAACATGGCATCGGTAGTGAAAAACGAGAATATATGTCTTCTATATATAATGATAGTGAATTACAGGCTCAAAAAGATATTAAAGATGTATTTGATCCTGATAATATTCTTAATCCTAATAAACTTTTGCCTGATTTTAAGTATGAACCCAGATCAGTTATGACTCAATCTATCCCTGTGATGTTTGCTCCCTCGTCAGTTGAAGAGGCGGAAAATAGCATACTTTCTTGGGCTGTGGAGTCAACTCCTCGCTCTCTACGTATAAAAGGCGGTGGAACAAAATCATCTATGTTACCACCTACTGATGTGACAATTTCAACACAAAATCTGAGAGGAATTAAGTCTCTTGCCGTAGAAGACCTATATGTGACCGTTAACGCAGGAACGAAGCTTTCGGAATTGCAACAGGAGCTTAAAAATCAAAATATGTGGATTCCGATAATCTCCCCTTGGGTTGAATCTACGATAGGTGGTATTGTCGCAACAAATTTTAATGCCCCATTGCGGTCAAGATATGGTGCAATTCGTGATTTGATATTAGCGATGACGGTAGTTTTGCCAGATGGACGCGTCATTAGGGCAGGAAAAGCTGTTGTCAAAAATGTCGCTGGTTATGATCTCCCGAAGCTGTTTGTCGGATCACATGGGACATTAGGTTTAATTACAGATGTGACATTCAAGCTGTTTCCACTCCCACGAAAACGATCTACACTTTTAATTCCAATTAATGATCTGAAATCAGGGCTATTATTAGGTAGCAAGTTATTGCAAATGTGTATAGTTGCATCATCACTGATTTTATGTAAAGGCTTGTTCTCGTCTCCTTATGCAATTGTTTACACCGCCGAAGGTTTGCCAGAAGATGTGCAGGCAGAATTGAATCAAGTAATGTCAATTCTAAAATCTGAGGGAATTAAAGAGATTAACCAAATTGACGCAATGTCTGGCAACGAAATATGGGCAGATTGGATAAATAAATCATCTGATCTGACCTTACGAATGGGAGTTGCACCTAAAGATTTAGCCAAAACGCTTATTAACCTTGAACCGAAATTGATTGACTCACCATTTATAGCTGATTTTCCAAGTGGAATCGTATATCTACAAAGCAATGAAGTTTCCGAAATCCGTAAATCCGCACAAGAAAACGGCGGTTATGCGATCATATTAAAGGGAAGCAATAGCAAGCATGATGTATGGGGACATAAGCCAGAAGGTTTTGATCTGATGAAAAATATCAAATCTAAATGGGATATACGAGGATTATTCAACTTTGGAGCATTTATAGTTTGATCGTTTGACTTACAAGTTATCGCAATTTATTTA
>Ga0315298_1005880_pt1 | contig 17068 bp, 10 predicted proteins | sample WHS_1_MG_FD_203077 | JGI IMG/M metagenome (GOLD analysis project Ga0315298, IMG submission 203077) | Extremophilic microbial mat communities from Washburn Hot Springs, YNP, Wyoming, USA - WHS_1_MG | ecosystem: Environmental > Aquatic > Thermal springs > Hot (42-90C) | place: USA: Wyoming...
GCCGTCGCCCCGATGGAGCCGGCCTGGGTCTGGCGTTGAGCAAAGAGTTCGTGGAGATGCACGGCGGGCGTATCTGGGTGGAGAGTGAGGTCGGAAAAGGGTCCACATTTACCTTTACGCTACCCCTGAAGCCGGCAGAGAGGTAAACTATGACCGTCGCCACCATAGATCGGGAAACGATTCGTCGGATTCTCGTAGAGGAACTCCCGCGGGTGATAGAGGAGGACACAGATTTCCGGTACTGGTTGACCGGATGGATGGCGGAGACCTTCCCCCGGCGCTCGGAAGTGGAACAGTCTACGGCGCAGATACTGGAGCAACTGGCCGCGCTGCGCCAGGACTTCAACCGCCAGATGGCCCTGCAGGCCCAGCGGATAGAGGCGCTGGAGCAGCGGATGGATGCCTTTGAGCAACGCATGGAAGACCTGCGTCAGGACTTCAACCAGCGCATGGAAGACCTGCGTCGGGACTTCAACCAGCGCATGGAGGACCTGCGTCGGGACTTCAACTGGCAGATTCTGCGCCTGACGGAACGACACGAATCCCTGGAGAAGCGGGTGGACCGCGGATTTGCGCGATTGGAGGCCACCCTGGGGGCCATCGGCGCTCGCTGGGGACTGATGGCCGAGGAATCCTTCCGCTCCGGAATGGCGGGTATCCTTCGGGACGAGTTCGGCTGGCAGGTGGAGCACGTTCTGATTATGGATACCGAAGGGTATGTCTTTGGGCGGCCCGATCAGGTGGAGATTGATATTGCCATTCATGATGGCGCCCATTGGCTGGTAGAGATTCGCTCTTCTATGAGCAAGCCCGATATGTACACCTTCGTCCGCAAAGCGGAACTCTACGAGCGACTGCGGGAGGTCCAGGTTGCCCGGCGAATCGTCATCTCACCGATGATCCACCCTCAGGCGAAAGAGGTCGCGGGCCGCCTGAACATAGAACTATACACCTCTGTCTACGATGTCTCGCCGGATCTCTCGGGGGATGGGGAGAAAAATCGGTAGGGAGCGCGATGACCGCGGTGGTGGCTGTGGCAAACCATAAAGGCGGTGTGGCCAAGACCACGACCTGCCTCTCCCTGGGCGGCGCTCTGGCGGAGCAGGGGCTCCAGGTCTTGCTGATAGACCTGGACCCGCAGGCGCATCTGACCCTCTCTCTGGGGCTTCGCCCCGAGGAACTCCGTCACACCGTCGCCGATGCGCTGCTGGAGCAGCAATCCGTCGTGGCGGTCAGTCGGGAGACAGCAGTGGCAGGTCTGGACCTGGTGCCGGCCAGCGGCGAACTGGTGGTCCTGGACAAAGCCCTCTATGGCCGGCCCGGTTACGAGTACCGGCTGCGGTATGCCCTGGAGCGCATGCCCGTTGCCTACGACTTTGTCCTGATGGACTGCCCGCCTTCCTTCGGCACCCTGACCCTCAACGCGCTCACCGCCGCCGATATGCTCATCATCCCGATGCAGTGTGAGTACTATGCCTGGCGTTCCCTCCGCCCGATGCTGGAACTGGTGACCGTGGTTCGGCAGAAGACCAACCCCGCCCTCCGCTACCGTCTCCTGGTGACCATGTACGATGTACGGAGCCGTATTCACCGGCTGATTCTGGAGCAAGTCCGCCGCTTTTTCCCGCAGGCCACTTTTCGGACGATGATCCAGGTGGATACCCGGCTGCGGGAGAGCCCGGCCTACGGCCTGCCGGTGACCCAGTACGCCCCGCGCACGCGGGCCGCCGAGCAGTATCGGGCCGTCGCTCAGGAGATTATGGAGTGCTTTTCCCCTTCGCCCACCGTTGTCGTGGGACGGGAGAAAGCGCGGCCCGTGGAGTATCCCGTCTTTGTATGAGAAATGGCGAGGAACAGGGATATGGAGTCCTTCAAACGATCGCTGGAAGAACTGTTTTCGGATTTCACCCCGCCTGCTCCCGAGGGGGTTCCTCCCGCCCCTGGGGAGGAAAAGCCCTCGGCTCCCGCCCCGGCCCCGCGCCAGCCCGCAGAGGGTGTGCTTTCCGGGAGAGAAATGGTCAGGCAGGTTGAGCCGGAAATCCCGCTGATGGGGGCCCACGTCCGCAATATTCGCGCGCAACTTTTGGGGAATGTGTTGATTATTCTGGTTGTGATTCTCTGGACGGCTTTTCTGATCGGCAGCGCGATGGTCCGGACGAATCGGGCGGAGGCCAGTGTGGGGGAGGAAACCGTACGGGCCAACGCCGCACTGGCCGCGGGAAAGGCGGCGGCTGAACTGTTCACGGCTATCGGGCAGGGAACGCTGGCCCAGGACCCCCGGTTGTTCACCGAAACCGTGAACGAGGCCCGGCAGCGCCTGGGGGAGGCCCAGAACCGCCTTTTGGAGAGCGCTGCCGACCTGCCCATAGAGGACCCTCTCTGGACCGAGTTGATTCGCCTGCGGGCCGCTGTAGCCGCTGCCGATTCCTGGACGACGTATCTGGTCAACGCGGCCCGACAGTATCGTTGGGGGAGCGTTCGGACTTCCCAGGTGTATCTGGTACCATACCACTTGCAGAAAATCTCCGATGCGGTTAATCGAGTGGAGCAGTTGACCGCGGAACGGCTGGCGGCGGCCCGCGCTGAAGCGGAGGCCGCGCGTCAGATGGTGCGAAATGTCGCCATTACCTGGGGGGCGGTTCTGCTGCTGGTGATTCTGGGGGTCAATTTTGCGCTTCTGCGCAGTATGGCCGAACCGCTGGAACGGCTGGCAGAAGCATCCGCCCGCCTGGCGGCCGGCCGCCTGGAGACGCGCGTCGCAATAGACCGGGCCGATGAGTTCGGTCGCCTCGCCCAGGCTTTCAACGAGATGGCTGACCATCTGCAAACCCTCTACAACGAGTTGGAAGAGCGGGTGCGGGAGCGGACTCGCGCCCTCCAGGAAGCCAACTATGCTCTCCAGCGGCGGGCCATTCAGTTGGAGGCCAGCGCCGAGGTGAGTCGGTCCATCATCTCCATATTCAACGTGGACGAATTGCTGCGGCGGGCCGTCAATCTGATTCGGGACCGCTTCGGCTTCTACCACGCGGGCATTTTCCTGATGGACGAGACGGGAGAGTGGGCGGTATTGCGGGAGGCCACCGGCGAGGCGGGCGCCCAGATGAAGGCCCAGGGCCACCGCCTGCAGGTGGGAGAAACCAGCATGGTCGGCTGGACGGCCCTCCATCGCCGTCCCCGCATCGCGCTGGATGTCGGCGAGGACGCGGTCCACTTCGCCAACCCTCTCCTCCCCTACACCCGTTCGGAGATGACCCTCCCGCTGATGGTCGGCGGTCGCCTTCTGGGGGTGCTGGACGTCCAGTCCACCGAGGAGGCCGCTTTTGATGAGGACGACATCCGTACCCTCCAGAGCATGGCTGACCAGTTGGCCATCGCGATAGAGAATGCCCGACGGCTCTCCGAAACTGCCGCGCTGCTGGAGGCGACCAGTCCCATCTACCGCTTCAGCCGTCGGCTGAGCACCGCGGCCACCGTGAATGATGTTGCGGATGTCATCATTGACGCCGTCTCCGAAACCGAGGCGGACGGGTGTGTGGTGGTGGAGTTTGAGTCTTCCGACGGGGTGCTGGAGATGCTCTCTTACCGGGGGGTCTGGCGGCGAGATCGGGAGCCCATGTTCCAGCCTGGAATGCGAATCGCGGTGACAGAGGCCCCCCTGCCCGCTCCGATGCTGGGCCGGATGTGGGTTACTGAGGATGCCCAACGAGATTCTCAGATGTCGGAGAAGGCTCGGGAACTCTTCCGCGCGACCGGTGTCGGCGCTCTGGTCAACATTCCGCTCCGGGTGGGGGACCGGTCTGTTGGTCAGGTCGTGATTCTGCGGTCCACACCGGGCCCCTTTTCCCCGGCGTCGCTGCGACTTTATGAGGTAATCGGCGACCAGGCCGCCGTCGCCCTGGAGCGGGCCCGCCTGCTGGAAAGTATGCGGCAGCGGGCGGAGCAGGAGGAGGCACTGCGGAGTATCGCCGACCAGATTACGGCCACCTTTGACCTGCGGACAGCCCTGCAGACGACGCTGCAGCAACTGGGGCAGGTGCTGGACGCCCGTGGCGGCTATGCGGAACTGGGAACCCGGTAGCGCGAAAGACGCGAAAGGCGCGAAATTCGTGATGCGTGAAACGTGAAACGTGAAACGTGAAGCGTGAGAGGCGATACGCGATAAGCGATACGCGATAAGCGATAGGCGATATGCGATAAGCGATAGGCGATATGCGATAAGCGATATGCGATATGCGATAAGCGATATGCGATATGCGATAAGCGATATGCGATATGCGATAAGCGATAAGCGATAGGCGATAAGCGATACGCGATACGCGATAACGGAGGCACATCGGATGCCCGATACCCAACGGCAAAGCGAGATAACCGAATTTCAGGCCTGGCAGGTCCGCGCACTGCGGGTTCTCCTGGGCGTGCTGGCAGTTGCCGCGACGCCGGTGATCATTTTCACCACCATGGAGGCAATTCGCTATCCGGAGCGGGGCGCGACGGCACCGCTGTTCGGCGCCCTGTACGTCCTTCTGCTCCTCCTGACGTTTCTTCGCCGAGTTCCCCATCGGATTCGGCTCATTGGATTCCTGACGGTGGGCTACGCGGTGGCAGTGACCGCCTTTATGCGAGGTGGGCTGGTCGGGGACGGTCGCCTCTACCTGATGATTCTCCCCTTGCTGGCCATAATCCTCTCCGACCTGCGCCTGGGTCTGGCGGCGGGCGTCTTCAGTTTGCTTATCCATCTGGCTTTTGTGCTGTTTGCCTATCTGGGGTGGCTCTCCGAATGGGTGGTGGTCAAGGAAAATCCGATGGCTATCACCGATTGGTTTGCCGCCTCGGCCGTCTTCTTGATGTTGCTGGCGGGCCTGCTGGCTGTCGTGGGGCTTTCCAACCGTTCGCTCGTTCAGGCGCTGCGGTCGGCCCAACAGTCGGCACAGGAACTGACGGCTACCTATCAGTTGCTGGAAGGCCAGACCCGGGAACTGGAGCGGCGGGCCCGCTGGCTGGAGGCCGCGACACACGCTGCCCGGGGGGCCGCCACGCTGGAAGAGCCGGACGTCCTGCTCTCCCGCGTGGCCGAAGAACTGGCCCGACGGATGGACCTGGAGGAGACGATTTTCTACACCGCGGGTCCGGAGGGCGAATTGGTTGCCCGGGCGATGGCGGAAGGTCGGCGGATTGTGCCTGTAGATGCCATGCCCTCCGGTGCGTCACCGCTGGCCCGGGAGGCCTTCCAGAGCGGCTCCGTCCGGTCCGGGTGGTGGGGGGACCTGTACGAAGTGGCCTTCCCGCTGCGGCTCCAGGAGCGAACACTGGGGGTGATGGTGGTTCGTTTCCCCACCGAAATCCGGATGGACGGAACAGAGACTGTGGTTCTGGAGTTAATCGCGGACCAACTGGCGGTGGCGCTGGAAAATGCCCGTCTCTTCTCCGAGACCCGGGCCAGCCTGCGGGAACTGGAAGCCCTCTATCGCCGATATACGACTCAGGCGTGGGAGCGCTTTGTCCGGGAGGCCCCGGAGAGCGTCCGTCTGTGGACGGGGCCGGAGGAGGTTCCGGAGGGGGTCTGGCAGGGCCTCTTTGAGCAGGCCCGCGCCTCCGGCTCGGTCGCGGTGGGCGAGGAGGATTCCCGGTACCTGCTGGCCGTGCCGGTGAAACTGCGGGGTGTGGCGATTGGCGTGCTGGGGTTCCATCGGGAGCAGGCGGCAGGCCGGTGGCGTCCGGAGGAGATCGCGGCGGCCGAGACTGTGGCGGAACGGCTGGCGCTGGCGGTAGAAAACGCCCGCCTGCTGGAGGAGGCCCAGCGCCGGGCCGCCCGGGAGCGGCTGATCGCCGAAATCTCCACCCGATTGCGGGCCTCCCTGGACCCGGATACCGTCCTCAAGACCACCGTCCAGGAACTGGGGCGGGCCCTGCGGGCCCGCTGGGTGGCGGTGGAAGTGACCGGACCCTCGCAGGAGAGCGCGGTCCGCTCCCAGGAGGTGGACGGATGAACACTTTCTGGGTTGACCTGATTGCCTACGGCACTGTGGCGCTCATTTCTTTGGGGCTGGTCCCGGTTGTCCTGGGAATCGGCATCCGTCGGCGGGTGAACCTGCTCTTTATCGCACTGATGCTGGCCATTGCCCTGTGGGCCGGGACCTCTGTGGTGCTCCGGATTTCCCTCTGGCGGGTCTGGCAGGCGGGACCCCTCCAGCAATTCTGGATGGAACTCTCTTCGCTGGCCTTCCTCCTGAGTGCTCCGTTGATACTGGCCTTCAGCGCCGCCTACGTGGAGACGAAGGCCCGCTGGCCCTACTGGGTCAGCCTGCTGGGATTGGTGGGAATTGGGCTTTTCGCCTTTCCCCTTTTTCGCCATCAGGTGGTCTATAATGTCCACCTGACCCCTTCGGGGGGGGTATCCTGGGACCGAACCCCGCTCAGTTTTGTGCTCTCTTTGCCCCAGGCGGTGGGCCCCATCCTGAGTTTGGTTCTCCTGTGGCAGGAGCGGCGGCGGATTCGGGACTACTCCCTGATGGCGGCCTTCGCGCTGCTGCTGGCTTCCGCCCTGGTCTTTTCCCTCATTCCGGTGAATTTCCCGTCCCTCAGCCTGACCACCCTGCTCGTGGTGGGCCTTCTGGCCTACGCGATACTGAACCGACAACTCTTTAGCCCCCTGCGGGAGTTGACCCGGGAGTTGGAGAAACGGGTGGAGGAACGGACCCGCGAACTGGCGGAGACCTCGCTCCGGCTGCAGGAGGCCAACCGCGACCTGGCCCGCCGGACGGCCCAACTGGAGGCCGCCGCCGAGGTCGCCCGCCGGGCCGCCGCCATCCGCGACGTCCAGACCCTGCTGGATGAGACGGTCCGCCTGATTTCCCAGCGCTTCGGCTTTTACCACGCGGGCGTCTTTCTGGTGGACGAGGCCGGGGAGTACGCCGTCCTGCGGGCCGCGTCCTCCGAGGGCGGGCAGCGGATGCTGGCCCGGGGCCACCGACTGGCGGTCGGAGAGGTGGGCATTGTCGGATACGTGGCGGGGACCGGGAAACCCCGCATCGCGCTGGATGTGGGCGAGGACGCGGTCTTCTTCAGCAACCCCGACCTTCCCCACACCCACTCGGAGATGGCCTTGCCGCTGAAGGTCGGGGAGCGGGTCATCGGCGTGCTGGATGTCCAGTCGGTGGAGCCCTCCGCGTTCACCGACGAGGATGTGGCGGTTCTGCAGACGATGGCCGACCAGATTGCGCTGGCCATTGAGAACGCCCGCCTGCTGCAGGAGACCCAGGACCGCCTGCGGGAGGTGGAAGCCCTGACGGGCCAGGCGATCCGGGCGGGCTGGCAGCAGATGGCCTCCGCCCGACCTGGTTGGGGTTATATCTACGATGGAGTGGAACTGAGACCCAAAGAGCAGGCTCTCCTCCCGGAAGGCACCGAGCCGGGGCTTACCCTCCCTCTGCTGGCGGGAGGCGAGACCGTTGGTCGGGTGGCGCTGGCCTTTTCGGACCGGTCCCCCACAGATGAAGAGGTCGCCCTGGCCCGGGCGGTGGCGGAGCAGGCCGCGCTGGCACTGGAGAGCGCCCGCCTCTTCCAGGAGACCCGGCACACGCTGGCGGAGATGGAGGCCCTGTATCAGGCCAGCCGGGCCATCAGCACCGCCAGCACTCCGGACGAGGTCCTGCACGCCTTCGTGGACCACGTGATCCCGCCCCAGATCGGTCGTTGTGTGCTGGCGCTGATAGACCCCGAAAGTCCGCCGGAGGAGCCGGTGGTGGAGGTCGTGGCGGCCTGGGACCGGGGTCTGGAGCGTTCCCCTTCTTTGGGGCGTCGCTGGAGTACTGCCCAGATTCCCTTCATCGCCCGGCGGGCCACCGAGCCGGTAATTATTGCCGATGTGGATGCTTACCCGGATGCGGATGAAATCTCCCGATACGTCTTCCGGCATGTACTGGGCGTTCGGGCCGTGCTTTCTATTCCCCTGATGATCGGTCAGCGCCTGCTGGGATGGCTGATGGTGGAGTCCCTCTCCGAACCCTGCGAGTTCAGCGAGCGGGAGGTCCGCCTCTACCGGACGCTGGCGGACCAGGCCGCGCTGGCGCTGGAGCGGATGCGCCTCTTTGAGGAGACCCGGCGCCGGGCCGAGTGGGAGCGCATTCGCGCGGAAGTTTCTGCCCGCGTCCGTGCTTCCACCGACATGGAGACCATCCTCCGTACCGCTGTCCGGGAACTGGGGCGCGCCTTCCGGGCCGCCGAGGGCGTCATCCAACTGCACGGTGGGGACGGGCATGGGTAATGTAGCGTAGGCTTTAGCCTGCGAATACAGGCCTGGCGGCCTGCGCTACAGGGGCATGCCTTCGCCGCGTCTTTGATAGCGCTTGCCGGGGGCTCCCTGGTAGGTAGTTGCAACGTAGCGCAGGATTCATCCTGTATCCCTGCAGGAGGGCAAAGATATGCGCGATGAGGAAGTCGTCACGCTGATCCGGCAGAGACTGCCGGAATTGATGCGAACGGACCCGGAGATTCGGGGGTGGATCCTGGACCTGGGCCGGGAGTATTTTGCCGACCGGGCCCAGACGGATGCCCGTTTTGAGCAGATGCTTGCGGAGTTGCGTCAGGAGCGGGAAGACTGGAATCGCCGCTTTGAGGAGGAGCGGGAAGACTGGAATCGCCGCTTTGAGGAGGAGCGGGCCGAATGGCGCCGTCTCTGGGAGGAAGAGCGGGAGGCGTGGAACCGCCGCTTTCAGGAAGAGCGGGAGGCGTGGAACCGCCGCTGGGAGGAGGAGCGGGCAGAATCGGAGCGCCGCTGGCGCAGGTTCCTGGCCCGGTACGAACGTCGCTGGCAGCAACAACTGGCGGAATGGAACCGCCGCTTTGAGGAGGAGCGGGCGGAATCCCAGCGCCGCTGGGAGGAGCAGCGGGCCGAATGGAACCGCCGCTTTGAGGAGGAGCGGGCAGAATCCCAGCGCCGTTGGGAGGAGAATCAGAAGGAACATCAGGAATTCCGCGAAACTTTTCGCCATCTCCTCCAGCGGATAGATACGGGCATCTCGGCCATCGGCGCCCGTTGGGGCATCTTCGCCGAATCCGCTTTTCGCAACGGCATTCAGGCCATCCTGGAGGAGAGTTTCGGCGTCCAGGTCCTCCATTACCAGGGCTACGATGAGACGGGCGACGTCTTCGGGCATCCGGATCAGGTGGAACTGGACCTCATCATTCGGGATAGCACCCTCATCGTTTGCGAGATCAAGTCCTCTATGAGCCGTTCCGATATGTACACCTTTGATCGGAAAGTCCGTTTTTACGAGCGCCGGGAAGGCCGCCGGGCGGACCGGAAGATGGTGATTTCCCCGATGGTGGAGGAAAAAGCCCTGCAGATTGCCCAGAAGTTGGGGATAGAGGTCTACACCCACGCCGATGAGGTCCGGCTGCAGGAAGCGGGTTGAGGATGGGAGGCATCTATGGAGCGATTCTCTTTCCGACGGTTTCTGAACACCCTGGGCGGACGGCTGGCTGGCCTGGCTCTGTTTGTATCTGTTATCGCGATCATTGGTGGGACCGTCGGTGGCCTCCAACTGCTGCGCATCCGTTATGCCGCGACCGCCATGCAGGAAGCATCCACCCACATAGAGATGGCCCTGACGACCTCTCAGCAGGTGGCAGACCTGGTCCTGCGCGTCCGGGATGGAATGAGTCGGGGATTGACGGCGGAGGAGATGGCCCGGGAAACCGCGGCCCCTCTGGTGTTCCTGGATAGCCAGCAACAGGCCTTGCGGACCGAAGCCCGGCGCTTTCCAGAAGGGAGCGAACTCCGGGTTCGGATGGAGACCGCCGCCATCGTCCTGACGAATGTGACGGGAACGACCCGCCAGATTCTACAGGCCCTGGGGGAAGGGGATCGGACCTGGGCGAAGTACCTTTTGGGCCGGCTGGACGTGAATTATCGGCTGGTGCGGCAGGAGACGGATAGCCTGGTTGCACTGGCCCATCGGCGCCATGAGCAGGCCATCGCGGAGACCCGGCTGGCCACCCGGCGGGTGCTGATCGTTGTCCCGACAGTGACAGTGGCGGTCATCCTGGCAGCCGTTGGCGCGGCGGTCGTTGCCCTGCGGGCTGTGGTCACCGGAGTCCACCTCCTCTCCGATTCCGCCGGGCAGTTGGCCGCCGGACGCCTGGAGACCCGGGCGCCGGAACAGGGGCTGGAGGAGTTCCGCTTCCTGGCCCGTACCTTCAACAACATGGCCGCCGAACTCCAGCAACTGTACACCGGCCTGGAGCGGCTGGTGGCCCAGCGCACCGCCGACCTGGCCCGCCGGACCGCCCAACTGGAGGCGGCGGCCACCGTCGCCCGCCGGGCCGCCGAAATCCGCGACCTGGACACTCTCCTGAACGAGACGGTCCGCCTGATCTCCGACCGCTTCGGCTTCTACCACGCCGGCATCTTCCTGGTGGACGAGGCCAGAGAGTACGCCGTCCTGCGGGCCGCCTCCTCCGAGGGCGGGCAGCGGATGCTGGCCCGGGGCCACCGGCTGGCCGTGGGGAAGGTGGGCATCGTCGGCTATGTGGCGGGGACGGGGAAGCCCCGCATCGCGCTGGACGTGGGGGCCGATGCCGTCTTCTTTGACAACCCGGACCTGCCGCTGACCCGTTCGGAGATGGCGCTGCCGCTGAAGGTAGGGGAGCGGGTCATCGGCGTGCTGGACGTCCAGTCCGTGGAGCCGGCCGCGTTCACGGAGGAGGACGTATCGGTCCTGCAGACGCTGGCGGATCAGGTCGCGCTGGCCATTGAGAACGCCCGCCTGCTGGAGGAGAGCCGCCGCGCGCTGGAGGAACTGGAGCGGTTGTACGGAAGCCGGGCCCGGGAGGCCTGGCAGGTATGGGCGGCCCTTCGCCCGGCGGCTTACCGTTATACCGGTGTGGATGTGGAGCCCCTCCCGGCGCCTGTCCCGCTGACCGGCGAGGGGGATGGTCGTCAACTGGCCGTGCCCATCCGCCTCTGGGGCCAAGCCATTGGAACCGTCCTGCTGAAGCGGACGGAGGAGCAGCCCCCCTGGTCGCCCGAGGAGCGGCGGCTGGCGGAGGAGATGGGCGAGCAGATTGCCCTGGCGCTGGAGAACGCCCGGCTGATCGCGGAGACCGAGAGCCGGGCCGCCCGCGAGCGTCTGCTCAGCGAGATGACCTCCCGTCTGACCCGCTCGCTGGATATGGACGCGCTGCTGGAGGTGGCGGTGCGGGAACTGGCCCGGCTGCCGGAGGTGGCGGAGGTCGCCGTGTACGTGGGCGCCCGGGAGTAAAAAACGGTTCGTAACTGTTCAGGCTTCCTCACCCCACCCCCGCCGCCCTCGGGCCGAAGGCCCTTCGGGCCGAGGCCTGCGGCGGCAGCGGCGAAGCCGCTGGGGGAGGGGTGAGGCGGAACAGTTACAACGGTTCTTTATCGCAGAGACCGCAGAGTACGCAGAGTGCGCTCTCCGCGTTCTCTGCGATGAGTTTTTGCAACGGAGGCAAACAATGGAGACCTACGACGTCATCATCGTTGGCGCAGGCCCTGCTGGAACGGCCACTGCCCTGCACCTCCAGCGGTTGGCGCCAGAACTGGTAGAGCGGACGCTGGTCCTGGAGAAATCCCGCCACCCCCGGACCAAACTATGCGGTGGAGGGATCCTGCCGGATGGGCTCAGAATCTTACAGAGGCTGGGCCTGGATTTCAACGAAGTTCCCTACACCCGCATTCTCCGAGCCCATTTTGAATTTGACGGCCGGGGAACGGCCCTTACGGGGGAAGGGGCGGAGAGCCTCCACGTGGTCCTGCGGGAAGACCTGGATGCCTGGCTGGCGCGCAAGGCTCAGGAGCGGGGGGTGACCTTGCAGGAAGAAACCCCTGTCCGGCGCATTATCCCTGGGGATTCGTTTGTGACCGTGGTGACGGCCGATGGGGAATATCGGGCCCGGGTCGTGGTGGGGGCCGATGGGGCACACAGTGTGGTCCGCAGAGCCATCGCTCCTCATCAACGCGTTCCGTATTCCCGCGCGCTGGTCCTCTGGGTCCCCCCGAAACCGGAATCGTCGTCCCACGCGCCCGAAGACGCCTATTTTGACTTCACCTGTATTCGGGAGGGGGTGCCCGGTTATATCTGGGATTTCCCCATTCTGGTGCACGGTCAGCCGATGCGCTGTTGGGGGATCACGGATAACGGAGTTGGCCCTCATCATTCCCGGCCGTTGCGTCCGCTATTGGCCCGGGAGATGGCCCGGCATGGCTATCGGCTGGAGGATTATCCTCTCTACGGAGAGTCGGTTCCCCACTTCGGCGTCCGCAATGTATTCTCTGCACCGGGAGTCTTGCTGGTTGGAGATGCTCTCGGGGTAGACTTTCTGTACGGCGAAGGGATTGCTCCTGCCCTGGGCTACGGGCAACTGGCGGCCCGGGCCATCGTGGACGCTTTCGCCGAAGGCGACTTTTCTTTTCGTGACTATCGGGAACGGGTCCTTCAAAGCCCGTTGGGGCAAGTTCTTCGGAGACGGGCATTGACGGCCAGCCTGATTTTCCGTCTGCGCCATCCGGCGATGCAACGGTTCTTCTGGCATCGCTTGGGCCAGCGCCTCCGGTCCATCACTGAGCGGTATCTCACCAATTGGGCCTGATGCTTTGCGAGAAGGATGCGATGAGCGAAAAGAACGTCCGTAAAGACCTGCTGTTCTTAAGAGGACTCCTCTCCCGCCTGGGGCCGCGGTATATTTCGCTGGTGAACCTCCCCGGGGTCCTTGCCGCCATCCCGACCACCGCGCTGGGCGTCTACTACGTGACGACCACCGTACCATTCACTCCACAGCAGGTGAATATCCTGGGGATCATCCTGGGAATCCTGATCCCTCCCGTTGCGGCTCTCGGTTTTCTGAACTTTTCCCGGTCCAGCGCGGCGATCCGGGCTGTGCTGGCCGCGCGGCCGGGTCAGCCTGTGTCGCCCGAAACCGAGGCCAGGGCCTGGCAGGAGGTGACCCGCTTCTCTCTCCGGGCGGCCACGTTTACGTTCTTCAGTCTCTTCCTCTGCCTGACCGTGCCCGGCACCATCGCGTTCGTGATCCTGGCTCGTCTCAAAATTACCCATGTACCTTACCTGCTCTTCGGCAATCTGATCACTATCACATGGGTCAGCGTTTACCACTACTTTTTGACGGAATGGGCGTTGTGGCCGGTGCGCGAGCGCCTGCTACCCCGTTCCCCCGAGGTTCAACAACGCTACATGGCCGGAGTGGGCATTCAGTCCCGCATGCTGGTCGTCTACACCGCTTTAATCCTGACGACGCTGCTGATGGTAGTGACCATTGCCTACCGGAAAAGCGAGGAGGCCCTGGCCCCGGGGGCCAACCCGGTTCTGGTCCTCCAGAGCATGCAGAACCACATCGTTTTCGTCAGCCTGCTGGGCCTCTTCGTGAGTTTGGGGTTCTCTCTCCTCCTGTCCCGTTCCGTCGCCGTGCCGCTTCGGAGATTGGCGGGGGTGATGGCGGAAGTGGGGCGAGGAAATCTGGGGCTGCGCGGGGAAGTCGTTTCCACCGATGAGACGGGTCGCCTGACGGTTGCCTTCAACCAGATGGTGAGCCAGTTGCAGGCGCTGCAGGCCGGTCTGGAGGAGCAGGTAGCCCGGCGCACCGCCGAACTGGCCCGCCGGACCGCCCAACTGGAGGCGGCGGCCACCGTCGCCCGCCGGGCCGCCGAAATTCGCGACCTGGACACCCTCCTGAACGAGACGGTCCGCCTCATCTCCGACCGCTTCGGCTTCTACCACGCCGGCATCTTCCTGCTGGACGAGCGGGGAGAGTACGCGGTCCTCCAGGCGGCCTCCTCCGAGGGCGGGCGGCGTATGCTGGCCCGGGGCCACCGGCTGGCCGTGGGGAAGGTGGGCATCGTCGGCACGGTGGCGGGGACGGGGAAACCCCGCATCGCGCTGGACGTGGGGGCGGACGCCGTCTTCTTTGACAACCCGGACCTGCCGCTGACCCGCTCGGAGATGGCGCTGCCGCTGAGGGTGGGGGAACGGGTTATCGGCGTGCTGGATGTGCAGTCCGAAGAGCCGGAGGCGTTTACCCAGGAGGACGTGGCGGTCCTGCAGACGCTGGCCGACCAGATTGCGCTGGCGGTGGAGAACGCCCGGACACTGGAGCAGATGCAGCGGACGGTGCGGGAACTGGAGCGGGCCACGGGCGAGTACACCCGGGAGGCCTGGCGGACCGTGCAGCGGGCCCGCCGCTGGGTGGGCCGCCGCTACCGCCGCCTGGTCGCCGAACCGGCGGAGGAACCGACCGAGGAGGCCCGCCGGGCGCTTTCGGAGGGCCGTTCCGTCCTGCAGCCCCTGCATGAGGAGGGGGATGGCCGGGTGGTCGGCACGCGGCTGGCGGTCCCGATGAAACTGCGCGGCCGGGTCATCGGCGTCCTGAACCTCCGCTTCGCGGCCCCGGAGGTGCCGCCGGAGACGGTGCAGATGGTGGAGGCCATCGCCGACCGTCTAACGCTGGCGCTGGAGAACGCCCGCCTCCTGGAGGAGACCCGCCGCCATGCCGAGCGGGACCGGATGATCGCCGAAATCACCGCCCGGGTGCGCGCCTCTATGGACCCGGAGACCATCCTGCGGACTGCCCTGCGGGAATTGGGGGCCGCCCTGGGCGCCGACCGGGTGATGGTGCGGATGGGGAGTGCGTTCCGTGACCATGAAATCGGATGAACGCGGTGAAAGCCAGTGGTTGCGAAAACGGAGCCATACCACTGAGAATTCTTCGCAGTTTTCAGGAGGTCCCAATGGCGCATTACGAAGTCATCATCGTTGGTGCTGGCCCTGCTGGACTTTCTACTGCGCTCCATCTTCAGCAAATGGCCCCGGAGTTGGCAGAACGGACGCTCATTCTGGAGAAGGCCCGTCATCCCCGAACAAAACTTTGTGGCGGGGGCGTCACACCCGATGCGGAACGGGTGTTGGGCCGCCTGGGCCTGGATGTCACCGAAGTCCCACACGTAGACCTGGTGAGTGCGCATTTTCTTTTTGAGGGCAAGGGTATTCCCTTGCGCCTGGGCGAAACGTATGCCTTTCGGGTGATCCATCGGGAGGAACTGGACGCCTGGCTGGCCCAGAAAGCCCGCGAACGCGGCTTGGCTATCCTGGAGGAGACGCCTGTACAGCGGGCAATTCTGGGAGAGGGAGGGGTGGAACTAATTACCTCGCGGGGAACATATCAGGCAAAAGTGGTGGTGGGTGCCGATGGTGCCCACAGTGTTATCCGAAGATCTGTCATTGGGCAGCATCGCTCTCCTTTTGCCTATGCATTAGTGCTCTGGGCTCCTCCCAATCAGCAATCTCTTCACTGTCCGGATGTGGGATACTTTGATTTCTTCTGTGTAAGCCGGGGGGTTCTGGGCTACGTGTGGGATTTCCCCATCCTGATCCGGGGGCAGACGATGCGATCGTGGGGCATCTGCCAACTGGGCGTAAGACGAGAGGACGAGCGGCGGCGAATGATTCATCTGTTGGCTGGCGAACTGGCACGTCACGGCTACCGGTTGGACGACTATCCCCTCTACGGTGAATCGGTTCCTCTCTTCCGCTCAGGGGGTCTTTTCTCGGCTCCCCACGTCCTACTGGTAGGGGATGCAGCGGGGGTAGACGGGGTTTTTGGTGAGGGAATTGGCCCGGCTCTGGGCCAGGGAGAAGTAGCGGCGAGAGCGATCTGTGATGCTTTTATGTCCGGCGATTTTTCATTTCGGAATTACCGGACGGATCTACTGAAGAGCGATGTAGGCCGGTCGCTCAGGCGGCGGGAGGTCTTCGCGTCCCTCTTCTATCGCCTCCGCCACCCCGTTATCCAGCGGCTGATCTGGTGGAGATCGGGTATGATCATCGGTTTTTTGGTGAAAAACTTCCTTCTGGGATGGACAAAGTCGTACGAGAAGAGGGAAACAAAATGAAACGGAGAACCTGGCGAGCAGCACTGGCAGAATGGTGGAACCGATGGATAACCATAGACGTGCCGGATGAAGAAAAGGCGCGGGCAACTCGCCTCTTCAGCACCTTAATGATCATCAGTACCGGGACGGCAGCATCTATTGCCCTAACCTTTGTCGTCCTTTGGCGTCTGGGGTTGATGGCGGATCGGGATTTTTGGATCGCCGTGGCCTTCCCTGTAGCGTATCTTCCGCTTTCTCCCTTCTGCCTGGCGCAGGCACGGCGGGGTTATGTTTATCCTATGGCTCGTTTCTATTCTTGGGTGAACTTTGTGAGCCTTTCCCTGGCTGTTTTTGTCTTTGACGGATTGCGCTCCCCTGCCTGGCCTCTCCAGTTGTGGACGATTGTAGTTGCCGGGACCCTGATCTCGCCGGGTTACGCTTTGATGATGACAGGACTGTTGATAGGGTACTCTTTGCTGCTGGCCGTTCTGAGTTACTGGGGAGTATACGTTCCTCCCCTCACCGTTGGGCCAGGGCGAGAGATCGCCACAATCGTGTTTACGATGATTATGTTGGTGTCCACCGGGGGGCTTCTCACTTATTTGAACATGGACAGTCTACGAAAAGCGCTGACGCGCCTGCGAGCAACTACGCGCGAACTGGAGGAGCACCGCCGGACGCTGGAAGAGCAGGTGGCTCAGCGCACCGCCGATCTGGCCCAGCGCACCGCCGACCTGGCCCGCCGGACCGCCCAACTGGAGGCGGCGGCCACCGTCGCCCGCCGGGCCGCCGAAATCCGCGACCTGGACACTCTCCTGAACGAGACGGTCCGCCTCATCTCCGACCGCTTCGGCTTCTACCACGCCGGCATCTTCCTGGTGGACGAGGCCGGAGAGTACGCCGTCCTGCGGGCCGCCTCCTCCGAGGGCGGGCAGCGGATGCTGGCCCGGGGCCACCGGCTGGCCGTGGGGCGGGTCGGCATCGTCGGCTATGTGGCGGGGACGGGGAAGCCCCGCATCGCGCTGGACGTGGGGGCCGATGCAGTCTTCTTTGACAACCCGGACCTGCCGCTGACCCGCTCGGAGATGGCGCTGCCGCTGAGGGTGGGGGAACGGGTTATCGGCGTGCTGGATGTGCAGTCCGAAGAGCCGGAGGCGTTTACCCAGGAGG
>Ga0315298_1005881_pt1 | contig 17061 bp, 15 predicted proteins | sample WHS_1_MG_FD_203077 | JGI IMG/M metagenome (GOLD analysis project Ga0315298, IMG submission 203077) | Extremophilic microbial mat communities from Washburn Hot Springs, YNP, Wyoming, USA - WHS_1_MG | ecosystem: Environmental > Aquatic > Thermal springs > Hot (42-90C) | place: USA: Wyoming...
GCAGGCTCCTGTCATTTGCGCAAAACGAGCGGTGGTCGCATGTAGCGTAGCCAGGCCGCCGCGGCCGGTCAAGCTGCCGGGATTTGGATTCTCGGGCACCGGCTGCTACAATCGCCTCCTCACGGCGAAAACCAGCCTTCAAACAATCGTGACAGAGGAATCCGTCGCATGCTCCAGCGCGTCGATGTCGGCGGCCAGTGCCTGGCGGTGGAGGATAGCGGTGCGGGCCGGCCAGTGCTGTTGGTCCACGGCTTCCCCCTGGATCACTCAATGTGGAACGCCCAGATCGAATCGCTTGCGCGTCGCTATCGGGTGATAGCTCCGGACCTGCGAGGCTTTGGGCAGAGTGACCGTTTGCCGACCGACTGCACGGCCGTAACGATGGCCCGCTTTGCCGACGATTTGGCCAAGGTCTTGGACGCGCTGGAGGTGGAAGGCCCGGTGGCGCTTGGCGGCCTGTCGATGGGAGGCTACATCGCGCTGGAGTTCTGGCGTCGGCACCAGCGACGCGTCGGCAAGCTGATGCTGTGCGACACGCGGGCCGCCCCCGATGCGCCGGAGGCCCTGGCCGCCCGATTCCAGAACGCAATCCGCGCCGAGGCCGAGGGGCCTGCGTTCCTGGCCGACACCCTGCTACCCCGCCTGGTAGCCCCGGAGACGCTCCGCGCAAACACCGAGGCAGTCAGTCGGTTGCGCCGAATGATCGCCGCCGCCGCGCCTCGCTCGGTGGCGGCGGCCTTGCGCGGGATGGCTTGCCGGAGCGATGCCCGGCCGTGGCTCGCTGCCATCCGTTGCCCCACGCTGGTTCTGGTGGGCCAGCACGACGCCATCTCGCCCCCCGACGAGATGCAGGCCATCGCCGCCGAGATCCCCCATGCCCGATTCGAGATCATCCCCTCGGCTGGCCACATGGCGCCGATGGAAAACCCCTCGGCTACCAATGCGGCCCTGGAGTCCTTCCTGAGCGACTGAAGCGTCCATGGGCAGCGGTGAACTGCTATTGCCCGCGGCCCCCATCGCGCCGCCGCTCCCGTGGCAGCAACACCGCACCCGCCCTGACGAACTACGGCACACGGAAGATCGACTGGCACTTCACGATCGCGTAATCGTCCGGAAAAGTATGGATGGCCTGGATCCGCAGGCTCCGCTGGCGGGTTTCCAGATGGATGTAGCTCACCGCACCCAACGCCATCCGCCCGCTGGCATCGAATCGCTGAAGCAGCCCCTGATGCTGGGCCGTGCGATTGACTTCCTGCTGGAGGGTCCAGAACAACTCCGGCTCGACCGGCTCCAGTTGAAACGCCATCTCATAAGTCACCCCGCCGCGGCACTCCATGCGGTCCGAACGCTGGCCCTTGAGCCGGTAGTACATGAGGCGCCGTTTTTCGGGCAACGGATGATGAGCGGAGGTGACCACCTCGGTCAGCGTCAGCCCCTCGTAACGCCATGTAATGACGTGTCCCGTGGTGGTAATCTCGATCTTGGCCTCATAGCCCCCCCGGGCTACGCTCCTCGACGTGCATACCTCGAAAAGCTCCGGGTGCAGTGGGCGCCCATAGAGCTGAAACACCAGTTCCGCTACCTTCGGTCGAACGGTAAGCACGGCAGTTTCCCTCGCCTTTCCTGGTGGCCAAGGCACCATGGCACCTGCCTCGGACCAGCTCCTTTGTCATTATAAAGCGGTTTTGTGCAACCACAAAGAGACGTCCACGCCTAGCAAAATGCGGACCCAAACGCGAAAAAATAAACCCGCAACCACGCCTTGACAAACCCGTTTGAGGCTGTTCCCGCCGCTGCGCTGGAGCGGTTCGAATACGGACAAAACACCATGCACGCCTCAGCCGCGGCAAGTTAGGTGACAGGGGACAGGCGACAGGCGACGGGGGACAGGGGATAGAGGAAAGGGGACGGGAAACGGGCGACGGTGGACAAGGTGGAGAGGCACGGCAGGCCCTGGCCAGTAAGCGCCAGGTTTACTCAAGTTCCCCATCCCGCGGCGGCAATTCCCGATTCTCCTGCTCGATCGGCGGCAACTCAAACCTGCGCAGCGCCCGGCTTGCCTTGAGGTCTGCCCAGCCGGACAAGCGCTGAGTCGGCTGCAAGGGGCAATCGGGCGTTTTCGGGTTGAGGGCCGGGGCGATGGGGCGATGTTGTGGCGTTGGGGTGTTCGGGCAGAGACACTTTTTTCACCTGGACGCAAGGGGCCGCCCCCCATTATCCTCGCGGCATTCAGCTCATGCCCTGCGCTGGGCGTGCAAATTCAGCGAACATGGAAAACCTGCGCAAGAGCCAAGTCGCAGCGGATTCCCTTCGGCGGTGTTGTGATATCTTCGATCCCCGCGGGGCGCCTGTGTCTCGGCCAATGCTGAGGGCGCTGGCCGAGGCGGCTTGGGAAGGAGGGGTACCGGCCATGCGCCAAAGTCAGTGGCCAGGCGATGACGCGCCGATGGAGCCAACCTTGCGACGCCTGTCGGTGCTGATGCCTGTCTATAACGAGCGATGGACCTTGGCCGAGATCACTCGCCGTGTATTCCAATCGCCTATAAGCTTGGAGATCGAGTTGGTAGTGGTCGACGATGGCTCGACGGACGGCTCCTGGGAAGTGATTTCGGCCTTGGCTGCCGCGGATTGCCGGATCAAGCCCATCCGTCATAAGCGGAACTGCGGCAAAGGGGCGGCCGTGCGCACGGCCATCGCTCACATGACGGGCCAAGTGGCGGTGATTCAGGATGCGGACCTGGAGTACGACCCGGCGGATTGGCCCCGCCTGCTTGAGCCTATTCTTTCGGGTCAAGCCGATGCGGTGTTCGGCTCGCGCTACCTGGGTCAGACGCGGCGGGCCCTGCCCTTCTGGCACACCCTGGTTAACAAGGCCATAACCCTTGCCAGCAACGCCGTAACCAACCTCGCGCTGACCGACATGGAGACGTGCTACAAGATGGTGCGGGCCGACGTGCTGCAATCCCTGCGATTGCAGAGCGACACCTTCGCCATCGAGCCAGAGCTGACATGCCGGTTGGCCCAATGGGGCGCGGAGATTTACGAAGTGCCCATCCGATACACGGCGCGAGGCTATGCTGAAGGCAAGAAGATCGGGCCTTGGGACGGCGTGCGGGCCCTGGGCGCACTGGTCCGGACCGCGCTGACCAGGCGGCGGTTTTCGCATCACCCGCGGCTGAACCGGTTGGTGCACCAAGACCGCGCACCGAGGCGTCAGGCGGCCCTGGCCGAGGCATTGAAGCCTCATCTCGGGCCGCGGGTGCTGCATTTGGGGGCGGGCATCGGCACGCTGAGCCGTTTTCTGGTCGATCGACCGCAGTTGCTCCTTGTAGAGTGGGACCCGCTGTGCCGGCGGATGCTGCATCGGCGCCTGGGCCACCGCAGCAACGTCCGCATCGCTTCCCGATTGCGAGATGCGATAGAAACGGCGGTCGGCTCTGGCCCTGGTGGATGCGAGAGGTTCGATGCCATCGTGTGCTCGGAACCGGCCGGCGACATGGACGGCGATTGGGCGACACAATGTTTCCACCTGCTGGCGCCCGGCGGACGGTGGCTGCTGGTCGCCCCGCCCAGCGCCGGGGCCGACCGGATGGCTCTCGATTCGCGCCTGCGTGCCGCGGGCTTCGAGTGGGGACCGCACGATTCCGGCCAGAGTTCCCCGACAGGGCAACATTGGCTGGGGCGATTGGCCCCCGTCTTGGCCCGCAGCCAGCCGGCCAACCTTCTGATTGCCCGTAAACCCGTGGCTACGCCCCACCGGGTTGCTGCGTGAGGGCCGTGTATGGCGAGTGTGTCGTCCCTGGCCTCTGCCGTTGCCTCGGCCGGAGCTAATGCCCAGGCTGAATCCCGGCTGCGTCTTTGGCTGGCGATGGTGCTGGCGGTGGGCATCGCGGCCCGGCTGGTCCGCTTCGCCTTGCGGTTTCCACTGTGGTACGACGAGGCGGCCCTTTCGGCCAGCCTGCTGGACCGGGGTTTTCTGGATCTGCTTTGGCCTCTGGATTGCGGCCAGGCCGCGCCCATCGGCTTCCTCTGGATGCAGTGGGCCTTGGTGAAACTCTTGGGGTTCTCCGAATTCGTGCTCCGCCTTGGGTCCTTGGTGGGCGGGGTGGGGTGCGTGCTGATTTTCTGGCGTTTGGCGCACCTGGTGTTACATGGCTCGGCGGCTGCGCTGGCTGCGGGGATGTTGGCCGTCTCGTACCCGGCCATCCGGTACTCGGCCGAAGCAAAGCCCTACGGCATCGATTTGGCCGTGGCCACCGGCATGCTGTGGCTGGCCCTGCGGTGGTTACGCTGTCCCCGCGCCGGCCGCTGGCTGTGGCTCTTGGCCGCGGTGGCACCGGCGGCTTTAGCCCTGTCGTTCCCCGCGGTATTTGTGGCCGGCAGCATCAGTGCAGTTACTGCCTGGGTCCTGTGGCGGCAGAAAGTTGCCCGGGGCGGCTGGGCGTGGTTAGCCTACAACGCCAGCGTGTTGGGGGCATTTTTGGCCGTGCAGGCGGCCGCCCATAGCAATCTCAGTCCAGAAGGGGCCGCCACCATGCAGGCGTACTGGAAAGACGCCTTTCCTCCTCTGGAGTCGCTGGGATCGCTGGTGCGATGGCTGCTGGCGGCGCAGACCGGTCCTATGCTTTCCCACCCGATAGGCGGCGATCATGGAGGCAGCATCGTAACGGCGTTGCTTTGCTTGGCGGGCGTGACAGCGCTGGCACGGCGCCGCCAGGGGGACTTACTGGCGGTGCTCTTGGTTCCGTGGGGGCTGAACTTGCTGGCCGCCGCCTTGCACCGCTATCCCTACGGCGGACACGTGCGATTGGCTATGCATCTGGCCCCGAGCGTATGTTTGCTGGCCGGAGTGGGATTGGGGGCCGTGCTGGCACGCCTGGGGGGCGCAAGCCGCGCAAACCGAACGGCGGTGGCAGCGCTGGTGGTACTTGCCGGGATCGGGGCCGCGACAATGGTTCGCGACGTGGCCCGGCCGGCCCGGTCCGAGAACGATCTCCGCGCCCGTGCCTTCGCCCAATGGTTCTGGGTGGCCAAGGCTTTCGATGGCGAGTTGGTGTGCGCGCGCACCGACCTGCGTCTTCCTTTCACCCATCCGCTGCTATTGGAAGGCGACGAGGCGATCTATTACTGCAACCAGCGGATCTATTCCCCGCGTCATGCCCGGAGGCAGGCCCCGCAATGGGAGCGGATCTCGGCCCGCTGGCCGCTCCGCTGCGCGTGGTTTCGCGTGCCATGGCTCCCTTGCGACGAAACGGAACTCGAGCGCTGGCTCGGCCAGATGCAGAAGCGCTTTCGGCTGGCGAGCCGCCAATCTTACCCGGTGCCCGTGTTCAATAAGCGGGGACTGGAGTCGCCCAACACCGTCGAAGTCTTCGAGTTCGTGCCGCGATGACCTTCGCCTCTTGCAATCCCGCCCGCAGTGCCGGCGCCGCAGCCCGGGCCATCAGGCCATATGTTTGCCCACCGCCTCGGCAACCTTGCGGCACAGGGCCATGGTGTTCTGGAACTGGGCGAAATCGAGCGACTGATAGCCGTCGCTGAGCGCCTTCTCAGGATTGGGATGCACTTCCAGCATGAGGCCATCGGCACCGGCGGCCACAGCCGCGGCCGCCATGCTGGGCACGAGGCTGGTGTGGCCGGTGCCATGGCTGGGGTCCACCACCACCGGCAGGTGGGTGCGTTCGTGAAGATACGGTACCGTGGCCAGGGGGAGCGTGAAGCGCACATGCGTCTCGAACGTGCGGATACCCCGTTCGCATAGCAGCACGTTCTGGTTGCCGGTGTTCAAAATGTATTCCGCAGCCAACAGCAACTCGTCCACCGTGGCACACAACCCGCGTTTGAGCAGCACCGGCTTGCCCGACGCCCCGGCCTCTTCCAACAAACGGTAGTTCTGCATGTTCCGCGCCCCGATCTGGAGAATATCGGCGTACCGGGCCACCAAGGGCACATCGGCCGGGCAGAGGACCTCCGTAACGACCGGCAATCCCGTCTCGGCCCGCGCAGCGGCCAGGATCTTCAGCCCCTTTTCCTTCAGCCCCTGGAAACTATAGGGGCTCGTCCGGGGCTTGAAGGCCCCGCCGCGCAACGCCGTGGCGCCGGCAGCTTTCACCGCCCGGGCGGTGGCCAGGGTCTGCTCCTCGTCCTCCACCGAACACGGGCCAGCAATCACCCCCAGGTGGCAGTTTCCCGCGCTGAACGGGCCCACGTGGACCACAGTCCGTTCCGGTTTGACCTCGATGCTGGCAACTTTATAGGGGGCGAGGATGGGCACGACTTCGGCCACGCCCGGGCCGCTTTCGAGCGAATGGCGGTATTCATCACGCTTCTCGCCGATAGCGGCCACCACGGTCCGCTCGGTCCCCTCGATCACGTGGGCCCGCAAGCCCAGCTCTTCCACCCGCTGGACGACGTGGGCGATCTGCTCGGCGGTGGCTCCCTTTTTCATAACCACAATCATGGCCGGACTCCTTGCAACCCGGCGGGCGCTGCCCCTTGTGCGCCGCCGCTAGACCCTCATGCCAGCCCCAAACCAACAAAAAAAGCCCTGAGATCCTTGCGGGTCTCAGGGCTTTTGGACTCGATTGTTCAGTCAGGCATCTGGCCTACGAACCACCTCCGGCCCCGCGACCCGGCGGGCGAAAATAAAACCAGAAGCGATAGGTGGCCAAAGCGTTCGGCATTACCCTAAACCCTCTCCTCCGGGGGAGAATGGCTCCTTGCACGCTTCTAATATCGGCTATCATTCGCGAAAAAACAACCCCCACCTTTGGCGGAACCACATGCCGGTCTTTAACCGGCCCACTGACAAAAAGGCCGCGGCCGCAGGGCGGGACAAGCCCACGCAGCCCAGCGCCGGCGCACATCCGCTTTCGGCTTCAGACGCCTCGCCGACGGGGAACTCTTGCCCAGGCTGTTTTACGTTCCTTGGCTTGTCCCAGCCCTGCTTCATACCCTGGCCGCTCACGGGCCGAGGAAGAACTTGCCAATATCGGGCCGAATGGCTCGCACAAGCTCCAGCACCCCCTGTTCCGCTTCAATGCGGAGCATCACTCCCCGGTCCGTGGTGCGGACCACCGCCCGCAGATGGTCTTTGCCCTTCGCTTGACCGAGCCACTCCAGCGCCTGTTGGGCGTGTTGTTTTTGGCGATCATTGCCCATTTCGGCCATGAATTGGGCAATGGGTGTAAGAGCCAGCCACACCTCGGCGGGCGCAGGCGGGGCTACGGGTGTGGCGGATTTGCGGATGGCCTCTTTGAGCCGCTGGACCGCGTCCTTTCCAGCCGCCAGGTACACCGCCTCCTTGCCGAACCCCAGCACCACCTCGGGCGACTCGCCCAACACCTGGCGGACTTTTTCCTGGTCGCCCAGCGGTGGCAAGGGAAGCGGCATGGTGTGCAGGGTGACGCCTTCGAACGTTTCAGCGTCGAGCTTCAGGCCCGAGAAAGCCGGATGATTGTCCCGCAAGAACTCCCCGACCTTGCGGGCTACGTCCTGAAGCTTCAGGCCGTCGGCCACGAAACAGCCGGCCAGCAGCGTGGCGGCCTTAGGGCCAATCACCAGCGATACCGCGCCGTCGCTGCGCCCGCTGGCTGCCGTGTCGCGCAAGACATCGAACACTTGATTCGCCAGTTCTTTGCGAATCCGCTTTTCGTCCTCGGAGGCGCCTTGGCGGTCAATGTCCTTCATGGCCTTTTGGCGGAGCTGCTCGACGAATTTGGCCGCTGTGGCTGCGTCCTCTGGATAGAGTTTGCGCGTTACCCATTGCGCCTGAAATACCGCGCCGGGGAGACGGAAGCCGGCAAGGGCGGTCTTCAGTTCCCGGGCCTGGGCCAAACCCGAAGCCAGCGCTGTCCCAGGCTGGGCCGTAATCCGCAGATCGCAGAAGGTCCGTTTGGCTTGGCGGTCGATCTTCCAGCCCAGCGACACTTCCTCCAGGTCGCGGAGCGTGCGGGAAAGACCTTTCTGAAAAGCCTCGCCCGCCAATTTGCGCAGGGCATAGTCCTCGTCCCGCTCGCCGGGTTTTTGCCGCAGTTCGCGCTCGGCCCACTGCTCGAACTTCTCCAGCAGCGCGTCGGCAAACACGGGCAGCCGAACCTGGTAGAGCACGTCATAGCGGATGGGCGCGGCCGGGGCAGGTTTCTTGGCCGGCCCCTGGGGTGCGACTTTCTCTGCGGCAGAGAGCTGGCACGCCATGCCGGCCGCCAGCACAAGGGCTAAACACAGTTGCACGGTGCGTCGGAACATCGTTCGCTCTCCTTGAAAAACAGCGGAAAAAGGGACTCCCAAACTCCAGTTTCAGAAACGCCGGAAAGGGTCGGCCAGCCCCACGCCTGACCCACATCCGGTTGCTTGTTCCAGGCCGGCGCGCCGGGACGCGCGGCCAGCGGCCCCAAAACGCTTACGGAGTTTTTTCGGCCTGGCGGTTCGACCAGGCCGTGGCCAGGTCCCGAGGCAACTGGCCTGCCAGGGTCTCGACCGTTAATCGGGCGTCGTGGTCCAGCCACGCCCAACGCGGGGAAGCAGCCAGATCGACCAACACAGGCAGCCTGGCCGCCTGGGGCGCCATGGCGGCCACGCGGGGAAGTTCTAGCAGTTCGGGCAAAGGAGGTGGCGGGGGTTGCGGCTGGGCCACGGCGGGCGGTTCCGCCGGAACAACCGGTGCACTGCGCTGCCACAGCACCAGCGCCACACCGGCCGCACAGGCCGCCGCCGTCACCACGGCACCCGCCAAAACCGGGACAAGACGAACGCAATGGGTACGGCGTTCGCACGCCGCCGCGTCGCGGGGCTGCCGTATCACGGCCTCCCAAATCCGCTGGTGCAAGGCCGCGGAAAACGGCGGGCGGTCGGCCAGCCCTTGTCGGCGGAGTTCCTCCGCCAGCCACTCATGATCCTGCCGTCGGGCGGGCTCGGAAAAATCAGGTGGGCACATGTGGCACCTCCGGGCACGAACACGCCTTTGCCCGCTCGCTTCCAGGGCTGGCCACCCGAGAGTTATGGGGAGCGTCTTGCTCGGCCAACAGCTCCAACAGCCGACGGCGGGCGCGAAACAGCATCGTCTTGATCGAAACCCATGATCGCTCCAGCACGGCCGCAATCTCCCGGGCAGACATTTCCTCCACATAATACAGCCACAAAGCCGAACACTCTTCGGGCGAGAGGATCCGGGCGGCCAATTCCCAGAGCCGCTGCCGGTCCTCGGCCGCCGCTGCCAGTTCAGGCGGACCGGGCCCCGGGCACGCCATCCCTTCCAGGGCCTCGCATGGCAACTCCGCATGCTGCCGCCGCAGGTCGTTGATGCGCACTCGCCGGGCGATGGTGAACAGCCAGGTGACGAACCGCCACCGCGGCCGGTACTGCCCCAGGTTCCGATAGGCCCGGATGAAGGTCTCCTGAAGCAGGTCCTCGGCCTCGTCGCCCGCTCCCAGCCGGCGCAAAAAATGCAGCGTGGGCGCCTGGTAACGGCGGACCAATTCCTCGAAACTCGGCGCGCAGCCCGCCTGCGCCCGCAACGCAAGTTCCTCGTCGCCAAGGTGCTGCGCAGAATCGCTCATCGAACCGGGCTAAGGTTTTGGGCCTGTCAGAGGGCCGGGTCCCTCGACAGGCGACAGGCGTGTCCACACGCGGTCCACCTCCCGCCACACCTCCTCCGCCGGGGCGCGAATGGCTGCAATGGCCGTGGTCTGATGCTGGCGAACCTCGAACCGGCGCAACAGGCCCGCCAGCGAGGGATCGTCGCTCCACTGCAGCACCGCCATCGCACAGATGCCCTCGACGATCTCCTTGACCAGGCACGCCGCCTCGGGCGATTTCATTTGCAATCGGGCTTCGGCAAAAACCTGATCGCCTGATTGGCCCACCACCAGCGAAAACGCCTCGCTCTGGGTGACCAGCGGCGACTTGAAGGGCACTGGTGCCGAGGAAAGGCGTATGGCTCGGGCCACTAATGCCGCGCCCTCCGGAACTGGACCCGCCAAAGGGGAATTTCTGGGCAAGCCGGGCGCCACGCCCCTCAACACGTCTAGTGCAGATTTGAGATCCTCGATCCGCGGCGAAAACACTATCAAGTCGTCCCGGAAAAACGCCGCCCCCACGCGCCGCTGGTCGGGCTTGCCTTTGGCGTCCAGCCACGTGTGGATCTCGAACCGCCCGTGGCCTACCGTCTGATGCTCAGGCAGCCAGTGGGCCTTGGCCTTCAAGGCCTCGGGCTTGAAGCGTGCGTGGACCAAAAGCACCCCCTCATGTTCCGCGAAACGCCTACCATACGCCGTAATGCCATACAGATCGCGGCGAAGGTCCAGATCCAATAGTTCCGACAGCGCATCGAGTTGCTTTTCCATGTGAGGGCGTTCGGCCATCAAGCGGTGGAACGCCTTCTCAATCAGCGAGCCGTTCCGCAGCACATCGACATCCAGATGGACCAGCCAGCCGGCATCGGCCCCCACTTGCGCGAAATCGACCGGAGCGGCCCACAGACCGCCGCCCAGGGCCGCCGTCACCCACGCCACGACGATTGCTGGCCAAGCTCGCATCTCAAAATCTCAAAACTCGCCGCAAACGACCCCTGGGGTTGACCCTCTGTTTATACACACGGCAGTCCAAGCCGGTTACTGAACTTCTTCAAGAAGTTGCGCTGCGCGAAGGGTCCTCTCCACTTGGCGGGCTGCTCTTGGGCGTCGCCGGGACCTCCGGAGACTCCCGCCCAGCCGTGACCGATGGTCTGGACGGACACAACGGCAACCTGCCCTTTAAGGGTACTACTCGCCGCATGGCACGCAGGCCGCGAAACCCGCGCCTTTTCCCTAGAATGCTACCATTTTCGGGGGGATTAAATCTGCTCCACGGTCGGATTGCGGCCGCTTATTCCGCTGTCCATCGCCGAAGGTTGCGAGTCGGCACCTCCCCAACCCCTGATTGGGACCGCGCCTGCATTGACACGCCCGGTGGCTGCGGACATAATCCGCCGCCTTGTCGCAAGCTGGGGCCAACGGCGTGCGCCGAACGGAATGCGGTTGCCTGTGATGGCGCAATCGCTTCTGGCACAATAAGTTAAGACACTCGTCCTGCGTGTCGACCGATGCACAAAAAGAGCCGGCAAACGGCAGCCCACTCCCAACTGCGGTGGGCCCTTGCGCTGAGCCGGCTGGTTACGGCTGGGTTGGCCGGCATGGTTCTGGCCGCCAGCCCATCGCACGCAGCGTCGCCCGATGGTGCATCGGTTTACGGCGACCCAGGGGGGAAAGACCTTCACTCCTCTGTGCAAAGCGCACCTCCGGCCTTGGAAGCCGACGGCCGGTCTGTGTTCGGCCTTTCGCCTGCCCTTAGTGGCGGATTAGGTCCGAATGATGGTCGGGTTGGAATATCAGAAGGCAACGCCTGGGCGACCCCTCAGCCGAGTTACGCCGGAGAACCGCCGCCTACCCCACCCTTGGGCCTACGATTCTTTCAACTACCCGAAGAACGGTTCCGGGGCATTCCGGCGCCATTGGTTCGGCAAAGCTGGGGACACCGCCCGTGGAGCCTGGGGGTGCTGTTCGGGTTTATCGAAGGCGACGCGCTGATTGACGACTGGGTCTATCAGGACAACGGAGTGATTGGCGGGTTTCGGATCGGTTGGGACCACCAGAACTATTGGGGATTGGAGATGCGGTTCGCCTGGGCCAGCCTGGACACTTACAACGGCTGGCGGGCCGAGCAAGCAGCAGGCTATCCCAACGCGCAGGCGATTTATCCCGGGGGAAGCAACGACATGTTTTTCTGGGATACCTGCGTGATGTGGTATCCCACCGGCGACACCCGGTGGCGGCCGTACTTCTCGGCCGGCCTCGGGTTGGCCGCGGTGGACTTCGCCGATGCGCTGGGCACGCAGTGGACAGAGACCAGCTTTGCACTGCCGCTAACCTTGGGCCTGAAGTATCGCTGTACCGACTGCGTGGCCCTGCGCCTGGAAGCCACCGAGAACCTGATTTTCGGCAGCCGCCCCATGGGATTCTTCGAAAACCTTTCGGTAACCGGCGGCGTAGAATGGCGTTTTGGCGGTTCCCGGCGCGCGTATTGGCCTTGGAACCCAGGGAGGCACTATTGGTAGGCAAGGCCCCTCCCGACTACGGACATTTGCGTCGCCATCCCCTGCGACTCAACGAGTCTTGCCGATAATTGGCAACGGTAATCACCGTGCTGGGCCGCTGACCAGTGTCCGCTCCGTGAAGGTGGCGATTTCCAAAGCGACCAGCCGGGCAACGACTTCGGCTGGGTCCGTGGGGCGCCGGAGCGGTTCTTTGGCCAGCAACTGGCGGACCAGCACGTAGGCGTCCTCGGGTAATCCCGGGGCCAGCGGACGAAGATCCGGAGCGCGACTCTGGCGGTGTTGCTGGAGAACGTCGCAGGGTGACGTCCCTCCGAAAGGCCGTTGGCCGGCCAGCATTTCGAATAGCAGGACTCCCAGGCTGTACAGATCGCTGCGAATATCCCAGCGAGACGGCCTTGCCGCCAGTTCAGGCGCCAAATAGTAGCTCGTGCCCATCAGTCGATGGGCCGTATGCCTGTCGGAGCCGTCGGTCCGCCGGGCGAAGCCCAGGTCAAGAAGGGTTACGTGTCCTTCGGGCGAAACGAAGATGTTCTCGGGCTTCACGTCCCCGTGCATCCAACCGGCACGATGTAAGGCACCCAGGGCTTCGGCGGTTTGCCTGGCGATCCAGAAAGCCAAGGGCGGGTCAAGCCGCGGTCTTTGCACCAACCATCGGCCCAAGGTGTTGCCGTGGAGCAGCGGCATCACGACATAATAAGGTGGGGAAAACGTGCCCGCCGCCAGAACCGCAATCAGGTGGGGGTGAGCGACGCGGCGGCCCACCATAGCTTCCCGTCGTATTAAGCCTACGGCATGGGGATTGCTTTCCCACTCTTTCTGGAGAACCTTGATTGCATACGCCGGGGGGGAAACGCTCGCGCCGCGGGGTCTTGCCCGGTACACGCGAGTTACCGCGCCGGCCGCAATCGTCTGTGTCAACACCCAGTCGCCGATTTCGCCTGTCGTGCCGAGGGGAACCGCTAGGGTATCGGCAGCGCTTTGGGGTTGCGCAGAGGGAGCGGGCGTCGTCCTCCGAATGGGGGCCTGGGTCATAAGAAAGCGGGGATTGAAGGGTTCGCCACCGGCGCGCTATCGCTACAATCGGTCATTGCAACCCACCGAATTAAGCGGATCTCTGATGCGCTGGACAGACCAGGGTAAATCAACTACCCCATTTCGCTTTGGAAGCCATGCTATGGTGACCCGATCGACGTGTGCCGCAGGTTGCCGACACACAACCGGTGTGTCCGGCACACTTCAACCCGGCGGCATTGGCAAGTGGACGGCGGCGTTGATGGTGGCCTTGACGCTGGCCCAGGCGTACCGCTTTGGCGGCGCAGGCCGAGCCATGGCGGCAGAATCGATCGTGCTCAAAGAACGCCTCGCCGTGCGCGCGGAGTTGGACTTGGATGAGGGCGAGTTGGCGCATTTCGTCGTCGAGGTGCCGGCCGACGCGGTGCTCCTGCGCGTAGAAATCAAGGACAGCCCCTTGCCGCTGGACATCCTGGCACGCCTGGGCCAGCCCATCGAGTCGGCCAAAGACGCCGAGCTGTCGTCCGAGCCGGATGCTTTCGAACCACGGCTGTTGATCTCGCGGCAGAGCGACCCGCCGTTGGACGAAGGCACGTGGCACTTGGCAGTAGGCTATTTGAAATCGCCGGTAGCGATCGTGCGCAAGCGCCCCGTGCGGAAGATACCCTTTACCATTCAGGCATCGCTGGTGCGGGCCAAGACCGAAGGCGTGCTGAAGCCTGGCCAAAGCGTGTCAGGCCGCGTTCTGGCCGAAGAAGGCAGCGTGCGGATCTACGCCATCGACGTGCCGGTCGGCGCCAAAGCGCTCCGCCTGGACCTGGACGGCACCAACAGCGACCTGGATCTTCTGGCGCGGCATGGCCAGCCGGTCATCCGGAACCAGGACGCCGAGGAGACGGCCATCAGCCCGCTGGGGCGCGAAAGCCTGGTGATAGGGACCGATCCGGGGCAGCCCCTGCGTCCCGGCCGATGGTTTGTCAGCGTGGTGCATCCGGTGGACTACGGCACGGCCGATTTCACCTTGTATGCGACCCTGGGGCTGGCTCCGCCGGCCGCGCTCTTGGCTGTTCCGCCGCTGCCACGACCGGAAGACCCGCGCACGTTGGCCCTTCACGCCACGGTGGAGGTCGCCACCGAGTTGGGAGCGGCGTCGGGTACGATCGTGCGTGACGATGGCCTGATCCTTACCAGCCACCATTGCGTGGCCGACGTGGCCGAGAAACCCCCCGAACCCGACCCCGTGATCGTGGCCGTAACGCTCGATCCCCGCCAGCCGCCCCTGGAACTCTTCCGCGGGCGAGTCGCCGCTTTCGACAAAAAACTCGACCTGGCACTGGTTCGCATAACGGGCGGGTTGTACGGGCAGCCGCTGCCGGCCGGCTACCGGTTCCCCGTCCTTCCTTTGGGCGACCCCGATCATTTGAAGCTGGGTGACCCGATTTTTACTCTAGGGTTTCCCGGCGTTGGCGGTAGCGCAGGCCGAGTGAGTGTAACTTTGACCCGCGGCGTTCTCAGCGGCTTCGAGCGGACCCCCATTGGCACGTTGCTAAAGACCGATGCCGCCATCAGCCCCGGCAACTCGGGAGGGGCCGCGCTGGACGAACACTGGCGGCTTATTGGCGTACCCAGTTACGAAAACGTGGACCCGCAGTTCGTGGGGCGCATGTCCTATATCCATCCCGTGTCCCTGCTGCCGCCATCGTGGCGCAAGATGATCGCCGACAAGCCAGCGAATTAGCCGATCCACGGTGTGCCACTGCTTGCCGCAAGGCAAGCAGCGCCCCTCCCACCCCCGCGCACTGCTTCTATCGAAGCAGTGGCACACGGGCTGGCTTGACAAACGCAGTGTGCCACTGCTTGCCGCAAGGCAAGCAGTGCCCCTCCCACCCCCGAGCACTGCTTCTATCGAAGCAGTGGCACACGGGCTAACTTGACAAACGCAGTGTGCCACTGCTTGCCGCAAGGCAAGCAGTGCCCCTCCCACCCCCGCGCACTGCTTCTATCGGAGCAGTGGCACACGGGCTAACTTGACAAACGCAGTGTGCCACTGCTTGCCGCAAGGCAAGCAGTGCCCCTCCCACCGCCGAGCACTGCTCCTATCGAAGCAGTGGCACGCACCGCGCGCCGGGGGGTTGACGGTACAGCCGCCGGTGGTATAGTGTTGGTCGTCAGTTCACCTTTCCGCGGCCTTCGCACCGAGGACCGCACAGAACGGGAAAAAGGGGTTTGGCTTATGGCTGGGGGGGTTGTTATCTCGGTTCGGGCCGTGGGACGGCGAAAGCCGCTTCTGGACGATTGGTCTATTCCGTTGCCGCCCGAGTTTCGCGAAGGTGGTTCGCCGCTTACGCTCCGCGATCTCATCACGCGGATCGTACTGGAAGAGGTGAAAAAGTTCCGCAAACGGCAAGACCAGCGGCGGCTTGTCCACGTGCTGACCGCGCGAGAAATCGACGAGGGCCTGCGGCGGGGCAAGATCGACTCGGGCGGACGTGACCTCCGGCAGAAGGTCGATGATCAGGACGCGGTGGCCACCGCGCTAGAGGCCTTCGAGGACGGCCTGTACCTCGTGCTTCTCGACGGCCAGGAACTCCGCGAACTGGACCGCGAAGTCCACTTGCAGCCTGATAGCCAGATCACGTTCCTTCGCCTGGTCATGTTGGCCGGCGGCTGACGTTCCGTTCTTGCCCCGGGTGGTAGAGGGGTTAGAGGCGAGGGGATTTCCACAAACGGACCCCACGAGAAAGGGGGACCCATATGCTTGATCAGCAGCAGGCGGAGAAGCAACTTGAGAAGTTCAAGGTCGGCAACTGGCGGAAACTCCAGGGCCAGCGACTGGAACGGCTCCCGAGCAAGCTATGCTACGCCGGCCGGGCACTTCTGGGAATCCAACCGAGCGGCAAGCGGAGGCTCGACTTCGAGAAGCTCCATCGCGCTCAGGCCGCGGCTGCCGCCGACCTCGACGCCATGACGCCCGCTGAGCGAGGCGAGGTTTTCGCCGCGTTGTTCCCCAAACTGGCCGAGCTGATCGAAGCAGCCTGGCAGCTTCAAATGCGAATGCCGTACCAGTGGAGTTCCGGCTGGCACCGCAAGGGGTTTCGGGCGCCGAACCGGCCCGAGGCCAGCCGTCGGTCTCGCGGCTATTGGCTCAGCGACTTGATCGATCGATGCGAGGGGTTCGATCAGGACGCCGTATGGTTGGCTGCCTGGGCCGGGCGCATCAGCGCGTACTACGCTGCCGACACGATCGGCATTTTGCTGGCGGCTGCCATCGATCGCGGGGACGACTGCGGCAACAAGGTGTTCGATATCCTTTGCCAGTCCGCGTCGGGCCAGCATCCGATCGGTACCATGGGCCGCCATGTTACCCGGGGCTTGCTCTGCTGCTCGCGACCCGAGGCGTGGGACTATATGGAAAAGATGCTGTTGGCGGCGCAGCGTCAGGAAGGGCTTCGGCAGGCCATTCTCGAGACGGCCGACGAAGCCCATCCCGAGGCGTTCCGCCGCATCCTCCGCCTCATCCTCGACGAGAACCTCGTGCGGTTCAGCTCGGTCGTGCGCGCCGTGGATGTATGGTTCGGATTCGGCTGGGACTCGGTTTCGACGGGCGTGGTCCGTAGCGCGGTCGAACGCGTGTTGGCCTACCTCGAGGACCCGGCAGTGCGCCAAGATGCAATTGCCGGCGACGATGCAGAATCGGTCTACTTGGCCCTCTGGGCGACCGCCTTTGAAGACGCCGAGCAGGCGATCGCGCCGGCGGCCACGCTGCTGGAGCATAAAAGTCCCGACCACCGCTTCGCCGCGCTGAAGCTGCTGGCCGACCTGGCCTTGCCCGAGGCTGCCGCGCCGGCCCTTCGCGCGCTGGACGACGAAGACTTCCGCCTGGTGGTGTTCACCGTCGGCCAGGTGGCCGCAAGTTCCGGCGACGAGCAAGGCAAATGGGACCAGCCGGAAATGCCCGT
>Ga0315298_1005884_pt1 | contig 17054 bp, 19 predicted proteins | sample WHS_1_MG_FD_203077 | JGI IMG/M metagenome (GOLD analysis project Ga0315298, IMG submission 203077) | Extremophilic microbial mat communities from Washburn Hot Springs, YNP, Wyoming, USA - WHS_1_MG | ecosystem: Environmental > Aquatic > Thermal springs > Hot (42-90C) | place: USA: Wyoming...
TTCACCGATTCTATGGCATTGACTTGATTGTTTAAGTTAGATAAAATGAGCCCAACCAGCTTGAAACTTCATTTTTCGAGTGTTTAAAAACCCGAGAGCTAAATATGTACATCAAGAATAATTTAATAAAAATTTCCAGTCCAGAATTAACACCTTTCAAACTGAGTTTCTGTTTGAGTTAACCTCATATCTTTGAGAGGACACTGCGGTATTTTTTCATCCTCATTATTTTTCCTTCGGGTTGTATGAGCCATGTCATCCAGCATAGTTCTATAGGCCTGTATCCGCAAGTTGTGGCAACTTCCTCAGCTTTTCTCACAAATTCTAGGTCATTATTCACCGGCTCCAGCCCGGCCTGCACCAGAATTTCATTTATCACCCTTTTCACGATTTTATCCGGCATCACGGTGTTAATGCCGCCCATCATCCTCAAATATTGAAATGTAATTAAACCCACGCCTTTAATTCTGCCGATTGGGTCCCTCTCCCAGCTCTCGAGGTCTGCCTTTTTCGCCCAAGTTCTGAGGGCCAACCGGTCATTGCCCATCTCAGCTAGATAGGAGGCTATTTTCTTGGCGATGTACCAAGACCTCTGGTTCCTCCATAATTTCCTCAATTTGTCTGTGTTTGTTTCCGCAAGCTCAGCAAGGTTTTTTATCCCTCCTTTTTTCACAAACGTTCTGTTAAATTCCTCGACCTTTGGGACAACCGCGGTAAAATAGTTTAAGCCGATCGATGTGAAGGCCGCGTCCACGACCATTAAAACAACGCTCCCGCCCCATCGCTCCGTTTTAAGGCATCTGTCGCAGAGTTCTTTTACTCCCGAAACCTTCCGCATGTAGCTGTCTACGACCGTCTTTAAGGAGACCATTAAACCGCCCAGAGGTTGATATTTACTTTTTTATCATTCACTACTGTAGAAAAAACTTTCTTTAAAGTTGGAAAGCAAGACAACACAAGAATATTCAGGCATAACAATATTTTTGGGGAAGTTGGAGAGCGGGAGAATATCAGACAAGCTGAACAATCATTTAATACTGTTTTGATGGATGAACTCTCCGCCGTGAGTTCAATCGCTGTCGCTTGATGGGCTTGTTTTCCTTTTTACAGTTTATCCCCGGTTACAGGACACTAGGCCACAGCCGTACCACCTTTGAGCACAACTTCCTTTCCCCCATCGCCCTCATCGTAGAGAACCCATGTCAGCCGGGGCGTGGCCCGCGACATCTCCTTTATGGTCAGCACCAGCTTTAGCCTGTCTTGGTTGTTCCGCGCCCGGGTAAAACCCCACCTAGCGCCGCTAGGCTCCAGCCTTTTCAAGATGTCCGACTTTCGCCAGAGCTTGATGCGCTCCCAGAAACTCCTATCTTCGTTGAACCTTGCCTTTATTCTGTTCAGCTGCCACAGCTCCTCGGGTTCGACGGCCTCGAGGGTCTGGTAGTGAACCAGCTTCAAATTCTCCCGCTCGACACTTGGGGTGTGCTTGTTTATAAGGAAGGAATTTGGACGGTGGGCGGTTGTCGCGATTTGTGGTGAGGCTTATAGATTAGTTTCCCAGCGCCTTATTGCTCGCTACAGAAAGCTGGGTGATCGTTAAGCCTGAAAACCGCCGTCTTTAACAGCATTTCCTCTGCTCCCGGTTGCCCAAAATTTTATTGAAAAGGAGAATTGTAAGTGTCAAGATGACAGACATGGTTCTTACCCACGGCACAGTGGTGACGATGAATGGCCGCCGTAGGATTTTGGATGACGGTGCTGCAGCCATACAGGGCAACAAGATCGTTGATGTCGATAAAACAGAAAAATAAAATCCAAACACGAACCAGATGTCCTGCTTGACTGTAAGGGTGAACTTGTCCTCCTGGGCTTCGACTCCTACATACCTCCTGTAGAAGCACTAATGCGCGGCATCGCCGGTGAGCTTACCCTGAACGAATGGCCTGAGACCCTGGTCTACTCCTGCAGGCCACCTATGCCTTTAGGCACGGCGAGTTTAGCACAAAGCTTTGCTGTCTGGAGATGATGAAATCCGGAACGACGGCCTTTGGAGAGCTTGAGAAACTAGAACCATGGCTTTGATGAGATGGCCAAGGTCGTCGAGGAGATAGGCATTCGGGGCATGCTCACGAAGTTTCTGATGAATACTAGGGTTCACGTGGGAAAGCGGACGCTACCCCTGAAGTCCTCTACAAGGATGGAGAGACGACCCTCCGCCGAATACCCAAACAGATCAAACGTTGACAAGGTAGGGTAAACAATCGCATTCAGGTTTGGTACTGGCATTTCACAGTAGAAGGCTGCATGCTGGAACTCTACAGGAAGGTAGCGGAAGCTGCGGAGGCACCACACGGGCACAACGATTCATCTTGCTGGAGTGAGGGAGGACGTCAGATGTTTACGAAAGAAGTTCAAGATAACCCCGATGGAATTATTGAGGCATTGTGGAATTACCGGGAAGCACGTGGTCTATGCCTATGGTGTCTGGTCATCAAAGAGTGACTTCAAGCTCCTGCAATGGTCTGAAAGCACGGTCTGGCACTGCACCGCCAGTAACCTCAAGACCGCTGCCGGGTTCGCTCCTGTACCTAAGATGCCGAAGACTGGGTGAACTTTGCCCTCGGGTGCGATGGAGAACCGAGCAATAACTGCCACGACTTGATTAGGGAGATGAAGCTCGCGGCACTGATATACTGGGCGAGGCTGTTCGATCCTGAGTCGTTACCCGTTGAGATGGTGCTGAAGATGGCAGCGTCGAACGGCGCGAGGGTAACGGAGTGGGGCAAAGGATTGGGACCTTTGGAGCTTAACGGGCGGAATTGATCGCGGTCGACATGGGCAAACCGCACTTGGTGCGAAACCTGATCTCAAACCTCGCCTACGCGGCAAGGAGATGTGGATACGGTGATTGTGGATGGGAAAATTGATTGAGGGTCGGGTAGTCAAGACAATGGATGAAAAGTTATTGACGACGCACAGGGGGTCAGCGAGGCCGACGGGCATTTGGGGATAAAGGTAAGACCACAGTGGCCACACAACAGGGCAAGATTGGGGCATTCCATTGAAGAAGATGTTGAGCACCCAATCAGGCGTTAAAGACACCCTTGGAGATATTTTTCGTTAATCGATTTGTTATCAATCTCTTATTTTAGCAGAAAATTTGAGTTCGCAGTGGGGAAATCAACTAGCGCAATAGGCTGCAATACACTAGCCCCTTGATCAAGATTCCCTCGTAGGGGAAATTTATCCAAATCCTTTAACTCTCAACATTTTATTAGCTCCCATTACGACAATAATGGTGATAGGGATGAAGGCAGTTATCTTGGCGGCAGGGCTTGGCACGAGGATGAGGCCGTTGACCTTCACCAAGCCCAAGTTCCTTCTCCCAGTGGCAGGAAAGCCAGCTCTCGACCACGTAGTGTCGCTGCTGCGGGACTCCGGCGTCGACAGGATCGCGATGGTTGTGGGGTTTGGGAAAGATCAGATAAAGGAGCGCTATGGAGATGGTTCGGGCTTCGGCGTACGGGTGGAGTACTTAGAGCAGAAGGAGCTGCTCGGAACTGCCAACGCTGTTTCTTTGGCGGAAGATTTTGTGGCCAGCGAACGTTTCGTGGTCATGAACGGAGATACTCTGGTGGATCAAGAATCCCTGAACGCTTTCATGGTCCGCTACCGGGAGCTTGGCGAAAGGAAAAACTTCTCCTGTCTCATGGGAACCATAGAGGTGGAGGACCCGGCTCAATTTGGAATAGTCTTCGTAAAGGGCGATAAGGTCACCGAGATAGTCGAGAAGCCGAAACGTGTGAAGAGCAGGCTGGCGAACGCGGGCATATATCTTTTCGATTCAAAAATCTTTGACGCTATAAAGAGGACGAAAAGGTCCAAGCGCGGCGAGTATGAGATCACCTCGTCGATACAGATAATGATAGACGAGGGTGGCGAAGTATTCACCTCACCGCTCGAGCTCTGGGCGGACATAGGCAGGCCCTGGGACCTGCTCATCGCGAATGAGTACTTTCTCAGGAACCTGAAGGGCGAGATCCATGGAAAGATCGAGCACGGTGCCTATATTGAGCCCAACGTCTGCGTTGGGGAGGGCACGAGGATACGTTCCGGGTCATACATCGAGGGACCCACCTATATCGGCAAAAACTGCGATATCGGCCCCAACTGCTTCATCCGCCCCTCCACCAGCGTCGGTGACCACGTTAGAATCGGCAACGGTGTGGAGATAAAGAACAGCATTATCATGGATCACACCAATGTGGCTCACCTCTCTTATGTTGGCGATAGCATCATCGGGAGCAGGTGCAACCTCGGGGCCGGGACAACCATCGCCAACCTGCGGCTGGATGAGAGCGCGGTGAGGATGAAAGTTAGTGGAAGGATCGTGAACACAGGCAGAAAAAAGCTTGGGACGGTGATAGGCGACGATGTGAAAACAGGCGTGAACTCCATGATAAACCCTGGCGTCAAGATAGGCCCGAATGCTGCGGTCGGGCCAGGCGCTGTTGTTTACGAGGACGTCTTGCCCAACACTCTTATCATCGCTAAGCCAATAATAATGAAGCACAAGTGGCCAGGGCAGATGGAGTGAAAAAAAATGAAGGAACGCTCCAAAGAGGAGTTCCGGGAAAAGTACCCGAACATTGCCAGAGAGCTTGGTGGCAAAGGCACGATTAAGATAAACGCCGTGAGAAGCACGTTATTGGAAGGAGAAAAGGCGGCCCACGCTGAGTACGGGTACGAGCCAACCGCAGTGGATTACCTCAGGAGGTGCTCGACGGAAGAGCAAGCTCTGGAGATCATAAACTACCTTGAGGGCAGAGGAGAGATTGAGGAGGGCTATGCCAGGCGGCTCCGAAGACAACTTGCTGAGCAGGGGCTCGGCAGCTTCGGTAGTCATAAAGAGCCTGGCTATTACGAGCGTGCTGTGAAGGGTTGAGCGTGCTAGAGATAGGACTTGTCGGCAAGCCCAACACGGGCAAAACCACATTTTTCAACGCGGTGACTTTGGCAAACGCCCCGGTCGCTGGTTATCCCTTCACCACTATAGACGCGAACGTTGGCGTGACTTATGTCCGCAGCAAATGCCCGTGCAGGAGTTTCAATTTGGTGTGCAATCCGCAGAATTCCAAATGTATAAACGGCGTTCGCCATGTGCCGGTCAGAATCATCGATGTCGCTGGCCTGGTCGAAGGTGCACACAAGGGTCGAGGCCTTGGAAACAGGTTCTTGGATAACCTTCGCATGGCCGCGGCACTCGTCCACATAATAGATGCTGCTGGAGCAACGGACGCGGAGGGAAAACCATGCCCTCCGGGCACCCACGATCCTCTCAGGGACATAGATTTCCTCGAGGTCGAGATAGCCATGTGGCTCAGGGGAATTATCGCCAAGGATTGGCCGAGGTTCGCGCGCAGGGCAAAGTATGAGAAGCTGGACCTTGTGAAGGAGATATCCGAACGCTTGAGCGGTTTGGGTGTGAAACACAGCCACGTTGTCGAGGCCTTCAAGCAGGCAGCCGTGGATCAGTCTGACCCGGAGAAATGGTCGGATGACGACCTGCTCAGGTTTGTGGCGGAGCTTCGGAAGGTCAGCAAGCCGATAATGATAGCCGCCAACAAGTCAGATGTCGCCACGGCCGAGACTAACCTTGAGCGCTTGAGGAAGCGCGGCTACATCGTCGTGCCGACGTGCTCGGAAGCCGAGCTGATACTGAGGCGTGCGGCGGAAAAGGGAACCGTCAGTTACCAGCCGGGCGATTCCCAGTTCAAGGTCCTGAAACCGGAATCCTTGAACGAGACGCAGAAAAAGGTGCTGGAAAAAATTTCTGAACTTTTGAAGAAGTTTGGCTCGACGGGCGTCCAGCAGGTGATCGAAGAGGTGATTTACGAACTTCTGAAACTGATCGTCGTATATCCTGTAGATGATGAACATAAACTAACCGATAAAAATGGCAACGTCCTTCCGGATGCCTTTCTCGTCCGCAGGGGAACCACGGCAAGGGAATTCGCTTACACCATACACACCGACTTGGGTGAAGCCTTCCTCTATGCGATTGATGCGCGGACAAAGCGCAGGCTCGGCGAGAACTACGAGCTGAAGAACGGCGATATCATAAAGATAGTTTCCAGCCGGGGTCGCTGAGATCTCTGGGTGACAGCAAAATTTTACATTTTTGGAAATTTTGCAGACCCGACGACTATAAATTTGGTGTTGCTTAATCATAGGAATGTGGTGAAATGGTGAACATTCTAGTCACGGACAAGATAGATGAGGAAGGCATCAGGCGCCTCAGGGAAATTGCCAAGGTAGATGTTGAGATCGGGTTGAAGCCGCCGGAGCTGCTCGAGCGCGTCAAGGACTATGAAGTGCTCGTCGTCCGCAGCGCGACCAAAGTGACAAAGGAAGTCATCGAGGCCGGGAGGAGGCTTAAGATAATAGGTAGGGCCGGGGCAGGACTCGACAACGTGGATGCCGAGGTTGCGAAGGCCAGGGGGATAAAAATCCTTAACACTCCCGAGGCACCGGCTGAAGCCGTGGCGGAGCTCGTGATCGGGTTCATGCTTTCGTGGGCTAGGCACCTGCCCCAAGCTGATTCTAGCATGAAGCAGGGAAAGTGGCTGAAATCAGAGCTGATGGGGACAGAACTCCGCGGCAAGACGCTTGGAATAATTGGCACGGGAAAAATAGGGCAGCGGGTCGGAGTTCTTGCGAGTGCTTTTGGAATGAAAATACTTGCGCAGGATTGTGTGAGGTACTCAGAATTCGTGCTGAAGACCGGTTGTGAATACGCAGACTTGGACACAGTCCTGAAAGAATCAGACTATTTGACCATTCATGTTCCTCTGACCCCCGACACTAGACACATGATTAGCAAAAGAGAGCTCAGCAAGATGAAGCCGACCGCTGTTCTGATCAACACTTCCAGGGGCGAGGTAGTGGATGAGAGCGCGCTGGTCGAGGCTCTCTCAAGCGGCAGGATAGCGGGGGCCTGTCTTGATGTCTACGCGCGGGAGCCCCCCGTGGACAGTCCGCTGCTGAAGTTGCCGAATGTGATACTCACGCCGCACATCGGAGCCTCTACGCAGGAGGCCCAGAGGCAAGCAGCCATCCTTATATCGGAGAAAATAAAGGAAGCAATAGCATAATCTCGGTGGTGTATAATTGGCGATTGAGCAGAGGGATTTGACACGAGGTCGTTTGGCCGAATGGCGAAAGGCCCAGGCTGTTCAGCGCATCGATGGTCCAACAAATCTGGATCGGGCAAGGTCGCTTGGGTACAAGGCCAAGCAGGGCGTGGTCGTGGTAAGAGTCAGGGTCAGGAGGGGGGGTCGAAGAAAGATCAGGCCCTCACGCGGCAGGAGACCCAAGCGCATGGGTGTTCTGAAGATAGTGCCCAAGAAAAGCATCCAACTTATCGCCGAGGAACGCGCGGCCAGAAAGTACCCCAACCTTGAGGTGCTCAACTCCTATCAAGTCGCGGCCGATGGTACTCATAAGTATTTCGAGGTCATCATGTTAGATCCCAGTCATCCTGCCATCCAGAGCGACCCTCAGCTGGGCTGGATAGCGAGCAAAGGCAAGCGCGGGCGCGTTCACAGGGGCCTGACGCATGCAGGCATAAAGTCCAGAGGGTTGGCCCGGAAGGGCAAGGGCGCCGAGCGCATGAGGCCGAGCGTCAGAGCCCGGCGTAGAATAAAGTGAGTTGATGGAGTTTCCCTTCAGCAGCGCAGTCGTGAGCGTGCATGCTCATGCGACCGAGGACGAGCAACGTGTCCTAGAAATTATGAAGGAGCTCCTGCCTCTGTCTGCGGAGATTCGGAAATCCAGCATGAAGGGCCACCACGGTAATCCTATCCTAGATTTTGAGGCTAGGATCAGCCAGAAGAAGGTTCTCAAGGAGCTCTGGCGTGGTATTTTATCGAGAATGAGCGAAGAAACGTTTTCTGCTCTCAGGTCGACTGTTCAGGAGAGGATAGACGACTCTTGTTTTCTCTATCTCAGATTTGACAAGCAGGCCGCAATTGAAGACGAGCTTGTTCTTACGGATACCGGAGATGCCATCCACATGAGGTTTAAGGTAGTGGCTTTCCCGGCCCAGCGTGATGTCGCGGTGGAGAGGGTGATTAATTTTCTAGAGGCGGGGAGGAAGCATGAGGCGTAGGTACGTGGCTTTCGAGGTTTGTGACGGGAAACTGGATGTTTACAAGGCCGCGGCCTCTATGCGCAAAAAGCTCGGAGGAGACCAAACAGGCGTCAGAGTGATCTTGTATGACAGGGACACAGGAAGCGGGCTCATTTGCTGCGCCCACTCCATGGTAAGCCAGCTGAAGAGGATTGTTCTTCAGAGCAGGATCCCTATAAAAATTCTGGGTGTTTCTGGTACCATCAAGTCGGCAAGAAGAAAATTTTTAGCGCAACCAGAAGAGCCGCAGCAGGGGAGGAACCTTTAGCCGCTAATGTTAAATATGCCTATATCTTACAGTTATTGAATCACAATCATTGGTTAAAAAAAGGTTGATGTGTATGGCATTTGTACCGCCTGGAGCAGGTTATGATAGGGCAATAACCGTTTTCAGCCCTGATGGTAAGCTTTTCCAGGTTCAATACGCCCAAGAGGCCGTCAAGCGTGGGTTGACGGCATTGGGGATCAAGGTAAACGAAGGCGTGGTTCTGGCTGCGGAGAAAAGAGTTCGTAGCAAGCTGGTGGAGGAGACTTCGATCGAGAAAATTTTTCAAGTGGACGAGCATATCGGGGCTGCGGCTTCTGGGTTGATCGCGGATGCACGCGTGCTGATCGACCACGCACGCATAGAGGCTCAGATCAACCGTTTGCGCTATGATGAGGCGATAAGCGTGGAAGCGCTCGCCAAGCGCATCGGAGACACGAAGCAGCTCTACACCCAGCATGGCGGGGTAAGACCGTTCGGCGCCAGACTTCTAATTGCCGGAGTCGATGGCAAAAAACCCCGCCTCTTTGAAACAGATCCCAGCGGAGTTGTGGCAGCATACAAAAGTCAGGCAATAGGCGGCGGTGCTCAAGCGGTCACTGATTTCTTCGAGCGGAAGTACGATGAGAAGCTTTCGCTTGACGAGGCCATTCTCCTCGCGCTGGAGGCGTTGCGGATAGTGGTGGAGGGCGAGTTCAACGAGGAAAACGTGGAGATGGCCCTCATACCCGTAAAGACTGGGCGCTTTGAAAAACTCAGCAATGAGGAGTTAGCCAAGTACATAAAGAAACTAGGCCCAAAGCCGCAGACCAGGCCCGCAAAGGAGTAGCGGGCCATGGTTAAGCTAGAGGATGCGGTTATAGCTAGGTTGTCCAGCCATGGAACGACTTTTGAGGTGCTTGTCGACCCCGAGTTAGCTTTGAGATTGAGGACAGGTGGGGATGTGGATATGCGCAGCCTGCTGGCGATTGACAAGGTCTTCAAGGACTCCAAGAAGGGTGATGAGGCGTCAGTGGAGATGGTCAAAAAGGCATTTGGGACCACCGATATCCAGAGGGTCGCTGAGCAGATTGTGAGAAAAGGCGAGGTACAGGTCACAACTGAGCAAAGGCGTAGGATGCGCGAGCAGAGGTTGAGACAGGTGGTGGCCATAATCTCCAGACGGGCAATAAATCCGCAGACCGGATTGCCCCATCCTCCGGCGAGGATTGAGTCGGCGATCAATGAGGCCAAGGTGCAGATAGATGAGTACAAGAGCGCTGAGGAGCAGATACCCAAGATCGTGAAAGCATTGTCGCCAATCATTCCGTTAAAGTTTGAAATGAAGAGAATAGCGATAAAGATACCAGCGAGCTACGTTGGTAGGGCCCAGCGCACGGTGAGGGAGTTCGGGACATTAAAGCAGGAGCAGTGGCTCAGTGACGGCTCTTGGGCAGCGGTCGTGGAAATACCCGCCGGGGTACAGGGAGAGTTCTTTGACCGACTTAACGACCTGACGAGGGGAGAGATTGAAACGAGGGTGTTGTGATGATTCACGTTCAGAATAGAGAGATCGTGGTCCCAGGGCAGTTAATCGCGGAGGGGGATTACCAGCACATGGATGGCTCTTTCCGCGAGGGTGACAAGATATATTCTGCTGTGGTGGGGCTGGCCGATGTCAAGGAGAAGCGGGTTCGGGTGATCCCGCTTCAGGGACGTTATGTTCCACACGTGGGCGATCTGGTTATCGGCGTGGTCATAGACTCCCACCAGTCTGGGTGGATACTAGACATTAACTCTCCATACACCGCGAACCTCTTCGTTTCTGAGCTGGTGCATCGAAAGGTCGACCTGAATAGGGAGGATATAAGCAAGTTCCTCAGCATCGGCGACGTTGTGCTCGCTTCAGTCAAGGAGGTCGATGAGTACATGAGGGTGCTCCTCGAGACAACGGAGCGGGGCATGGGCCGGATCAAGGGAGGGAAGCTGGTGGAGATCTCGCCCGCCAAAATACCGCGGGTCTTAGGGCGCAAGGGGTCAATGCTTAAGGTCATAGAGTCCAAGACAGGTTGCACCCTAGCAGTCGGGCAGAACGGGAGGATAATAATTTGGGGTGATGATCCCAAGATGGTTAACTTGGCCGTGGAGGCCATTCTCATGATCGAGCGTGAGGCCCATATCTCCGGTTTGACTGACCGAGTAGCCCTCATGCTTGAAAAAGAAAAATCAGGAGGAGTGTGAATGGAGAAACCTGAAAAATTGATAGTAGATGGAAAAAGGCTCGATGGCCGGGCACCAGATGAACTCAGGCCGCTGAAGATAAAAGCGGGAGTTCTCGAGCGGGCCGACGGTTCAGCTTACGTGGAACTCGGGAACAACAAAGTGTTTGCGGCAGTCTACGGCCCTAGAGAGATGCACCCCAGGCACGATCAACAACCAGATTCCGCGGTGCTGCGCTGCAGGTACAGCATGGCGCCTTTCTCGGTTGAAGATCGTAAAAAACCAGGGCCTGACAGGAGATCGGTGGAGATATCGAAGGTCACGAAGGAGGCACTTGAGCCGGTGCTCTTTCTGGAGCTTTACCCGAGATCGGTGATCGATGTCTTCATTGAGGTGTTGCAGGCGGATGCTGGAACTAGAACAGCGGGGATTAATGCGGCAGCCGTCGCTCTGGCCGATGCAGGAGTACCGATGAGAGACCTAGTGACGTCTGTGGCGGTGGGTAAGGTGGACGGCACAATAGTTCTTGACCTCATGAAGGAGGAGGACCAGTTTGGGACCACGGACATGCCGGTGGCGGTTGTGCCCCGCAAAAAAGTGATAACGCTGCTGCAGATGGATGGCCACTTCACCAAGGAGGAGTTCAGGCAGGCGCTGGATCTGGCCTTCAGGGGCTGCGAGAAGATTTATGAAGTGCAGCGGCAGGCACTAAAGGAGAAGTACGCAATTAAGGAGGGGGAGTAGTCATGTACGAGATAATCTCCAGCGTCAAGCGGGACTATATAATAGACCTTGTGAAGCAGGGAAAGCGAATAGACGGCCGCGCCATAGACCAGCTGAGAGAAGTCGCGGTGGAATTAGGTCCGATAAAGACCGCGAACGGTTCGGCAAAGGTGAAGCTCGGCAAGACACAGGTGCTCGTGGGGGTTAAGCTGATGCATGCCGAGCCTTTTCCAGACACCCCCGAGAGCGGTGTCCTTATCGTGAACGCGGAACTCCTGCCGCTGGCATCGCCTACCTTTGAGCCAGGACCGCCACGCGTGGAGGCCATTGAACTGGCGCGCGTGGTTGACCGGGGCATCAGGGAGTCAGATGCCATTGATCTGGATAAACTGGGGATAAAGCCAGGGGAGGATGTTTGGTCGGTTTTTATTGACATCGATGTTCTGGACCATGACGGGGGTCTCATCGATGCATCGGCACTCGCCGCGATCGCCGCCCTTTCCGACGTGAAGCCCCCTGAGGATGAGGACTGGAAGTTGCCGGGGTTCCCGCTCAGCAAGCGGCCGGTGGCGGTGACTGTAGCCAAGATAGACGACAGGCTTGTGGTCGATCCCTGCTTGGATGAAGAGCGAGTGATGGACGCTAGGTTGACGATAACAACCGTTGAAGATGGCAGTATTTGCGCCATGCAGAAGGGAGGTACAGGGTACTTCACGCGTGAGGAGCTGGAGCAGGCATATGACCTGACCTGCGCAAAGGCTGTCGAACTCAGGGCCAAAATAGGGTGAGATTATGCCACGTACCAAAAAGGTTGGCTCAGCGGGCAGGCTCGGCCCACGCTACGGGACTAAGGTACGTAAGCTTGTGGTCGAAGTTGAGCGGAAGCTGAAGCAGGACTACAAGTGTCCCAGCTGTGGGGCCATGAGAGTCAGGAGAGCTGGCGCTTCGATTTGGCAGTGCAGGCGTTGCGGCGCCAAGTTTGCCGGCGCGGCTTATGCTCCAACGGCTCTTGTGACAGCTGTTGAGAAAGCACCGTTAAAGGAGGGGACTTAGTGTACAAGTGCGGTGAGTGTGGTAGACTGGTGGAGAAGCTTCCGGAGAACCGAGCGCGTTGTCCCCACTGCGGCTCGCGGATACTCTACAAGCCACGCCCAGAGATAATCCGCAGGATCAAGGCGAGATGAGTTATCCCTATCTTGGTGCTGGTCCAATTAAACATCGGGAAGGTCATGTTGATAACGACATCGAGACGGCCGTGTCACCTGACGAGGATTCTCTCCAGGGAGCTGGCCAGGGTCCTGCCCCGGTCTGTGTATATTCCGCGCGGTGCTAAGACGATAGAGAAAATAACTTCGCTTGCTCGAGAGCTGGGCCAAAATAGAGTCATCATAGTGAACAGCACTTTGGACAAACCAGGGGAGGTCCGTTTTCTGGAGGTTGGGGAGGTTTGGCGATGGGCGGACGCGTCGGTGAGGCTGGGTGAGGTGAAAGTTCCACGAAGGGCAGTTAGAGGAAGCGATATTAATGTCGTAAAGATATTCGCCGTTGGCGCTGAAGCTTTGGAGTTTGCGGAGTGGGTCGAGAAGTTTTTAGGCCTCGGTCGTTCGGACGTGTTGCCCGATTCAGGTTTGGTCATTTTCATAACATCTAGGGATGGATTAAAAATTCAATTCAGAATCATGCCGGGCGCCCAAGTGGTGGGGCCAGAGCTTGCGATAGCTTCATTTGGCAACCTGTCTGGAGGGCGATCGGCTGAGATGAGGGGAAATGATGGTCAAAGCCGAAAGAGCCAGCGCGACGATAAGGCTGGAGTTCAGAAGTGCTCGCGAAGCTGAGGCGGTGAAGCAGGCACTAGCCCCTGAGGAGGCGCTTCCGGCGTCGACCCGGAGCAGAGCGAGGATTAGGAGGAGGGAAAATGCTTTATTTTTACAGGTAGATGCAGATGACACAGCGGCCCTGCGTGCAGCGCTCAACTCGTTCATAAGATGGGCGATTGTTGCGCGCGACATGTTGGAGCCAAGGAGGAAAAATAATGGATAAACTGTCGCCCCAGATAAGGCATCAGCTGGTGCAGTTCCAGCAGGCACAGCAGCAGGCGCAGATACTGGTGAATCAGCGGCAGCAGCTTGAGATTCTGCTGCGCGAAACTGAACGAGCCCACGAGGAACTGACAAAACTCCCGGATGACGCCGTGGTGTACAAGAGCGTGGGCACAATTCTGGTGAAGGCAAACAAGGCTGAACTCCAGAAGAGTCTTGCTGAGCAGAAGGAGACGCTGGACCTGCGGATCAAGACCTTGGAGCGCCAGGGTGAAAGGGCTATCCAGCGCCTGAGGGAAATGCAAAGCAAAATCGATGAGGCACTAAAGGGCCAAAAGCCTGAAGGACTGGCGAGCTAGGTCGGGCCCGATGAAAGAGGCGGCTGACTTTTTGTTTCAGGCTGCTAGTGGCGGGCAGCGTGTTGTCGTGCTCTGCCATCGCAACGCCGACCCAGACGCGGTTGCCAGCGCTGTTGTTTTAGCGGAAGTCCTGAACGGCCTGGGGGCGCAGGCCAGCGCAGGTGCGGCGGATGATGTTGCCGCGATTTCTGGAACTCTTCTCAGTAACTTCAATCGAAAAATTGAAGTTAATCCTCAGCTGGATTTTAAGCTCGCTATCCTCGTCGATACATCAAGCTTGGGCCACCTGGGCGAGTTCGGGAAGAAGCTGAGAGGCGCCGGCGTCGAGATTGCGGTCATTGATCATCACAAACCTGTCGAAGAAACAAAACAGCTGGCGAGCTTCTACTACGTCCGCGAGGACATCCCTTCGGAGGCAGAACTCATTTTCAAGATCTTAACCGAGCTGAGCGTCAAGCTAACGCCCGATCAGGCCTCACTCCTTTTGGCCGGCGTGATCAGCGACACGGGTCATTTCAGGTTTGCCAACCCTGAAACCTTTAAGGTGGTCGACGCCTTGTTGAAGGAAGGAGCGGATTACAATCGAGTCCTTGAGATACTTCGTCCGCCAGAGGACACATCCCGAAAGGTAGCCATGCTTAAGGCCGCAGGGCGCTCGGAACTTCAGCGCATCAACGGACACTTGGTAGTTTTTTCAGAACTTGGCTCTTTTGAGGGTGATGCCGCGGCCATGCTGGTGAGGATCGGAGCGGATGTTGCCTTTGTCGGATCGGAGGAAAAGGGCGAGTTCAGAGTCAGCGGCCGGGCTAGGCCTGAACTGGTCAAGGAGACCGGGCTACACTTGGGTGAGTTGATGGAGGCTTTGGGGAAGCAGTTTGATGGTAGCGGCGGTGGGCATGCGGGCGCCGCAAGCGTGAGCGGTAAGGGGACATTTGAGGAAGTAAAAAAACAGATACTCAATAGACTTCAACAGAAATTGATCAAAGGGGAATGATTTCAATGCATATTTCAGAGAGCCAGAGGGAAGAGCTAGTGAACGCCGGGTATCGTTTCGTGGGGCCCCACCGCCACAGCGCTGTCAAGGTGTGTCACTGGACTAGGAAAAGCCTGCTGAACCGCGGTGTCTGCTATAAGCAGAAATTTTATGGCATCCAGAGCCACCGTTGTTTGCAGCTTGCGCCGGGCCTGCCGTTCTGCGACCACAGGTGCATCTTCTGCTGGCGCAATACAGATATTACCAGCCCGAGCTGGATGGGCGAAGCCGACGAGCCGTCTGAGATCCTGGCAGAGGCCATTTCTGCTCGGAGGCTTTTGATCAGCGGCTTCGGTGGGAATCCTGAGGTGGATGAGAAAAAGTTTAGGGAGGCCCAGGAGCCAGATCACTGCGCAATCTCGCTCGCCGGAGAACCAACACTTTACCCGAAGATTAACGGCCTGATTAAGGAGTGCCGGAAGCTGCGGATGACCAGTTTCTTGGTGTCTAACGGGTTGCATCCGGAAGTCCTGCAGCGATTGACGGAGCCGACCCAGCTCTACATTTCCCTCGTGGCTGCTGACCCGAAGACCTATAAAGCAGTCTGTCGCCCTGTCTTAACTGATGGCTGGGCAAGGCTCAGGCAGAGCCTGGAAATTTTGCCCTCGTTTGGATGTCGTAAGGTCATTCGGCTGACCCTGGTCAAGGGACTGAACTTCAAGGACCCCCAGGGTTATGCAAGCATCATTGAAAAAACTGGAGCCGACTTTGTCGAGGTCAAGGCCTACATGTGCGTGGGATTTTCCCGAAACAGGCTCAGCTTGGACAACATGCCGCTGCATTCGGAAATAGTGTTATTTGCTGGAGAAATAGCCAGAGAGAGCGGGTACAGAATTTCCGAGGAGTCGAAGCTCAGTCGTGTTGTCCTGCTAAGTAAAAAATAGCAGCCGGAGTAAAGTGTATGTGTCCGGTGACGCCCGCAAGCCTTGAATAGTTCAACCCTTTAGTTAATGAAGGAGGCGCAAGCTTGTTGGAGCGCATGAGGGAGTATTTTGACACTCAGGCCAGGCTAAGGGAGCAGGCCTTAGCGGCTTCGCGGCTGACGGTAAGGGCATCCGCTAGGGCGATATCGGCCATACACAGGGGTGACCCAGAGGCGGCGGATGGATTCATAGCTGAGGCAAGGGAGGGATTGAACACCCTGTCGAAGATGGTTATGGAGGCACCCGAGATCGCGGATTCAGGCATCGTGCTCTCGGCCCAGCAGGAGTACGGTGAGGCGGAAATAGTAAGGGCGGCAATAATGAAGGAAAAACTGCCTGAGGTCGATGAGATCGGTATTCCCTACAAGCCCTATCTGGCGGCGCTGGCCGACGCGGCGGGGGAGCTGCGGCGCTACATTCTGGACAAGATTCGAGCGAACCAGATAGAACGCGCGGAGTCCACGCTAAAGCTGATGGAGAGGATCTTTGAGTTCCTGATGGAGTTTGATTACGCCGATGCCATTCTCCCCGGAATGAAGCGTAGGCAGGATATGGTCAGACAGGTGCTGGAGAGAACAAGGGGGGACCTGACCATTGCCTTGAGGCAGCAGCGGCTGGAGAGAGCGCTGGAGAAGAGGGGTGGCTGAGCTTGAAGTTTGATGTTAGACAGATCAGGTCTAAGGCTGAGAAGGACTATGAGAAGACTTGGCTTGAGAGCGCGGAGCTGATAGAGAAAACGGGCAGATTTTTCACCCTCCAAAACAAGGCCAAGCCCCATCCACTGCAGGAGCTGATCGCACTGGTAAGGCGAGCTTTTCTTGAGCTGGGATTTACCGAAGTCGTCCTGCCCATCCTCATTAACAAGCGGGAGGTGCAGGCCCAGTACGGTCCTGAGGCGGCCGTCATCCTCGACCGGATCTTTTTCCTGGCCGGGCTGCAGAGGCCGGACATTGGCATCAGCAAGAAAAAGTTTCAGGAGATAAAAAAGGTTGCACCCGCTTTTGATGACCTTCGAAAAATTCAGGGGATTTTCAGGCGCTACAAAAAGGGCGAGATAAACGCCGATGATCTGGTTGAGGTCATGGTCCAAGAACTCGGGCTGAAGGAGGAGCAGGCCACGGCAATACTCACGCTGTTTTCTGAGTTCAAGGAGCTCAAGCCCGTTCCGATGGATTTGACTCTGCGGTCTCACACCACCGCGGCCTGGTTCAGCGCCCTCCGCGAACTCCAGCGTCGGGAGACGCTGCCGCTGCAGCTGTTCTCGATCGGGCCTAAATTCAGAAGAGAACAGAAGCTGGACGAAAGTCACCTCTACGAGTCCTGGA
>Ga0315298_1005886_pt1 | contig 17053 bp, 15 predicted proteins | sample WHS_1_MG_FD_203077 | JGI IMG/M metagenome (GOLD analysis project Ga0315298, IMG submission 203077) | Extremophilic microbial mat communities from Washburn Hot Springs, YNP, Wyoming, USA - WHS_1_MG | ecosystem: Environmental > Aquatic > Thermal springs > Hot (42-90C) | place: USA: Wyoming...
CATAGTCAATCTCTTCAGTTTTGAGTTTTGAGTTGTAGTTTTGAGTTTTGACATTTGAGTTTTGAGTTTTGGCGATCGCTAAAAGCGTATCGCCAGTGACACATTGTCCTTCCACATGAAGTTTAGAGGTTGGCTCTGTTGTTCCAATTCCAACATTGCCGGAATTACTTATATACAATCTATCTATCAATCCTGCATCACCACCCGGAGAAGTTCTTAAGGATAAAGCCTGACCTCCAAGGGAGTTGATATAATTTGTTCCTGAACGATTTAATGTTAGCTGGCCAGAAGTAGAAGCAGTCCCAGCTTCTAAAGAGCCAACTGTTGTTCCCAAAACCATAAATTTAGCTGAACTGGTAGCTGTTCCTCCAACATAAAGATTTAAAGAGGTATTTGAAGGATAAATTCCTTGATTAGCCACTGTCCATAAACTTCCAGCTCCACCAATAGCGGCATTGTAAGCAGTATTTATTCCCCCAATAATTGAGGAACCGGCAGTCAAAGAAGTATTTGAAGCATCAGAGAAGGGAATAGCGGAAGTGCGGGAATCATCAAAATATATTTCTCCAGCAGACAATAAAGTTAAATTACCGCTGGTTGACTGAAGTGTATTGCCGTTTAAATTAAGATTATCAACCGATAACTCTCCTAAACCGGTAATTGAAGGCGACCCTGAACCGGTAATATTGCCAGTTAAAGTATAAGCGCCAAGGGAAAGGGTGCCGGAAGAAGCGGAAATAGTATGGGTGCCAGTGCCGGAAAAGGTTAAATCTGCTTCGTCTCCGGCCAAAGTCAAATTTCCCAGAATATCCAAAACCGCTTTTGTTACCCCTGAGGCAGAAGCGGTGAACAAATCTCCAGTTCCCAGTTGATCAATTCTTAAGGTGGCCGCTCCGGAGGCAGATTTTATTTCCAAGGTGTTTCCTTCAGAAACATTTAAACCCCCTTCATAACCGGTGGTCGATTGAATAGTTAGGACCTGACCTTTCAAGGTAAAATTTCCCGAAGTGGAATAAATTGAAGGAGAAGCAGCGGCAATAACTAAGTTTCCGTAAGCGTTGACTACTGGAATGGTGTTTATTTCCGCGCCCGCAGTGGCGGTGACATCTTCAGAAGTTAAAGAAGCTGCCGGATAGCCTTCAAGATATTTGGCGTTGAAAGCATAACCAACAGTGGCAATTTGTTGTCTGTCAGCCATTTCCGGATTAGTTTCCACAGTTACTCCCAACCAAAGATTGGTATTGTCTTTAAAAATGCTTGAGGGAATAGGAGTAATATCGCCAAGCAGAGTTGAAAAAATGCCATCTTGGTCGGGAGTAATTTGTTTTGTTTCGTGCCACAAACGAGCCGAACCGGAGGCCACAGGATCGTTATAAATGGCAAAAGTAAACCAGGTGGCGGTGGTGATTGGCGTGTCGGTGGTATCGGTTAGCCGACCTTGAAAAGACAAATATAAAGGTGGAGAAGTTGGCACTGCCGCCATTTTTGGTTTTGGCTCAACAGTGAATTGCTGATAAATTCCAAAACCCAAACCAGCGCAAAAAATTATCAAAATAGCCCAGTGGAAATAATTGGCTAACGGATTTTGGTTGTATTTAATATACCAATCCGGTCGGGTGTATCTTAAATGGAAAATTATTTTTTTCCAAAAAGGCCAACCCTTGGTGGAAATTTGTTTTGGAGCAAAAAATGTTTTAGGGACACCAAATTTTATCTCTTTCGGCCTAAAAAATTTAAAGATTTTGGCTATCTTTGGCTGTTTTTCAAAAGAAGAAATTGTTTGGCGGGTAAAAGGATTTTCTGCTAAAAATCCATTTTGGCTGGCCCAAAAACAAAATTTGCGCAAAGAAGAAATTTTTCGGTTAACCGATTTTGGCGAAAGTTTAACAATTTTTAAAAGCCGGTCCTGATATTCTGCCAAAACCAAAGGGGTGATTCTTTTTAAAAGAGGTTTGTTATCCGCAGTAACCCTTTCCAGCCAATAGAAAAAATTTTTTATATCAGAAAGATAGTTTTTGATGGTAATTGAACTAGTATTTTCTTCCTTTAAACTTTGGGTAAATTCAAAAATTGCCTTTTGAACTTCAGAGGTTATATCAGGTTTCAATTTCCGCGGAATATTCGCAAGAGATTCGGAAAAATCTTTCTCAATCCAGCGTTGCTCAAGGCAAAAATTGGCGAATTTTCTTAAAGTGGAAAGCCGGCGGTTAATAGTAGAGGCGGGGATTCGGTTATTAACCAGATAGTTTTTATATTCATTGACCGTTTCCGGGGAAATTTTTTTGAAAAAATTAAGATCAAAATCGTCAGAAATATAAAATCCGCGGCTTCTTAAATGGAGAATTAACCAAGCCAAAAAGTGATTAAAATCAGAAAGATAGTTTTTTAAAGAAATTTTGGAAACTTTTTGAAATTCCAAATAATTTTTGAATGTTTTGGTTAAATCTTTCAAGTTCATTTTATAATTTCCGCAAAATCCCCTTTAGCCTCAAGATTATACAGATTATACTCTCTTATACCACTATAATAAGGGCGGAAAACTGTTGTCAAGAGGCAATTTTAAACTAATATTGTTTTTTGAATTTTTGGCTGAGAATGAATTTGAAAAGCAAAAAATGTTTTTAAAAACCTATAAAAATTAAATTTAATAATTTTCATAAATTATTTTTTCATAAAATTTAATTACTTTAATTAATCAATTAACATCATTTAATAATTAAATGTATCAGTTTTTTGTTTTTATTTTTTTATCATATAATTTTTGAGAAAAATTAAAAAGATAAAAAGAGGGGAAAGAATTTTTTTGTTTTTGCTTTAAAATTTTATTTTTTCTAAATTTTTTTATTTTATTTATTTATTTATTTAAAAATTCATTCTGGATTCTTTTTTAAATTTTTTTTGATAGATTTTGTCGCCTTAATTTTATTGGTTTTTTTAAATTTTTTTGTTTTTTGGGATATTGATTAAAAATATTTTATTAGCAGTTTTTTTGTTTATTTGCTAAACGTTTTTTAGATTTAAATTGAGCCTAATTAAAGGCAATTTTTAGATTTTAAAAATGAGTGAAAAAAATGTTTATTCTTTAATGAAATAACGGCCGGAAATCTCAAAGATTATATTTTTTAAAGACATTAAAGTTAAAATATTGCCTGTTTCCCAAATGGGTTTGTTTATTATTTTGGCAATTTCGTCGGCGGTTAGAGGTTCGGCGGCTAAAGCCTGAAAAATTTTTTCTTCGATTGGTTCAAGAGTTGGATAATTTTTTTGATTTATATTTTCTTCCTTTTTCCCCAAAATGTCCTCGGGTCCCAAAATCATTTCCGCTTGTTTTTCTTTGATTAAAAAATTTGTCCCGCTTGAAGAAGAGGAGGTGATTGGTCCGGGAATGGAAAAGATTTTTTTACCAAATCTTTTGGCAAAGTTGGCAGTAATCAAAGAACCGCTTTCTCGACTAGCTTCGATTACCAAAACTCCCAAACTTGCCAGACCGGCCATAATTCTGTTTCTTTGAGGATAAGTCCAAAGATGGGGTTTGCTTTGCGGAGAATATTCGGAAATTACCGCTCCACCGGTTTTTAGAATTTCATTATAAAGCTTCTCGTTTTCCGGGGGATAAACAATATCCAAACCGCAACCAAAGACGGCAATTGTTCTTCCGCCGTATTCTAAACATTTCTGGTGAGCTAAACTATCAACTCCATACATAAAACCGGAAATTATGGTTATTTTTTCCGCCACCAAAGGAGGAATTAGCAAATCCAAAACCTGTTTTCCGTATTGGGTAATTCTTCGCGAGCCAACAACAGCCAATGTTTTTTCTAAAATTTTTTGGGAAAAATTACCCCGAATATATAACTTTTGGGGAGGATTGGGAATTTTTTTTAAAACCTTGGGATACCAAGGGTCGGTTAAAGTGATTTCTTTTATTGGAAAATCAGAATAGATCATATAAAATTTTCAATTACCAATTTTCAATGAATTTCTCAATTTTTTAATTTTCAAGAATGATTCGTTTAATCTTTCATTGAAATTTGGATTTTTGAATTTGGAATTTTTTACCCTGTTATATTTTGATAATGATTGATAGTTTTGACCTGAAGATCATTATCATTCAAAACAATACAAACTGCATCAATTCTTTGTTGCGGATATTCTGCGGAAATCTTTTGATTTTGCTGGAGAAAAAGCAGGGCTTGGTTTTTAATCTTTTGAATTTTTTTAGAAGTAATCATTTCCTCAGGAGAGCCAAAATCCTGGCCCACTTTTAATTTAACTTCAACAAAAACCAAAATGTTTTTGTCGGTCATTATTAAATCAATTTCCCCAAAACGGTTTTGAAAATTTTGAGAAATAATTTTATAGCCCTTTTTGAGCAAAAAATCTTTGGCAATAGTTTCCCCCAATTTGCCTTTTTGGAAATTCAAAGATTTCATTAATTTTCAAATTCCAAATTCTCCCGCAGGGCGGGATCCCGCTTCGCGGGACAAATTCCAATGAATGATTTAATATTTAAATTTTCAATTTGTTTCGACTTGAACTGATTATTTTTGAAAAAATAAGCAATAATTCTTGGGCCTCTTGCCAAATTTCTCTTAATTCTTCTTTATAATCTTCGTTTGTCCTCGCTAAAAGTCGAAGCCAGAGTTTAGTTTCTTTTATTTCCTTTTTGGCAACCCCCATTTTATGAATAAAGTCCTTTTTGCTTTCTGATTCGTTTGCTTCGCAATAATTGGCCGCTATTGAGCCAGAAGAACCTACGACTTGCTCGACCAATCTTTTATTTATAGAGTTATCTGGGAGTTTCTTTACAAGATCAATTACGCTTTCGGCAAACTTTGCTGTTCTTTCTTCAAGATCGTATAGTTTAGTCATAATTTTCAAACTCCAACTTTCAATTTAGTAATGAATAATTTAATTTTTTAATTTTCAATGTTTGTAAATTGATTAATTGGTTTATTTATTCGTAAATTGGTATTTGAAAATTTGTAAATTAGTTTATTCATTGGATTTTGGAATTTGAAAATTGATAATTGATAATTGTTCCTCATTCTTGGGCCCTTATTCTGTACTGTAAGGCTTCGGCAATGTGTTCGGCCTTGATATTTTTTTCGCAAGCCAAATCGGCAATTGTTCGGCCAACTTTAATCAGTCTAAAATAAGTTCTTGCCGAAAGATTAAAATTGGCCATCGCTTGTTTTAAAATCAGTTCTGCCTGGGGTTCAAGAAATGCGAATTTTTTAAGTTCTTTGTTCTTCATTTGACTGTTGGTTTGGATTCCTGTTCCGGCAAATCTTTTGTTTTGAATTTTTCTTGCAGCCAAAACCCTGGCTCTTATTTTTTCCGAAGTTTCCGCTTTTGGTGAATTTTCTTTTTGATTTAAAGATAATTTTTCCGTTTCTACTGCAGGAACATTTAGATGCAAATCAATTCTGTCCATCAATGGTCCGGAAAATCTTGCCTGATAACGGCCGATTTGTCGCGGACTGCAACGACATTCCCTTTTTGGATCGCCAAAATAGCCGCAAGGGCAGGGATTGGCAGCAGCCACAAGCATAAACCTTGCCGGAAAATTATTAGAACCTGCTTCCCGAGAAACAGTAATCACCCCATCTTCTAAAGGCTGTCTTAAGGCTTCCAAAGTAGAGCGGGGGAATTCCGGCAGTTCATCTAAGAACAAAACTCCGTGATGAGCTAAGGAAATTTCTCCGGGATGGGGAGGGCTGCCGCCGCCAATCAAACCCACTCGGGAACAAGTATGATGAATCGGTCGGAAAGGTCTAGTTTTAATTAAAGAACCTCCCGGAGGAATATTGCCGGTTAAAGAATAAATTTTGGTTACTTCCAAACTTTCTTCCTCATTTAAAGGAGGTAAAATTCCCGGCAACGCTCGGGCAAGCATTGTTTTTCCCGCTCCTGGCGGTCCAACCAAGAAAACATTATGACCTCCGGCAGCGGCAATTTCCAAGGCTCTTTTTGCCTGTTCCTGACCCAAAATTTCTCCAAAATCAAATTCAGCCTGAACATGTTCAAAAACCGGTGTTGATAGCGGTTTGGCCGGAGAAATTGGTTGAATTTTATTTAAATGTAAAACCAATTGTCTTAAATTTTCCACCGGAAAAACATTGATTTTTCTAACCACCGAGGCTTCATTGGCCGACATAACGGGAACAAAAATGTTTTCAATCTTTAAATCTTTGGCGGCCATCGCTAACAAAAAAACGCCTTTGCTGTGTCTTAAACTGCCGTCCAAAGAAAGTTCTCCGTAAAAAAAAGCTTTTTTGGGGATTTCCTGGATTGCTTCCAAAAAATTTAAAATTCCCACAGCGATTGGCAAATCGTAATGAGAACCTTCTTTGGGAATGTCAGCCGGGGCCAAATTGACAATAATTTTGGCTGTTGGTAAAGAAAAACCGGAATTAATCAAAGCAGTTTTGACTCTTTCCTTTGCTTCTTCAATTTCTTTGTTTGGCAAGCCGATTATGGTAAAGCCCGGCAATCCGGTTTTGGAGACTTCAACTTCCACCTCAATAGGAATTGTTTTTAAACCAAAATGGGCAGCCGAAAGGATTTTGGTTAGCACAAATTTATTTTAAAAAAACTTTTACCTCTTGACAACAGGATCTTTTTTGCTATAGATTGAAGACAATGAAGACAAAAAGTTTTCTCCTTTTGCTTATTTTGATTTTTTTAATTTCTCTAATTGGAATGGTTTTTCTTTTGGGTAAAGCGCGGACGGTTTTTTTGGGTCGGGCTTCGGGGTCAACCTACAGTTTATCTAATTCCTATGTTTTTGCTTCTCCTTTGTCAGCAAAATCAGTTTCCGAAAAAATCCGGGTAACCGTTTTTTTGCTTGACGACAAAGGTCGGGGAGTTTCAGGAAAAAGAATCGAGTTATCCTCAAATCCTTCGGGAATTAATTTTGCCCCAATTCAGGCGGAAACAGACAAGCTTGGTCAGGCGGTCTATGATTTGACTTCGCCGGTTGCTGGCCAATTTACTATCCAAGCCTCAGTTGAAGGTCAAACTTTTCCTCAGACTGTTACAATTCGTTTTGAGTGATTTTGTCTGTCAAAGCTCTTAACCCCACTTTTAAAAGCAAAAGCCCTAAAATAATTATTTCCAATTGGATTATTTTAGTCGGATCCTCAAAAACCTTTTTAAGCCAAAAATAAAAGTTTGCCAAAAGATACAGCAAAAAATTGCCTAATTGGTCCCAAAAAGATAAAGTCTTAAAAGATAAGGTAAAACTTTTTGGAGAATAATTTTTTTCTGAAGGAAGTTGGGGTTTTTGAAAAATGCTAGCAACAAAAATTTTTAAATCGGACGGTTCATTTGATGGTAAATTAAATTCAAAATTTCCTTCACTGTCGGCTTCCACTTCCAATATTGGGGCAGTTTTGGCCCAAACACCCTTAATAATTAAGTCCTGAATTCTTGTCCAAAAAGTTGTTTTGGAATCTAAATATTGATAAACCAAAACTTTGGAATTAGGAAAGGTTTTGCCGGCAGCATCTGCCTGGCTTAAAGTTAAAGTTTCCCCTTGTGAAAGGGAAAGAGTAGGAGCAAGCAAAATATTTTCAATTATGATGTCTTGATTTTGGGGCGGTTCAGGCAAAAAAAGGGGAGGAGAGACTAAACCATTGGTGTCTTGGGCAAGCAAACAAAGCTCGCCGGTTTTTTGGGGCAAAAAAACAAATTGGAAAAGAAAAAAACCGGATTTGTCAGCATAAGTTTCTCTTTTTAAGTTGCCTACCGAGGAGCTTAAATAAACTTTTGCCAAAGGCGAGGTATAACCAGATAAGGTCAGGTAATTTTCGCCAACTTGAGCCCAGATTGTGGCCTCAAACTCTTGACCCTCTACTGCCGGTTTTTGGGAAGGAGAGGGGGGAGCCGGAGAATTTCCAACATTTTCTAAAAAAAACAAACCTAAAGAAACAAGAACAACAAAGAAAAAAATTTTCAATTTCATTAAGAAGAATTTTAGCACTTTTTCCGTCGCTGGGGAATTTTGTTTTTAAGCGTTGGTAATTTCCTCGGTTTTACCCTTTTTCTTGCCCAAAAGATAACCGACAAAACCGATAATAAAGATAGCCAAAACGACGGCGGTAATTATTCTCCAGGGAATAATCCAGAAAGAAAGGGAATAAGTAAGACTTTGTCCGTCTCCATAAACACCGTTTAAGGTGGCAATATAACGGCCGAAGTGCCATTTTCCTCCATATTCCACTTCTTCATATTTTCTTTGAGCTCCGGGCAAAACATTTTGCAATCTTAAGCGAATAGTCTCTTTTTCTCCTTTTAACAAAGTATTGTGGACATCAATTTGCAAAGCAGGTTTAATGTGGACATTTCCTAAATTTAAAATTCTGACAACAAAAGGCACCGGACCATATTCATAAATCTTTTTGGGGGTAGAGAATTCAGAAATTCGGGCGTCGGTAACCGCTTTGCCGCTGATTTGGACAATATTCAAAGAAGCGACATTAAAGTTGATCTCCGACCCGCTCTTTGTCTCCGCTGGTCCGGCTGGTCCCATATCAATTTTGCTAGTCACTTGGGCGGTAATGGCAAAATAAAAACCGCCAGGTTCGGCATTTCTAGGCAAGGTGATAGTGTAGGTAATATTTCTTCTTTCGTTGGGGGCTAAAGTTAAGATGCTGGGATTAACAATTACCCAGTCTTGAGTATTGGGTAATTCGTTGTCTGAAACATCGACCCCTCCGGTTTCGCCAACAGCGGCAAAAGGAGAAGCCCGGACTAGAATTTTTAAGGTTTTGTTGCTTTGATTTAAAAGGGAAACTTGATAAGAATTATTGCTTCCCGGCGGCAATTCCAATTCTCTTACCGGAGGGCTGATGGTTAAAAAGGTAGAATCGCTGGTAACTTGAGCCTGGGTGGAGAACTTAAAAACTAAAGTTAGAAGAAAAATTGTTATAATAATTAAAAATATTTGGGCAGATTTTTTCATTTTAATATCTCCCGGTACAAAGATAACTTATGGTATTTGAATAAGAACCAGCTTCCTGCAACCCGGAAATTTCTATCCGGTAAACAACATAGGCTTGGCCATTAGTATCGGAACCGGTTCCGTCAGCCGGGCCGGAATGAGACAAAACCGCTTCATAAGTGGTGGAAAGTCCGGCAAATTTGGCACTGGAGAAACGATCGGAACTACCCGAACCATTTAAATCGTCCAAAGAAGTGTCGGTGGTTCCATAGCCCATATGGCCGTAGGTATCAGGCGAACCGGCCGTGGCTGTTGGGGAAGCCCAAGATGCCGGAGAGCTATTGTCTTGTTGGACTCCATCTTTGAAAGTATTGATCGTGTCTCCACCTGAAGAGGTCAAATCTCCATATTGTTTGACGGCAAAGTAAAAACCGTTAGTTCCGTTGGTGGACACTTTTAAAAGCTGACCGGATTGGGAGGAAGCGCTAGAATTTAAAATTCCAAAGGGAATATACAAAGGAGTAGTGGCAAATCCGGCTGTGCCGTAACTATTTCCTAAAGAGTTAAAATTTGTGCCCGAGCTTACTCCGGAAACAGAACAAGACAAAGTTGCCTGAACTTCGGCGGTAATCGTTACCGCGTCAATAATTGCCACCCTGACGGTAGCGGTATCTAAGGTGACTGAAGAAGAATCTTGGGTTTCGTAGGAAATTACATAAGTATCAGCTACTCCCTGTCCGGCTGATTTTGCCGGGTTGGCGATATCATCCGAACCGCCGGAAGCGCCATCGCCAACGGTTGCTTGAACATACATAGAGGAAGTTATACCAGCGCAATCTCCGCTTGAAGCCAAAGTAAAGGTAATTTTTTCCTCGGTAGTGTCAACTGCAACACCAACAACTCCTGCTCCAGGAGATGTCCCCAAAGTGCAGGTAACCGGACTTCCTATTGCCGGGTCATCATCATATTTTAAAGTCATATCGGCATAAGTGTGGGAAGTGGTCAAATCAAAAGCTGACGGCAAATCAATGACAATTTTTCCCGAGGCGGGGATAGCGGTGGTTGTTTGAAAATAGAAGGTATGTTGGGTGTAAGCGTTGCTTGGTCGGGAATCGGAAAGAGTATCTTTGGCGTTTTGCAGGTTAGCTACCGTCCAAGCCTTTTTAGGCGAAATTAAAGCTACCCCATAAAACTGGGCAGCTAGAAAAAAAATTAAACTTAATTTTGCAAAAGATTTCTTACCCACTCTATTTAAAATTTTTAACTATCTATAATTAATTGTCAAGTACCTATTTATAATTGTCAAGTACCTATTTATAATTGTCAAGTACCTATTTATAATTGTCAAGTTTTTGTTGTGATTTATCCCACCCCCCAAATTTAGCTATTGAAATTGATACTACGACCGTGGTATTATTTTCAATAAAGAAATAAAATGAAAAAACTATTAAGCAATTCCGAACGTTTATTGATTGGTCTAGGTCTGATGGGGGATGTTGCCTTGGGAATATATGCCGACAGTTTTAGTTTAAAATCAAAATCATTTCTAAATTTTGTAGGAAGTAAAAAAAGTTCATTAAGAAACTCTCTATATTATTTATTAAGGACAAAAGATATTGAAAAAGTTGTTTTGAATGGTGAACCTTGTTTTCGGTTAACTTCAGCTGGAGTTGAGAAAATCCAAAGAATTTTTCCTATTTCTAGGCTTGCCAAAAAAGGTTGGGACGGGAAATGGAGAATAGTTGTTTTTGATATTCCCGAAAAGGAAAGACGGTTAAGAGATAATTTAAGAAATAAGTTGACGGGTTTGGGGTTTGGCCAACTTCAAGAAAGTGTTTATATAAGTCCTTTGGATATTTTGGCTGACCTGGAAGAAATGTTAAAACAATTAAATTTTATTTATCAAGTAATCGCTTTTGAAGCAAAACAGGTTCTTGCCCCAGACCCAAAAAAAGTAGCTAACTATGTTTGGAACTTAGAAGAATTAAATAGAAGTTATGAAGGAATTATCAAAGAGGCTGAGAATCTTCCTGCCAACCCTAAAGAAAGAACCAAGAAAATAAAAGAGATTAAAAAACAATATTTTGAAATTTTGTTAAAAGATCCAATTCTTCCTTTACCTTTATTGCCTGAAGATTGGTTGGGAGCAAAGGCAAAAAAAATTATCTCCAATCTAGCCTAAAAAGACCACCAATAAACAAATTAGCTATGGAAATCGACCCCACGGTCGTGGTATCAATTTCCATAAATAATTAAGGGGAAAGGAATTTTTTGGGGAGGTTTTTGAAGGTAGTTAAGATCAAAATGATTATAATTAAGGCCAAAATTGCTTTATAAGGTAAGGCTAAAAAGGTTGTTTGAGCTGAAAGTTTTTCTCCCTCTTCAGCTTGTCCGGCTTCTGGGGGATCAATTGTAAATTCCACCTTTGCCCTAAAAGGCCCCAAAATAAATTTGTTTTTCCATGGTTCAAGGTGCATTTTTCGGGAAAAACCGGCCAAAATATTTTCTGGAAGAATTTTAATTTTTCCGGTTTGATTAAAAATTCCCTCGATTTTAATTTCACCAAAAGGCTTGAAAAAAGCCGGACCGATATTTTCAATTTCCAAAACAAAATTAACCGGATCAAAAGAGTCAATTATTTTAGGGGCAGAGAATTCCAAAATTCTTCCTTTTTTTGGCGGTTGACCATTAGTAGAAACGGTAATAAGTAAATTTCCGGCAATTTTGGCAGCCGTCAAAGTCTGCGACAAGCCTCTTTTTGTTTCCGGGGCAGTTTCCAAAACAAAAGAGGCGTAAAAATCCTTTTCCGGAGCATTTTTAGGAACAGAAATTTTTAAAATTAAATCTTTTTCTTCCCCCGGGCTTAAGGAAAAAGGAATCCCCAGTTTTATATCTGGATTATCTAAAGAGAAGAAAAGGGGATTAAGAACATTAGGAATATTTAAAATATTAATATTTCCAAAAGCATCTGATGGCTCAAAAGGCAAGACTTTGGCAACTAAAGTTTGTCTGTCCCCGGTATTGGTGATTTTATAAACTTGGGTTACAAAGCGACCAGGCTGAACCATTACCTCCAAAAGCGGGGGCCAGATTGACAAAGAAAATGTCTGGGCATTTGCCGCTCGTACGCCCAATTTTAAGATAAAAAATGAAAAAAGGAAAATTGAAAAAAATTTTAAAATCTTAAATGTCATTTTTAAATTTACAATTTAAAATTTAAAATTGTTAATAAGTTGGCGTAGCGACAAAAATAATCACATTTTGATAATTTCCTGCCGCTTGAGTTCCGGAAATATTAATTTTTAAAGTCATTGTTGCCGATCGGTTTTTACCAACAACCGAAGAAAGCATTACCGGCTCAGGAGTTTCATTTAAAGATTTATCAGAAAATTGTTTATACTGATTTCCTGCCGGAGCAGCGGTGGGAAAAGGAGTGGGAACATCATTGCCATACATAGTATAACCAAAGCCATAGGTAGTATTTTGGGACCAAGTTGAAGCGTTGTGTTCATCGCAGCTGCCGTTATCGCAAGTGGTATCGGGAATGGTATTGTTTGCAGAAGAAGTTAAGGGATTATTTTCTTGGGCAGTTACTTGATAACCTCCGGCTCCGCCAGCAGAAACAGTTAAAGTAATCGTATCAGTTTTTGGCGATCCGGCGGTTAAAGTGCCAAAATCAATTAAAGTTGGGGAAACAGAAAAAGCAAAGGGAATAATTGATTTTATATACCAAAACCCTGCTCTTACTTTATAACCGGTTGAAGTGTAAACGCCGGGAGAAGTTTGTCCGGCGGTAAAACCAAGTTTAAAATTTGGAGAAGTTGCCGAACCGGCGGCAAAATTTAAATTAGGCATTTGAAGTTTATAATCAGGAGAAGTCATCGCGGCGGTAGCAGTCTTCGCTGTTAATTTCAAAACGCAAAGCTCAAAACTCAAAACCAACAAGAAAATTTTCAATTTACAATTTACAATTTTCAATTTTCGGAAATTGGTCATTTTGGAATTAATTGATAATTGATCATTGAGAATTGATAATTTAGTCTGTTTCTTTATCAATCTTTTCTTTTAATTTTTCCCCACTTTTAAGTAAATCTTTAGCCAAAAAATTAATTTTTTCTAATTTTTCCTTTTGCGTTAAAGTCAGTTGCCCCAAACCGGTGAGCAGATCTGCTGTCAAATGGATAATTTGCAAAAGCCCTTCTTTTAAATTTAAAGAAAGCCAAAGTAAGGAATTGGTTTCTTCGCTGGCAATTGATTTCTCCAATTTTTGGGATTCTTTTTTTAGGATTTTAATTTCTTGATGAGCCTCCAAAACTTTGAGATATTGTCGGCCCAAAAAGACAGAAAGCGGAAGAATCAACAAAACAGAAAGAAGTTGAATTAGGGCGTTAAGGTTAAAAGGAGATGGCCAGAAAAAAGCAAAAACGGCAACGGTTAAAACAATGGTGATTGCCGGTTCGAAAAGTAAAGAGACGGCAAAAAGCAAAAAATAGATTAAGAAAAAAAGGGGAGAAGAAAGCCCGCCGGTTGAGGAAACTAAAAGCAAAATTACAATTGTAAAAATAGTAGCGTCAATGGCAGAAGTTACCAAGGCAGATTTGCTTAAAAAATGGGACAAAAAATAAAGAACAACAAACAAGGCAATCAATTGCAAGTTATATAAAGAAAGCCCAGGGTTTGAAGTCCAAAACCAGGTAAGAATTATTGCCGAAAGCAAAAATAAAGAATGAATTAAAAAGTTTTTGGACATTGGTTTTATTTTATAATAGAAATAACAAGGATAGCAATAAAGAAGATGAACACTGATTCCCTTTTTGAAAAATATAAAATTCCTTTAATTTTTAGTCTTGTTGGTTTGATTTTTTTGGGAGTTGGTGTTTTGGTTTTTAAAGTCTTTTTGGAAGATGGGCAGGAAATTGAAATAAGCTCCGGGTCAAAATCAACCGGCTCAATCTCCGCAGAATTACCGCAAAAAATAGCGGTTGATATTGCCGGAGCGGTTCAAAAACCCGGTCTTTATGAATTGCCAGCAGACAGTAGAATTAATGATTTGCTGATTTTAGCTGGCGGTCTTTCCGCTCAGGCTGATAGGGATTGGGTGGCAAAGAATTTAAACTTAGCTCAAAAATTAGTTGACGGAACAAAAGTCTATATTCCAAGCGAGAGTGAAAGAGTAAAAGAGCAAGAGAGTAAAAGTAGTGCAGTATTGGGAATTGCTGAAAAGATTAATATTAATACCGCAACCCAAAAAGAGCTTGAAAGTCTTTGGGGAATTGGGCCGGCGACAGCCGAAAAAATTATTGCCGGCCGACCATATCAAAATATAAACGAATTAGTTACCAGAAAAATTGTCAAAAGCAATGTTTGGGAAGCGATTAAAGAGAAAATCAGTGTTTATTAATTTTCAATTTCCAAATTCCAAATTCCAATGCTTGATCAATTAAGATATATTTTGGAAATTAATTTTGGCCGTTTGTTGCCTTTTAACGAAGCGGGATTGCTTTCGGGAATTGTTTTTGGAAGCAAAAAAGCCTTATCAACCGATCTTTATCAAGCACTAAAACAAACCGGAACTTTACATATCGTTGTTGCTTCAGGAATGAATGTGGTGATGTTGTCTGGGTTTCTAATGGGATTTTTGGCCTTATTTTTTAAAAGAAAAATTGCTCTTATTCCCTTAGTTATTATGATATGGTTTTATGCTTTAATAACAGGTTTTGATCCACCTGTTATTAGAGCTTCAATTATGGCCAGTTTGACTTATTTGGCTCAGGAATTGGGAAAACCAGCGCAACCATCAAGAATTTTGGTTTTAACCGGCCTTTTAATGTTAATGATTAACCCCGGTTTAATTTCCAGTGTCAGTTTTCAGCTTTCTTTTGCCTCCACCGCCGGATTAATTTTTATTCAACCAATTATTAAAAAATCAAAAAACAAAATCCTGCAAAATGAGAGTTTTTCTACTACCTTTGCCGCTCAGATAGCCACCCTGCCAATTGTGATTTTGAATTTTGGCCAATATAATTTTTTGTCTCCCTTAGTTAATTTTTTGGTTTTGTGGACCGTTCCATATTTACTAAGTTTTGGTATGATTATTGCTTTTTTAAGTTTCCTTTTTTATCCGGTTGCTCAGCTTTTGGCTTATTTAGTTTATCCTATTGCGAAATACTTTGTTATAGTTGTTAAGTTATTTTCCAATATAAAAATTTTAGAATTTTGGGTACCAAAATTAGGTTTGGGTTGGGGAATGGGGTATTATTTGGTGTTGGGGTGGTGGATTTGGCAGCGAAATAAATTCGAAGCACGAAACAAATCCTAATTTTTAAAATTGAAGCAATCTAAACGAAAATGTTTATAAAAATTTAAGCATTTGAATTTTAATATTGTTTCAAATTTCGATATTCGAATTTCGAATTTTTAAAGTATGTTTCAATTTTTTCTCTCAAAAATAAAGCCAGCGCATCAATTAGGCCTTTTAGCTTTGTTGGCAGCATTGGTCTGGCTTTCTGTTTTTTCTCTTCCAGACAACAAATTAAAAATTGTTTTTTGCGACGTTGGTCAGGGAGACGCAATTTTAATTCAAAAAGGCTTTAATCAGATTTTGATTGATGGCGGGCCAAACAACAAAGTTTTAAATTGTTTGGCTAACAATATGCCTTTTTTTGACAGAACCTTGGAGATTGTAGCTTTAACCCATCCCCAGGCGGATCATTTAACTGGCCTAAATTTTGTTATTGAAAGATATAATTTGAAATATTTTTTAGGTGGTCCGGAGGGAAATTCTTCGGCCTCTTATGCGACTTTAATGTCAAAAATCAAACTTCTTGTCTCCAATAAAAAAACAAAAATTATCAATCCTTATGCTGGCCAGAAAATAAAAATAGCCGGGATTGAATTGCAGACTTTATGGCCTGATAAAGATTGGGTGACTGAATCAATCAATAATAAACAATTAACAATTAACAATTTTTATCATTTTGGGGGAGCAGTTCTTGGCGCTTCAACTACCAAAGATTTGAACGATTTTTCCTTGGTCTTTTTGCTAAAATATGGCGATTTTTTCGGCCTTTTTACCGGTGATGCCGATGCTGGCATTCAAGATCAAATTCTGCTAAATAATCAAAATTTAGGCCCTATATCGATTTTAAAAGTTCCCCATCATGGAGCCAAAAACGCCTTAAGGGATGATTTTTTGGAAATTATCAAGCCTCAGGAGGCAATAATTTCTGTTGGCAAAAATTCCTATGGTCATCCCAGTGAAGAGTTGCTCAGAAGGCTTGAAGAAAAAAGAATTAAAATTAGAAGAACAGATTTGGAAGGAGAGATAAAAATATTTTCAGATGGGAAAAATTGGTATAATGCCAATTAGTTCAATTGGTCCAATTTGTTTATCAGTTCCGGATAATTGAAATAGGCTTGGAGCTGTTTTTTCCAGTCCGCAGAGCGGATATCTATCGTTGGTGTTACCCCCCGGCCCTCAATTGGCTGACCGTCGTCGGCCAAAACCAAACTATGTACTAGAAAGATAGAGTATTTATTATTTTTATCTTGTTGCTGGCTGAGGGGAAAGACTTTTTCTACCGTGCCCCAGCCGCGGGTTGGTGTTCCCAAAAGGACGCCTACATTGTATTTTTTCAAGGCGGCGGCCATTGCTTCAGCTGAAGATTGGGTATTACCATTGATTAAAATAACCACTTTTTTGTAGCGAACAAGCGAGGGCAACCAGCCGGTTTGGCTGCGGAAAGCCTGCCGTTCACCCTGATGATAAAGGCGAAAAGCTTCAGAGTCCGGCCCAATAAAAGGACCCAGCAAATAGGGCAAAATATCAAGCGAGCCGCCAATATTGTCCCGCAAATCAAAAATCAAAGTGGTTGGTCCCCCTTCTTTGTCAAATTTTTCTGTCACCCTTTTTAACTCATCCAAACTGGTGGGGGAGATTTTTTTCAAATGCAAATGCAAAATGTCCGAAGTTAAAAGTTGGTATTCCAGGGTTGGTTCTATTCCTGCCTGATTGTAAAGCTGGCGGCTGGCAGAGTCAGCCAAAGTTTGATAAGCTTTTTTCACTTTTTTCAGCTCGGCGGCGGCGGTTGGCGATTTTTCCGCTTC
>Ga0315298_1005889_pt1 | contig 17044 bp, 17 predicted proteins | sample WHS_1_MG_FD_203077 | JGI IMG/M metagenome (GOLD analysis project Ga0315298, IMG submission 203077) | Extremophilic microbial mat communities from Washburn Hot Springs, YNP, Wyoming, USA - WHS_1_MG | ecosystem: Environmental > Aquatic > Thermal springs > Hot (42-90C) | place: USA: Wyoming...
AGGCGTACATTGGAGGCAAGGATGCTCTTGGCCTGTTTGTCCCTTTGACTGGAAGCTGCTATTTTGTTAGGCGAAGCCTGCTTTTGGATGTTGGAGGATGGAACGATAACTGCCTTTCTGAGGATATGGAGCTGGCTGCTAAGCTTTTGGAGAGAGGCGTCAAAGTCAAGTATGCGGCTGACGTGCGGTGCTGGCAGGAGAACCCTTCAAGGCTTAAAACGCTGTTTAGGCAGAGGACAAGGTGGTTTAGGGGGTCGATGGAGGCTGCGCTTAAATATGGAAGGCTTCTCAGAAAACCTGACAAGAGGAGCATCGACGCTGAACTGACTTTGGCAGGACCATTCATGTTCATACCATGCCTTCTAGGCTATCTGTTAGGCGCCTACTCCCTCATATCCCCGCTTTCACCCGGGGCAGCATTGGGAATTTCAGCTCAGCTTTTCACATTAGCCAACACGGCAACCCTACTTCTCATAGGGGCGACTCTAAGCTACGCTGTGAAGCCAAGGAGGAAAGCTAACCTCCTCTGGGCACCCTTCGTCTATGCCTACTGGATGGTTCAAACAGTTGTGGCTGTCTACGCGTTTGGACAAACACTTTTGAAGAGGCCGATTAGATGGGAGAAGACGGAGAAAACAGGGGCAATTGTTGCAGCCTGCCCACGCAGCCTACAGTCGTGAACGCTGCGTCGTGGACCTGAAAGTTGATGAAGGTGGAACCGTCTACATAGTATGGGCTCCAGGCTCAAATAGGATGGATGAGCTTTCAAAGTCTTTTGGAGGCAAACCATGGAAATTCAGCGTCTTCTTCAAAATGAAGGCTTCAGCTCCCATCAAATACCCAGTTCAGGCGTTTAAAACCCTCCTCTTCCTCCAAGGCGAGAAGCCCAGCATAGTTGTCGCCCAGAACCCGCCAATATTCGCCCCCCTCACATGCTTGGTATACGCTAAGCTGACGCGGCGCCTCCTATGGATAGACCACCACTGCGTTTGGAGCGAGAAAAACTTGAGGCAGCCGATACTTCGCCATTTCGTAAGGCTTGTTGAGGCTGTTTGCTGTAGAAACGCGGACTTAAACACGGCTCCCCACATGTCTTGGGCTTTAGAAATTGAAAAGCTGAACAACGGGGCTTCAGCCCTAACCATAGTGGACTTCGTTGACGAAGGCTGGTTCAGAGACGCCGACCTAAACGTTAGGAGGAGAATGTTCCCTAACTACAGGTGGCTGCTTGTCGCTCCCTGCGGCGGCAACCCCCTTGAAAGACCAGACATAGCTGCGAGGGCAGCTGCCAGCTTCAACGATCTGGCTTTAGCCATCACTGGAAGAAGGGAACACCTGAAGAAGCATGTGGAGGATGTTGAAAGGCTGAAGGTCAACAACGTCTTCTTCACGGATTACCTGCCCGAAAGGCAGTATAAGGGGCTGATGGCAACATGCGACGCCGCCGTCAACATCACAGATGAACCTTTAACTGTGCCCCACTTCATATGCGAGGCACTGGCAGCCGGCAAACCCGTCGTTTCAACCCCAAACCCAGCTGTTAAATCCGTCTACGCCGATAACGTCCTCTACGTTGAAAGAAACGACGTTGAAAGCCTAAAGCAAGCGTTAAAACGCCTTCTGGACAACTACGACTATTACGCTTCAAAGGCAAGGAAAGCCTATGAAAGGCTGAGGAGAATGCGAATTGAACAGGAGAAGACCCTTAAGGAAGTTCTGGAAGCCAAGGCGAAGCGGAAGCTGGCGGTCAGTGGCGAAAATGGATGAAGGTGGACGTTGTAGTTTGCGCCAAAAACAGCGCTGAAACCCTCAGGCCAGTTTTAGAAAGAGTCCTTAGGTATGTGCCGGTGAACAGGCTTATAGTGATAGATGGAGAATCTGACGACGGAACCGTCAAAATCGCAGAAGAGTTTGGGGCCGAAATACACAGTGACGGGGGAAAGGGACTGGGCTACGCGAGGAACATGGCCCTAAGCCTAGTTGAAACCCCGATCTTCGCCTTCATAGACGCAGACACCCTGATCCCCAAAAACTGGTTTAGCCTGATAAGACACTTTAAAGACCCGAAGGTTGCCGTTGCAAACGGCTACACCTTCTTCGGACGCAACAACCCAGTGCTGAAAGCCCTTTCAGATTATCAGCTGCGCAGCGACCGACTCGAGCCTCCAAGCTTCAGCAACACCCTAGTAAGTGTCAGGTCGGTAGTCGATGTTGGAGGCATAAGGGAGGATCTGCCATCATGCGAGGACAGCGAGCTGCATGAAAGGCTTAGCAAGAACGGCTTCAGGTGGGTTGTGGACAAGCGTATAGTCGCCCATCACCCAAGAAGCCTAAGCGAACACTTAAGCCACGTTAAGTGGTGGGGCAGAGGAAGCAGGGCTACCAGAAAGCCCATATCCTTCCACGCGTGGTACCTCATGAAATCCCCAGCTTCAGGGCTTAAGCTGGCGCTTAAAGCCAACCCAGCATTACTGATTTATTACCCACTGCTCCGATTAAGCATATATATGGGATACCTAGAAGAGACTAAAATGGAGAAGAGAAAATGCGGAAGACCCTTGTAACAGCCATTATTTTAGCGGCGCTAATTGCAGCGTCTCCATCGACAAACGTCAATCTACATACAGCCGCGTCACCAAATGAGGAGTGGATGAGCTACGCAGAAACCGCATGGAAATACTTCCAGCCTGGAGTTGGAGTAAGCCGGTCGACGGGGCTGAACTACGCAACAAGCACCTACCACTACTTCACGGACTGGGATTTAGGCTGCTACATTTCAGCGATAATCGACGCTGAGAGTATTGGACTCCTCGGAAAAGACGGTGACTGGGGATCGGACTACAGGATAGATAAGATAATTTCCTTCTTGAAAACGCGTCAGCTTACAGATTCCGGATTGCCATACTGGTTCTACAGCTCCGACGACGGAAGCCCTGTGACTTCGAAGGGGCAGGGAAACCCAAGCGACAGCGGCAGGCTTCTCGTCGCGCTTTACCTCCTAAAGCAGCACAGGCCAGAGCTTGCCAGCGACATAGACAGCATAATGGCTAGGACGAACTACGCCAAGTTCGCCGAGAGCTGCTCCACTGACGGCTTTTACGCCTACTACTTGGCGCACGGCTACGGCCTCTTCGGCTTCAACACATCCAGCGTTCAAAAAGCTCTAGGCTTCGTAGACAGAATCCCCAGCATGGAGCACGTGCAAGTATACAGCCAAAGCCTTCCGGTGACAGAGGTAATCATGGAGCCCATCTTACACGCCATCTTCGAGGTTGAAGTAACCCAGGAATTCGGAGACCAGACATACAAAGCGTACAAGGTTCAGGAAGACCGTTATGCGGCAACTGGCAAGCCGACAGCCTTCACGGAAGGCGCATACGACGCGTCGCCCAACTACATTTACGAGTGGATTGTGCACCCTTCCAAGAAGGTTTGGTACATAACAACTCCAACATGGGATCCCATGAACGTTGCACCAGTAATATACACTAAGGCAGCCTTAGCCATGCATGCTATTTGGCCGTCAAGCTACACGGAAAAGCTTGTAGACTACGTGCTGCCTGCGAAAACGGACAAAGGCTTCTATGAAGGTGTCGATGAGAATGGGCGGGTTTTAGGGATACTAACGGACAAGACTAACTCGCTGATAATAAACGCTGCAAGATACGCATTGGACGTTGTTATTCAACCTGAATTATCAATAAGCCTTTCACAGGAATCCGTCATCCTCCATGTAAATGAATCTGTAAACGTGACTGTGAACGTTGGATGTCCCTTGCCTGTGGATGCAACACTATCCATATCAGGCCTTCCAGACGGCGTGACGGCAACGTTCATTCCGCAAGGTGGGACAACTGACTTCACGAGCACGCTTACGCTGTCCGCCACCAGTTCAGCGACTGTGGGAACATACTCGCTTAACATAACAGCTCAATCTCCAGACGCGAAGCAGGCTTCAGCAACACTAACCCTAACAGTTGAGCCTAAAGCCCAAGGCTGCACTTTGAGGATTAGGGTTATGGATTGGGACATGGAAAACCCAATAGCAAACGCCACAGTTCACATGGATGGAGAGGCAAAAACGAGCGATGCGGATGGCTATGTAGAATGGGACAATTTGACAGGCGACGTCACAGTCGGAGTTAGCTTCTTGGGCGTATGGGTCAGTGATCCAATACCCGTTGAAATGGACGCTGACAGAACAATTGATGTTCAATGCAGGTTCTACGACATATACGTTCGAGCCGTAACAACAAGCGGCAAGCCTGTCCCAAACATAAATTTCACATTCAGCCTCAGCGGGGAAAAACTCTCATCAGCTGTAACAAACGGAACTGGATACGCTTATTTCCAGAATCTTCCAGCCTCAAACCTGACGCTGACAGCCTACGGAGGACCAAACTATACGGTTAAGCTTGGCGAGTGGACTGAAGAGGTGTACATGGAAGGCCAGATAATCGATCCATCCATAAACGACAACAATGCGGCAGCAGCGATTCCGCAACCCTATTTAACCGTTGCAGTGGCTTTTATCCTCGTCTCAGCCATCATAACGCTTCTAAAACTCAGGCTGAAGCAGCTGCATGAAGCTGGACGCAGATAATCTTAGAAGGCTTGGTTTTCCCCTACTGGCCTTCACAATACCGTTGGCTGTCAGGCTTATCCCTGAAGCTATTGCGTGGCCCTACCCCACTGGCTTCGATTCCCTCATGTATGTAAACGCCATGTTGGGAGGATACCCCTTCAAAAGCCCACCGCTCACGCTTGCCAAATCAGCATGCTTCTTCTACCTGCTAGCCTGCGCTGCAAGCCTCCTAATCGGCGACATGTTGGTGGCCATGAAGGTTCTTGGAGCGGTGATTTTCAGCGCCCTCTGCGGCTCGCTGTACGTTTACGCTAGGGCTGCGCTTAAGTGGAGTCGCCTTAAGTCGCTTGTGGTTTCCGTGCTTGCCGGATCCTACTTCGTTTCGCTTGGCATGTCATGGCAGATGTACCGCATGACGCTGGGTTTGGCGTTTCTAACAGCCAGCCTGGCAGCCGCAAGAATTGAGGGCTTCAAGCTTAGGGTTGCAGCCCTAACAGCCCTCTGCCTCCTAACAGTTTGGAGCCATGAAATCGCAGCGGTCGCCCTTTTCCTGTTAATGGCGGTTCTCTTCGCAACTGGGCGGGTGGACAGGAAAAGCTTGGCGGTGGCCGTCGCCCCATCCATTTTGCTCTTCGTCTATCAGCGCTACAACCCAGCCGCGGGAGGCCTCTCCATCCCAATCTACGGCTTCTACTCAACCTCGCTTTTGCTCTCAGCCCTCTACGTTTCCGGCTACCTGCTCTACGCGTTCCTTCCCCTGGCACCGCTGATCCTGCTGGGGCTGCGCAGGCTTAAGAGCCCGGAGATGCTAAGCCTCTCCATCATATGCCTCATGTTCATTTACATGCCTGTTTACCTCCCTCAGTACTCGGGCTACTGGTACAGGTGGGCTTTGATAATCGCAATTCCAGCCTTCTTCTTCGCTGTTGAAGGCTTAGAACGGCTCTGGAATGCTGGGAAAAGCCTAAACAGGAGGTCGAGACTTGGAGGAGGGCTCGCCCTAACCATGCTTGCGGTTAACTTCGCCATGACAGCCTACTATGTGGCCTGCCCCCCGGAAAGCCAGATCAAATACTTCGGCGAGTGGAACAGCTACAAGCAGTTCATTCCCACGTCCATGCTTCAGAACTCGGTTTCAATACGCGACACCCCCTACGTGATTGAAGCCCTAAAGTGGATTAAATCCAACCTCAACGATAATGGGACTGCCTTGGTGCTGCATGAGGCCATGGACAACTGGGCTGGGATAATCGTGGGAAATAGCATTGAACGCGTAAGGGTGAACGAAGCCGACATATCAAGCCCCCTTAGGGAGAACGCGGCTGAAAGGCTTTTGGAAGCTGCTGAAATGGAGCTTGCCGAGGGAAAAAACGTCTATACGGTCTGGTGGGTTGAGGGGAAAGGCTGGTACAACATGCTCACTTTGCCTAGGCATTTCGTGGAAATTACGCGTTTCGGCGACGTAGCCGTCTACCGATATGCCCCGCAAATCTAGAGATAAAACATTCAGAATGGCGTTCAAGGCTAAACAGTACCTGAGGGAAAACTGGGGAGCCCCTTTCATAATAGCCTTCATGGTTATGCTTATGGTTTGTGCAGGAATGCTTGCCTTGGGGAATGAAGCCCTTGCAAACGAGGTTGCGGTTTACGCGTATTACTCGCTTGTCGTCGGCGTTGTTCTGCAGCTAGCCGTATTTATCAGGGATGAACGTAGGAAAGGACAGGCCGAAGTGAAGCCTGATTCGCATGATGGCTAAAGCTAAGGATTTAGCTTCAGGGACCTTCTATCTGACGGTGATGCAAGTTTCGCAGTACGCCGTAGCCTTCATATTCTACATCGTGGTTGCCAGAGTTCTAAGCCCAAGTGAGGTTGGATCTTTCTCGCTGCTCCTAATGATTTTGGCTGTTTTCAACACGCTTACGCTGCTCGCCCTCAACAATGCGGTGATGAAATACGTGTCAGAAAACATGGGAGCGGGAGACGGGGAATGCGCTGCGTCAGTTTCGCACAAAGCTCTTAAGCTTATACTGGGCGCTTCGCTTCCGGCTTTAGCCGTTGGGTTCGCATCCTCGCCAATGCTATCTGCCTACACTGAAACGGGCGTTCTAGAGGTTTCAAGCATCCTGATCTCAGCCTTCATATTGAACTTAACGAGTTATTATGGAGCTGTAATGTATGGGTTAAGCATGTTTAGGCAGGTGAGCGCTCAAAACGTGTTGTACACTTTTTCCAGCAGGTTTGCAGGACTATTCTTAGCCTTTGTTGGCTTGAAGGTGTTGGGTTTGTCGCTGGGCTTCCTGGCAGGCTCTGTGATGACGCTTCTCTACTCAGCAGCCGTTCTAAGAGGGAAGATGAGCCGTTCAAAAAGGCATTTCTCTTCCGCGAAGCTTTTGAGGTTTAGTTTGCCAGTTTACGGAGCAAATGTGATAGGTTTGATGCAATCGTGGCTTGATGTGGCAGTATTGTCAGGCATAGCGGGCTTAGGGGCTGCGGGAACATACTACATTGCAGTTTCAAGCGTGGCTCCCCTATCAATACTTTGGGCGCCGCTGTCCTCGGCTTTGCTTCCAACCCTTTCATGGATAAACGGCTCAGGAAGAAGAGGCGAAATTGCGGAGTTGCATAGGAGAGCTCTCAGAATTGCCACGGCGATCATCCTGCCCTTAAGCGTTGCGTTGGCTTCAGTTTCGCATACGGCCCTCACAGTAGTTTATGGCGGAAAATTTGCGGAGGCGAGCTTGCCATTTACCATTTTGGCCTCGTCAGCCATTTTAACAGCCTACACTTCGATATTAAGCGCTGAACTGCAGTCAGTTGGGAAAACTAAGCCCATATTTTTGGCTGGGCTCACGTCTACAGCAGCATATGCCCTCATGCTTTCTGCAACGGCGAGTTGGCTTGGTCAGGTCGGCGCGGCCCTTTCCAGGGCTCTCTTGGCTGCAGTTGGTTTCTTCACCCTATGCGCGCGCGCGCAAGCGGATGTGAGGGGATTTGGAAACCTACGGAGGAGCCTGGCAGTGGCAGCAGCCGTCGCGGCAGCACTAACTCCAATAGAGCTTTTCCTAGAAATAGCCGCCTACGTGAAAGCCTTGGCGGAGGCGGCAACACTTCTAATCGTGGCTTTCGCATGCTTCAAGCTCATCAAACCCTTAGAGAGTGAGGAGATAAAAATCGTTAAGTCCATTGTTCCATGGAAGCATAGGCCGCCAAACTCCAGTGTTCAGCGTTAGGGCAGAAGCCTTGAAGGTTTCAGTTATAATTCCAGCATACAACGAAGAAAAGAGGATTATTAACAGAATCCAAAGCCTGGTTAAGTATTTTGATAAAACGTTAAAAGAATATGAACTGTTAATTATTGCGGATGGCTGCACGGATAAAACGCCCAAAGTAGTTTCCAAATATGCGAATGAAAACCCTAAAGTTAGACTGCTCAACTTCCAAGAGAGGCTTGGGAAGGGAGGCGCCATAATTGAGGGCTTTAAGCTGGCTAGTGGGGACATGATAGTTGTCACGGACGCTGATGACTCAGTACCACCTGAGGAGTTATCTAGGCTTGTTAGGGAAGCTGAAGCTCAAGACATGGTTATTGGATCAAGATACGTGAAGGGTTCAAGGCTACCGACGAGAGAAACTTTCTTGAGGTATTTCCTCGGGAGGTCGTTTAACGCGTTTGTAAAGCTCATGTTCTGGAGGATGAGGGGGATTAATGACACGCAATGCGGCGCTAAGGTTTTGAAAAGATACGTTGTAGATGAGATTCTAAGAGACTTGTTCATAACAGGGTTCGCTATAGACGTGAACCTCATATATTCAGCTATGAGAAGGGGCTTCAAAGTTAAAGAGGTGGGGATAGCCTACACGCATGTGGAGCATGAAAGCAAAGTTTCTAAGGCACTTTTTAAACTTGTGCTTGGAATGTTCTTTTCCTTGGTAAAGCTTAGAGTGTACTACAGCAGGCTTAGACCCATTCTAGGTGCAAAGGCTATGGGGAAGGTTTCAAGTTTTCTGTGGAGTCTGACAAAGGCATGAAGATCCTATGGATTAACCACAGGGACCCGAAGCACCCTGAAGCTGGCGGAGCCGAAGTCCACATAGCTGAGGTTGGAAAGAGACTTGTCAGGAAGGGGCATCAAATTATCTTGCTATGTGAAAGGTTCAAAGGCTCTAAGCCCGAAGAGGAACTTTACGGCATAAAAGTCAAAAGATTCGGCGGAAGATTCACGCTACACTGCTATGCTCCATATTTCGTCAAGAGAGATTCCGGGAATTTTGATATCGTTATAGACGATGTTGCGCATGCCGTACCCTTCTGGTCGCCCAGGTTCACAAGGAAGCCGGTCGCAGCCGTAGTGCACCACGTACACCAGAAAGTAGTTGAAAAAGAACTCAACCCTATTCTCGCGTATCTTGTGAGGAAGGCTGAGAACAGCATTAGGAATACGTATGACCATATAATTGCTGTTTCCCAGACGACTAAAAGGGATCTTGTTAAGCAATTAGGTGTAAATGAGCAAGACGTAACAGTCATCCACTATGGAATAGACCACGTGAAATACAAACCTGGCCGCAAGTTCGATGAACCGACGATATTATGGATGGGGAGAATGAAGAAGTATAAGAACCTGGAACACGTTGTTATGGCTTTCAAGCTTGTTAAGCAAGTTGTTAAGGATGCAAAACTTATACTCGCTGGAGGCGACGAAGAGGAGCATAATATAAAATCCCTTGTTCATAGGGAAGGAGTAAAGGATGTAACATTTACCGGCTGGGTATCCGGAGATGATAAACTAAGGTTACTTCAAGGAGCATGGTGCATAGTCTACACATCTGAAACTGAAGGGTGGGGGATGGTAGTTCTTGAAGCAGCGGCCTGCGGGACACCCGCAGTGGCCTACGATTCTGGAGCACTTAGAGAGTCGATAATTGACGGTGAGACGGGCTTATTGGCTGAATATGGAAACATAGGGCAACTAGCCCAATGTATGCTTGAGATACTAAGTAACAAAGGTTTAAGAGAAATGCTCTCGGAGGAGGCGTTAAGCTTCTCATATAACTTTGATTGGGATAAAACCGCTGAGCAAACTGAGAGATACTTAAAGGGTTTATTATGAACATATTAGTTACGGGCGGGGCTGGCTTCGTAGGTTCTCACGTAGCAGAATACTACGCAAGGAAGGGTAATAGGGTCGTAGTTTTCGATAACCTTTCCAGGGCCGAAATCCTTGGGAAGAGCGTGGGAGATCCGCTCTACAACTGGAACTACTTGAGGAATAACTACCCTAACGTTAGGCTCGTTAAGGGCGATATAAGGAACTTTGAGGAGGTTAAAGCTGTCTCAAAAGATGCAAATGCAATAGTCCACACGGCTGCTCAGGTAGCTGTTACTACTTCTCTAAGCGATCCAAGGATGGATTTTGAGATTAACGCCTTAGGCACGTTTAACGTTCTTGAAGCCGCACGCTTAAACGATTCCGCCGTAGTATTTTGCAGCACGAATAAGGTTTACGGGGAGAACGTTAACAAGATCCCAATAATCGAAAAGGAGACGAGATATGAATACGCAGATCCAAATTATAGGGATGGAATTCCCGAGACTTTTCCTATAGACTTGACAGGCCACAGTCCGTACGGATGCTCGAAGCTGGCCGCCGACATTTACGTTCAAGACTACGCCAGGACTTATGGACTGAAGACAGCAGTCTTCAGAATGAGTTGCATCTATGGTGAGAGACAATTCGGAGTTGAAGACCAAGGTTTTTTAGCTCACTTTGTTATCTCAGCGGTCTTAAGGAGGGAGATAACCATTTATGGAACGGGGAAGCAGGTGAGGGATGTGCTCCACGTTGAAGACCTTGTGAGGGCTGTAGATTTGGCTTTGAAAAGATCGATGTCCTTAAATGGTGATGTATATAACATAGGGGGAGGTCCGAATAATGCCTTATCTTTACTTGAAGTTATACACTATATTAATGGAATTAACAAAGCGAAAGTTAGTTTGAAGTTCGGGGAATGGCGGAAGGCCGATCAAAAGGTTTACATAAGCGATATAAGGAAGGCGAGGGAAAAACTGGGTTGGGAGCCAAAGATATCTTGGAAAGAGGGTATTATGAGGCTTTACCTTTGGGTTTTTAATAACAGGCAACTCTTCACAAGGGCTTAGAGATGCTAGAATTAAGCATTCAAAAGGAAATAGTTGATGAGTATACTTCAAATCCAAAAGCTGTGATGTCATCCTTAGCTAAGAAATACGGATGTTCTCCGGCAACTATTCGTGAAATGTTGATTAGAAATGGCGTCCCTGAAAATGTGCGTAAGGGTAAAAGGAAAATTCCAGCACCAAGGAAGCGCTTCACGGAGGAATCTAAAAGGAGGATTGCGAAACACTATATGAGTGATCCTAACGCAACCATAAGGAGTATGGCGAAAGAGTATGGGTGCCACCATAGTACAATATGGAGGATCTTGAAAGAAAAAGTTCCTCAGGACATTTTAATACAGAGAAGAAAAGGAGTAGGTCTCCCAAAATTTCCACAGAACATTGAACAGGAGATAGTTTCGAAATACCTCAACAACTATGATACTGCCATTAAGCGTTTAGCTGAAGAATATAATTGCACACCTGAAACCATAACGAGGATCCTGCGCAAGAACGGTGTAACCAAGGATTTCACAAGGAGGAAAGCCGCTGAAGCCACTGCAAATAAGCGTTTAAGGCGCATTCCAAAAGATGCTGAACTTTTGACTCCGAATAAGGCTTGGATATTAGGTGTCCTCTGCGGTGATGCACACCATGACATAAAAAATGGTAGGTTAATCCTTGAAAGCGGTAATAAAAGAACTGATTGGGAATTTCTAACTTTATGGAGAAGAAGGCTTGAAAAAGTCTATGGAATAAAGTGTGCTAAGTGGAGAAGGGGAGGAAAGGTAACAGGTTACGTTTTAACTTCAAGAGCAGTATCAAATGATATACTCAGGTACCTACCATCAAGTGGGGCATATAGGTGGCGTGTTCCAAAGGTCATAATGGAAGGAAGCAGCGAAGTTCAACGGGAGTTCCTTAAAGCCTTCTTCGACAGCGAGGCATGCGTCAATGAATTCGGTATCACAGTTAAGTCGGTAAATGTGGATGGATTAAAAGACATACTGCAACTCCTATCCATACAAGGAATCACATCGAAAATTATTGGCCCACATTATGAAGACCAGAAGAAATGCTTAATATGTGGCAGGCGCTCGTCGATAGGGCGCACAACCTGTTGCTTTTGCGGCTCCAAAAAACTGGAGATAGTTACCAGGCAATTTTACACCCTAAGAATTGACGGTTATAGAAACATAGTCAAGTATGCTGAAAAGGTTGGCTTTGACTTGACTGGAAAGAGGGAAAAGCTGAAAGCAATTATAGAAAGAAAGCGCAAATTCATTGTAGATCCAAACTGGAGAATTGAAGAAGTGCTTAAAGCGATGGCTGAAGGAGCTAAGTCAAGTATGGAGATAGCTAAGAAAACTGGCATTAAGGTTGCAACGGTTCGATACTACCTCAACATGCTTTTGGAAAGAAAGGTTCTAAGGCTTGAAAGAGTCATTGGAAGGAGAAAAATTTACAATTTACACAATTAATAAACACGCCACCCTTAAAGAGATTCAGCAAATGCACGGGTAAGTTGGCTTACAATAGCAACTTTGACTGGCAAGCCCATAACGATCTATGGTGATGGAAAGCAGGTTAGAGATGTATTATGTGTGGAGGACTTGATAGATGCCTTCGACAGATTCCTAAACTCAAAATTGAAGCATGAGGTTTTCAACATCGGCGGAGGTCCTAAGAATACGCTGTCACTACTTGAGCTCTTCGAAATGCTTAAGAGCATGAGTGGTGCAAATCCAAAGGTATCGTTTGCAGAATGGAGGCCAGCAGACCAGAAAGTCTACATCTCAAACATTAACAGGGCAAAAGTCCTTTTAAACTGGGAGCCGAAAACGTCCCCTGAAGATGGGGTAAAGAGGCTGGTAAGCTGGGTATTAAACAATATAGAGCTGTTTAAATGGGAGTGCTCCTCTTAGGCTCGCATATGAACTACAACTTGGAACATTACGTCTACATGAACCTGGTTAAGCTAGGACATGAGGTCAAGTTTTACGGCTATGAGGATGAGTTGGCGCACACGCGAGCTCTTAGAAATGCTCGAGAGGATGACAGGCTTGAGTCCTCGTGTATCCTTCGCGGAGTGGAGACCAGCGGATCAAAAGGTCTACTTCTCAGATACACACGCATGAAGGGGTTATTTGGGTGAGCCCGTTCTCATTCAGGTCGGTGGCTTTCCCTCTGATTCTTGTTAAGGTTGGTGCTTAAAAGCGTTGAGCGAGCCTTTGGTCTCCGTTATAGTTCCAACCTACAACTCAGAGAAGACCTTAGCCAAGTGCTTAGAGTCCATTAGGAACCAAACCTACAAAAACGTAGAGGTCATAGTCGTGGACAGGTTCTCGAAAGACAAAACGATCGAAATCGCCAAAAGCTATGGTGCAAAGGTTCTTCAAGTCAACGCCGAAAGGGCTGAGGCGAAGAACTTCGGCCTAAAGAATGCCACTGGCAAGTACGTTCTCTTCGTGGACTCAGACATGGAGCTGACGGGGGACGTAATTGGAGAGTGCGTCGACTTAATCGAGAGCTACGTAAGGATAGGAGGGATAGTCATACCAGAAAGGTCCGTCGGCAAGTCTTTCTGGGTCAAGGTAAGGGACTTTGAGAGGAGCTTCTACGTCGGGACGGAGGTTGAGTCCGCGAGGTTCTTTAGGAGGGACTTGGCCGAGAAGGTCGGGGGGTTCGACGAGAACGTCGTCTTATTCGAGGAGTCCACCCTGCCTCAGAAGATAGAGAGGTCGGGCTACAACGTCAAAGCAAGAATAGGCGCTGAAATCTTGCACCACGAGGAAGGCTTCTCCCTCTCGAAGTGGCTGAGGAAGAAGTTCTATTACGGAAGAAGCGTCGCTAAATATAAGAAGAGGTGCGGCGATTACGAAATCAAGCAACTTGGCATCTCTAATAGGCTTTCCATCTTCCTCAAAGACAAGAAGTTCTACTCCAAGCCTATGCTTGCGGTAGGCGTGCTGGTTCTAAAGCTTTTGGAATACTGTTCGATCGAACTAGGGTCTATGATGAGCAAATTGAGGAGGCCATAACACCACAAACCAGAGGAATGCTTACATAATTCACAAAGCTACGCGATAAAGAAACGAAAATGTGATGATATAGGTGTTTGAGCTGAATGAAGACTGGCCGTTTACACTCATGAAGACAGACTTCTCAGGTTGGCGAAGAATTGCTTTTCATGCCAAGGAAAGGAGATCGTTAACAGAAACCCAAGAGAAGCATGCAATGAACACTATATGTGAAAAGCAAGTGACAAGTTCGAAGCATAGTCCAACACATAAACAGTGCTAATAGGTTATCATGGTGAAGAGAGAAGTCGTATTAAGATTTCGAGGCTTGAAGTTCATAGCGCCCGAGACCATGTCTTCTGGACCTTACTACGGCATCTCTTCGCGCGCTATAAATTATCTGCAAGACAAATGAATTTGGCTTATAGGTCAGTTTATTCCTTCAGAACCGGAAGATTTTATTTCAAGCCTTGGTAGCTTTTGGGGTCAGCATGATAAACTTAGCGCATACGCGTCGCGCGCACTTCTTAGCTGGACTTGGATTTTTAGCGGATAAGACAAAATGTTGACTACAAGTACGTTAGCCTCTCCTCTCCGTATACTGCGTTGGTTTTTAAAGACTAAGTTGGCATGGAGGCTTTCGGGTATAAGTCTTACTACATCATTGTTAGCAACAAAGGGTTATACAAGTTTCACTCGATATATGGAAGATAGCAGAAATTTTGCTTTAGAATTAAGGAGATATCTTAAGCCAATCGACACCGTTTTGGATTTTGGTTGTGGGATAGGTGGTTATGCTTTTGAAGTTTCAAAATTTTGCAAAGTAGTTGTAGGCATCGACATAAACAGGTTCTATATAAGAATAGCCAATAAATTGTATGCAAAAAAGACAAGCAAAGTAAAATTCTACTGGTATAATGGAGATAACATTCCGTTCGATGATGATTCATTTGACATGATCTATGCACATGCCGTCTTCGAGAGAATCCCAAAGATAAGCGTTGAAAGATATCTTAAGGAATTCTGGCGTATATTAAGACCTAATGGAAAGATCTTAGCGGATTTTCTTAGGGAAGAGGCTTCTGACTCGGATTTTGTTGGTCTCCTTGGACCCGATGCATACATTTTCTGGTCCGAAATGGAGCTAATTAATACCTTAACTAAGTCTGGATTTAGAGTTCAGAACTTAATTAAAACTCCAGAGAAGTTCATTACATTTGCAATCAGTGTAAAGTCTCTTAATATGAGATAAAATCTCGGTAGAGGAAGTCTCTGAGAAATATGGAAAATTTCCCACGGACAATTCTTATGATTTCACCCTCCTTCAGTCCGATAAGCGGAGGGCTGGAAACTCACCTTAATGATCTATGCGAATGCCTTAGAAAACATGATTACCGAATTTACATAATTACTTATAGGTACTTAGAGAAAAGAGCTAAAATCATAAGTGGGAGCAATCCTAAAGTATATAGGATACCATGGTTTAGCTACAACCTGCTTCTCAAACTTGAGCCTTATCCTCCTCTATACTTTGTGTATTTAGTTCCTATGTTACTGCTTGCTTCGTTGCTCTTTATGTTAAAGCATAAACATGAAGTAGATGTTATTCATGCTCATGGTTTGGTCGCGGCAGTTGTAGCCAGATTGCTTATGAAAGCTTTCAATAAGAAAACGGTTGTCAGTCTGCACACAATATATGGTCTGAGACAAAGACCTATATTGAGTAAAATAATAACTCGCATTCTTTCTCCATTTGATACGGTACTGGCATTATCAGTGCGATCAAGAGAAGAATTGGTGAATGCAGGCTTAAATAATGTTAAGGTTTTCACCTATTGGGTTAATCAAAAGAAGTTCACGCCTCTTAACAAAGCTCTTTGTAAAAGAAAACTAGGTTTAGAAGGAAAGTTTGTGATCTTATTTGTTGGAAGATTAATAGAAGTTAAAGGAATCAAAATACTATTACGAATCGCTAGAGAGCTCAGAGATTATAACGATATACATTTTGCCTTTGTCGGTACTGGTCCTCTCAGTGAGGAAGTTAGAAAAGTCTCAAAGGATCTAGAAAATATCACTTACTTTGGAGAGGTGGAGAATGAAAATTTAAGTGTTTATTATAATGCAGCCGATTTATTGGTGGTTCCCTCTTTGCATGAAGAGGGATTTGGTAGAGTTGTCTTAGAGGCGTTATCATGTGGTACGCCAGTTATAGCTTCAAACATTGGTGGGTTGCCTGAGGCATTAGACCCCTCGGTTGGCATACTTGTAGATTCAAGGGCGGATGCGATAAAGGATGCCATTTTGAAATTATATAATGACCGAGGAAAGCTTGAGGTATTATCTAAAAACTGTAGAGCGTACGCTGAGAGGCGTTTCAGCGAGAGAAATGCTAAACTTATAGAGGAGAGTTACTCATGATAAGATTAAAGGAAATAAAGGAGCTATATGATAATGAAGCCCAGATATACAATAGAACACGTAGTCATTGGATAACGGGTTATGTAGGGCAAAGAAGCTTAGTGAAGTTCTCAGGTTTTTAAAAAAAGGTAATGTGTTAGAATGTGGAACCGGAACTGGTAAGGTTATAGCTACGCTTCAAAGGACGAAAGATTTCAAAGTTATTGGACTAGATATTTCGATCAACATCCTAAAAGCCGCTAAAAATATAGGGGACCAAAACGAACTCGTTTGCGCTGATGCGCAACATCTTCCATTTCGTGAAAATTCCTTTGATAATATCATATGCCTTCGTACATTCAGGATGCTTTCTCAACCATTACTCTTTCTTAAAGAATGCAAACGTGTCCTTAAAAAAAGGGAGAGTGCGCGCGCGCGCAGAGTGGTATTTTCATTTGAGACAACAAGCTACCCATTATTTAATCTCGGGCTTAGGTTAAAGCTTGTGCCGAAAAAGGAATTTGACCATTATTATTCTCTTGAAGAAGGTCTCACGTTAGTAAAAAGTGCAGGCTTGCAGGTCTACGCGGTAAAAAGGTTATTTATGTTACACCCCCCTCTTCTATGGACCAACTAAAGAGCAGGTTAAGCTTTATTCAGGTAACAAGTTACTAGGATATATGTCTCGTCTCTTCCTTCTATTCCCTCGCTTTCTCATCAACATAATAAGGAAAATAGATGAAAAGTTTAACTCGGGATGGTACATAATTTTAGCAGCTGAAAAGTAAGATCCTTACTATGGAAGCCTCGCCCCCTCTCATCATTCATATGATAGCTAATGCAGCTCATGGAATAGGGTTAAGCGGCGGTGACCGGATATTGATTGAATGTGCTAGAAGGTGGGC
>Ga0315298_1005891_pt1 | contig 17042 bp, 15 predicted proteins | sample WHS_1_MG_FD_203077 | JGI IMG/M metagenome (GOLD analysis project Ga0315298, IMG submission 203077) | Extremophilic microbial mat communities from Washburn Hot Springs, YNP, Wyoming, USA - WHS_1_MG | ecosystem: Environmental > Aquatic > Thermal springs > Hot (42-90C) | place: USA: Wyoming...
AATCTATAACAGGTGAAGCAATCCTAATATTATTTTTTCTGACACAATGGCCTGGAACGCCCACAACAGTAGTATCTTTTTCAACATCTTTCAATACAACTGCTCCTGCACCTATCTTTGAGTTTTCGCCTATTGTTATGGGGCCTAAAACTTTTGCTCCACTTCCAATAACAACATTATTTTTTATTGTAGGGTGTCTTTTCCCTTTGTCTTTTCCTGTCCCACCTAAAGTTACCCCTTGATAAAGAGTAACATTATCCCCAATTTCTGTAGTTTCTCCTATCACAACTCCCATTCCGTGGTCAATAAAAAATCCTTTTCCAATTTTTGCACCTGGGTGTATTTCTATACCAGTAATAAATCTGCTAAATTGTGATATAAGTCTTGGTAGTAAAATTAATCTTTTTTTATATAAAAAATGAGCAAATCTATGCATAATCAAAGCATGTAAACCCGGATAACAAAAAATAGCCTCAAAAACATTTTTCGCTGCTGGATCTCTTTCAAATATAACTTTTATGTCTTCTTTTAAACTTCTAAACATATTTATACCTCCTAAAAATAAAATCCCCCTTCATCTACAGAGACGAGGGGGGATCTCGCGGTTCCACTCTGATTGAGTTTATCTCCACTTGAATTTTGTAACGGCATAGGCCGGTAATCCTCTACTCTAAATTCGAAGACACAGCTCACAGACGCATTTCTTATAATATATCCCAGAACTGTTTTCAGCCGCTGACAGTTCCTCTCTTTAGGCCTTTATTATAATACTTTTCTGTTCATCGCTTTTTTGTATATATTATTGTAATAACTCAATTGCTTTATCCAATCTAAAAAGAATTTTATCTTTTGACAAAAGTGGAATAATTTTTATCAATTCGGGACCATGATTTTCACCTGTAATTGCAAATCTTACAGGCATAAAAAACTCTTTCCCTTTTATCCCAGTCTCTTTTTGTATTGACTTTAATAATTCTTTAGCCGATTCTTCAGTTAATTTGTCATGATTATTTATTTCGTTTCTCAAGGCTCTCAAAACCTTTTCTGTAGTGGGTAAATTACGTACTTCAAAAAGGGTATCCTGGTTATATTCAACTCCTTGTGAAAAAAATATTTTAGCCCTTTCAGTGATTAATGATATATATGGTAAACCATCTTTATATAATAAAACAATTTCCTTGAGCCAATTATACAATACTTCATCAACGTCGTCAATGTATCCTTCTTTTAAGAAATATGGTATTGCTAAATCAGTAATTCTTTCAAGAGAGCTTTTCTGAATATATTGCTGATTCATCCAATTTAATTTTTCAATATCAAAAACTGGATTAGAACTATGAATTTTATTAAAGTTAAACTTTTTTATTATTTCTTCTTTTGACATTATTTCTTGGTTATCGTCCGGAGACCAGCTTAAAAGTGAAAGAAAATTAAACATTGCTTCAGGAAGATAACCCATATCTCTATATTGCCCTATATATGTGTTACCATGTCTTTTTGATAATTTAGTTCTATCTGGTCCTAATATAAGTGGAGCATGTCCAAAACGCGGCATATCAAAATTTAAAGCTTTATAAATTAATATTTGTTTTGGTGTATTATAAATATGGTCTTCCCCTCTTAATACATGAGTTATTTTCATAAGTGAATCATCTATTACAACAGCAAAATTATATGTTGGCATACCATCAGATTTGACAATTACCATATCTCCACCTAAAGTATCTGATTTTATACTTATTTTTCCCTTTATCATGTCATCAAATTCTATGATTTCATCATCTGGAACTTTAAATCTTATAACTGGTTTTCGGCCTTCTTTTATATATTTTTCTTCTTCCTCTTTAGTTAGATATCTACATCTACCAGAATACCTTGGTATATCTCCTTTTTCTACAGAATTTTTTCTGTCTTCTTCTAATTCTTCAGGTGTACAATAACATTTATAAGCCATTCCATCTTCCATAAGCTTTTTGGCAAATTTATTATATATTGATAAGCGCTCACTTTGTCTATAAGGTCCATATTCTCCAGGCTTATCAGGTCCTTCGTCCCATTCTATTCCGAGCCATTTTAATTCTTTAAATATAAGATTTTCAAAATCTTTAGAAGATCTCTCCAAATCTGTATCTTCAATACGCAATACTAGTTTTGCTCCTTCACTTTTCGCAAAAAGATAATTAAATAGAGCAGTACGTATATTGCCAATATGTATTGCACCTGTCGGACTTGGTGCAAATCGCACTCTAAAATCTTTCATAAACTTAACACTCCATCCTGTTGTTATATATATTTTTATTATAGCAGAATTACCCTTAGTTATAAACAAACTTTTATAATGAAAATGGGTCTTATATTAAAACCCATTTTCATTAATTTATTAATTCTTTCACCTTGTCTATAACATCTTCAACATTAATATCTTGTGCACTGTCGGAATTTCTCATCTTAAGTTCTACTTTCCCACTTAAAACTTTTTTCCCAACTGTAATTCTTATAGGTATGCCAAGCAGGTCTGCATCATTAAATTTTGCCCCAGCTCTTAAATCCCTGTCATCTATTATTACTTCTATGCCAGCACATTGTAATTTACTATAAATATCTTCAGATATTTCCTTTTGCTTCTCATCTGATATATTTACTGGAATAACTATTACCTTATATGGTGCAATTTCCATAGGCCATATTATTCCTTTATCATCAAAGTTTTGTTCTATAACAGCAGCCATTGTACGATTTATGCCAATACCATAGCAACCCATTATAATAGGTTTTAAATTTCCACTCTCATCAACATATTTGGCTTCAAGCGCATCTGTATATTTTGTCCCAAGTTTAAAAATATGTCCTACCTCTATACCTCTGTCAATTTTTAAAGGTGCGCCGCATTTAGGACATTTATCACCTTCTACAACATTTTTAATATCAGCAACAATATCTGCCTTAAAATCTCTATTATAATTTACATTTTTTATATGGTATCCTGTATCATTTGCACCAACTATAAAATTTCTCATTTGCGGTATTTCATTGTCAGCAACTATTACAACATTTCCCTTTAATCCAATAGGTCCTGCAAATCCGACGTCTGCACCTGTTACTTCTTTCACAGTATCAGCATCAGCCATTTCTACATCTTGTTCATTTACTTTTAATAAGTTTACTAACTTTGTAATATTTAATTCTCTATTGCCACTAACAAGTGCCGCAACAATATTATCATTAACTTTATATATGAGAGTTTTTACAAAATTATCAGACGTAGTTCCTAAAAAATCCACAAGCTGCTGAATAGTTGTTACATTTGGAGTCTTTATTTTTTCTTTTTGAAGCATTTCTAGCTGATTTTTATCATCAAGTAAACACTCTGCTTTTTCTTCATTTGCAGCATATCCACAGTTATCACAATAAGCTATTGCAGCTTCTCCTACACTTGAAATTACCATAAATTCTTTTGAGTCTTTACCCCCCATTGCTCCTGAATCGGCTTCAACAACTTTATATTTAAGCCCACATCTGTCAAATATCCTGCAATAAGCCTTGTACATTTTATCAAAAGATATATCAAGGCCGTCCCAGCTAGTATCAAAACTGTAAGCATCTTTCATTATAAATTCTCTGCTTCTCATAACTCCAAAACGTGGACGCCTCTCATCTCTATATTTAGTTTGAATCTGATATAAAGTAATTGGTAACTGTCTATATGATTTAATCTCGTTTCTTACAACATCTGTAAAAACTTCTTCGTGAGTAGGCCCTAAACAAAATTCCCTCTCATTTCTATCTCTCAATTTAAACATTTCAGGGCCAAAAACATCCCATCTGCCTGTTTCTTTTAAAAGTTCTGCCGGTATTAAAGCAGACATTAAAACTTCCTGTGCTCCAGCTCTGTCCATTTCCTCTCTAACAATCTGTTCTATCTTTCTAAGAACTTTTTGTCCTAAAGGTAAATAAATATAAACACCGGATGCAAGCTTTCTCATAAGGCCAGATTTTAACATTAAAATATGGCTTGGAATTTCCGCTTCCGCAGGTACCTCTCTCATAGTTGGCACTAATAACTGTGATAATTTCAATTTATATCCTCCTTAGTATATGAATTTTCAATAATTTAAAATAAATTTTATTTAACTTGATTATCAATGTCAATACCTAATTCTATTAAACTAACAATAGCATATGCAGCTATTCCTTCCTGCCTTCCAGTAAAGCCTAAACCTTCTTCGCTTTTAGCCTTTATATTAACTTTGTGTTCTTCTATTCCTAATACTTTAGATATATTTTCTTTTATAGCCTTTTTGTATGTTGTTAAACGTGGTTTTTCTGCTATAATAATACAATCTATGTTATTAATTAAAAATTTTCCTTTTATCATATTTAAAACTTTCTTTAACAATTCAATACTATCTGCATCTTTAAATTCTTCTTTAGTATCAGGAAACCATTCTCCTATATCACCTAGACCTGCAGCACCTATGATTGCATCAGTAATTGCATGTGCTAATACATCTGCATCAGAATGTCCTATAAGACCTTTTTCATGAGGAACCTGTACCCCACCTAATATTAATTTTCTGCCTTCTTTTAAACGATGAACATCATATCCAATACCAACTCTCACTTTATCTCTCCTTTAATTCAAAATTTCCATCTTCATCAATTTCGATAATAGATTTTATTGATCTAAAATGCTTTTTAGCTGTATTAATCCTTTTTGAAATAGTCTGCTTATTTGTTTGTATATAGATATTTGAGATGCCAGGCTGTAAAATAGATATTTCATATTCACCTTTTGGTTTAGAAGCAAAATGCCATGTTAACTCTCCAAAAAGATCATAAGATTTAGTTTTATTACTTCTGTCAAGTATCATTACTTTTTTATCAGTTAAAATACTTACATATGAAAAAATCTTTTCTAATATATTAATTTTGGGTTTCTCTCTTAAACCAAGTATACTGGATAAATCTTGTAATGATTCATTTAATATACCAACATGGCTCGATTTTATTATAAATTGCTCACCCATTATACCAAAAGCACTTTTTCTAAGTACAGTACCATCACCTTTTTCATCTCTTATTATACCAACAGGCTTGCCATCAGGCCATATTTTTTCATTATCTGTTTCTTCTACCTGTATAAATTTATTTGTAAAAATACCATCTCCAGAAAAGCAAAAAATATCCTTTATCTTTTCATAAAAAACATCTTGATTATTGTTCAAATTATTTAAAAAAATATTCTGTTCTTTCATATAGCTAATGTTTTTAAAAATAATTCTGCTATTATTTGCAGTATATTTAAATAAATAATTATCATATCCTAAAGATGGTAATAAATCTTTTACAGAAGGTATATACTCCCTTATAACTCTAACTGCATCTGTTTCGCCTTTCATTTTTGAAAAAGCCCATAAAAATCCTTTAAAGAGTATGTTTACAAAATCATCATCATCAGGAGGTACCGTTGCACCTTCCCATCCATAATATGCATTTGCAGCACCTAAATGCGGAGATGCTAAAAAAATAACTTTATCTACATCATTGTTAAAAATATCACTTTGTATATAAGCTCTGGCAAGCAATCCTCCCATACTGTGACATAATAAATTAACTTTATCAGTTTTAGTTTTTAATTTTGCAGTATTAATTACATCTATTAAAGTATTAATACTGTCTGGGACGCTTTTCCACCACTCATAATAACATATAAACAGATTTTTGTCCTCAATGAAGCCGAGATTTTTTAAGTTGTCTACAAAAGGGTTATAAACATAACCTGCAGGACCAAAACTCCATATTTTTCCAAATGGTGTAGGTGTATAAACAGATCCAAATATCCCTGGTATTAAAATCAAAGGTCTATCCATAAAATCACCTTCACATAATTAATCATTATCTTGTAATAATTATATGAAGTTTAAATTAACAATGTTATTTTTTTAAAAAAGCTTCAGCTATAATTAAATCTTCTGGAGTAGTTATTTTTATATTTTTATAGTCTCCTTCTACCAGCATAACATCAATACCCATTCTTTCTATAAGTACAGTATCATCTGTACCTGCAAATCCATCAGCAATAGCCTTTTTATGAGCATTTAAAATTATCTCTTTTTCAAAAACCTGTGGTGTTTGAATAGACCAAAGAGTTCTTCTGTCTGGAGTATTAATAACAACATTTTGATTATTTACGACTTTTATTGTATCTTTGACAGGCACACCAACACCAACTGCTTTATAAAGATAAGCTGCCTCAATAGCTTGCAAAATAACTTCACTTGTAATAAGAGGCCTTGCACCATCATGTATTGCAATTATTGTAGCTTTCTCATTAACAGACATTAAACCATTAAATACAGATTGCTGTCGTTCTTCGCCTCCTTCGACAATTTTCTTTACTTTTGCAAATCTAAATTTATTAACTATATTTTCTTCACAGTATTTAATGTCACCTTTAGACACAACAAGTATTATTTCCTGAACAACAGGCAAATTCTCAAAAGCATTTATTGTATGGTATAAGACTGGTTTACCATTCAAATTCAGAAAAACTTTATTTATAGATTCGCCCATGCGTTTACCTCGGCCTGCTGCTACTATAACAACACTTACAAACATGTTGCACAACCTTTCTTGAATAAATAACTACAATTGATTATAACATTTTGTTATATAAAAAAACACAGGTTTACCTGTGTTTTTTTATATCGCTCTTTCTTGATCTGCCAGCTGTTTTGGCTTTGCAAAAATCATTCTGCCTGCAGCTGTCTGTAAAACACTTGTTACTAATACTTCTATAGTATCACCTATAAATTTTTTGCCACCATCTACAACTATCATTGTTCCATCATCTAAATATGCTATACCCTGACCCGATTCCTTGCCATCTTTTATAACTTGTATAACCATTTCTTCACCAGGTAGAACAACAGGTTTTACTGCATTAGAAAGTTCATTAATATTAAGGACAGGCACCCTTTGAAATTCAGCAACTTTATTTAAATTATAATCATTTGTTATTACTTTTCCTTTCATTATTTGAGCTAATCTCAATAATTTTGTATCTACTTCTGTAGCATCTACATCTTTATCAACAATCTCAACTTTTATATCTAATTCGTTTTGTATTTTATTAAGAATGTCAAGACCTCTTCTGCCTCTATTACGCTTTAAAGAATCTGAAGAATCTGCTATATGCCTCAGTTCTTCCAGAACAAAACCAGGAATAACAAGTGGTCCTTCAACAAAGCCCGTTTTACAAATATCAAAAATTCTTCCATCTATAATTACACTAGTATCAAGAATTTTAGGAATACCTTGACCTTCATTCTTGGAATTTTTCTGTGGATTAATTTTCTTAACAAAGGAAAATAAATTTAAAAATTCATCCTTCTTTTTTAGTGAAAGTTTAATTCCTAAATACCCTAAAAATATACTTAATAATATAGGTACCACTTTGCCTACTATATAAATATTATAAATAGGTGCACTTATAAGATTTGCTAATAAAAGACCTATAATAAGCCCAAATGCTCCAATCATAACATCATAAACAGGTATATTCTGAAATGCCGATTCGAGAAATAGCTCAAAATCTTTTCCCCACTTAATAAATTTAGGAGAAAGAATGAAAAATATAATTCCACATATTAATGTTCCAAAAATATAAATTCCAAGTAAAGTCACATTATTTAAACTGATATTCAGGATTTGTTGAATTTTAATAAGATTTATTGCAATGTGCGCTATTTCATAACCAGTTGCCAGTCCTATCAAAGTTATAAAAATTCTGATAATTTTTAAAAACACTATTTTAGTCACCTCCTTTTAATCTATTATTAACAAAATAATCTGTAATTATAAGTTTATGTGGGGAAATTTTTTAACATATGAAAAATTTGCAATGTATATCACCTATTTAATTTAAGTATACTACTTATATAAGATAATTGTCAATTTGGATTGTGATTAATCTTACATTAATGTTATATGTTGTATGAGCAGTCTAATGAAAATATTGACATTACATAGGTTAGAGTCTATAATAAAATTATAGTAAAAATAACTGTACGGGAGTGGACTTATATTATGAAAGATATTATAGTAGATGATCTTCAAAATACTGTTGATGAATACCTTTTACGTCATAAAAGCGTCTTAGATATAATGACAAAAATCCAGGAAAGCAGTGCTCGTATAAACCGTGCTGTGGCAAAATCTGTTACTGAATGCGGATGTATAAGAATTGATGCCACAAGGCAAGAAACCCCTCCTGACGCAACAATAGAAGATGCACTTAAGTCTTTTAAAACTCATGTAGAAGGACATCTGTGTGATAATTGTAAAGAGGTTTTAGAATCAGAAATCGGAAATAATATTTTTTATGTTATTGCACTTTGTAATGTTTTAGGTCTGAATTTTTATGACATACTGCTAAAAAAGAATAAAGAGTTGCATACATTAGGTATTTTTAATATGTTATAAAAAATGGCTCTGTTACCAGAGCTATTTTTTACAGCTTTTTATAAAAGTCATAATTTCGTTTATATCTTTTACTTTTAATATTTCAATATTTTCATATTTTTTTAATTTATCTGTTCTCATAAAAGGTACAAAAACTTTCGAAAAACCCATTTTTTTTGCTTCAAATATTCTTCTTTCAATATTGCCGACTCCTCTTATCTCACCAGTAAGACCAACCTCACCAATAAAACATACATCATAGGGAATAGAAATATTATAATAACCAGATATGGCCGAAGCTATAACTCCAAGATCTGCAGCTGGTTCTTGTACTCTCATACCACCAACAACATTTATATAAGCATCTTGCTGCGAAAGATTTATTTTTAACTTTTTTTCAATAACAGCCAGCAGAAGAACAAATCTGTTATAATCAATCCCCGTAGCCATTCTCCTTGGAACACCGAAATTCGTATTGCATATTAAAGATTGTACTTCCATCAAAATAGGCCTTGTACCCTCCATGCAGCATATAACAGCAGTACCAGAAGCCTCCTGAGGTCTATCTGAAAGAATAAACTCAGAAGGATTGCGTATTTCTTTTAGTCCATCTTCTATCATATCAAAAACACCTATTTCATTTGTTGAACCAAATCTATTTTTAACAGCTCTTAAAATCCTAAAAGATTGGCTTCTGTCACCTTCAAAATACAACACAGCATCAACCATATGTTCTAAAATCTTCGGACCAGCTATTGCTCCTTCTTTTGTAACATGCCCGATAATAAATACAGTTACTCCGTTTTGTTTGCTGATTTTCATAAGATGTTGAGTAACTTGCCTTACCTGAGAAACACTTCCTGGTATAGTTGCACTTTCTTCTGTAAACATTGTCTGTATTGAATCAATTATTATAAAACCAGGTTTAATATCTTCTATGTGACTTTCTATATTCTCTATATTAGTTTCAGACAACAAAAAAATATTTTGATTTTCCTTAATTATTCTGTCAGCTCTAAGTTTAATCTGACGTAAAGACTCTTCACCAGAAACATAAAGTACTTTAGTAAAACCAGCCATTACACTAGATACTTGCAATAATAAAGTTGATTTGCCTATACCCGGGTCTCCACCAACTAAAACAAGAGAACCTTTTACAATACCACCGCCTAGAACCCTATCAAACTCCTCAATACCTGTTTTTACTCTATCTTCATCTTTGCCAGTAATATCTTTTAAAAGCTGTGCTTTTGAGCTTAATTTCCTTTCATATATAATCTTATTGATATCTATTATTTCTTCTTCATCAAAAGAATTCCAAGATTCACAATTAGGACATTTACCAAGCCATTTAGTGCTTTCAAAACCACATTCCCTACATACAAATTTTGTCTTAGCTTTTGCCATTTGTTATTCACCATCTTCTCATAAAATATAATCTATAAAAATTATACCATAAATTCTCAAGTCAGACCTATAAAAGTAAAATATACTAAAAAGCCGTTTAAAATTATTATAACACTTGCAATTATCCAGCCAAATATTTTTATCAAAAAGTTATTAACAAAAACCCCCATTAATTTTTTATTACTCGTTATTAATAACATAGGAATTATAGCCAATGGTAATTCAAAACTCAAGATAACCTGGCTAAAAATCAAGGTTTTCATAGGGTTTATACCTATCGTAATAATTAACATAGCCGGCAACATTGTAATAAGCCTTCTTACATTTAATGGGATATTTAGCCCTATAAAACCCTTCATAATAGTTTGACCTGCTAAAGTACCTACAGCAGATGAAGAAAGTCCAGATGCTAAAAGTGCTATTCCGAAGGTTCCACTTGAAAGAGTACCTAAAAGGGGTTCTAAAGTTTTATGTGCTTCTTCAATAGAATCAACAACAATACCATTTTTAAAAAACACTGCAGCAGAAACTATAAGCATTGCAGCATTTATTATAAATGCTATGTTCATCGCAACTACTATGTCGATTTTTTCCATTTTGAAATGATGTTTTTTTTCTCTTACATCTAAACCATTATTTCTCTCTTGAACAAGCTGTGAATGAAGATAAATAACATGAGGCATAACTGTAGCTCCTAATATACCAACTATTATAAAAAGTGCATAACTGTCTGGAATTGATGGAATTAAAGTACCCATAGCAACTTTACTCCAATCAGGTTTCGCAAGAAAAAGTTCAATAGAATAAGCTATACTTATTATAAAGACAAGTAAAAATATTGTAATTTCCACCATCTTCTGCCCATATTTTTCAAGATAAACAATTAAAAAAGTTATTAAACCTGTTAAATAGCCTGCATATATAAGAGGCATATTAAACAAAAGATAAAAACCCAAAGTACCTCCTAAAAACTCTGCCATGTCTGTAGCCATTGCTGCTAATTCAGCAAATATCCACAAAATCCAGTTAGTCCTTTTTTTAAAAATCAACCCACACATTTCGGGAAGATTGTGCCCAGTAGCAATACCTAATTTTGCAGACATTATTTGCAAAAATATTGCTATTATATTACTCCAAAAAATAACCCATACTAATTTATAATTATAAATTGATCCTCCGCTAATATTTGTAGCAAAATTCCCAGGATCAATATATGCAACACTAATAATAAATGCAGGTCCTAAATATTTTATAAGATTTTTTAGTTTTGTAAAAATATTCTGTTTTTGAATATACTTTTTCCTGAATATAACATTATTATCATATAATTTTGCTTCCTTATCCATAATTTCACCTCATAATTTAATATTTTAGCCGCGGCTAATTAATACCTTATTTAAATTATGAGATAGATAGTTTTTGTGTTACAAAAATATAGATTAAAATCTATGACTACTAATAAAATCAATGTATAACTTTTTAAAACAAGGATTCTCAGAAAGAAAAAGGTTAAATAAATTAAAGATTTCTAAAGTTTTAATTGAGATCACATGTTCAATTAATTCAGTTTCAATAATAATATTATCTTTTACACCGATATTAATTAAAAATTTTTCAATCACATTATGTCTTTCAAGCAAAAAGCGACCTATTTCCTTACCTTTTTCTGTGAGTTGAATTTCTCCATATTTTTCATATTTTAAAAGACCTGATTCTTTTAGTTTTTGAACCATCCTTGTTGCAGAAGGTGCTTTCACATTTAATAATTTTGATAATGAATTAATCTTTATACTATTTTCATTAATGCTATTCCTATAAATCATCTCTAAATAGTCTTCCATTGAAGGAGTCAATAATTTTTTATCATGTTCTAATAATTCATATCCCCTGACAGTATAAAATCCATTGTAATCTTCCATTTAATCACTACCTTTATTTTCTTTATTAATTATATTTAATAAAATATTCATCAAATTATACCTAAAAGACCAGCAATGAGTTCAGCGAACTCATTGCTGGTCTTTTTACATTTTATTTCTTAGCAAAATCAAACTTATTATCTTTTATGCTTACTAAAAGTTCATCTCCAGGCTTAATTTCTCCTTTTAACATAAGCTCGGAAAGTTGGTTTTCGACTATTTTTTGTATAGCCCTCCTTAAAGGTCTTGCTCCATAACTTACATCATATCCTTCTTTTAACAGTTCATCTTTAGCTTCTTCTGTAAATTCAAGTTTTATATTATTTTCTTTAAGCCTTTTATTTAGCTCATCAATCATAATATCTGTAATCTTTCTTATATCTTCTTTTGACAGTTGATGGAAAACTATTATATCATCTACCCTATTTAAAAATTCAGGTCTGAATGATTTTTTAAGTTCTTCCATAAGAGAATCTTTCATTTTATCATAAGAATTTTTATCTTCTTCTGTAATCGGCATAAAGCCAAGTATAGATTGCTTTTTCAGAACATTAGCACCTACGTTTGATGTCATTATGATAACCGTATTTTTGAAATCAACAGTTCTTCCTTTTGAATCTGTTAATCTACCATCTTCAAGTATTTGTAAAAGTATATTAAATACATCTGGATGTGCTTTTTCAATTTCATCAAAAAGTACAACAGAATATGGTTTTCTCCTTACTTTTTCTGTGAGCTGACCTCCCTCTTCAAATCCAACATATCCTGGTGGTGAACCTACAAGTCTTGAAACAGTATGTTTCTCCATATATTCTGACATATCAAATCTTATCATGGCATTTTCATCACCAAATAATGCCTCGGCCAATGCCTTTGTAAGCTCAGTTTTCCCAACACCTGTAGGACCTAAAAAAATAAATGAACCTATCGGTCTTTTTGGATCTTTAAGACCTACTCTTGCTCTTCTTATAGCTTTAGAAACTGAAGCTACTGCTTCGTCTTGTCCAATAACTCTTTTGTGGAGCACTTCTTCCAGTTGTAATAATCTTTCTGACTCTTCTTGGGCCAACTTTTTAACAGGAATACCTGTCCATAAAGATACTATCTGCGCAATTTCTTCTGAACCAACACTTTTTTCACTTGATAATGAGTTTTGCTGCCATTTAGATTTTAAATTTTCTAGTTCTTCTCTTAACTTTTGTTCATCATCTCTTATTTTCGCAGCCTTCTCATATTCTTGAGTTCTAATTGCTTCCTCTTTTTCTTTTGTTAAATCTTCAATTCTGTCCTCCAGTTCTTTTATTTCAGGTGGAGCAGTAACTGTCTTTAAACGTACTCTTGATGCAGCTTCATCAATTAAATCAATAGCTTTGTCAGGCAAATATCTGTCAGAAATATACCTATGTGAAAGCCTTGCTGCAGCATCAATTGCTTCATCAGTGATTTTAACTCTATGATGGGCTTCATATTTATCTCTTAATCCTTTTAAAATTTCAATAGTTTCTTCAACTGTTGGTTCATCAACTACAATTGGCTGAAATCTTCTCTCTAAAGCAGCATCCTTCTCAATATATTTCCTGTATTCATCTAAAGTTGTCGCACCTATTACTTGTATTTCTCCTCTTGATAAGGCAGGCTTTAAAATATTTGAAGCATCTATTGCTCCTTCTGCAGCTCCTGCTCCAATTAAAGTATGCATTTCATCAATAAAAAGTATTACATTTCCTGCTTTTATAACTTCACTTAAAACATTTTTTAATCTATCTTCAAATTCACCTCTGTATTTTGTACCAGCTACCATTGAGGCCATATCTAAAGTTACTACCCTTTTATCTTTTAATATTTCTGGAATAGCTCCATCTGCAATTTTAATTGCAAGCCCTTCGGCAACAGCTGTTTTACCTACTCCAGGCTCCCCTATCAATACAGGGTTGTTTTTAGTTCTTCTGCTTAAAATCTGGATTACTCTTTCAATTTCTTTTTCTCTTCCAATTACAGGATCTAATTTACCCTCTCTTGCATAATCAGTAAGATCTCTTCCAAACTGATTTAATGTAGGAGTATTTGTATTTTTAGCCTTGGCAGCTTTACCCTGTCCTACTGCAGGTTCCTCACTTAACATTTTAACAATCTCTTCTTTCATTCTATTAAAATCTATACCCTGCTCCATTAAAATCCTGACAGCTACGCCTTCTCCTTCTCTTATAAGACCTAATAAAATATGCTCCGTTCCAATATAACTTGTGTTAAATTTCCTTGCTTCAGTAAAACTTAATTCTAAAACTCGTTTAGCACGTGGAGTATATCCAACTACATCACCAGGAACATTACCCATACCTATTAGTTCTTGTACTTTTGCCCTTGTATTTTCATATGTTACTCCTAGTTTTTTAAGTGTTCTAGAAGCTACACCCTCTTCTTCTTTTAATAATCCAAGTAAAATGTGCTCAGTACCTACATAATTATGATAAAAACTTCTTGCTTCTTCTTGTGCTAAATATAATGCTTTTTGTGCCCTTTCAGAAAATCTTCCAAACATCGCCATTTTATTCGCCTCCTAATTCCCTTTTATTTGTTTTGTAACATATTCAGCTCGTTTAACATCTCTTACAAAAGGATCAAGCTGTTCTTTAAATATTTTTTGTAGATTCCCAGGTTGTATATTAGTTGTAATTTCATCAATTTTATTTATATCAACATTCAATATTCCTAACACACTGCCTAACCTTACGTCTGATATCAAACTCATATATTCTTTAGTTGTCATAACTTTTGCGTTTGATAAAAGTCCAAAAGCTCTTCCTACTCTATCTTCCAACTGTATTTTCTGTTTTTCATATAATTCACTTCTTGCTTTCCTTTCACTAGCAATAATCTGCTTTACTACACCTTCAATATTTTCTATTATCTCTTTTTCACTTTGTCCCAAAGTTATTTGATTAGAAAGCTGATAAATATCTCCTAAGACTTGAGAACCTTCACCATATAAGCCTCTTACAGCCATTCCAATTTTTGAAACAGAATTTAAAATATTATTAAGCTGACCTGTTATTGTTAGTGAGGGCAAATGTACCATTACAGAAGCCCTCAACCCCGTACCTACGTTTGTTGGGCATGCAGTTAAATACCCTATTTTTTCATCAAAAGCATAATCTGTATTTTCCTCTATTAAATCATCAATTCTATCTGCTATATCCCAAGCATCATTTAATCTTAAACCTTTTAAGATACACTGTATCCTCACATGATCTTCTTCGTTAACCATTATGCTTACACTATTATCATCTTTAATAAGAACATATCCGTTCTTCGTATTTTGTGAGAGGTCTGGACTTATCAGGTGCTTTTCTACCAAAGACTGACGCTCAATAACATCCAATTTGCCTATATAATACTCTTTAAAATCTCCGGCTTTATCCAAATTATTTCCTATTAAAGTATTTTTAACTATATTTATTACTTTTAAACTACTTTCATCATCTATTATAGAAGGAAATGGTATATCCTTTATATTTCTTGCTAACCTTATTCTGCTTGACATAACAACATCTGTATCATATTCAAACATGAAATCCACCTACTTTCCAATTCCCTTTTCAATTTCTTTGATTTTATCTCTTATCTCTGCTGCTCTTTCATATCTTTCTTCTTTTATTGCTTTTTCAAGTTCTTCTTTTAGTTCTTCTATTTCCCTTTTTACTCTTAAAGCTCCTCCTGCTTTTTTAGGAATTTTACCTCTATGCTCAAAGCTTCCATGTATTCTTCTCATAAGAGGGTTTAGCTCCTCTTTAAAAGAATCATAACAATGGCTGCATCCTAATCTTCCTTTTTCTTTAAAGTCTTCATAAGTCATCCCGCAATATTCACATTTTAACTGTTCGTCTTCAACTTTTTTAATCCCTGGTAGAAAATCCATAAGTCCTGATAATAAATTCTGTACTGAAAAAGGAGCAAAAGTTGAAAAAACCTCACTGCCTAATATACCTTCTTCAGCAGCACACTGCTGACATAAATTCATTTCTGTTTTTACACCATTAATTATCTGAGTATAATGCACTGTAGCAGGTCTTATTTTACACTTATCACACATCATAATGATTAAACCTCCTTACTGATTTTTAAACAGCTCCATTATCATTGATTTTAACAAAATAGCCTTTAAGACGTTTTTTTCTTCTTGATTTAGGGGTAATATTCTGTCGTTAAGTACTGATTTCATAATTGCTGCTTCCCTTTCAGTTATAAACTTATGCTCAAGCAAAGCATCTATATAATTTTTGGCTTTTCCCTCAGATAAACTATTACCTATATTTTCTATTATCTCATATACCCATTCTTTTGGTAAAGAAGCTTTATAAATTTTTATATAACCTCCTCCACCTCTTTTACTTTCAATTATATAGCCACGATCAATTGTGAATCGTGTCTCAAGTACATAATTGATCTGAGATGGAGCACATTTAAATGTATTAGCAAGCTCATTTCTCTGTATTTCTACAAATTGTTTATCATCGTCATTCATGAGCTCTTTAATAAAGCTTTCAATAATATCGCTTAACCTTGCCATACCATCACCAACTTTTACTTTGACTTTCTTTGACCTTCAATTATATTTTTACATCTTTTATTAAATATAGTCAATAATTTTTTTCTTTATTTTTAAATTATATTTGACTTTAAAACCTCTTTTAGATTTAGTTTCCTCATATAAATGCAATTTTACTCTTAATATCTAAATTTTTCTATGTTTTTTATTCTGATAAGTAGTCTTCTTCCTGTATTTCTCTAAATATATATTCTTCTGTTTTTTTATCCAGGTATTCTAAAAAACTTTTATTTCTAAAAATAATTTTATTATTTTCACCAAGCATATCCTCATAATCACAAAAATTATCTTTATAAATAGATTTTAATAAATTCCCTTTATATTTAATTTTATTTTTCATAATAAAAACACCTCCTATCTAATATTTTTTACAATGGAAGTGTTTTAATTCGTTTTTTTTAAATTATAAGCCTTTTCTCTAACTCATCCAATTTTATTTTGAGTTTTGAAACACCAGTATCCATAGCTGCTTTTGCTACTTCTAAAGCAACATTTTTTAATACTCTTTTATCAAATGGTTTTGGAATAATATATTCAAAAGTCAATCCATCTAAAAAAGCTATCTGAGCTATTGCATAGGCAGCAGCTATTTTCATTTCTTCATTTATTTCTCTAGCCCTTACTTCTAAAGCACCCCTAAAAATTCC
>Ga0315298_1005893_pt1 | contig 17035 bp, 17 predicted proteins | sample WHS_1_MG_FD_203077 | JGI IMG/M metagenome (GOLD analysis project Ga0315298, IMG submission 203077) | Extremophilic microbial mat communities from Washburn Hot Springs, YNP, Wyoming, USA - WHS_1_MG | ecosystem: Environmental > Aquatic > Thermal springs > Hot (42-90C) | place: USA: Wyoming...
GCCTCATGGGGACCGCATGGGGGAGGGAGATGGAGGCCGCCGAGCGGGTGGCCGATTTGAGGGGGCTCCTGGCCGGCTACGACGATCTCCTGTCCCTCGAGTCCGCCGCCGGCGAGGAGTACTCTGCGCAGATATTTTTGAAGGCTGTCGAGGCCATGGGCAGCATCCCCTCAGCGCTGGCGCACGATCTGCTGCGGATGATCTCGGAGGACGAGGAGAGGCACGGCAGGCTGCTCTCAGCAATCAGGAACAGGATAGCGGCGTCGGGCCAGGGTGGCCGCCAGCGCCGCCGATCCTCCGCGGGTTCGTAAGGACTCCGGATTTGGGGGCATTCGCGCTCATAATGTGCGTGAGGCCCCCCGCGACTCCATCGCCATATTTGATCAAAGTTATGCCGGGTTCGCTCCCCGAGCCATGTCAGATGGAGGCTGGCGCGGCTAGAATAGAGCGCTGCGAGGGGGGCAATCGGTCACATGGTCATCAGTTCCCCATCGACGACGGCGCATCTATGGCCCTGTTTACCTATATCCGTGTCGCAGAAGTGGACGCATAGCCTCAGGTAGTCCGCCTCGCCGACGCGGAATCCGCCGTGGTCACGGACGCTATTGCGTCCTCCTCGCAGATCCGATGGGTATGTAGTCCTCAGGCCGCGCTCCTCATCCCCTCCTGGTCTCAGCCCGTTGTAGTACATGAAGAATATATAATATATTGTTGAAGAAGACTCTCATCCTCCTCCTCTTCAGGGAGCCGAAGGACCTCTCGACCCCGCTCCCGTCCCCGAACGTCTCGTGGTAACACTGCGGCCCCCTCCACGACGGACGCCGGTTTGTTCGTGCGGGCCCCGAGCGCCCGGCCCAGGAAGGGGAGCGCGTCCATGGAGCTCCTGGACCGCGTCGCCCTGAGGGCCGGGAGCTCCCCGGTGTCCGCGTCCATCGCGGCCCAGGCGCGGACCTCCCGGCAGTTCGCCCTCTCCGCGGCCTAGTCCGCCGCGACCGGGCCTCCTCCCCCTCGGCGGTATGGTCCACCCGACCGAACCGAGCGCGCGGGCCCAGTCCAGCACCGAGGCGTGGGAGGGTTTTCTTCCATAGCGATCCTCCATCGCGTCGGCTATCTCCCAGGACGATGGGCCGGCCATGTGGAGGTGGAGCGCGCGCCCTCTCCCCGATGGGCATTCCATGCCGCTTGAATATACCGAGGGCGCGGATCATCCGCTCCAGCTCCCTCACCGGGTTGAAGTGGAAGGGTACCCGTATGTGCATGGGAGCGTGGGGGATGGCCCGCACATTTGGGCTTATCCGACCAACACTCGAGTTCACGATGCATCCGGCTGTAACTGAGCGGCTAGAACGGAGCCCCGCGGCGACTTGACGTCAACTGACGCCGAGCAATTTAAATAATATGAAAAGGACGCGTCGCCCGATGATACCGGTCCTCCTGGCATTCGCCGCCGTGGCCGCCATCATATTCATCGGGTTCTTCGCCAACATGCTCCTGAAGAGGGCCGGCATCCCGGAGGTCTTCTTCCTGGTCATCGTCGGGGTCCTGCTCGGCCCCATATCCGGGCTCTTCCCCGAGTCGATGGTGAGGGCGCTACTTCCATACTTCAGCCAGTTCACGCTCGCCATGATACTGTTCAACGTGGGCCTGGAGTTGGACATGAGCTCGCTCCTGAAGGAGGGCCCCAGGACCGTCGCCAGGACCGTCATCTACGTCTTCCTCAGCATATCGATCATATTGTTCCTCTTCACCCATTTCCTGGGATGGCCCCTCTACCAGTCGCTCCTCCTCGGGTCCATAATAGGCGGAGAGACCACAATGACGGTGGTGCCCTACGTCGCCAGGGAGCTCTCCTCCAGAAAGGTCTACGCCAGCTTGTCCGTGGAGGCGGCGCTGAACAGCGCCATCCTGATAATAGTGTTCACCACGGTGCTCTCCAGCTTCCGGGCGGCCATACCACTCACAATGTCCACGGTCTCGACGATAGCCTCGGGATTCTTCTCGCAGCTCTCGATAGGGATAGTCATAGGGATGGTGTCGGCTGCGATATGGGTCAAGCTCGTGCGCGTATTTTCCGGGGCAGATTACCTGTACATAGCCACGATAGGATTCATGCTCGTTACATACGTGGTGGCTTCGGCGGTGGGCGGGAGCGGCGTCATAGCGGTGCTCACGCTGGCTTTCACCATGTCCAACATCAGGCTGATAGCCGATCCGCTCGCAATCTACCTGAGCATTCCGCCGGATGTCAAACAGTACATAATGAACTTCCAGGATGAGATATCGTTCTTCCTCAGGACCTTCTTCTACGTCTTCCTGGGGCTCGTCCTTGAGATAAGATCGTTCCTCTCCCCGGAGATCTACGTAATGTCCCTGATGACGCTGGGGATCCTCATCCTAGCGAGGTTCGTGGCCACATGGACCGCCAACGCCCCCGAGTCCAGGGACGATAAGGTGTTCGTGTTCACCATGATGGCACAAGGCCTCACGCCGGCGGTCCTGGCCACCACCCTCCTGCAGTATGATGTGCCGATGTCGCAAGAAATAGTCATGATAGTCACATTTATAATAATATTCACAAACATTATAACCGTGGTGGGCGCCAGGCGCCAGGTCTCGAGGCTCCTCAGGCGCCTCTCCTCTGGCAGTGGGCCCTCGGGCGCTCAGCCTCCCCCTGAGGAGCGGCGCGACGGCGCGGCCTAGCTCCCGGCGGCGCGTCCAAAGGATTAAATGGGATTGTTCCCCTCAGGCGGACGAGCCATGTCGTATCTGGTTATAGGGGGCACGGGATTCATAGGCTCACACCTGGTCAGGGCCCTCGTGGGGAGGGGCTACGACGTGGTCACCTTCAGCCCCTCGGGGAACACCGCCAGGCTGAAGGACGTCGAGCGCCGCATCAAGGTGGAGAGGGGGTCCGTCGGGGAGCTCCCCGAGCTCCTGCGCGCCATCAAGGCGCACTCGGTGAGGAGGATAGCCTACCTCGCGGCGGAGTCCCCTCCCTGGACCCCGATGAACGTCACCAGGACGATGATATTGGGGTTCCTGAACGTCCTCGAGGCGTCGAGGATTATGGACGTGGAGAGGCTGGTCTGGGCCAGCTCCTACGCTCAGGTGGGCCCCCCGGAGCTCTACTGCAGGAGGGTGGACGAGGACTCGCCCGTGAGGCCCGTGAGCCCGCACGGCGTCAGCTACTGCGCGAACGAGTTCGCGGCCGACTTCTACGGCGAGAACTACGGGCTCGACGTCCTGGGTATGAGGCTGGGATTGGTGTTCGGCCCCGGGAGGGATCGCTCAGGCTTCATGGACGTGCTGGTGGACCTGTTCGAGGGGGCAGCCTCCGGGAAGCCGGTCAGGGTACCGGGCGGGGACAGCGTCTGGACCCTCCAGTACGTGAAGGAGGCGGCCAACGCGATGGCGTTCGGGCTCGAGGTCGGGGGCCACGCCCGGAGGGTCTACAACACGTGCGACGAGGCGCTGAGCCTCCGCCAGCTCGCCGAGATGGTGATGGAGCTGGTCCCGGGCGCGAGGATAGAGGTGGAGCCGGGCGGCAGGACTGTGAGGGCACTGGTCGACGCTGGCAGGATTCGCGAGGAGCTGGGCTACAGGCCCAGGTACACGGTCAGGGACGGGGTGATCGACTACCTGAGGGAGCTGGGCGCCCCGATGCGCCCCGGGGCGGGTGACCGTCGAGTTGGACCGGGGATCCGTCGCCGAGGCCCTCGCCTCGATAGTGGGCGAGGGGAACGTGGTGGTGGGGGAGGAGGAGCTCAGGCGCTACGCTAGGGACGCCAGCCCCTTCGTAGGCCACGCGCCCATGGCCGCCGTGAGGCCGGGGAGCGTCGAGGAGGTCCAGTCGATAGTGAGGTGGGCGAGCTCGACAGGGACCCCCCTCTACGTCAGGAGCTGCGGCACGAGCCTCTGGGGGGCCGTCCCGATGCGCCCGGACTCGGTCGTCGTCGACATGAGGAGGATGAACAGGATAATCGAGGTGGACGAGGAGTCCCTGAGCGTCAGGGTGGAGCCGGGGGTGACGTTCAGGGAGCTCGAGGTGGAGCTCGCCAAGCGGGGCCTCTCGATACTGGTCGAGCCGGAGAACTGGCACGGATGCGTCGGTGGGAACTTCTCCAGCCACGGGAGCGGGTGGGGCACGGGGCCCAACGTCTCCAACCAGGCGGACGCGGTCCTGGGGCTCAGGGTGGTGCTCCCCGACGGCACGCTGCTGACCACCGGCTCCATGGCGAGCCCCTGGTCGAACCATCAGTTCTACCGCTACTCGCTGGCGAGCGACCTCACCGGGCTCTTCGCGGGATCCGAGGGCACCCTGGGGATAATAGTGGAGCTGGCGCTCAAGGTGGAGGAGGCCCCCAGGGGCATAGGCATAGCTGTCTACACGTTCAGGGACCTGGGGGAGGCGGCGCGCGCCCTCTACAGGATCAGGAGGGCCAGGATATCCACCATCTACGCCTACCTGGCCGCCGGCTGGACCCTCGACATACTCTATCCGGACGGGGCCCCCTGGGACCACAGGCTCAGGGTGATAGTCGCATCGCCCACCCAGGAGCAGGCGGACATCGATATGAGGAGGCTGAGGGAGGCCGTCGGGCCGGGCGGTGAGTACCAGGGGCCGGCGGAGGCGGAGGCGCTGCTGAGGGAGAAGGACTCGTGGGTTAGGGAGTTCGCCTACAGGGCCGGGATGCGCGCCGCGCTCATAGTCCACGTCCCCCTGGGGTCCCTGGGCCGCTACCTCGATGCCTTCAGGTCCCTCGCCTCCTACGTGAGCGACAGGTACGGCCTCAGGATGGGCCTCGGGGGGTTCCTCACGGACAGGAGCTTCGTCTCGGTGCTCGCGATATACTTCGATCCCAGGAGCGAGGAGTCGCGCTCGAGGGCCATAGCGGCCTGGAACGACGTGAAGGTGAGGGCGCTGGAGTCGGGCGCGGTGCCATATCGCATAGGGGGGATCTGGGGCGACCAGATGCCCAGGATGGGCGAGTACTACGAGGTGCTCAGGAGGCTGAAGTCCGCCCTGGACCCCAGGGGGATAATGTCGCCCGGCATCTTGGGGCTGTGAGGCCGCAACCTCGTCGCGATCCCCGAGCGCTTCAGAAGCCCTCTCCGCGGGAGGAATGTTATTATATGCGCTGGGGCGCTGGGCGATCGCGCCCCGGGGATATCGAAGATGGACGTCGTGGCGGAGCTCAGGAGGGCGCTGGGCGCTGGGCGCGTGCTGACGGCCAAGGAGGACCTAATCCCATACTCCAGGGACGCCTCCTACTTCGAGGGCCCCCTCCCGCTCGCCGTCGCCATCCCCGGGACCGCGGAGGAGGCGGCGGAGGTGCTGAGGATAGCCGACGAGGCCGGGATCCCCGTGGTCCCGCGCGGCGGGGGCACTTCGGTCACGGGATCCTCGATCCCCGTGGAGGGCGGAATCGTGCTCAGCACCCGCGGGCTGGGTGGCGTCAGGGATGTGAGGCCGGAGGACGGCTACGCGATCGCGGGCGCGGGCACGCCGCTCGGCGAGCTCGACGAGCTCCTCTCCCGCCTGGGCTTCATGTACCCGCCGGACCCCTCCAGCTCCTCCGCCGCCACCGTCGGTGGGTCCATAGCGACCAACGCCGGGGGCCTCAGGGGGGTGTCCTACGGGAACACCCGGTGCTGGGTTATGGGGCTGAGGGTGGCCCTCCCGGGCGGCAGGCTGCTGTGGGTCGGCGGGAGGGCGCTCAAGAGGTCCGCCGGATACGACCTGGTGTCGCTGTTCGTGGGCAGCGAGGGCACGCTGGGCGTGATCACGGAGGCGATCCTGAGGATCGCCCCCAGGCCCGAGGCGGTAGGTAGGGCGGTCGCTTACTACGGCGAGATGGAGGCGGCGGCCTCCGCGGTGGCCGAGCTCAAGAGGAGGGGGCTCCCCCTGTTGACCGCCGAGTTCGTCGACGGGCCCTCGCTCAGGGCGATCGAGGAGTCCTTCGGGATCCGGGCGCCGGAGGGCGCCGAGTACATGCTCATGGTGGACGTGGCGTCGACGCGCGAGTCGCTTCGCAGGCACCTCGATGAGGTCGGGGCGGTGCTGTCGAGGTCGTCCCTGTCGGTCGAGCTCACCGCCGATCCCGCGCGCATCGATGAGCTCACGCGCGCGAGGAGGGGGCTCTATCCGGCCCTCCTGGGCAGGAGGGCGCCGGGGCAGCTCGTGATCAGCATGGACGTGGCCGTGCCGCCTTCCGAGCTCGCTGCGGCCATGGACGAGGTGAGGTCGGCCTCGCGGTCCGCGGGGTTCGAGGCTATAATCGCGGGCCACGTGGGCGACGGGAACTTCCATCCCACGATATACGTGTACCCGAGCGCGATGGACCGCGCCAGGGACCTGATACTGGAGGTCGGCAGGATAGCGCTCAGGCACGGCGGCAGCGTATCGGCCGAGCATGGGATAGGGCTCGAGAAGAGGGAGCTCCTGGCCGAGGAGGCGGGCGCGTGGCTCGAGGCCATGAGGTCGATAAAGGCGATATTCGATCCGAAAGGCATAATGAACAGGGGGAAGGTGCTCTGAGCTCAGGATCGGATGTCCTGGGGCGCCTGGCGTCCGCTGCCTCCAGGTGCGCGCTCTGCGGCTTCTGCCAGGCCGTCTGCCCCACCATCGAGGCGACCGGCCACAGGGAGTCGCACGGCCCCAGGGGGAGGGTCCTGATAGCGGGCGCGCTCGCCAGGGGTGAGGCCTCGTCCCCCGATCCGTTCTACACGTGCCTCGGGTGCAGGGCGTGCTACTACGCGTGCCCGGCGGGCATAGATGCCTGGGAGGTGAGCAGGGATGCCAGGCGCCTCTGGGCCGGGACGCCCCGCGAGGATCCTCTGGCATCCGCGATTTCCTCAGCGATACTGGAGCTCGAGGATCCCCTGGGCCTCACGCGGGGCGATGTCTCAGGGTGGGCCGAGGGGTTGGGGATCCCCAGGCCGTCCCCCGGGGACGGGCTCCCCCTCCTCATCACCGGCCACATGTACCAGATAATGCCGTACGTGGTGGGGCTATCCGGGATCCGGGATCGCCTGGGCGAGGGCCCCCTTAGGGCGCTCGCCCGCGTCGCATCGAGGGCTCCGCGGATCCTGCGCCTGGCGCGCCCGTTCGCCGATGATCGCTCGGTCGCGCTCTACCGGGGCTACCTGAGGAACATCGCGTCGCTCCTCCGCGCGGCTGGGGTGGAGTTCGCGTACGATCCGCTGGAGCCCTATCCCGGCACGCTCCTGTACGAGCTGGGTCACGACGCCGAGTTCGCCCGCTATGCCCGCGCGTTCGCGGATTATCTGAGGGGGCTGGGGGCCTCCCGCGTCATAACCGTGGACCCCCACACGCGCGACCTGCTGGCGGAGGTGTACCCCAGGTACGTCGAGGGATTCGGGGTGGAGGTCCTCCACTACGCGGACCTCCTAGGAGGGCTGGAGCTGAGGGACCTCGGGATATCCGTGGCGTACCACGAGCCCTGCCACTTCGCGGTGAGGGGCGAGCCGCTCGCGGCGGTGGGCTCCCTGCTGGGCCGCGCGGCGGAGGTCAGGTACGCGCGCCGCAGCGGCAGGAGGAACCTGTGCTGTGGCGGCCCCGCGGAGCTCCTGCGCGGGGGCGTGGCGGCAGCCGTGTCGTGGCGCAGGTTCGCCGAGCTCAAGGAGCTGGGCGCGGACCTCGTAGTCACAGCCTGCCCCATATGCCACGCCAATCTGAATAAGGACGGCTCAGTTGTCGATGCGTCCGAGGTGCTGGCGGCGGCCGCCGGCCTCAAGCGGCTGAGGCGCCCGCTCGAGGGCGCGCGAGGGACAGCGATCAACAGTTTCGGCCCCGCCGCCGGCCTGCACCGCTCTCGGGGCGACGCCGAGCTCCCGGACCCGCCCCTCAGCTAGGCCACGGTGGGCGGCGCCTCCCGCACGATCCAGCCGTCGAGGTCCTAGCACGCAGTCCACCAGGGCCCTCCTGGGCCTCAGGTACGCTCCCTCGGGGGAGCTCGTCCCCTCGCTGCCCGAGTCGGGCAGCGAGGGAAGGAACCGGGACCACGGGTTCGCCTGGGCGAGGGATTCAGGCGTCGCCGCCGAGGCGCTCGCGGCGGCCGGCCTCGTCGCGGATGCCAGGGAGGCGCTGGACTTCCTCCTCGGCGTGCTGGACCCTCAACCACGCGCTTTTCTCCGTGGACGGATCCCCCCGGAGGGGGAGCTCGGGTGGCTCTCCGGTTTCGCGCCCCAGGCCCGTGAGGAGCGGGAACGCGTCCGCGCTCCAGCCGCGGCCGATCGGTAGGAGCGGAATCGCATATGTGGTGACGTGGATGAGGGCCAGCGCGAACGCGAGGATGGGAACAGCGGGAGAGCCCCGCGCGGCTCAGGGCTCGCGCTCGCTCTCCCACGCCTCGCGTTATACGATGGAAAAACCCCGCCCTTCAGGTTGGGGTTGGGGACGCCCTCAGGGGCCTCGGATCCACGCGGAAGAACTCATCGCCGGCCCCGTGGAGCGCCAGGTTGGTGACCTCGAGCAGGAAGCCGCTCTCGCCCGCGGCGCCGGCCCTCGAGCGGACGACCAGGGCCCTGAACAGCACGAGATCCATCTGCCCCACCTCCACGGATCCCTCGGTGATCGACTCGTAGATCGCCGCGGCCCCCGCCAGCCCCGGCACGCCTATCAGCTCGCTCGGCTCCAGCTCCAGGCCGAGCTCCCCCACCTTGTCCCTGTCCCTGCCGCTCGCGGCCCCGAGCCTGTACGCGACGTCCGCCATCTCTGGGGGGATCACGTTGAGCGTCGCCTCCGGATTCGCGCGCAGGCACTCGCGCGTGAAGGACGACCTGCTCATGGAGACCGCGATGATCGGGGGGTCCTCGCTCACGGGAGTGTTCCAGCTGAAGGGCGCCGCGTCGAGCCTGCCGCCGCACGAAGTCAGTATGACCAGCGTAGGCCTCGGGTGGAGGAGCCGGTAGAACTTGCCGGAGTAGCGCTCGAAGGGCACGCGCTGCCGGCGGCACCCTAGACTTAAAGCCTCTCGATAACCAAGTTATCGAAAACTTATAACATATTTTTCAGGACGCCGCTCCGTGGCCGGCGCCTGGGATCCCGAGTCCGGCTGGACGAGGGAGCACTGGCTGATATTCGCGTCCACCTCAGCGGGATTCCTGCTCTGGGGCCTGATAACCTCCCTGGGCTACCTGATCTACCCGGAGTACCACAGCCCGGCATACATAGCGATCGTCGCCGCCATGCCGCTGGCGGGGGACCTGATGATGGGGAGGCTGTCCGACGCCCTGGTCGGGAGGAAGCGCGCCTTCCTGGTGACGATGTCGCTCTACGCGGCCGGGTCGCTCGTGGTGGCGCTCGACGCCCTCTACGCCTCCATGAACGAGGCGCTGTTCCTGGCCGGCTACGCCGCCGCCACGTTCGCGGTGGAGGGCGAGGTCCCCGTCTCCCTCGCCTACCTGGCCGAGGTCTCGCCCACGCCGCTGAGGGACCGGGCCCTGATCCTGGCGACCAACTTCGATAACGTGGGCGCCGCCGTCGCCGCCGCGATATCCGTCTTCGCGTACGGGGCCGGCTCCTACGCCGCTGAGGCGCTCTCCATAGCGATCGCCGCCGCGGCCTCTCTGGCGGCGATCGCGGTCGTGAGGTCCATGGTGCCGGAGTCCCTGCGGTGGCTGCGCGCTAGGGGGCTCGCGCCGCGGCGTGCGGAGGCCGAGCCCCGCGCCGCTGCATCCGTGGAGCCCACCGTCGGATTCCTGGGCAGGTACTCGTTCCTCGCGGCCCTCGGCGTCTCGCAGTACATAACCTACGGGCTGATGGCGTTCGTGGTGGCGGACTACTTCTTCTCCGGCGAGTCGCTCAACGTGGTCGTGCTCGTGGCGAATGCCGCCGCCTCGGCCACGGGCATCATCGCGCCCCAGATCGTGGAGCGCCTGGGATCCGTGCGCTTCGCCCTCCTCTCGTACGTCGGCGGGCTCCTCACCATGGGGCTCATAATCGCCTGGGCCCTCTACGCGCCCGCGATCGCGGCGTTCTACCCCCTCCTGGCCCTCAACATGGCGTTCAGCGAGCTGGCCTGGGCCACCAGGATCGTCTTCGAGCCCGCGCTCTTCCCGACCGAGCGCAGGGCATTCATGGTGGGGCTCGTCAGGGCGGTCCCGATAGCCGCCTACTCGGCCTCCTCCTATCTCACGAGCGCCATGAGCGAGGCGGCATACCTCGCATACAACGCGGCGCTCTGGGCGCTCGGCGCCTCCGCGGCGGCCGCGTGGAGGCTCATCGGCTACGACGTCTCAAGGGTGCCGCTCGAGGTGGCCAGCGCCCCTCGCGGCGGGCCTAGCTCTCTATGAGTCCGACGACTCCCCCTATGAAGGAGAGTATGGATCCTATCACGAACCCCCACACGAGGGGGAACGCGACTATCGAGAAGAGGATCATGAGCCCGTACCCGGTCCTCGCCCTCGATCTTTCCTCGGATCCCGCGAGCGACAGCCCTATGCCGCCTATCGCGAGGACCGCGACCGACAGCAGGAGCCACACGGGGAACAGCATGACCTCTACGGGCCACATGGGCGGCAGGAACGTCATCAGCGTGAAGTGAACCAGCACGACGAGGAACGCTAGGATCCCCAGGGCGAAGCCCACGGCCCCCATGTAGAACCCGAGTCCCTTGGGCAACCTCTGGCGCTGCCCTGCGCGCCTCTCTATTTATACCTGCGCCCGGGGCTCCGTCGCCCGGCCCGCCGCGCTGATAACAACGGTTAAATATGCCGCTCCGCGATTGCGCACGATGCTCGCGCTGCCTCCATCGCTAGAGCCCTACGCCCCCCTCATCGCGATGATCCTGGCATTCGTCGATGGCCTGCTCTTCGGCCTCGCGATAAAGAAGGCCGTCGTGTCCTTCGTGCTCTTCGTCGTCGCGGTAATCCTGGGCGGTTATATAGGGTTCTCCCTGCCGGGCGTCTCGGCGTCCTACCTGATCTCCAGGGCCGTGGGCCTGGCGGCCCACTGGATCTCGAGCGCCCCCGCCATATTCTCGGGGATCTCGATCTTCTTCATAATGGGGCTCGCCGTGGGGATCTGGAAGGGATGAGCTGGCGGCGCCCGGGCCGACGGGCCTGAGCCAGGCCAATCGGTCTCGAGGCGATCCGCGGCCGCGAGGGTGGGCAATCGCTGGAGGTCGCTCCACGTTTAGTTTATAAATTTAATCAGCGGTGCGCGGTCTCCGAATCGCGCGGAACGTTTAAATATCGAATTCGATATCGTTTCTGTCATGATACCGATGCCCAGGGGCTACCACAGGCACGGCGCCCTGAGGGGGCTCGTGCTCTGGGTCCTGAGCCAGTCGCCCGCGAACGGTGCCGAGATAATATCCACCATCGAGAAGATGTGGTGGGGGCTCTGGAGGCCTTCCCCGGGCGCCGTGTACCCACTGCTCTCATCCATGGTCAGCGAGGGCGTCATATCCAGGAGGCCCGACGGCAAGTACGAGGTAACGGAGCTCGGGATGAGGGAGCTGGAGGATAACTACTGGGTCCCCCAGAGGAGGCCGCTGAGCGTCGACTCGGCGCTCGAGGAGCTCGACGGCTACGTGCGCTACCTCGAGGAGGTGGGCTCCACCCCCGGTGCCCTCTCGGGGCACCGCGCCAAAATGCTGGGCATCGCCGAGAGGCTCAGGAGGCTGGCGGAGGGTGCCTGAGGGATCCGCGGCGATAGCGGCAAGGGGCCTCACGAAGGTGTACGGCCGCCTGGTGGCGGTCGACCACGTGGACCTGGACGTCGGCGAGGGCGAGGTGTTCGCGCTCCTCGGGCCCAACGGCGCGGGCAAGACCACGACCGTCGGCATGCTGACCACGCTGCTGAGGCCGACGGAGGGGACGGCCATCGTCGGAGGCTACGACGTGGCGAGGGAGCCGGACATGGTCAGGCGCGTGATAGGGGTTGTGCCCCAGGAATACACGGCCGACGAGGACCTGAGCGGATGGGAGAACCTGATGTTCATGGCGAGCCTCTACGGGATACCCCGGGACGAGGCCAGGAGGAGGGCCGCGGAGCTGCTGGAGATGGTCGAGCTCTCGAGGTTCGCGCGCGCGAAGGTCGAGTCCTACTCCGGAGGCATGAGGCGCAGGCTGGAGCTGGCCATGGGCCTCATAAACTCGCCGCGCATACTCTTCCTGGACGAGCCGACCCTGGGGCTCGACGTGCAGACGAGGGCCGCCATATGGTCATACATAAGGAGGTTGAAGGACGAGTACGGAATGACGATATTGTTCACGACGCATTACATGGAGGAGGCAGACCTCTACGCCACGCGCATAGCGATAATGGACAGGGGGAGGATAGTGAGGGTGGGGACCCCCAGGGAGCTGAAGGACAGCATAGGAGGGGACGTCGTGACGCTCAAGGTGGACAGCATGGCGGCCGCGAAGGAGGTCCTGCGGTCCGCCGGCATAGATGCCAGGGAATACGACGGATCGCTGGTCTTCAAGCTCAGGGACGCGTCCACCGCGCTGCCCGAGATCCTCAGGGCGCTGATGAGCTCGGGGATTCAGGTCAGGAGGATGGAGGTCAGCGAGCCGACGATGGACGAGGTCTACTTGGAGTACACGGGGAGGAGGCTGAGGGACGCGCAGGCATCCTCGGAGGAGGCGTTCGCCCTGAGGGCGACGCTCAGGAGGGCCAGGTCATGAGCTCCAGACACTACGGACCGCTCCACGGGATCTGGGCGGTGGCGAACAGGGAGCTGATAAAGTGGTACAAGGTGCCATTCATAATAGGGATTTCGCTCGTTCAGCCCGTGCTGTGGCTCGCGCTCTTCGGGAAGGCGATGAACCTGGGAAACCTCTTCACCTCGTCCAGCCTCCAGATACCCGGCCTCAACCTGCCATCACAGGTCATAGATGAGCTGGGGCGGGACATAATGCTGAAGGTCTTCGGGGTCACCGATTACTTCTCGTTCCTCGCGGCCGGCATGCTGTCGTTCATCGTGCTCTTCATGTCCATGAACAGCGGCATGTCGCTCATCTGGGACAGGAGGCTCGGCGTGCTGAACAAGCTACTGACGACCCCCGTCCCTAGGTCCAACCTGGTGATAGGGAAGTCGGTCGCATCCGTGATCAAGTCGCTCGCGCAGGCATCGGTGGTCCTCTTGGTCGCGGTCCTCCTGGGCATGAGGTTCAGGGCGGGGCTGAGCGCTCTCGACTTCCTCGGCACATACTTGGCGCTCTTCCTGCTTTCGATGGGGCTCTCCTCGCTCTTCCTGCTCCTCGCGCTCAGGTCCACCAGCTGGGAGAGCCAGATGATGATAATGAACCTCGTCAACATGCCCCTCCTCTTCACCAGCAACTCGTTCTACCCGCTCCAGATGATGCCATGGTGGCTCAGGGACGTCGCCGTCTTCAACCCCATAACCTACTCGAACGAGGCGATCAGGGAGCTCCTCTTGGGGGTGCCCGGCGTCAACCTCTATCTGGACTTCGCCTACCTGGCCGCGTTCGCCGCGCTATTCACGGGGCTCCTCGCGTTGATGGCGCGGAGGATGCTGTCCCGCTGATGTACGCAGCGAGGCGACGTTCCTCCTCAGGATATCGCGGCCCTGGCCGTCCCGTCCTCCGCCCCCACGACCCCGATCTAGATAACTTACTCAGGCATTCGTTTGCCTCCGCTGGGCTGCCCAATTTAGGGCTGTGGACGCCCGCGTCCAGCACGCAGGAAACCGGCACGTCGGCCCTCAGCGGACGCCCCCACGCGTCACCCATCTCCCCCTCGGGCCTCCCGCCATACCCCCATCCTCATACACGATCTCCCCCCTGAGCAACGTGTACTTTATCCTCCCCCTGAACTCCATCCCCACGTACGGCGAGACCTCCGGATGCTTGTAGAGCAGATCGTCCTCCCTGACCCTCCAGGAGCCGCGCGGATCTATCACCACGATGTCACCGTCGGAGCCGGGCGCCAGGGACCCCTTCCTGGGGTAGATTCCCAGGTTCCGCGCGGGGTTCTCCGAGAGGAGCCGCGGCACGTCCTCGACGCGAATGAGCCCCCTCAGGGCGGCGTCCACCGCGAAGGGGAGGAGCGTCTGCACCCCCGGGATCCCCGAGGCCGCGCTCCACACGTCGCCCTCCTTCTCCTCCGGCGCGTGCGGCGCGTGGTCCGAGGCTAATGTCCGGATGAGCCCGGAGCGCACCCCCCTCCAGAGGGCCTCGACGTGCTCGCGCGTCCTCACGGGCGGGTTCACCTTTATCAGCAGCCCGCGCGCGGCGTAGTCCTCGGTGGTGAAGAGCAGGTGGTGCGCGCACGCCTCCGCCCTCAGCGCGCCCCGGCTGCGCTCGATGAGCTCCAGCGCCCCGGCGCTGCTCACGTGCGCTATCACCGCGTTGCCGCCCATCGCCCCCGCGATCGCCGCTATCCTGGCAACCTCGACCTCCTCCGCCACGGGGGGCCTGGCCTCGCTGTGCGCAGCCGGGTCCGACCTCCCGGCCCCCCGGAGCTCGCCCGAGAGCCCCTCGATGAGGGGCCCGTTCTCCGCGTGGAAGAACACGGGGATCCCCGTCGTCCTGGAGAACCTGAGCGCGAGCGCCACCGACCAGTCGTCCGGCGGCTCCAGCCCGCCGGTGGTCGGCCCCATGTAGGCCTTGAGGCCTATCGCCCCCGCCCTCACCAGCTCATCGATCCTGGGGGCGTTCGAGTCCGTGAGCGCCGCGAAGATCGCGTAGTCGACGTTCGCCCTCGGGGCCACGTCCCTCCCCTTGGCGGCGACCCTCTCGGGGGAGTCCACGGGCGGCGATGTGTTGGGCATGTCGGCGACGGTCGTCACCCCCCCTGCCGCCGCGGCCCTCGTCATCGTGGAGAAGTCCTCCTTCCACGTCATCCCGGGCTCCCTGGAGTGCACGTGTTCGTCGATGGCCCCCGGCAGCACGAGCATCCCGGAGGCGTCCAGGACCCTCGTCCCTCCCGGCTCCAGCGCGGTCCCAACGGCCGCCACGCGCCCCTCGCGCACGAGGACGTCCGCCTCCACCATTCCCCAGCCGGTCAGGACCCTCCCTCCCCTGACCAGTATCTCCGAGCCGCTCACCCTGCGAATCCGACGTCCTCCGCGGTATATTAGCGGCTCGATGCGCCCGCGGCCCCCTCTTCAACGCCTCCTTTGATTAACAAATTCAACATAAAGGTATCAGAAACATTTTAATATAGGGGGCATCCCTAACTTCATCGGGCATGTACGCGAGCTCGGGCAAGCTGTCGATAGGGGAGGAGGCGTACCTGCGCGTGCTGACCGGCAGGCTCGTTGGGATGGAGCTCCTCAGGGGCTTCGGCCGCGTCGCAATAATACCTTATCCGGATCGCATATGCGAGTCGCTGGCGGCGGCCGCCGCCACGGCCTACCTGGACTCCTACGGGTACGGCCCCGGCAAGGTGGCATTCTTCGACTACTCCGACGACGTCGACGGCGTCGCCAGGAAGGTCGTGTCATGGGGCGCGGACGCCGCGTTCATAGCCTTCGGCGGCGAGCAGAGGATGCAGTACGTCGCCGAGATATTCGCCAAGACCCTAGAGTCTCTCAGGTCGGCCGGCTACGGCGGGGCGCTCCTGATCCACGTGAGGGTCTGGCTCGCCACGAAGCAGCTGTCATCCGTGCTTTCGAACGCCTCGCTCAGGGATTACCTATCCTCGGCGAGGGAGATCAGGCTCTTCACCGCGGACGCCAACGCGAGGAAGTTCTTCTTCCACACGGTCAGGGTGTTGCCCGACGGTGGCGTGTCCCTGAGCAAGTACTCGGAGATGGACATAACGGACGAGCACGCCGCGCTGTTGAAGCTCTCGCTGCCCCCTCAGTGACGCGCCGCCCGCGCGGAACTGTCGTTCCCATCGCAACGCTTAAGCCGATCCCTCACGCATCCGATAGCATTGCCCCGCTGGCCCTCCGGAACCGACGAGCTGGACCAGGAGATCTACAGGATCGTGGCGGAGGGGGGACCGCTGACGCTCAGCGAGATCTCCCGCTCGGTCGGGAGGGGCAAGGCCGTCGTCTTCAGGCACCTGAGGAGGCTCCGCTCACTCGGCGTGCTCGAGCTCAGGGAGGTGGGCGGCGTGCTCCTGGCGTCGCTCCCACCGTCGCCCTCCCGCGTCGTCGCGGTGGGGATGATGAGGGCGGCCGAGTACCCGTACATCTTGGAGCTCCTGAGGGGCCTGAGGGACATGTACGGCCACGTGCGCCTCGTGGTGTACGATGACGCGTGGAGGGCTGCCGAGGACCTGATGGCGGGCAGGATACAGCTGGCCATGCTTCCGGTCCTCACCGCGCTGGCCGCCAACCGCCTCGGGCGCGGCAGGGTGCAGATAATAGGCGGGGGGAGCGGGGGCGGCATGGGCGTGGTGCGCGGCGCCTCGGGCGCGGGGCACATGGTGATCCGCGTATCGAACACTGAGCTGTGCGCGGAGCGCGCGGGGCTGGAGGGCCCCAGGCGCTACGCGGGGAGCGCCGGCGAGGTGCTGAGCGCGGTGATGTCCGGCTCCGCCGGCGCGGGCGTCCTCTGGGAGCCCTATCTCTCCATCGCGGCCTCCTCGGGGCTCCGTGCGGAGCCCTGCGAGCTCTCGCAGTGCTGCCTCCTGTCGGCGAACTCCGGCGTCTCTGGGGATTACGGGAGGATATCCCGCCTGGCGTCCGAGGCGATATCGAGGGCAAGGTCGGCCGACCTGCAGGCGTACGCTCGCCTGGTGGAACTCCCGGCGCACCTAGTGGAGTCCTCCCTGCGCAGCTACACGTTCCACGAGGAGCCTGACGTCGGCTACCTGGAGGGGCTCCTGGAGGCGGCCAGGCGCTCCCTGCTGCCCGAGGGGTCCGCCAGGGAGGCCGTGGTCGCGTAGCGCTTAATAGGAGTGCCCGCCGCGCCGCCCCCGTGCCGGGTCCCCTAGACGGCAGGGTCGCCCTGGTCACTGGGGCCTCCAGGGGCATAGGCAGGGCTATAGCGCTGGCGCTCGCCTCCGCCGGCGCTAGGGTGGCGGTCAACTACGTAAGGGAGGAGGCGCGCGCCAAAGAGCTCGCGTCCCGCGTGGGCGGCATCGCCG
>Ga0315298_1005894_pt1 | contig 17035 bp, 14 predicted proteins | sample WHS_1_MG_FD_203077 | JGI IMG/M metagenome (GOLD analysis project Ga0315298, IMG submission 203077) | Extremophilic microbial mat communities from Washburn Hot Springs, YNP, Wyoming, USA - WHS_1_MG | ecosystem: Environmental > Aquatic > Thermal springs > Hot (42-90C) | place: USA: Wyoming...
ATCTGCCGGCACAGCTCCGAGCCGATGGAGCCCCCCGCCCCCGTCACCATCACTGTCGCCCCCTCCAGGAAGCCGGAGATCGACTCCAGGTCCAGGGAGGCCGGCTCCCGGCGCAGCAGGTCCTCCAGCTGGACCGGCCGCACCTGGCTGACGCTCACCTCGCCGGAGATCAGCTCCGCCATCCCCGGCACCGTCATCACGCGGACCCCGATCTCCTCGCAGCCCCGAAGGATCTCGCGGATCACCCGCCCCGGCGCCGTCGGCATGGCCACGATCAGCAGCTCCGCCCCCAGCCGCCCCGCCGCCTCCGCCAGCTCCGACCTGCCCCCCACCACCTTCACCCCGTGGATCAGGAGGCCCCGCTTCGCCGGATCGTCGTCGATGAAGCCCACCGGCTCCATCGCCAGCCTGGGTCGGGAGAGCAGCTCCTTCGCCACGGACGCCCCCGCGTCGCCCGCCCCGGCGATCAGCACCCGCCTGGCCCCGCCGATCCGCTCCTGCTCCAGGGCGCGACCCCCCACCCACCTCCGCGCCTGGACGGTGCGGAGGGAGAAGCGGGTGGCGCCCAGGAGGGCGGTGGAGAGTAGCCACTCGATGGCCACGATGGAGCGGGGGAAGCCGGTGGCCGGCCCGCCCACCCAGGCGACGCCCAGCCCCAGCAGCAGCAGACCGAAGAGCAGGGAGCCGGCGCCCGCCGCCAGGAGGATGGCCTGCATCTCGTCGATGCTGGCGTAGCGCCAGAGCCGCTGGTAGAGTCGGAAGTAGAGGTTGGCGCCGATCCGGATGGCCAGTAGCGGCCCCAGCAGCCAGAGGAAGCGACCCAGGTAGGCCTGGAAGGCCGGGGAGGGGCCATCGAAGCGGAGGGCGAAGGCCAGGACGAAGGCCACCCCCACGCAGGCCACATCCATGGCCAGCAGGTGCCGCCCGCGGAGCGCGAGCCCCCCGCCTATTCGGGAAGATGTCCTGCCATCCATGCTCAGCCCCTCACCACCATCGATGATCGGTCCGCGGGATCCCCGCCTCGCCCCCCGGCGCCATGGCCCGCGCGGCCGACCGCGTCCCCCGCCCTACGGCCGCAACGCCCGCCGCGCTCTGGCATGCTCCACCGCCCTCCGCAGCCTGTCGCACACCAGGTCCACCTGCTCCTCCGCCATTACCCCAGAGAACGGCAGGGCGAGGGTCGAGCGCGCCACCCTCTCGCAGACGGGGAACTCGCCGCCGGAGTACCCGAAGCGGTCGCGGTAGAAGGGCTGCAGGTGCACCGGGGGGAAGTAGGCCCGGGACGGCACGCCATGTTCTTGAAGATAACCCATTACCGTCGCGCGGTCAATGTCGTCGGACAGGCGGACCACGTAGAGGAACCAGCTCATTCGGGTGGTTGTGGGAACGATCCGGGGGATGCTCACCCCGTCCAGGCTGGCCAGCCTCTCGTTGTACATCCGCGCCACCCGCTCCCGCCGGGCCAGCAGCTCCTCTATGCGGCCCATCTGGGCCACCCCCAGGGCAGCGCTCATCTCGTCCATGCGGTAGTTGTAGCCGAGGCGGCTGTGGTCCAGCCACGAGTCGAAGACATCGCGCCCCTGGTTCCTCAGGCTCCGGAAGAGGGCATCCCAATCGCCCCTATCGGTGACGACCATGCCGCCCTCCCCCGTGGTGATCTGCTTGTTGGGATAGAAGGCGAAGACCGCTGCATCGCCCAGGGTCCCAGCTGGCCTTCCCTTGTAGGTCGCGCCCAGGGACTCACAAGCGTCCTCAATGACCGCCAGCCCGTGGCGCTGCGCCACGTCCAGAATGGGGTCCATATCGGTGGGCTGTCCGAAGGTATGGACCGGCATGATGGCCTTGAGTCTGCCCACCGAGTCCCGGGCCCGAGGCTCCCTCAGCGCCGGAGGAAGAAAGCGTGCCGCCTCTGCCCCGCCCGCGGCGATCGCGTCCGCCGCCGCCGACGCCATCCCCGGATCCATGTTGAGGCTAACCGGGTCGATATCCACAAAGACCGGCACGGCCCGCTGGTAGAGGAGGCAGTTGGCGGTGGCCACGAAGGTGAAGGGAGTGGTGATACACAGGTCCCCATCGGAGAGGCCCGCGGCGATGACGCAGAGGTGCAGCCCGGCGGTCCCGCTGCTCACGCCCGCCGCGTGCCGGGCCCCCACGAAGGCTGCGACGGCCCTCTCGAACCGCTCCAGCCAGGGGCCGATGCTGAGCACCGGGGTGCGCAGCACCTCGTTGACCGCCCGGATCTCCTGCTCCGTGATACTGGGGCCAGACATCGGGATGTGCATGCGTCAGCTCCTCGCTTGGTGCTTCTGGTCGGAGGGGTGCCTCCGAACGATCCTAGCCGGTGCTCCCACCGCCGTCACGCGGTCGGGGAGATCCCTGGTGACCACCGCCCCCGCCCCGACGACGCACCATCGACCCACCCGACACCCCGGTACGACCGCCGACGCGATTCCCAGCAGGGATCCCTCCCCGACCTCAACACCGCCACCAAGGTGCGCTCCCGGCGCGATATGGCTGTGCGCCCCGAGGATGCAGTGGTGGTCGACCGTCGCGCCGGTGTTCACGATGGCGTTGTCCCCCAGCACGGCGGCCGCATTGACGACCGCACCTGCACACACAAGCACACCAGAGCCGACCCGCGCTGTCGCCGCGAGGACGGCCCTGGGATGGACTATGGTCGCGACCCGCTCTCCAGCGGCGACAAGCCTACCGAAGAGCTGGGCTCGGCTGACGTTGTCGCCGATGGCCACGAACACGGCGTCGTGGTCCACTCTCCCCAACCTGGCGGTGGAGCCAAGAACTGGCAGCCCCATGATGGTCGCGCCCTCCAAGGAAGGGTCGTCGTCGACAAAACCCACCGCTTCTAGGTCGGACCCCTCCCGGCGGGAGCAGATCAAGGCGTCCGCCACCACATGGCCGTGCCCTCCAGCCCCGACAATGAGGACGCGGGTCATCGTCCGCCTCCCAGGCCATTCTCGGCCTCGTTCCCCATGAACTCCTCCATGGTCGCGTGGCCAGGCTGGCTGATCCCCTCGCGCTTCACGATCTTCCAGATAGTCAGGGCGAGGATCTTCAGGTCCAGCCAGAGCGACCAGTTGTCCACGTACCACAGGTCCAGTGCGAACTTCTGCTCCCAGGTGATGGCATTCCGCCCGTTCACCTGGGCCCATCCGGTGATGCCCGGAAGCACGTCGTGCCGGCGCATCTGCTCCGGAGAGTATCGATCGAGGTACTGCATCAGCAGCGGCCGCGGTCCCACCAGGCTCATCTCGCCGCGCAGCACGTTGAACAGCTCCGGCAGCTCGTCCAGGCTCGTGGCTCGAAGGAACCGCCCCAGGCGCGTGAGCCGCTCCGCGTCCGGCAGGAGCCTGCCTTCGGGATCCCTGGCTTCGGTCATGGTCCGGAACTTCAGCAGGGTGAAGGGCCTCCCGTGCAGCCCCGGCCGCTGCTGGCGGAAAAGGACCGGCCGGCCGTGCCACACCGCCACCGCCAGGGCGAGAAGCGCGAACAACGGTGCCAGAATGCTAGCAGCCAGCGAGGCCGCGGCGACATCTATCACCCGCTTCGCGAGCCGAGAGCGTGTCAAAGCTACCCACCTCCAGCGAGTCCCCCGCGCTCAGCAACTCACGGACGCAGCGCGCGACCCCTCCAGTTGACGGCTTCCGGCGCAATCACGCGCGATCCTCCGTAGCGTCGACGGCGTTTGAGGCCGCCTCAGATGAGGGTAGCCGCCGTCCGTTTAGCCCCGCCAGGAACGCGCTCAACGCCGCCAGGCCAACGGCGACCAGTGTCATTAGGAACGGGTATCTGGCGCGGTACAGCGAACCAACATTGGGCGTGGCTACGGCATAGACGAGCATCATCCCAAGGCAGAATCCCCAGATGACCCATATCTCGATGCGCCGACGCCAGCGGATAAGCGCGTAGAGGGCAAACGGAAGGCTAAGGTAGACGCCAATCATCTCCAGCGCCGACACGCGACGCATCAAGGTATTGGGTTGCAAGCTACCCGCTGCCAACCACTGGTCCGGGAAGGGGGCCAGGAGGGCTATCTCCGCGGCCCTGGGCAGATACCCTACCACATCCTGGCCAGCGCGCAGGCGCACGTTGCCATCGATCAGAGCGGCGCTATCTCCGTACGCGTCCAGGAACTGGTTCCGGAGCACGGCTAGAGTCTCCGCCTTCCTCTCGACCGGTGCCACGGCGCGCGCGACGAGCGCGAGCGCCTCCTCCGCCACCGACGGGGGGCTTTCGACTGTCGGCACCTGCGTCGGCGCAGCCACCGGCGGGGGGCTCGGGACTGCAGATCCGCGCGCCGGCAAGGGCTCCTGAGTGAACGGGCCCATGGCCAGCGGCACCACACAGGTCACCAAGACAGCGAGAACGGCACGACGCCAGGACAAGATACCGCGCCGTCCGCGCCACAGGTGCAGGGCAACGATAACAGGCGCCAGGACTACCACGACGCCCTGCATCATCAGGACCTCATACGGCCGGACCACCCACACCAACACCATCCCCCCCAGCAAACACAGTATCGGCCCTAGGAGCCGCGTCGCGCCCGCTTGCCAGGGCACCGCCCTCACCATGGACACCAGCCCACAAAGGAAAAGCAGCACGCCGGCCCCCGCATAGACATCCTTGTGGATCTGGGCATACAAAAGCATGGCGGACGGGTATAGTGCAAAGGGCAGTGAGCATAAGGCCGCGACCCGCCAGCTCGGGGCGAGAGCCCGGACTATCTGCAGGAGCGTGAGACAGGCGGTAGCGAACAGGGCAGCGCTCACGGGGATGATAGTCCAGGGCTGCTGCACCGTCAGCGCGTATACCGCGGCCGCTATCCCGGCTGGCGCCTGCCCCTCAGGGCGAAGCTCCCAAGCCGACCACCCCGAAGCGCGGATCTGTTGGGCAAGGCTCACCGCGAGTCGATGGAAATAGACCCAGTCACCCCCAACCGCCAGGCCGTCCCCTGCATGCCAGGTAGGCAGGAGCTCGGGTAGGACCACAAGCTGGACGGCCGCCGCAACCGAGGCAGCGTACACGAAGAGTGCGATCCACAGCCGCACCACGGGCACCCCGTCCAGTCGCTGCCGGGGTCCTTCGGTCGGTGCGGTCGCTGCGGCTGATGCAGCCGCAAGCCCGTCACTCATACGATCGAGACAACATCCCTTCGTAGATTTGTATCTGCCGCGAAATGATGCGGCGGTCCCCGTATCTCCGGAGCACGCATCGGCGGCCGGCCCGGCCGAGGGCTAGGGCCAGACCACGGTCCCGCAGCAACCTCAAGATGGCCTCAGCCAGGTGGTCTGGGGACCTGGGAGGGACCAGGAGACCGGACCCGTGCGCGGCCAACTCTCTGATACCCCGCACGTCCGTGCCAACGAATGGCACCTCCATCGACATCGCCTCCATCAGCGACACCGGCAGCCCTTCGCGGAGCGAGGGCAGGACCACTATGTCGGTGACGGCGAGCAAGAGCGGCATCTCATCCCATTGCCCCAGGAAGCGAACCCGCTCGTCGAGCCCCAACTCACCCGCGAGCCCTCTTGTCGACTCCAGTAGAGGACCAGCTCCTGCGAGCACGAAGGTGGCGCTGGGATGCTCGGACAGCACGAGAGGGGCCGCGCGGAGCAGGTCTGCATGTCGCTTACGCGGGATGAACTCCGCGACCATTGTCACGACGGGCCCTTCGCCGAGCTGCAGTCTCTCCCTCAGGGCCACCCGGGCTCCCTCCGAAATCCTTGCACGCGAGAAGCGGTCTGTGTCGACCCCCACCCCGTCGACCAGCACAAGTCGGTCGGCCGGCACCAACCGGTGTCTGATGGCCGCCTCTCGGTCCTCCCGGTTTATCACGATGAGCAGATCCGTCCGGGCCGCCACCAGCTTCTCCAACGAGAGGTACAGCAGGTTTGCCGCCGGGCTGCCCCCCTCCACGAAGTGAAAGCCGTGTGCGGTATATACGACCTTTCCCCGGAAGCCGGTTCGCATGGCGGCGAGGCGGGTGACGAAGGCCGCCACCGGCGTGTGCACATGCACCAGGTCGTACCCGCCATCCCGCAGCACCCGACCGCATTCTGCGACAGCCCGCACGTTCCCCCAGGACGTGGGTCGGCGCGACCAGGGAACGTCGAGCAGCCGGTCGAAGTGCCCCCGCAGCCGAGCGTCGGTGGCAGCACCCGCCGCCAGGGCCTCCACACTCCAGCCTCGGGCCCGGCAGGCGTCGGCCAGCGGCAGCAGGAAGGCCCGCAGCGTGGCCGGAACCGTGGTGGCGAACAGAATCCTCACAACGCTACCGGCACCCCCGTCCCTCGACACCCCCAGCGGTCATCAGCACTTCAAGAAGACGGGGGGCAGTCACCTTCGTACAGTACTCGCTCTCGACTAAGGCGCGACCCGCCGAGCCCATGGCCCTCCGGAGCCCGGGGTCGTCCCTCAGCGTGCCGAGCGCATGGACCCACTCGTCCGTCGTTTCAGCCAGAAACCCATTCACTCCGTGGTGCACGATCTTCCTGTTTATCCCGACTGGTGAGGCAACAACCGGACGGCCACAGGCCATGTATTGGATCAGCTTGTACCCGCACTTCCCGCGCTCCCAAGGTTCGGCGGGCAGGGGCATCACGCCCACGCTGAAGCGCTGGATTTCCGACGCCTCCGCGTCCTCGGACCACGGGACGATCTCCGGTCGAACCTGGTCGATGTCTACCGGGCCCGAACCTACCAGCCTCACGCGCGTGCCCTCCTCCCTGCACAAAGCCGCGAGCGCAGGCTGCACCAGGTGCAGGTAGCGGGCAGTGACTGGGGTACCGATCCACCCGATCGTGAACGAAGCCCCCTCTACCTCGGGTCGCGCTGGGTACCGGCGCAAGTCGACCGCCGTGGGTAGATACTCGACGCGTGACGCTCCGGCACGCAGCGCTCGGTCGGCAAGGTAGTCATTGCCAACGGTTACTGCAGCGGCCCCACGCATGATCGAGTCGATTTTCCGCCCAAGCAGAGCCCGAATCATGGCGCTGCGGCGCAAGTCGTAGCGATGGAACACCGCATCGTCGTAGTCTGCCACGTACCGCACCCCGAGGCGGGACAGGGCGGACTCGATCCAGGCGGGCAACCAGGGCAGAAGCTCGCCCTCCATCCACAGCAGGTCGAATCCGCGGCTTCTCGCTATATGGCGAAGCCTCTTGAGGTAAGCCGTCGCCAGGGTAGGCACGTCCTTAGGACGACCTGCGTAGAGCGCCTCAATATAGTCGTTGCTGAGCAGGGGCGCCGCCGTCACTCTAATCCCAGCAGTCTGCAAATACGGAATGTACTGGTAGAACCGGAGCCTGCTGCTGGCTCCCAGTCGATCATACTTGGTCAGCAGTAGGACCCTTATCGGCTCCGGCATATGTAGCCTCTTCGCTTCACCTCAAGTGAGCCTCCTCTTGCTGACCAGCAGCGGTCCGAAGAACCACGTCGAGTCTCTCGACTGACCTGCGAATGTCGAACAGTAGAGCCGTGCGTCGGCCATTTTCGGCCAGGCGGGCAGCAAGGGATTGATCCTCGTTCAATCTCAGGATCGCGGCTGCAATCTGGTCGGGTTGACCGACTGGAACCATGAGGCAGTTCTCTCCGTCAACGGCATAGTCGCGAACTCCTCCGCAGTCGGTAGTGACCACTGGAGCACCGCAAGCCATGGCCTCAAGCGGAGGCAGGCCGAAACCTTCAGCCCTCGAAGGAAACACAAACACTCCGCACTGCTGGTAGAGCAGGCGCAAGGTGGCGTCGCTGGTGACCGCGACGTGCATCGACGGTATCGAATCCGGAACTCGAATCGGGGTATTGGCCACCACGATCAAGCGAGCCTGCGGAAGTCTGCGGCATACTATTTGCATCGCGGCGAGCATGTCCGAGGACCCCTTGACTCTCGTTATCCTCGCCAGCCACAGCACATCGAAAGTATCTCCGTGAGCTCGCCCCGTGGTGGTCGGCTCTCTGGGGTAGAAAGTCCCGAGGTCGATGCCGTTGGGCAGGTACACAGTCGGAAGACCACGCCTGCGGAGGCTTTGCTCGACCCATCTGGACACTACCAAACGCCGTGCCGGTACTCGGTAGGCCAGTTCGGCCAGCAACCAATTGCGCAGCCTCTTGGGATAGGAGGCGTCAGACAAGTTCCTCTCAATGAGCACATCATCGCTCTGGATCAAGTATATCAGCTTTGCATGCCTGTGCCGCAACTTAGCCAGTAGAGATGGGTAGATTGTCTGCCAGCTGTTGGACAGAATGATATCGCAGTCGGGGACGGCCCAGCCAAGGGCCAACACTGTTGGGGCGTACCCCCGGTGGCGCAATGGCGCGGGTACCGAGACCCATCCGAGATGAATGCGATGAAGGTAGTCCGCGTACCTGTCGCAATCAGCGGCCCTGTGCTCTGGCAGAAGCAAGGTGACAGCGTGTCCCCGCTCGGCCAGCCCTGCAGCGTACTGAAGGGTGATCCGAGCGCCGCCTGACGTAGGGAGCGCCAAGACGGGGATAGCGACTCTCACGATATGAGCACCCCTATTCTGTCCTGCCATCCGTTGCCACAAAGTTGGTGCAGCCGACACGGGAACGGACGATGGGCGTGACGTACCCCGACGTCGCAGCATAGTCGGCTGGCCAGGTGCTATACGACTCAGTCGGGTTGCCCGTCGTGGCTCCTGCCTCCACCATCGAACCGCCCAGGGATAAAGGGCTTGCGTCTCAGTACAGGATATAAGGGTCTGATGATCGAAAGCGGCACCAGGGCAAACGGGAAGTTCAGGATGACCACCATTTTCGATCTTAGCGTTGGGGTTCTGCGCAAGACATCACTCCAGATCCGCAACACCGACCGGTTGGGCCTGCCGCAGCGGACATCTGACAGCATCGATCGGCCAAACCGAAACGGATCAGTCGAAGGGAATATGCATTTCAGAGCGTTTTCCCTGGCCACCCCTCCAGGAATCGCCTCAATGGAACGCAGCCAGTAGTCGTAGATCTCGCAGCCGATGGGGGTCGGTGCCGAGCCGCGTGTCAGAACGGGTTCCCTTGTAGTGTAGACCGTAGCCTCTTCACCAAAGGAACGCATTAGCACGAAGAGTTGCTGGTAACGAGTGTGAGTGTAGTAGTACGCAGCCTTCACATGCGGCTCCACCGCGGCGGAGCGGAAGATCACTGCGGGAACGAACCCAAGTGAGTAGAACGCGGACGAATTCTTCTGGGCAAGCAATTGGCCCAGCGTACCGCTGGCTCCCCTCTCGTGAGGGGCAACGCCTACATCGGCGACGCGGATCAGGTCATACGCTTCTCGCCTCAGCGCATCAACGAGATCGTCAGCATTATCGAGGTGCAATTCGTCGGCGTCCAGAATGGCCAGAAACTCCCCGCGAGCACAAGCTATGCCCGCATTCCTAGCATCGGCGCGGCCCAGTTTCGTGCGGCTATGGACAACGACCACCCTCGAATCCCAACGCTCGTAGCTCTCGAGAACGTGGGCCGTGTCATCCGTGGAGGCGTCATCTACAACGACCACCTCCACGTCGGCTAGGGACTGGGCCAATACTGAAAGCAAAGCTCTCCCGACGCGCGATGCTTCGTTCCGGCTGGCGATCACAACACTGACCGTCGACACCACTGCTGCAGATCTACACTGTTCCGCGGCCCCGCGTCCTGCGTTCCGAGACGCGCGTCGGCCTCCCGCCAAAGCGGAGGTTGCCGGCAACAGGGGTGCACTCGGTCGCTCGGCCGGGGAATGCACGCCCGGGCTCGTTGGGCGCACCTTCGTGCATGTCTCCAGGCGCCGTCCCGAGTGTGGCTGTTATCTCCAGCATGTCGTGTCGACATCACGAGAACCGTTGCCCCAGCCGCGCGCTGTTGCCCTTAGTTTCAGCCGCCGTCTGCTTGCCTGCCTCCCGCCGCCCTGCCCTAGCACAGCCCCCAACGTGCCCGTCGTTACCAGTCCTCCCCCACCGCACCCAACGGATCCAGCGGTCACGAGCGGGGGCGCGACGCTGCCCGCCCCGTATACCACAGGTGCCGCAACCCGCTACCCTGCCGGCCCACACTTGGCTTCGTCGGCGCAGTCAAGCGCTTGAGTGTCTTTCTCCGCGGTACCACTCTATCGTCCGACGCAGCCCCTCCTCCAAGGGCATCCGGGCCAGAAACCCGAACTCCCGCTCGGCGCGGCTCACATCCAGCCTCCGACGCGGCTGGCCGTTGGGCTTGCTGGTGTCCCAAACGATCTCCCCACGGAAGCCAACAAGCCGCGCGATCAGCTCGGTGAGATCCTTTATGCTGATCTCCATCCCCGAACCTAGTGCTTTGACACGTTGGTTCCGATAGGTTGGGGCAGGCTCTCCTCCTGACCCAGGAGCGTGATGGAGGGGGACAAGTCCCCTCCCTACCTCTCAGAATCACCGTGTCAAAGGACTAGGTTCACCGGCTCGGGCTTATCGTAGCGCTCGGCGGCCAGCGCTATCCCCTCGGCCGCATCGTCGAGGTAGAGGAACTCCCTGCTCGGGGACCCGTCCCCCCAGGCCACCACGTGATCCAGCCCCGCCTCCTGGGCATCGATGAACTTCTTGATGAGCGCCGGTATGACGTGGCTGCTGGCCGGGTCGAAGTTGTCGCCGGGGCCGTACAGGTTCACCGGGAGCAGGTAGATGGCGTTCCATCCGCACTGCTGCCGGTAGGCCTGGGCCTGCACGAGCAGCATCTTCTTGGCGAGCCCGTAGGGCGCGTTGGTCTCTTCAGGGTAGCCGTTCCAGAGGTCCTCCTCCCTGAAGGGCACGGGCGTGTGCTTGGGGTAGGCGCAGATGGTCCCTATGGCGACGAACTTCTCCACACCCGCCCTCCAGCTCTCGTGCATGAGCTGGGCGCCCATCATGAGGTTCTGGTAGAAGAACTCCGCCGGGTGCTCGCGGTTTGCCCCGATCCCCCCGACCACGGCCGCCAGGTGGATGACCATCCGCGGCCGAATGTCCGCTAGCAGGGCACGCACCGCCGCGGGGTCCGTGAGGTCCCCGTCCTCCCGGCCCGTCGCGTGGACATCGGCGTGGCCCCGCTCCCTCAGCACGCGCTGCAGAGCCCGCCCCAGAAAGCCCGTGCCCCCGGTAATCCAGATGCGCCCCTCTTTCAAGCCCCGATCCTCCATGCGCTGCACTCCAGCCAACGGTGATCGCGTCCAAACCTAGTGCCCTGACGGACCATCTGCAAAGAGTTTGGCGGGTCGGCGGTTGCTCCCATCCACGGGCAGATACGGGCAATGGACGGGTCGCTGCGCCAAAGCCGTCGTCCGTCAACACACCTGGAGGTCGATGACCTATGAAGACTCCTTCACGACCCCATCACTGCGGGCTCCCCGCGTCCCTGGCCTACAACCTCCGCAGCGAAACCAAGGCTGGACATAACCCCCTCCTCTTCACGCAAGCCGTCGCCGCAGGCGGTGCAGAAGCCATCTGAGAGCTGTCCATCCAGCCCTTCGGATCCCTAGGGTCCACCTGCAGCTCACAACGCCCACCACAGCATACAGCAGGCAGTGTGGCCAGTACCTGGCGTCAGCGGCCAGCAACAGGCGCAGCACATCCACAATATCCGCAGATCCCACTGCACCGCGGGCAATGGTCGGAACCAGGATTATCCTGGCGAAGTGGCTGACCGGCTGCACTCCGTCTACCACGGACAGAACTGGCGGCGGTAGCTGATGCTCTCTCACCAGCTTGCGAAGATCCTCGGAGAATAGCACAAGTGCCTTCAAGTACATCTTGCTGTTCTCAACCGAAAAGGACGATTCGCTGCCTTCCCAGATGCTCCTGGTGTACAGCACCTCATCGATGAGCTCCACCCCATTGCGAACCGCCGCCTTGAAGCACAGCATGGTGTCCTCAAGGAAGCCCTTAGGGTACTCTGGGATAGGTTGGGCGGTGGCAGCAGCCAAGCGGACGAAGAACCCTGAGACGCCGGCAGTCACGACCCTTCCCTCCAAACCCTCGACGAGGGCTGCGGCGGGCGGGAGCCAACATGCCGGCGGACGAATTACTGAGAGGATCTGCCCATCCAAGGTCGCAACTCTATAACCCACCACCACGAGATCTGCTTCGGTCGCTTCGAGAACCCCCACGCTCCGTTCTATAAACCTGTCGTCTAGGTAATCATCGTCGCTGAGGATCGTGACCCACTCCGTCCTGGCGGCGCTGAAAGCCCTAAGAACCGATTCTCGGGGGCCCAGGTTGGCCGTGTTGTATATCACCCGCGTCGCCACACCAGACTGGTCGATGGACCCAAGGAATTCTCGGGTACCGTCGGTCGAGCAGTTGTCCACGATGATCAGGTCGAAGTCCCGATTCGTCTGGTTCATGCAAGATTCGTAAGCCCTGATCAGTAAGTGCTTTCGGTTGTATGTCGGAAGTATCACTGTCACCAGATGTGAACCCAAGGGTCACTCCCACGCCTACTGAATTCATGCTCGAGTCGAGCAGACGGAGCGGCCGCTTCTTTCGGCGATCTCAACAAAGTCGCGCCGGCCGCCTGCGCCTAGGTCGTCTTCCAAACGCCGAGTTCGTCAGTACCGCGCTCTACCAGACCGGATCAAGAGCCCCAACGATTGCGGCCCTTCGGCATTTCCTGTGGTCTTCATGACGGGAGCAGGGTGGGTATCCGCAAGAGCAGCCGGGCCGTGCGGTCAGTTTGGGAGGGGGCACACTCGCCGCGCGAGCGCTCTCCCCAACGACACCACGGCGGCACGGTCACTCGGCCCCATCAGTCGAAACGAAAGCACTAGGTACAACACGAGGACAAGTCCCCCGACAGCAACTCGAAACGCCGCGGCCGGAATGGCACCAGCGTAGACAGAGACTGCCGCCATCGGTAGCAGGGCAATTGCAGCATGCCGCAGCACAAACTGATGCTGGAACCTGACCAGTCCATCAGAAAAATGGTGAAGCACTGTGGGAGTCATCCACGAGGTCAAGAACAGCGCCACGAGAAACACGCTCCACGCGGTCCCGACCGGTCCGAACCTCTGAGTGAGCCACACCGTTAGCAGGATCTTAGCCGCAGGCTCGATCGGAGCAATCGCCACCGAGACCCTCCGCTTCACATTAAACGATGAGGCCACTATGTAGCTAGTGGTGTACAGCCCGAACAAGTACACGTAGGCCGAGAGGGGGAGGACCACGGCCCTGCCAGCGAACTTGCCCTCACCAACCCAAATGCTTATCACCAACTCCAGGAAGACAATATTGAACAGCACAATCCCTCCGCCAAGCACCGACATCCCGCTAAGCAAGAGGCCATAGAGGTGGTTGATACGCGGCCAGTCGCGCTCTGCGTACCACCCGCCAAAGAGCGGCGCCACCGAACTGAACACAACTCCGAGGAGCGCCGTCTCCAAGGCCGTGAGCTTGCTGACTATGGAGTAGTGCACCAGGGCGGCCGTTTCCGCATAGTGGCCCAGTACCACATAGTCGAGCTGGTTGATCACCAGAGAAATTATGTTGACAAGGGTGGCTGCCCCAGCGGTGGCCGCGATGTTGCGGCACGAGAGATGGTAGGCGGTCAGGTCGTCGGCAGGATCCTGCGAACCCCGGTAGCGAAGCCAGTAATGCACCGCAGAGGCGGCGCCGATTGCCAACGCTAACAAGGCGAGGAACCTGAAGTAGTCCGCCGATGCCCCATTGAAGGATCTGACCAGAGCCAGACTGCCCAGCGGCGCGAGCGCATACAGCGAACTGTAGAGATTATAGATGTACACCCTGTGCAGGGCCACAAAAGCAAGCTGGTAGACGAGAAAATAGGTGTACACCGACATGTACAGAACCGCCCAGAAAATGAGCTCGGCACTCTCGCTTGGAGACTCCGCTGGGAGTACGAGTGACGCTACCTGAGGGTTCACTCGGGCTTCAAGAGCGACGTAGGCGAGCATGCCGACCAGCACGTAGACTGTGTAGAGGGGAAGGATCTTCCTAATCAGCTGCCAGACTCTCCCCGGCGAACCCAGTTGAGGGCCGATGGTCTGTACAGCGGACGGAAGACCGAGAGACATCCAAGACAGGAGGGACGTAAAAGCGGTGACGGCCACGACTTGGCCGTAACCATTCGTACCAAGGGTCGTCAAGGCGAGAGGCACGCTGACCACCCCTGCACCCACCTGGACTGCTCGGGACAGAGCACCGGTGAGCACGGAGTATGATAGCCCTCGTCTCTCGCAACTGTCCAATTGAAGGAAGCTCTTAGCCGCCACCGTCGGCATGTTTCCCTCACAGGGCACGGCTTTGGCCATCCGCCGGAAGCGTCGAAACGTCACAGAGGCTGCCAGTATGTCCGACCAAGCATAGAAGCTCGTGGACGAAAACGCTTTCACGGAACCTGTTGAACCCGGGGCTCTCCAAAAAAGCGGATGCACTATCACGGTAGCGCTTGGTCTCCGCTGGCGAGATGTCCCGCAGGTAACGCTGGAGATCTTCGAAGCCGGTGAACCGCCGAAAATCGATGAACGCCTCTTGTGGCACAAAGTCCGATATGTCAGGAGCCCCGTAGTAGATGGGAATGCACCCTGCGAAGAAGCAGTCGAAGATCTTCTCTGTCACGTATCCAGGGAAGGTGCAGTTCTCGAACGCTACGGCGAATTTGAAGCCAGACATGGCTTTCACCTTGTCGTACACGGGCCGTGCGCCAGCTAGGCGCGCCGCCTCGAGGTAGGGCCTTCCCACTCCCCCTGGACGGTCCCACCCGACTCCGTAAAGCTGAAAGTCCTCCTTCCCCGCGAAATAGCGTATCGCCTCTAGGCGCTTTGTGTAGAGATCCTCGAACCTGAAAATCGGGTTCGCGAGTCGCAGGTAACGCCACAATAGGCGCTTGGCAAGCCACCGGGCACGGGCAGTGGGGCCGCCACCCGGCGGGGCGATGCGTTGCTTATTGCCGGCCACCATCACAAGGAGCCTGCGCTTCTCCCAAGGGATCCCGGGAAAGACGGCGCTTCGAGAATTGGCCCAGTACACGGGGTGGAACCGTGTCGGCGGCTTCACCCACGCCTCGGCACCCCGGAACAGAAAGGCGTGCGCATAGGGCGCCACATGCCTGGACAGCCGGGAGTAGAATCGCCACGCCACATTGGGCGACTCGCCACTCACGATTACTGCTGGGATTGCACCGGCTCTCAAGACCGCACGGGTATAGGGAGTCACCATCTCAGAAATGCACACGGCGGGCTCCAGCCGGGAGCACTGCACGAAGACGTCCGAGGTCACCATGTCCCATCCCCGCTTCGTGACCTCCCCATGCAGGAGGGCCCACACCGCTGCGCCGGGAAACCTGGATGCGTATTCGTAGTTGAAAACTTGGTTGCGCTGAAACTGGGGGGTTGCAGTGTCAAAGACAACAACGGGTCGCCCCACGATCCTCACCCCGCAAGAGGCTGCCTCAAGTGGCGCAGTCTTGCCTGATACAGGCGGTCCAGGCTCCGCGCGCACGCCTGTCCCGTTCCAAGCCGCGTGGCGATCATGAGCCCTAGACCCACCAGCATCTTGCCTAGGGCACGCGGTCGCTCTAGCGCGGTAACCATGTGCCGCCATGCCATTGCACGCGACAGGTATCGCCTGCCCAGGTCCGTCTCACCAGAGGCCAGCGCGTTCATGGCGCAGTGCACGAGGTCAGTCGCCCGCGCCAGTTCGTACACCCTCAGCGCCTGAGGTTCTACGATCCCGGCCACCTCCGGTAGCTTCAGATAGCTGTCTATAACCTTGAAGAAGTGCGCCGGGTGCGTTCTGTCTCTTTCCATCACCTGGCTTCCTTGATGGGGGTGCACCCTGTACCTGTGGAGCGGGTCGTCGATTATCCCGACCGGTCTCCATCGTGCCATCCGTAACCAGAGGTCTAGGTCCGCCGCTGATGCAAAGATCTCGGGGCTGAACGATCCCACCGCCCTAAGCGTCTCGACCCTGGTCATCATGGTCGGCGTGCAGATGAAGTCTCCATGACGCAGTATACTGTTAAGGAGCTCCTCGAACCCGAAAACGCTTCGCCCACGAAGCTCCGCCGGCAGTCGTGTTGTCCCGAGGCGGATAGGCCTATCTTCCAAGTCAATCCTTTCAGTCATGGTGAAGACCGAGCAGACCTCCGGATGTCGGACCAGAAACTCGACCTGCCGGCGCACCATGGTTGGCTTGTAGATGTCATCGGCATGGTACAAGGCTATAAGCGGGCCCTGAGCCAGGGACAGTGCGTGGTTCCAGTTCTCTTCGCCCCACCGGCACGGGGTAGGGTTCAGGACGTACTGAATGCCCCTACTGGCGTACCGGCCGGCGATCTGAGCCGTGCCGTCTGTGGAAAGGTTGTCGCATACGAGGACCTCGAGATCCCCGTAGTCCTGGGCCAGCAGCGAGTCGAGGGTCCGCGCAAGGGTCCGAGCCGCATTGAACGCTGGAACGCAAATGGTTACGTGCGGGTCACCTGCCATCCCTGTCGTCACAGCCCTCTACGGTAGATCATCTCCCGCAGCCCCTCGTCGCTGCTGTAGGGCCCGTCGACATGGTCGACCATCAATGGTTCGTCCGCTGAACACGGCCGGGTCAGCACCAGATCATTCAGCAGCTCACGGCATGAGAGCTGGCCCTTCTGCAACGGGATCGCCAGATAGTAGTCCTTCGGACCAAGCACATGTCCCGCCGGCAGATCGCGATTCAAGTACACCCCCCTGACGAGAGTGTCGAGGTACTCGATCTCTTTCGCAGGTGGCTGGACCTTCTCGGTGCCGGGCTGCCCGCACATCTCCTTCGCCTTCTTGAAGGCCTGTATCCACCGCGCGATCTGCTCCGGAGTGGAGCAGTAGGGAGAGAACGGCTTGTCCTCCGTCCTTATGTCCACGTGCCTCTCGAAAGTGCGCGCCCCCTTTGCATAGGCGATCATGATCGACGAGGTCCAATCGTGGTACTCGTGTGTGGAGAAACCGATAGTGTGGTCCGGATAGCGCCGCTTCAGGAAGTCGATCTGGTTGAGCTGAAGCTCGGCGTCCTCGGACGGGTAGATCGACACACAGTGGTTG
>Ga0315298_1005895_pt1 | contig 17033 bp, 13 predicted proteins | sample WHS_1_MG_FD_203077 | JGI IMG/M metagenome (GOLD analysis project Ga0315298, IMG submission 203077) | Extremophilic microbial mat communities from Washburn Hot Springs, YNP, Wyoming, USA - WHS_1_MG | ecosystem: Environmental > Aquatic > Thermal springs > Hot (42-90C) | place: USA: Wyoming...
CTCCGGTCGGAGCGTGACTGCGTAAATCTCCCGCACCCACACCCGCGCCTTCTGCCACGCCACCAGGTCCTCGAAGCACTCGATCCGATCCACACACGATCCTCCGAAGCCATGCACCACGGTTTGCTATTCATCATGCGCCACTTATTGCTCGGCACTCATTACTCATGACTCATTCCTCATTACTCATCCCTCATTACCTATTGCTCTTCACTTCCACGGCAACGCCATGATAACCGGCAGCACCACCACCAGAAAGACACCCGTGTTGATCACGAACAGCAGGCTCGCCAGCCGCGCGTTCAGGCCGTAGAGATTCGCGGCCGCAACCGCAAAGACCGCCGTCGGCATCGCCGACTCCACGAGCATCACGTTGATCCGCAACGGGTCCAGGCGCAGGCCCGCCCACTGCACCAGCATGACCAGGCCGATCGCGGCGATCGGCGACGCGATGAACTTGATGACCGCCAGCGATACGCACTGGGTTACATGATCCCTGACTTTGGACAGGTGCAGCGTCAGGCCGATGACAAAGAACATCAGGGCGTTGTTGACGCACACCAGAACGTCGACCAGATGCCAGCGCTCGATCCAGTCCGGCCGGCCCACGCCGGCGAAATTCAACACCAGGCCCAGCAGGATCGCCGGCAGCGAAATGCACCGGATGTCCACCAGCGATCTCAAGAAGCCGGTGATCCCGAACCGCACCGGTCGACCGGCGAAGGCCCCCGCCAGCGGGAAGAAGACCCCGAACATCAGCACCGTCCAGAGCGTCGTGTAGATCAGCGTCAGCGCCAGCCCCTTCTCGCCGAACAGGGCCAGGCAGATGAATCCGCCCATGGTCACGCCCATGTTGCTGTGGGCCGCCGCGTACGAGTAGGCCCCGGTGTCCTGCGAACGGAGCCGGTGCATCCGAGCCGCCGCCAGCCCCAGACCGAGGCAGATGAACGTCAGGAGCACGCATTGAACCGGCAGCCACGCATCCTCCCAGCCCATCCGCAACTTCCACACCGGCAGCAGGCTCGTCAGCGGGGTCACGTAGACCATGCCCAGCCACGTCAGTCGCTGCGCGTGACGCTCCGGGCACCACTGGAGCTTGCGGGCCAGGTACCCGCCGGCCGAGGCCGCCACCACCAGGCCCACCATGCCCGCGAATTTCACCGTCCTCGGATCAGACCAGGTAAGCGGCATCGACGCGCATCTGCTCCCGCAACTGACGGGCCGTCTTCTCGTACCCCGCCCGGCCCATCAGGGCGAACGTGTACCTCTTACCCATCTCCACCGCCGGCTGGTCGTAGGCGTTGATCCCGAACAGCCCGCCGGCGATCGAGGTCGCCACCTCATACAGATAGATGAACTGCCCGACGGTCGATTCGTCGATCCGCGGGAAGATCACCCGCAGGCACGGCCGGCCGCTGGCCACCAGCGCCTGCTCGGTGGCCTCGCGCTCCGCATTGAGCAGCTCGGCCATCGTATGCCCGCCCAGGTACGCCATCTCGCCGCCGGCGGGCGGGGCCGCGGGGATCGGCAGGTCCCGCTCGAATCGCTCGACGGCCAGGAAGGTGATCACCTTGTCGTTGGGCCCCTCGCGGTACAACTGCACCTGCGAGTGCTGGTCGGTGGCGCCCAATGCCTTGATCGGCGTCGGGCCGGCGAAGACGTTCTGGCCGTCCAGCGACTTCTGCTTGCCGAGGCTCTCGGCCCAGAGCTGGCGGAACCAGTCGGCCAGGTCCTTCAGCTGATGCGCATACGGCATCATCACGTGCAGTTTCTTGCCCTTGTTGAACATCATCCAATGCACCGCGGCGAGGATCGCCGCCGGATTTCCCCTCAGGTCCCGCGTGCTCAGCCGCCTGTCCATGTCCGCGGCGCCCGCCAGCAGCCGGCGAATGTCGATCCCGCACATCGCCGCGCTGAACAGGCCGACCGGCGAGAGGACGCTGAACCGCCCGCCCACGCCGTCCGGCACCGGCAGGGACGCGTAGCCCTCCGCCGCCACGATCCGCCGCATCGTGCCGCCGCGTGCGTCGGTGATCGCGAGGATCCGCCGCCGGGCCCCCTGTACGCCCAGTCTGTGGATGAGCATGTCGCGTACGATCAGGAACTGCGCCGCGGTCTCGGCCGTCTCGCCGGACTTGCTGATGACGTTGAAGACGGTGGCGTCAAGCTGGTCAGCCAGCAGGTCCAGCAGCGCCCCGAACTGCACCGGGTCGACATTGTCCGCCACGAAGAGGCGCGGCCCGCCGCGCTTCCCGGCCGGCAGGAGGTTGTGGATCGGGCTGCGAAGAGCGGTGTGAAGGGCGATGTTCCCCAACGCAGAGCCGCCGATGCCCAGCACCACCAGGTTCTCGCAGCCCCGTTTGAACACGGCCGTCTGGGCCTCGACGCCTTGGACCAGGTCCTCGCGGTACGGCAGGTCGCGGTACGGCATCTTGCCCGCCTGGCGCTCGGCCTCGAGATTCTCGACGATCCGGCCGACCCGCTCCGCCAAGCCGTCCAGCTCCGCCTGCTTCAGCCCGTGCTCGGGCCCGACGGCCGAATCCAGCACGTTCTTCCAGTAGACTTTCAGTCGATCGGTTTCCATGTCCGTCCTGTAGCGCGGCCTCTCGCTCAGTTGTGTCTCGGGTCTCATCAATCAGTACGCATGCGGCTCGGAGCCAAGGCAAGGCCATGGTCATCCCGAGTGTGAGATGCCAGTCAGCCCCGGAATCTCGCTGCCGTGGGCGGCATTGTGAGACAACGGCGGAATTGCATAACGCAGCGCGGATGCGGCGATCCACGCGTCGCCACACTCGATCGGCCGGCCGAGCCGACGTCGATGGGCCGTGATCTCGACCCTGTGCCTGGCCATCTCTGCGTCAGAGCGAAGCACAATGAAGCGGATAAGGGCGATCCGCTCGTCGATGGAGTCTTCTTCCGGCCGGTCGATGGCAAGATAAACCATCGCGACTCCTCTAACAGAACCACACCATTCGACCCCCACTTTCCGTGATGCGCAACTCATGACCCTGCCCCCCTCGCGTCATCGTGCCGGCCGGATCGTTCCAAATTTCAAAAAGAACGTCCGCCTCCCCGTCGGCGGCTTGAACTCCACGCTCGCCTTGGCATCTTCACCCCAGCCGTCGATCGATGCCACCCGGCCCACGCCGTACCGCCCGTGCGTCACCAGCTGCCCCACCTTGATCCCGTGCGATGAACCGCCGCCCGCCTTGTCCGTCGAGGACTCCGCGTGCGAGGACTTCGCCCGGCCTGTCTCCCGACGCTCCCGGCTCGCCTGGCGACCGTGCCGGCCGGCCGGCGGATCGTCGTCATCCGTCCAGTGCCTCGGGCGCTCTTCCGCGTCCGGGTCGGCTCGCCGGTCCCATCCCCGGCGGCTGCGCTGCTGCGCCCACTGCTCGGTTGGGAACGGTTCAGCCCCGCCGTAGCCGAAGATCGGCCGGCCCGTGCGGAATTGACCCTCCTGCTCGGACTGCCACTCGATCTCCTGGAGCGGCAGTTCCATCAGGAACGGCGAACGGACCGTCGGAATCCACGTCCCGCGGATCTGCCGCCGGCGGGCCCGGCTCATCGTCAGCTGCCGCATGGCCCGCGTGATGCCGACGAAGCAAAGCCGCCGCTCCTCCTCCATCTGGTTCGGGTCGTCGCGGGCCCGGGCGTGCGGGAGGACGCCATCCTCCAGACCCACCATGAAGACCACCGGAAATTCCAGCCCCTTGGCCGCGTGCAGCGTCATTATCGTCACGCACCCGCTCTCGCTCTTGATCGCGTCCTGGTCGCTGACCAGGCTGACTTGAGAGAGGAAGTTTACGAGAGTGGGCTCGTCGCTCTCTTCCTGAAACCTGGCGGCGCTGCTGATCAATTCCTCCACGTTGGCCACGCGGTTGTTGTCATCCGTGCTGGTCTGACGGAACTCGTCCTCCAACCCCGTTACGTCCAGGACCGTCTCGATCAACTCGCGCAGGGGCTTGCCGGCCGCGCCCCTCAGCTCGTCCAGCATCTTGACGAACTGCCGGATTTTGGCCGCCGCCCGGCCGACGCCCTCGATCCGGTCCGCCTCGCGGAGTGCATCGATCAGCCGCTTGTTGTGGGCCCTGGCGTAGTCGGCCAGCCGCTCGATGCTGGTGGGGCCGATGCCGCGGGCAGGCGTGTTGATGATCCGCGCGAGGCTGACGTCATCGTCGAGATTGGCCAGCACCCGCAGGTACGAAACGGTATCCTTGATCTCCTTGCGGTTGTAGAACTCGACGCCCCGTGCGACCTGGTAGGCGATCCCGCCGTTGCGCAGCGCCGTCTCCAGCACGCGCGTCAGCGAGTTGATGCGGCAGAAGATCGCCACGTCCCTGAGGGCCGTGCCCGCGGCGGCCAGGTCCGCAATCGAGCGCGCGACGAACTCGGCCTCGCTGTCGGCGTCCTCGCACTCGACCACGCGGACCGGCGGGCCGTCGTCGTTGTGCGTCCAGAGCGTCTTCTCCTTGCGCCGCTTGTTGGACGCGATCAGATGGCTGGCCACCGCCAGGATCCTCGGGGTCGAGCGGTAATTCTGCTCCAGCTTGACCACCTTGGCGTTGGGGAAGTGCTGCTCGAACTCCAGGATGTTGCGGATCGTCGCGCCCCGCCAGCCGTAGATCGACTGGTCCGGGTCGCCCGTGGCGCAGATGTTCTGGCGCTTCCGGCACAGCCGACGGGCGATCTCGAACTGCGCCAGGTTGGTGTCCTGATACTCGTCGATCAGCAGATACCGGTACGTGTCCTCGAGGTCGTCGCGGATCTCGGGCTTTTCCTCGAGCATCCGCGCCACCAGCCGCAGCAGATCATCGAAATCGACCGCGTTCCGCTCGCGCATCAGCTCGTCGTACTTCTCCCAGATCCGCGCGATCGTCCGGGCCCCGAAGTCCTGCACCTCCTTGCCCGTGTACTCGGCCGGCGTGAGCATGTGGTTCTTCGCCAGACTGATCGCCGGAACCACCCTGCCGACCGACCACTGGTCGAGCGCCAGGCCCGACTCGACCACGGCCCGCCGGACGACCTCGTTGCGGTCCGACTCGTCGTAGATACTGAAGTTGCTCTTCAAGCCCACCTGGCCGGCGTACTGCCGCAGCAGCCTGGCGCACAGCGAGTGGAACGTCGCGACGGTCATGCCGGGCAGGCCGAACGCGGCGATCCGCTGCCGCATCTCGTTTGCGGCCTTGTTGGTAAACGTGATCGCCGCGACGTGGCGCGGCCGCGTCACCGTCAAGGCCAGGTACGCCGCCCGGCGGGTGATCACCCGCGTCTTGCCGCTGCCGGCCCCCGCCAGCACCAGCAGGGGGCCGTCGGCGTGCGTGACCGCCGCCCGCTGCGGCTCGGTCAGATCTCGCAGCAACTCATCCGGCTGCATGAACGTTCCTTTCCTGAGCACGCCATGTATATCGTAGGGCGACGGGAACGGCAACGGCTGACACGGGGACGCAAGGAAACGGCGGGCGTGACAGCGTGTGCGACCGTCGGGTGCCACGCCCGCGGCGTTGGCGGGCGTGCGGCTGCCGCAGGGGGCTTGTAGCGACGGCCCGCCGATCTTGTCACGCACCCAGGGAAACCAGAACGGCCGGTCAGCGGAACAGTGGATCCGCCAATTGCCGGCGTTGCTGCAGGGTGGATCCATGCCGTCGTGTCTGCTCGTCTCTTGTCTTCGGCTCGCCGCGCCTCCGTGTCCCCCCGTCCCCGCGTCGCGGCGCCAGGCGTCTAAGGGCCGTCCCTTGCCGCTGCGGCCGGCCCCCGCTAGTCTGGCGCCATGAACCTGATCGGCCACGGCATCGACATCATCGAATGCGACCGCATCAAGCAGATCTGGGACCGCCACGGCGAGCGGTTCCTCCGCCGCGTCTTTACCGAGGGCGAGATCGCCTACTGCCTGGCCAGAAAGAACCCGCTGCCGCATCTGGCCGGCCGGTTCGCCGCCAAGGAGGCCGTTCTGAAGGTCCTCGGAACGGGATGGCGCGGGGCGATCAGCTGGACGGACATCGAGGTGACCAACGCCACCGGCGGCCGGCCGAGCGTCGTGCTGACCGGCCATAGCGCCCGGATTGCCCGCCAGCTCGGCATCCAAAAGGTGCATATCAGCATTACGCACACCAGCCGCTACGGCGCCGCCAGCGCGATCGGCACAGGTAACTGACCCGGCTTCGCCAAACGACGGCTGCGCCGTGGTGACAACGCGAAAGAGTGACCACGTGCAGGGTCGGAGGGCAGGCGAAGCGACACGTTGCCGAACCCGTCTGTCGACCGTACACTGTTGAACCGGCCGTATCCGCGGGCGATTAGCTCAGTTGGTTAGAGCGCCTGCCTTACAAGCAGGAGGTCACTGGTTCGAGTCCAGTATCGCCCAGTCACACATCTCGTCGGCCAGAACGCATGCATCCACCGGCTTGGCTTGCACCGATCGCCTGATCGATGGCATCCAGGTACGCCTGCGCCGCTTGAGCCGGCTCGCAGATGCTGCTGAACGCCCCGCGGGCCGTCTGCTCGGCGACTTCCTCCTCCCGCACGGACGTGGTGATGACCCGCGCCCCGGGCGCCATCGAACGGACCGAATCGATCAGCTGCTCGTTCGTCGTCCCGCGCAGAAACGCGTCGGGGATCGTGCTGACGACGACCTTGGCCCGCTCGATCCCGGCGTGACGGAGCATCTCCGGATTGCTGATGTCTCCGTACACCACCCGCACGCCCTGGCCGCGAAGCCGCTCGTGATGGATCAGATTGTAGTCGATGATCAGGATCCGCCCGAGCAGGTCCGGCCGGCACTGCCGGATGCGGCGGAGCAGCGCCTCGGCATGCAGATGGCAACCGAGCAGGTAGATGTCGGCCGGTGCATGTCCGGCGCCCGTGCCTGGGCGGTCTGCCGGCTCCCGGCCGGAAAGCCCCGTACCCATGCCCAGCCACCCGGCGATCCTTCGGGCCAGCGAATAATTGTACCGAATGGCGAAGGAGGAAAGCATCACGGACAGCATGAGGGCGTACGAGATGACCGATGCCTCCTCCTGCGTGATCGCCCCGCGAGCCATTCCCACCGGCAGAAACAGCAGGGAGAACTCCGACAGCTGGGCCAGATTGATCGTCGCCGCCAGGGACACGATGCCGCCCAGGCGGGCCGCCAGAAGCGTCGGGGCGAACAGCACGAATCGCGCCAGAATCACGATCCCGGTCAGCATGCACGCGCCCAGAATGGCCGAAACGCTCGGCGGCGGCAGAGACATCCCCAGCGCGACGAAGAACAGGGCCATGAAGAAATCCCGCAGGTTCGACACCTTCGACAGCACTTCCGACGCCTGCGGCAGGCTGCCGATCGTCAGCCCCGCGACCAGCGCCCCCATCTCGGCCGACAAACCCGCCATCCGGAAGGCGGCGCTGCCGATGAAGCACCACGCCAAAGCCGACAGCGCGATCAGGTCCGGCGCGGCCGCCATGAACCGCATGACGTGCGTGAGCAGCCGCCGCGCCGTCCATGCCATGGCGACGGTCACCACGGCGCCGCTGAACATCGACGGTACGATCGCCCACGCCCCCCTGTCGCTCCCCTGTGTCGACAGGTAGGAGATCACCGTGACCGCGCAGATGTCCTGGGCGATCAGCGTCAGAACGGTGACCCGACCGGCCTGCGATGTCAGGTCGAACCGATCTGCCAGAAGGCGGACGACGACCGCCGTGCTGCTGAGGGCGGCGGCCGCCGCGAAGATGAGCTCTCCCTCCGGCCGGCCGGCCAGGCCCGGCACATGCACGTCCATCGACCGCAGGAGGGCCTGAAGGCCCCATACCACGGCGATGGCGATGGGGCTTTGCAGCAGGATCGCCGCCGCGGGCGCCTTGCCGAGTCCAAGGACCTTCCGCAGGTCCAGCTCCAGTCCGATGACGAAGACCAGCAGGACCAAACCCAGGTGGGAGATCCGCTCCGTACCCTGAATCGAGTCCCCGAGAATGGGCCGTATCACCGCGCCCAGAAGCAGCCCGGCCAAGATGAAGGCGACCAGCGAAGGCTGCCGGAGCCGGTGCAACGATATGGCCAGAATGGACGCGGCGATGATGGAAATCTGGATAGCCGTGACCACGTCGTCCCCGGAGGCCTCACGCCCCACGGAAGCAATCCCAAGCACAGGCACAATATTGGCGAGGCAGCTGTTCACAGGCCACCCTTTGCTACGCGCGCGAGCCGGTTCAACGACGGCCCTCCGACGCTGCGGGGTAGGATAGCCAAAACGCTGGTCCGCGTCAGCTGCTATGTGGTCCGGGTCACGGAACCGCGCCGACCAGGCCCTCTACCACGTCAAGACCGGGGTTATAGCAGGTGCATGCCGCCCGCGGGCGGTCCGCGGGCACCCTGCGTTCGGGAATGACGCCGCGAAAGGGGCCCAAGGTGTCTCTGGATCGGTGGGAAGGGGTGCCAGGGAGGACCGGCGCGGGCCGACGGTCGGCCCCCGGCCTCCACCCCCGGAGCCGCGTGGCCGGTGCTGGCGGAATCGACTCTTCTATTCAGGTGACATTACCATGATAAGACGAAACGCGGTTCAACGAATCGGCACGAGCATGGCGAACCGTTGCAGCCGCTTGAGGGCGTTGTCCTTCTCCGCCGCCTCCAGCCGGGCCTTTTGCACCATCTCCTCCAGCAGCCCGATGTTCCGGTCGTACGTCGCCCGGTCCACGGGGAACGGGTGCCCGTCCTTGCCGCCATGTGCATAGGAAAATGTAGCAGGGTCCCGCCGGCTGACCGGCCTTCCGTAGACCAGGTCCGCCAGCAGCGCCAGGCTCCGCAGCGTCGCCGCCCCCACGCCCGACAGGCCCAGCAACTGCTCAAAGGTCCGGGGCGGGTTCTCGTCGATCGTCCGGGCGATCTTCTCCAACTGCCTGCGGTTGACGTCCCCCGCCAGCACCGGATGATGCCGCGGCAGGAACAGGTCCGGCTCGTCCGTCTTCGGGATTTCCTTGAGGATCCGCGCCGGATCGATCCGCGTCACTTCCACCGTCGCTTCGCGGGCCGGGCCGCTTTCGGCCGCCACAAAGTTCAGCATCCACTGCCTGTCGGCCGGGGCCTCGGCGGCAATGGCCGCGTGCGGCTCGCAGACGAAGTCCTCCACCTTCTCGCCCAGCCAGTGATACCGGCGGGCGTACTTGTTCTTCTCGTTCATGCCCTGCTGCACCACGCACCAATCCATCGCGTTATCGAAGAAGAAACTGTGGTGGTACAGGTCGTACCCGTCCTGCACCGCGGCCGAGTCCACCTTCGCCGCCATCTTGCTCGCATAGATCAGCCGTCGGGCCGCATCCGGCAGGCCCGCCCGCGCGGCGATGTTCTCGATCTGGATCGGGGTCTGCCGGCTGGTGCCGCCCTTGCCGCCGGCCACGTGAATGCCCATCTCCGGCCCGATGTGCAGGTACGCCTGTCGCAGCGCCCCGCAGGTCACCGTCGTCAACCCACTGCTGTGCCAGTCGAAGCCCAGCACGCACCCGAACGCCTGAAACCACCACGGGTCAGCCAGCCGGCGGATCAGCTCGGCCGGGCCGAACTCGATCACCACCATCTGGCTGATCGCCCCGGCCAGGCGGGTCATCCGCTGGAACAGCCACGGCGGCGCCTGCCCGCCGTGCAGTGGCAGCTGTGCGGTGCGACGATACATCGGTCTTCCTTTCGTGGCACCGCCCGGGTGCCATGCCAGGAGCCCTGCGGAGCCGGCCGTCGTTTGCCGGCCAAGCAGGGCGACGGGCATGCCGACGCTCGCCATCGCATGTCCCGCGCCGACCATTCTAGCACATCCGCCCCCGGGCAGCGGTTGTGATCGCCGCCGCAAACCGTACAATCTGCCTCCTGGCAGATGGTGAGCGGTCGTTTGCATAGACTCGCACAAACAGGAGCAAAGACACATGGCAGCCAAATACGCCGGCTGGCGGATCATGGCGACGAGCAAGGGCGTGGTCGAACTGACCCCCTGGGAGATCACCAAGCAGCCCGAGCCGGGCCAGGTGATCGTGCAGAACCTGTGCAGCCTGGTCAGCCCCGGCACGGAACTCAGCCGCATCCACGACACCCATACCGTGCACATGGGCTTTCCCTGCGCGATCGGCTACCTGTCCAGCGGTCGCATCGTCCAGCTCGGCCCCGGCGTGACCGACTACAAGGTCGGCGACCGCGTACTGGCGACGATGGGCCATATGAGTTACGGCCTGGTCGACGCCAAGAAGGGGCTGCTGAAGGTGCCCGACAATGTCCCGTTGGAGAAGGCCGTCTTCGCCGGCTTGGCGGGCATCCCCATGCGCGGCGTCCTGTGCGGCCGGCTGGCCAAGGGCGATACGGCCCTGGTCATCGGCCAAGGCTGCATCGGCCTGTTCGCCACCTGGTGGTGCAAGTATTACGGCGCCAGCAAGGTGGTGGCCTTCGACAAGGTGCCGGCCCGGCTGGAGCGGGCCCGCCAGTTCGGCGCTGATGTCGCCGTCGATCCCGGCTCAGACATGATGGCCGCCTTGAAGACCGCCCTCGGCGACCGGGCCAACGTCGTGCTCGACGCCACCGGCACGCCCGCCGTCATCGCCGCCTCGTTCGAACTGACCAAGGACAACGGCCGGGTGGTCGTCCTGGGAGGCATCCACAAGCCGGTCACGCTGGACCTGTACACGCACTTCCAGAAACGGAACCTGACGCTGGTGGGCGCCGGCTATCCTTCCCCCGAGGCCGGCACCCGCACCGAGGAACAGAACCGCCAGGAATGCCTCGACCTGATCGCCTCCGGCCGGATGCCGGTGGAGAAGGCCACGACGCACGTCGTGCCCGTCCAGCAGGCTCCGGAGTTGTACCGGATGATGGTCGAGCAGCCGGCCGCCACCTGCGGCGTGGTCTTCCGCTGGCCGGAATAGAACACGACAGGGGCTTGGGACTGAAGGCTGGGTGGGCATCCGGGTCTGACGGGCGGTCCTGCGTGCGGGGCCTGTGGGAGGACGCCGGGCACTTCAGATGCGTCATGGACGCTCTTCACGCGGCCGGCCGGCTGGCGACCGCCTTGGGGGCCGGCTCGGACTTGGCCAACTTCGCCCGCAGCACCTCCAGCGCTTTGCCCAGCTGCTTGTCGATCAGCGGCCGGGCCGGCGCGCTGGCGACCGGCCGCGTCGTCGCGCCGCTGATGCGGTCCGCGGCCATGCGGGACTCGAAGACCTGCTGTATCTCCTCGTTGGTCAGGTCGACCGTGATGTTCGGCTCGACGCCCCATTTTCCGGTCTGCCGCGAGGCGGCCGTACGATGGATCAGCTCGCCGTTGGGTAAGTAGTAGTATGCCGTGGTCAGCTTGATCGCGCTGTTGCCGGCGCCCAGCTCGATGACCTCCTGGACGCTGCCCTTGCCGTAGGTCCGCTTGCCGATCACGACGGCCCGCTCGTGGTCGCGCAGGGCGCCCGCCACGATCTCGGCGCCGCTGGCGCTTTGCTCATTGACCAGCACGACCATCGGGAAGTCCGGCAGCGTATCCTCCCGATTGGCCTTGTAGACCTCCTCGGCCCGCCACCGGCCGCGGACCGATACGATGGTGCCGGAACTCAGGAAGCGGTCGGCGACCGCCACCGCGGCCGTCAGGGAGCCGCCCGGGTTGAACCGCAGGTCCATCACGAGGGCCTCCGCGCCCTCGTCCAGAAGCTTCTGCATCACCTGATTGAGCGCGGCCGCGGTGGTGTCCAGGAACCCGCTGAGCCGCACGTAGGCGATCTTGTTTTCCCGGTCCAGCCAGTAGTCCCACTGGTTGTCGCCGTCGCGCTGCCAGCCCAGGACGCTGGCGACCTCGATCTGGGCGCGGGTGATCGAGAGGGTTTCGGTCTGGTCCGTCAGGGTGTGGAAGACCTTCAAGGTGACCTGGCTGCCCGGGGCACCCATGAGTTTCTGGACGGCGTCGGCGAGAGTCATGCGGTCCGTCGACTCACCGTCGATCTCGAGGATGCGGTCGTCGGCCAGGATGCCGGCCCTGAAGGCCGGGGTGTTCTCCATCGGGCTGATCACCGTCAGGACCCCGTTCTTGAGCCCGACCTCGATGCCGATGCCGCCGAACTTGCCGGCCTGGTGCTGCTTGAAGCGTGGATAGTCGTCGGGGCTCAGGTACGTGCTGAACGGATCAAGGCTGTGCAACATGCCCTCGACCGCCCCGCGCATCAGGACCGCGTCATCGACCTCTTCGACGTACCGCTTGTGGATCTCGGCGCGGACGTCCACCAGCGGGCTGAACAGCTCGTACACCGTCTCCCGCCGCGCGATCACGTCCGGACCGTTCCACAGCAACAGGGCGATCGTCGCGACGATCAGGACCCACACAAGGTTTCTAGCCGGCATTCGCATGTCCTCGACTGATTCTATTCCGCCGGCCGGCTGGCCGGTCCGCTCGCCGGCGCCGCCGTGTCCAGCCAGTCGTTGCCGGCCCGCCGGACGCTGATGCTGGCGACGTAGAACTTCCGGTTTTCGCGGGGCCCTTCCTGGTATCCGGTCACCCTGACCGTGTCACCCTTGCGGACGTCCTCGATCCGCGCGGTGATCCCGTTGATGTCGACCTTGGTCGTCGGCGTGACGTACCCCTTGCGCACGATCGGCACCTGTGTGTCCGGGTGCACGAATTCCATCGACACCTCGTTGGTATCAGGGTTGATCTCCAGCGCCGTGCCCTCGATCGGCTCGATGTACTTTCGCTTCGGCTGGTCCTGCTTGCAGCCGCCCACGAACCCCGCAGCCGCCACGATCAGGACCAGTCCACCCGACGCCAGTCTGTTTCGCATATCACCACCTCTTGCACAAAGCCCGCACCGACGGTCATGCACGTCGGCACACCGAGTACAATGTACCACCAAAGGCCCCGCGCGGCCATCCCTGCGCAGGCCTCACAGGATCGGCGCCTCCGATCGCCGGCCCAGCAGCATGCCCAGGAAGAACACCCCGCCGATCAGGCTCGTCAACACGCCCACCGGGATCGACAGCGCTGACAGCTGGGCCGCCGCCGTCGCCGAGGGGCTCAGCCACCGCATGCCGTTGGCCGCGACCACGTCGCACACCGGCAGGAAGATCGCCCCGCCCAGCAGCGCCCCCGGAAGCAGTCGCCCGTGCGTCGGCCCGACCGCCATCCGCACCAGGTGAGGCACCACCAGACCGACGAACGCGATCGGGCCGGTCTGCGCCACGACCGCCGCCACCATGACCGACGCCGAGAAGTAGATCCACCGCCGCGCCCGCCGCACGTTCACCCCGCGGCCGGCCGCCACCAGATCGCCCATCATCAACAAGTCCATCTCGCGCCAGTGCCAGACCAGGATCGCCAAGCCCACCAGCACCAGCGGCAGCGAGTACGTGAACGCCTCGTAGCCGGTCAGCGGATCCACCGAGCCCATCAGCCAGCGGATCGTCGCATTGGTCACCGCCTGGCTCGACAGGTACTGGATCAGAAGGATCATGGCCGAGCAGACGAAGCCGATGCTCACCCCGGCCAGCAGCAGCGTGTTGCTGGAAAAGCCCCGCCGCACGCCGGCCAGACCGTAGACGATGAGGACCGAGCCCATCGCGCCGAGGAACGCCGCCGCGCTGACCGCCCAGCCCGACCCGAGGAGGGTCCACGTGCCGGCCAGGCTCATCGCCAGCGCCGCGCCCAGGCCCGCCCCGCTGGCCACACCCAGCGTAAACGGCGAGGCCAGCGGGTTACGAAACAGCGACTGGAACGCCACGCCGGCCGCCGCCAGCGCCGAACCCGCCAGCATCCCCAACAGCAGCCGCGGCACCCGCACCTGCCAGAAGATCTGCCCGGGTACAGTAGCGTTCCCGGAAAGCCCCGTCCGGATGTCGGCCCAGCCGACGTGCCCCGCGCCGATCATGGGCACGGTCACGATCGTCGCCAGACAGGCGGCGATCAGCACCGCGAAAGGCAGTTTGCTTGGCTTATGCTCGATCACGTTTTGCGTCACTCGTTCGCAGTACCACCTTCCGTTTGTAGTACCGGCTTCAGACGGGCCTTTGTTGTTGCCGTTCCTCAGCACTCAGCACTTCTGTATCTCCGTGTCTCCATGCCTCCGCGGTTGTCTGTCCGCGCTACACCCGCAGCCCAATCCACGGCCTGCCCGTATCCTCTTCGCGCGCGACCACGAACCGGCTGTCAAAGATGCCCTCCAGCAGGGCCGGCTGCATGAACTCGGCCACGCTGCCCCGGAAGACAACCCGTCCCTGTTTGAGGGCCGCTACCCCCGCGCCCAACAGGGCCGGGAGGTTCAGGTCATGGCAGACGACCACCACCGTCTTGCCCGCGGCCGCCTGCCGGCGGATCAGGCGGATCAGATCCGCCTGGTGATGCGGGTCCAGCGAGCTGGTCGGCTCATCCAGCAGCATGCCCGGCGAGCCCTGCGCCATCGCCGCCGCCAGCCACACTTTCTGCCGTTCGCCCCCCGACAGCGTGCTGACCTGTCGCTGCTCCATGCCCACCAGCCCCGAATCGGCGAGAGCCTGGGCCACCGCCGCGCGGTCCTGCGGACCCGGTGCGCCGAAGGCCGGCAGGTGCACGTATCGCCCGCTGGCCACGATGTCCAGTACCGTAAAGCCCATGTATCCTTCATAGAATTGTGGAACGTACGCCGCAAGCCGGCCCACCTCGCGCCGGGAAAGCCGTCGCGGGTCCCGGCCGTCCAGGCGAACATGCCCGGACGTTACCGGCAGCAGCCCGAGTCCGGCCAGCACCAGCGTGCTCTTGCCGGCCCCGTTGGGTCCGACCACCGCCAGGACCTCGCCGGGTTCGGCCTTCAGCGAGACCCCGCGCAGCACCTCATGAGGGCCCCGCTCCACGACCACGTTGTCCCACTCAATCCGCATCGGCTTCTGCTCAGCCAGACCGTCCCGCCGTTGACCTCGTCGGTTCTCCTTGGTGTTACAACTGACTACTAACCACTGACACCGAACCGCTACCCGGCATCCTCTGCAGACAGTCCCGCAATCAATTTGCCCAGCATCACATTCACCCGCGGTCCCGGCACCAGCACGGCCGGGTCCGTCAACGTCACCACTCGCACCTTCGCCAGCCCGGGGAGCTTCCGCCAGGCGGCGATCGCCTCGTCCCGATGACGGGCGTAAGCCGGCTCCCGCACCTCCACGATCACATCCGGCCGAAGCCATAGCACCTGTTCGGCGCCGATCTCCAGCCACGCCCGATCCCCCTCGACGGCATTCTTTGCCCCGGCCAGCCGCAGCAGGCTGTCGAGATAGCTGCCCGGCCCGGCCACCCAGAGCCCTCGCGGCGGGTTCGGCAGGGCGCCGGTCACGACCAAGGCCTTCTGCGGCCTGACCGCACGCGACGCCTGGTCCCGCAGACGGTCCAAATCAGCCCGCAGGCTTCGGATAAGGATCTCGGCCGTCGCCGGCCGCTTCGTTGCATCCCCCAACTGCCGGATCGCGCCGTATATGTCCTCCAGGCTGCTGTCCGGGAGAGTCAGCACGGGCAGCTTCAGCGACGCGAACTTGTCCCTGAGCATCCCGCTGCCGGCGGTAATCAGCACGAGGTCCGGCTGGAGCATCAGAAGCCGCTCGATGTTCGGGTCCAGCAGGGCGCCGACGACCTCGACCTTCCGCGCCGCCGGCGGATACAAACAGTACTGGGTCCGGCCGACCATGCGATCGCCCAAGCCCATCGCCCAGCACAATTCCGTCAGGCTGGGGGCCATACTGATGATCCGGCCGGGCCCGGCGTCTTTTTCCTGGGGGGCGACCTGCGGCTCGACGACGTAATCCCGGACGGCGATCTGCTCGCCCGGTCGACGGGTCTGGGTCGCCGCCGGCAGGCTCGCACGCGTCGCCGCGGGGAGATCTGCGCGTGCGGTCTCGGCCGCGGTCGTCTCCGCGGCGCCGGCCTTCCGCGGACCCCCGTCATCGGTGCGAACGCAAAGGTCGGCGGGCGCCAACAACAGAATCGCGGCAACCAGAAGCCCGGGCGAGGGCCGCCACGTCCGGCTGCGAGCCTGTCGATCCGGAACGCCGTTCACGCACGTTTTTCTTGTGTTGTTGAGCATAGGCTGCGCATTGTCAGTGCGCTGGACACTCCTGTAAAGCCGGACTGCGCCGCGGTCGCAGCCGGGTCCGCGGCAGTCTCCGCGACCGTCGGGTGCCACGCAGACGCGATTGCCATAGGCTAAATCGGCGGCTTGGGCTCGCCGGACCCCAACGCGATCTTCCGTTCCAGAACCGCCTGGTCCGGCGGTACCCGCACGTTGACCGTCGTCCGGAAAGCCCCGTCGCGGGCGGCGGCCTCGATCAGGATCCGCCCCGGCGGAAGGTGCTCCAATTCATACTCGCCGTCGGCTCCGGCCCGGGTCGCCCGCCAAGGCAGCTCGATCGCCCCGAGCAGGCGGCCGTCCACCGGGGCGCCGTCTGCCCGGCCGGCCTTCGCCTTGGGATACCAGGCCAGCACGCGGACGATCGCGCGATCCGCCGGCTCACCTGACGGATCGACCACCGTGCCGCGGAGCGTCGCGCCCTCGCTCAAGACAAACCGCAGGTGGACCTCCTTGCCCAACGGCACCTCGGCGCAGGCCAGGGCCGTCGCATAAGTCGGATGGCCTGCGGCCACCAGACACGAGTCGGCCGGCACCGCATTCAACTCAAACCTGCCGTCCTCATCGGTTGTCACGCTCTTGCCGATCCGCCCGTCCTCGACCAGCCAGACGGACGCCGCCGGGATGCCCTGGGTCTCGCCGTCCTCAAACGTCTCTACCACCTGGCCGGTGATCCGCCCGCCCTGCGCGGCGAACAGCTCCAGCTCGACCGGCTCGTCGCCCTCGTCCACGTCCAGCCTCACGACCGGCTCGTCGAGACGGTAAAACTTGTCATCGAGGCTGACGCGGACGCGGGCACCGTTCGCGCCGATGCCCGGGATCGGCATCCGGCCGTCGGCGTCGGTGCGGCCCTCGCTCCGGCGCGGGGCCAGGACCTGCACGGTCAGATTCGGCACGGGCTTGCCGTCGGCGTCGAGGATCCGCAGGGTGACGCGGCGCTGCGGCCGCAGCACGATCTGCATCGGCTC
>Ga0315298_1005896_pt1 | contig 17031 bp, 12 predicted proteins | sample WHS_1_MG_FD_203077 | JGI IMG/M metagenome (GOLD analysis project Ga0315298, IMG submission 203077) | Extremophilic microbial mat communities from Washburn Hot Springs, YNP, Wyoming, USA - WHS_1_MG | ecosystem: Environmental > Aquatic > Thermal springs > Hot (42-90C) | place: USA: Wyoming...
AATTCTTTTAAGGACAAACCATGTTAGATAAAATCCGCTCTCGAATAATGAAAATGGATGAACTACAGAGGACTACCTGGATAGTTGCACTCGCCATATGCTTCTGGCTTCTGCTTATCTTCATATGCATCTTCCGCGTCTCAAACACAGTTACCCTGCTCATAATCTTCAATACTGGAATATTGGGAACATTTTCTGCCGTATCAAAAAGCCGCGTTCGCTTCCTTTTACTTGCAATCTTATGTGGCATTATTGCTGTTGTTCTCATAGCAAGGCATGAGAGAAGCGGGCTCTTTGTCCTGTCTGTAGTGGCAAGGTTTGCTTTCATGGGGGTTCTTGTAGTCGCCTTGACCCCTCGCCTTACCGAAATCTCACACAAGCTTTATCTTGACATGGAAAAACTTGCTGATGAACGTCAAGAAGCATTACAGGAATCAAGAAGATGGCTTTCACGCCTGAATGCACTTGTACAGGTCATTACTGCAATTGGAATGCGAGGGATGAAATCGGGCCTCGATGAAACGTTCGCAGAATGCCTTCAAGAGGCGAGAAAGGTATTCAATGCTGATTCGGGCTTGATTTATCGAATCGGACGGAATACTGGAGAGATGTCAATCATAAGTTCTTTTGGCTATAGTGAAGAGTTACTTGAGAAGATGAGAAAAAAGGGTGTAAAAAAAGCGGAGTTATGTGATGCGTGTAAAAGGATGGGTCCACTTATAATTGATAACCTCGCCATTGACGAAAAATGCAAGAGCCTTGCTTCTGTCAAGAGTGGTTCGTCCATTTGTGTTCCAATTAGAACAAGGAACAATCTATGGGGTGTCCTCCACTTAAGAAGGATGCATCCCCAGGCTTTCTCAAAAGAAGACGTTCAACTCGCCCAGGCAATGGCATACCAGTTTGCAATTGCAATGCAAAGAGCGTTTCTTTTCGAACAGATCAGCACCCTCGCAGTAACTGACGAACTAACCGGCCTTTACAATCTTCGTAAACTAAGAGAGGACGTCGAACGAGAAGTAATTCGCTCAAAAAGATATAACCATGAGTTCTCGATCATAATGGGAGACATTGATCACTTCAAAAAAATAAACGACTTCTATGGACATCGGGCAGGTGATAAAGTCCTCAAGGAAATTGCAGCCGCATTAGAAAGCAGTAAGAGAGAAGTTGACAGGGCATATAGATATGGTGGAGAGGAATTTGTAATCCTGCTTCCCGAAACTTCGCTTGCTGAAGCAACGGAAGTCGCAGAGAAGATGCGTAAAAGAATCGAATCCCTCGAGATTAGAATCAATGAGAATGCGCAGCCATTAAATGTAACAATAAGTATGGGCGTAAGTTCATTCCCTGAGAATGGGCAAGAGATTCAAAGCCTTATCCAGGCAGCTGATGAAGCACTATACACTGCAAAGTTTCTCGGAAGAAACAGGGTTTCCTCATATTCTGAAAGTTTGGGCGTAGAAAGATAAACATCACGCATAAGGAATTGAACACAAGGAAGGCTGAACCAATTCTTGCAAGCAGGACTAACGAATTGCTAAAGTTTCCTCCACGGGAAGCCCCATCTGTTTTGCCATAAGAATAAAATCGTGCGGCTGATTAGTCGCCCTCATCGCCGTCTGAAAGTCAATGAGTCCATCTGCATAAAGGGAAACTAATGACTGATTGAAAGTTTGCATTCCGTAGAACTCGCCATCTGCTATTATCTCGCGCATGACCGCAGATGGCTCTTCGTTCAAAAGGCACTCTGCAAGGCGCGCATTCATAACCATAACTTCTACAGCTGGAACCCTTCCTTGCCCATCAACTCTGGGAAGCAAGCGCTGACTGATGATCCCGGCAAGAGTACTTGTAAGAGTAATCCTCACCTGCCTCTGCTGTGTTGGCGGAAAGAAATCAATAAGTCGATTAACAGTCTCAGTCGTATCCTGAGTGTGGAATGTTGAAAGAACAAGATGGCCAGTCATTGCAATATTCATGGCTGACGTTACTGTCTCAACATCTCTCATCTCTCCGATTAGTATTACATCGGGATCTTGCCTTGTAATGTGCCTTAAAGCCTCACGATACGAACTCGTGTCAGTTCCAATTTCTCGCTGGTGTATGATGCACTTCTTGTCCACATGAAGAATCTCAATCGGGTCCTCTATGGTAATGATATTTAAACGTCTCGTCTCATTAAGCCAGTCAACCATTGCTGCAAGAGTAGTTGTCTTGCCGCTACCGGTCGGGCCCGTAACGAGAACAAGTCCGCGTGCTTCATCGGCAAGCTTCTTTATCACTGGTGGAAGTCCAAGTTCCTGAAAAGATGGAATCTTCTTGGTTAGAACACGACGAATTGAAAGTCCTACAGTACCCCTCTGCTTGAAGATATTGGCTCTAAACCTTCCCAGGCCCGCGACAGAATAGGCGAAGTCTGCCTCGTTTGTCTCGTGAAAAGTTTTTGCCTGCTTCTCATCCATCAAAGAGAAGGCAATTTCCACCACATCTGTTGGCGAAAGCTTTGGAAAGTCAGCCTCGTATAGTGTTCCATCAACCCTCAAGTAAGGAGGACTTCCAGCCTTGATATGTATATCAGATGCCTTCTGTTCAACAGCAAGGGCAAGAAGGTCCCTAATATCCAAGAGCATCACCCTCAGTTTGAATCCAAATAACCAAATTTAACCCCATCATTTTTCATCATCAGCCAGAAAACTTAAGCCAGAGGCGCTCTGCCTCAGCAATTATCTCCGCCGCCTTTTCTGCATAGGCGGTAGTCGGAGGCTCTGTTTCTACAGGTGTAATTTCAAAGCCCGCTAAACCTGCCGCGGTTTGAACCACCGACCTTCCCATCGCACGAAGGTCATACCCGCCTTCTAACGTCACTATTAGTCTACCACTTGCAGACTCGCCCGCCAAACCCAAAAGCAGTTCTGTCATTTTGCGGTACGAGCCATCCACGAGACGCATCGAGCATAAGAGATCATCGGTGTGGCTATCGTAGCCAGCAGATATCATAACTATGTCAGGCGAGAATTTAATACCTGCAGGAATTATCACCCTTTCGAAAGCCTCAATGTAATGCTCTTCACCAGTTCCGGCAGGGAACGGGAAGTTTATGGTCTTTCCCAATCCTTTACCCCTTCCAATCTCCTCAACCCACCCTGTACCGGGATAATGCGGGAACTGATGGAGGGAGGTGTAGAGCACGGAATTATCTTCATAAAAAACTTCCTGTGTTCCGTTTCCATGGTGTGCATCCCAGTCTACAATCATTACACGCGAGACTTTGTGCTTTGAGATTGCGTATTTCGCTGCAATTGCAATGTTGTTGAAAAGGCAAAAGCCCATCCCCCTTGCGGGAAGAGCATGATGACCGGGCGGCCTTACCAGGCAAAGCGAGGATTTGAATTCTCCAGAAAGGACACCATCAACACTATCTAAGAGAGCCCCGCAGGCTTTTAGTGCAGCTTCATAAGAAGAAGAAGAAAGTGCAGTATCAAGATCAAGATGACCTCCTCCACTTTCAGACATCCTTCTAACTTCGCCTATATATTGCATATCGTGCACAAGACTTATTTCCTCTACTTTTGCTTTCCTCGGAGTTTTTACCTCAACCTTCTCAAGGATTCCCGAATCATGAAGAGCACTCATAGAAGCAGAAAGCCTTTCTGGCCTTTCGGGATGTCCATAACCAGTCTTGTGCTCAAGATAAATGGGATCATAGAAAATCACTGCGCTGCCCAAACCACAAACCCTCCAGTTCTCAGAAGAGAAAGGCCCCAACCAGCTCGGGGCCAAACTATCATCTCACATAAGGAAATTTCCCTAAGGTCTCACAGCTCCACAGAAGTTTCCTCGGGCTGCAAGTGAGCTTATCTTAACTACGTCACCAGTCTGGGGCGCGTGTATGAACTCCCCTCCACCAATATAAAGGCCAACGTGTCCCCAACCACGGAAGCCGAGTATGTCGCCGGGTGCAAGTTCGCTTACGCTTACCGGAACACCGCAGTAAGCTTGCGCGTAAGAAGAATGAGGTATTTCTATTCCAGCTCCAACACGGTAGCAGTACATAGTAAGTCCCGAGCAATCAAAAGCATCAGGCCCTTCAGCACCCCACCTGTATGGCTTACCAAGCTGAGCGTAGGCAACATCAACAACAGCAGGGTGAGGTCCGCCAGGAGGATGAGGCCTTACTATAATCGGGTCGTTAGTTGGCGGGTAGGTTCTCCTCCTCGTAACTGTGTTAGCCTCGTCAGCGCGCCTTGCCATGGCCTGCCTTATTTCTTCCTCTATTCCAGCAAGCTTCCCCTTGGCGGATGCAAGTTCCCTTTCGACCTCTGCCTTGCACTGTGCAATCTCCCTTCGAGCGGCTTCCCGCACAGCTTTCTTTTGCTCGAGTTCTGCCTTTGTGGCCTCAAGCTTAGCCTTTGCAGCCTTCACGCTTGCAACAAGTTCGGCATCTCGGTTTCCAACTTTCTTTGCAAGGTCAAGACCAACCATAAACTCGTCGAAGTTGCCAGCATTTACAACCACATCGAGGAAGCGGTTATGCCGAGAAACATACATTGCCCTTACGCGCATGTTGAGTCGTGCTTTGTTCTTTGAGAGTTCTGCTTCAGCCTCACTGAGTTTTGCTTCATTTTCCGCAAGTTCGCCCTTTGTCTCCTCAAGTTTAGTGCAGGCATAATTATATTTTTCTACAGCATCCTCGAGCTTTTCCTGGAGTTGCTGAACTTCTCTTTTTGCGGCACTCTGGCGCTCTTCAAGCGGCTGTGCTCCAACAAGTGGAGAAAGAGATACACCGAGAAGAACAAGTAACACTACTGCTATAAAGCCCCTTCTTGGCTGTTTACTCTCGATAATATCAAACCCCCTCAAATAAAATTCTCTCAAAACAGGACTTGGATATTATAAAGCGAGGTAAAATTTCTTGCAAATTATCATTTCCCATAAAAAATCAACTTCGGGAAGTTATCTACCTCCCCTAAGGTTCAATTAACTTCAATATGAACACCTTAACGAATTTTTCGCATTCTACCATAGTATTGTTATTTCCGCAATCTTTGCCCATAATGCAAACTCATTCCGCAATGCTGCATAATGCAAAAATGATCTCTTCGTCAAAGACCTTCGCATCTCAAGTTTATATTTCTACCATTTGCAAATTAATACCTTCAGGAGGAAAAATCCACCTTCGAGGCGGATTATATGCACCAAAGAAATAAATGTTCAAAGGATACAGCGCTATTTGAGCAAACAATATATTGAGGACAAAGTGAAAAACAAGCACAAGATGTTCTAAGTCAGGAGGAAGATGAACAGAGACGATACAGTATTTCCATTTTCGGCAGTCGTTGGAATTGAGCAGGCAAAAATAGCATTACTGCTCAATGCTGTAAGCCAGGAGGTAGGTGGTGTTCTGATAAGGGGAAGGCGAGGCACAGCTAAATCAACTCTCGCAAGGGGACTTGCCCACCTTCTGCCAGAAATTGAGGTGGTGAGTGACTGCCCCTTCTCCTGTGACCCTCACGACATAGAGTCGCTATGTGGCTATTGTGCAGGAAGGCTTGCCGTTGAAGGAAACCTGCCATCCCAATTTTCTCGCATGAAACTTGTCACGCTTCCTCTTAATGCAACAGAAGATATGGTTGTCGGCACGATAGATATCACAAAAGCACTGAAGGAAGGGGAGAAGTGCTTCGAACCGGGAATCCTTGCAAGGGCGAACCGTTCCATTTTATACATTGATGAGGTAAACCTCCTTGATGACCACATTGTGGATATAATACTCGACTCTGCCGCGATGGGCGTGAACATAGTTGAACGCGAGGGAATATCATTCAGACATTCATCAAGGTTTATATTGGTCGGCACCATGAACCCGGAAGAAGGAGAACTAAGGCCTCAATTAGAGGATCGTTTTGGTTTGTGCGTTGATTTAGATGAAGAAATTTCCCTGGATGATCGCCGGGAAATACTTAAAAGAAACCTTGAGTTCAGGAAAAACCCGCTTGAGTTCGAATCGCGTTGGAACGAGAAGCAAGAAGCCCTTAGAAAGTCAATTACCGAAGCAAGAAATCGTTATGGATATGTGAAGGTTTCTGAAGAAGTACTTGAACTCATTGCAGCGGCAGTTCAAAATTCGGGTGCTCACGGGTACAGGGCTGACATCGCCATCCTGCACTCAGCAAGAGCATTAGCAGCGCTTGAGGGAGAAGATGAGGTGAACCCAAACCACATCGAGCGCGTCGCCCCACTTGCTTTGAGCCACAGAATGCAAAAAAGCTCGCTTGACCTTGAGAAACCAGAACCATCGCGTGTCCAGAAACTCGTCCGAGAACTCGCAACCGTTCGTAGTCTAATGCCCGAGGCAAAGAATAGCGATACATGTAGCACGACAGAAGAAGAAATAGCTGCCGTCAAAGCTTGTGCTCGCGAAGATGCTGATATGAGCACCGGCCAAGACAAATTATCAAAGCCCGAACTTCCTGAAAGCAAACCTTCGAATTCTCAAGGAGGGAAAAGAGGCCCGGAAATGACATCAGGTTCGAGAGGAAGATACTACAGGAGCATACCTGCTCGAGGAAATTTAATCCACTCTGGTTCAGATATCGCTATTGATGCAACAATTAGATCCTCGGCAAAGCGAGCAAGTGCCACAGGTTCGATTGAAATAAGTGAAGACGACCTCAAAGTGAAAGTAAGAAAACGAAAGGTTGGGGCATCCATTTTATTTGTCGTTGATGCAAGCGCATCGATGGGAGCAGAAAGAAGGCTCGCCTCCTCAAAGGAAGCAGTACTTTGCCTCCTTGAAGACGCATACGCTAAAAGAGATAGAGTTGGACTTGTGGTGTTCAAAGATAGCTCCGCCAAACTTGTCATGAGTCCAACTTCTTCTTTCGCACTTGCAAAGCGCTTGCTTTCCTCACTTGAACCCGGTGGTGCTACTCCACTCTCTCATGGACTTGCACTTGGCCTCGATGTCCTAAGCAGGGAACTCTCAAGAAAACCGCCTCCCCAGTGCTATCTTGTGCTTGTTTCAGATGGAGGAGGAAACGTCCCGCTTGGCTCTGGCAACCCGCTTGCTGAGGCACTAACACTTGCAAGGAGTATAAAGGAAAAAGGAATTCACTCGCTTGTGATTGACAGCGCACCAATGCGAGCACCCGGGGTTGCCATTTCGGGAAAGCCCACATATGCTAAGCGAATAGCAGACGCTCTTGGTGCCTCATACCACCCAATCAGTAATATAACCAGTGAAGCAATACTTGATCAGGTATCAGGTTTTAATCTTTAATCATTTAATCTATAGCGTTGCGCGAATTCGCTCATTCCGGCAAGTTGACTTCTCTATTTTCATTTGCTTCATTTAAGGTATTTGCTTAAAATGTTTAAAACTACTTCTGGAGGAAAACAATGATACTTGCTGGAAAACTGGTAAGAACTATTGAGAAGAATTCAGATATCATAGCAGATAGATGGGTACAGGAAGTCACAAGTTCACGCTATACTCGCTCTTACTGGAGAGAAGATTCAGAAGATCTTCATAATCGTGCAGAAGGCGTTTGCAGGAGAATAGGTTATTTCCTCGACAGGAGATTCCCCAAGGAAAAGCTCGCCTCCTTCTACAGAAGGATGGGAAAAGCGCGAAAGGAACAGGGTTATCCCGTTGAAGAAGTAATTATGGCTTTGTTTCTTCTGAAGCGCCAGATCTGGTTATTCATCCTACAGGAAGGGATGCTTTCAAGCCACCTCGAACTATATCAAGCTCTTGAACTTAACAACAGGGTTGTCCTTTACTTCGATCGTGCAGCATATTATGTAACCCTGGCCTACTCGGAGGAAGAGGAAAAGGAAAGAGAAGCAATAAAACCTTAGAAAAACTTCGATTCAATACCGCTCCAATGCATTGCGAATCTTCTCCATCAAGTAAATCATTTGTTTCCAAACGAGTTAGAGGTTTTGACCTTGATCGCAACCGCCTCGAGCTTTCCTTCCTTCCCCTTGCGTAAAAGTACACCTACCCTGTCTCCACTTTTTAATTCATTCCTTCCTCCTGCGCCCTTCCCACCGAGAAATCTCGTGCTTCCAGTTATCTCGAATTCCTTTTCTCCCTCAACTGTATCAACGCTCACCTTCCCATCCTCAACATGAGAAACCTCACCCCTTACAACCTCAACCTCTCCACTTGCAATTAGATTCCTAATCCGCTCTCTTGCATTCCTGGCAAGATTCCCACGAGCACTTTCTCCACTAGTTTGCGTCTTCTTGAAAGGAACATAACCCGAAGCGGAGGGGGAGACATCTCTTCCAATAAAAAACCCGGCGAGGAACACAAGGCTTGTAAGCAGAAAAACAACTACGCCCGAGCAAACACCAACCAGGATAATCCTGACTCCCCGTTTTTTTGGCGTTTGTTTACCTGAGAATTCTATGCTTCCGTGGCTTTCACGACCAGGTCCTTCCACCGTGTCTTTTTTTTCGTCGTCTGTTTTTCCTCTTTTCATCGCAGCCTCCAAAAAATCAATCAAAACATAAACATATCTCCAGAATCACCCTTGACCGCTATTTACCCCAACTCCAATCCAATTTCTTCATAACCGCTCTTGAAAATTAAGATGGCAAATCTTTTCATCTGAAAGAATTGTCGCCCAACAATGTTAATGTCGGGTTATAGTAGCGTAAAATATCTGTTATAAAGACTATTTTTTAAGAGGAGATTCTTTGGAAGCGAGGAAGCGTAACATTCGCGCAATGATAAAGCTCGGGTGGCTATTTGTCTTCACCAGCATTATTGGGCTTGCCTTCGGCAGATCATGGGTCTCTTTTCTACCTTTCATAATTCTAACTTGTGCGCTTGCTGTATTATGTGCCACCCTGGAGTTCCTGCCGGATAATATCAACCGGAAGCTGGAACGTTGGCGCCCTACATATCCACTGCTTCTTTTTGTCATGCTTTCGGCAGTATCCGTCGCCTGCGGGCTTTCAGGTGGTCTTCAAAGCCCCTTGTTTGCATTTCTCTTAGTCTTTCTTGTTGTTCCCGCTATTTCATCAGAGCGAACTGAACTCGCTTTTCTCTGGTCTTGCTTTGCAATAGGAGCTGTTGTTCTATCATCTGCCCTCCTTTCAAATGTGGAAATAGCAGGAGCACCAAACTTCACAAGGCTCGTGCTTGTATTTCTATTTCCCACTGTAGTCAACCTGATCTTTTCCGGGTACCGCAGAAAAACCAGAGATTCCGAGACCGTCTCCACTCTTTACAGGGCAAGTCGATCTCTTGGAGAATCACTTGATCTTAGACAAGTTCTTCACAAACTCCTCGAGGAAGTCGATAGAATTTTCAACACCGACATAAGTTCCGTTCGCGTTCTTGATCCGAGTACAAATACCCTTGTTGTAAAGGCATCAGGGGCACCCTCGGAAGAAGTTATTGGCCAACAAATTGAAATCCCGCTTGGTGAGGGTTTCATCGGCTGGGTTGCAAAGACCGGTGAGCCAATCATCATAAACGACATAAGCAAACACCCGAGTTTCGCAACGTTCCCCAGAGCAACAAAAGTTGTGGCTTCAGCAATAGCAGCACCAATTAGAATAGGGGAGCGCGTAATCGGGGTTGTCAGCTGCGCAAGTTCCAGAAAAAGGACGTTTTCGGATCAAGATGTAAGTCTTCTTGAGCAGGTGGCAGACCTTGCGGCATCAGCAATAGAAAGAGCAGAACTTTACCAGCAGGTCCTTTCACGCGGTGAAGCAGTCATGGAGCGAATGGTTGATGGGCTAATAGTAATCGACCGGGAGATGACTGTCGTTCATACAAATGAGCAAGCACGTGTCCTCCTCGGCATAAAAGAATGGGCTGGCGAATCGCTTGAGACTCTTCTTGATCCAAAGTTCCCGGAACGCTCCGCTCTCTGCTCAAAAATTCAAAGAAACATATTGGAATGCGCACCAGGAGTAGTCAAGCCATTTACAATGGAGTTGAACCTGAGAGATGAGGAAAAAACGGTTCTTAACGCAAAGGTCTCTCCAGTCTTGACTCAGTGGAACCAGGTTTTGGGGGCTGCAATACTTCTCGAGAATATCACGCCGCTTGTAAGATTAACCGATGAACTTTTAGCCGAGAAAAGAAAACTCGAGATCGTTCTTGAGAACATCGCAGCCGGGGTTTTGGTCGTCACTGAAAGGGGAAACCTCATCCTTTCAAATTCTCGAGCATTCCACATACTTGGATCTGACCGCCCGTGGTGGTGGCTTGGTGCACCCTTAGAGGAGGCAATAAGCGAAAGAAATCTGGTAAGCGAGATCAGGCAGGCTCTCGAAAATCGCCTCGAGCCATTCTCAAAATCAATAGAGCTTGAGAGTGGGCGCCATGTCGAGCTACACTGCGTTCCGTTGGCAGAATTTACCCCGGGTAGAAGTGCAGTTGTTGCTGTTCTCCATGACATCACCGAAATACAAAGGCTTGAACAGGCAAAGAGCGACTTTGTCTCAATGGTCTCACATGAACTCAGAACTCCTCTCACTTCAATAAAAGCCTACGTGGATACACTTCAGCGTGAAGATGTAGAATTCCCCGAGGAAACAAAAGCCGGGTTCATAAGCGTGATTTCCAGAGAAACCGAGAGAATGATAAGACTTATTAACGACATACTTGATTTGTCGAAAATAGAAGCCGGTCGTCTCGATTTAAAACCAACACTTGTTGACCTTCCTTCCCTTGCCTCGAAAGTCATATCAAGGGTAGAAGCACATGCTGACATCCATAAAATTATGCTTGACGTACCGGTAGAGATAGAGCCTGTTATTGCAGAAGCAGCAAAGGTCGAGCAGGTAATACTTAATTTGCTTTCAAACGCAATAAAATATTCTCCCGGAGGTGGGGAAATCGTTCTCTCGGTGAGAAGACTTAAGGATAAAGCCCTTGTATCCGTCTCCGACAAGGGGACAGGAATACCAAGAGAGCAACTTCCCTACATATTCGAGAAATACCACCGGGCCGGAAAGGAAAGGACGAGGAACATTTCCGGAGCCGGACTTGGACTTTATGTTTCGAGAAAAATAGTTGAAGCGCACGGTGGTAGAATCTGGGCTGAAAGCAAGGAGGGGGAAGGAACAACTGTTACATTTACGCTTCCACTTTCCACCTCCTTATCTCAAACCCCAGCCGATTAAGGAGTCGAAGTGGCTGAGCGGATATTAATCATAGAAGACGAGCAAACAGTAGCGGATATCATTGCCCTAAATCTCCGAATAGAAGGATTCGAAGCGGAAGTCGCAACAGATGGAACAAGTGGTCTTGAAGCTGCCACGAGTGGCAAATTCGATCTCATTATATGCGATGTAATGATGCCAGACATTGATGGTTATGAGATATGCAGAAGGCTTAAATCCGAAAGGAGAACAAAGAAAATTCCGTTCATTCTCCTCACGGCGCGCACTGAAGTCGAAAACAAACTTGCCGGGCTCCAGGCAGGTGCTGATGATTTTCTCACAAAACCATTTGACTTCGAGGAACTTCTCGCAAGGATAAATATGAACCTCGACAGAGCAGCAGAAAGATACACTATCGATTCTCTGACAGGTCTTCCCGGCAACGTGCAATCAGACGATACACTGAGGAAAGCAGTCACCTCAGGCAAGGAATTCGCCTTTCTTCTTGTGAAAATTAATGGTCTCAAGCCTTACAGGGAAGTCTATGGTGATGAGAACTTCGAAAAGGTAATTTCATTCACTGCACAAACGATCAAGGAAGTTGTAAGGAAAGGAGGATCAAAAGAAGACTTTGTCGCGTACCTGGGAAATGGCGAGTTCAGCATCCTCACAATCCCGGAGAGGATTGAATTATTTTCAAGGTCAATAGTAAAACTTTTTGATGAAGGAATAAAGAAGTTCTATACCACAGGAGACCTTGAAAGAGGTTCCATCGTTACCTTTGACAGGAAAGGGGGTATGGTTGATAATCCAATCATGACCATATCAATAGGCGCATCAACAAACGCACACAGACAGATACAGTCACACTGGGAAGCAACGGAAATCGCAAGAGAAGTCCTTGAATACGCAAGAACGTTCCCAAAAAGCGGCTATTTCGTCGATAGAAGGAAAGGTCAAGAGCTATGAGCAAGGGGAATTCAATCCTAATCATCGAGGATGATGCACTAATTTCGGACATCGTTAAGAAGAGCCTTGGGCTGGAAGGATACAGGGTCGAGACCGCGAGAACGGGTGAAGAAGGTCTTAAGAAAATTGAGGAATTAAATCCTGATCTCGTTCTGCTTGATATACTTCTTCCTAAGATTGATGGGTGGGAGGTGCTCACACGTATTCGCTCAGATCCTAAATTTGCCGAGACCCCCGTGGTAGTTATCAGTGCTCTGACCGATGAGCGTTCGAAAGTCCAGGCACTGAGAGGGGGTGCTGATGACTACATAACAAAACCCTTTAGCTCACTTGAACTTGTAGCACGCATTGAGGCCGTACTTAAAAGAAGCAGGAAGCCGTCGAAAGAAGGTGTGGCAATCGACAGCAAAATTCCCGCAAGAAAAGGAGAGAAGATAGTTCTTCTTAATATCGAAGAGATAACATATGCATATAGCCGGGGAGAATACGCTTATGTCAATACAGAAAATGACCGTTTCCTCACTAATTTCAGCCTTTCAAAACTTGAAAAGATGCTTGAGAATAGGTTATTCTTTCGCGCTCACCGCTCATTTCTTGTAAACCTTAATAAAGTCAAAGAAATAATCAGGTCTGGTCCTGGATTATTCGAGCTTGTTCTTGATGATGAGTTTCGCACAAGGGTGCCTGTAAGCAGGCGTCAAAGTTCGATATTGCGCAAAATGCTGAACATTTAGACCAATATGTGTTCACTTTTCTTTGATTATTCCCTCTAAGACGCTTGCAACAAACGTTTCTCTTATTGTTCTCGCCAGAATACGGCAAAATGCTTGATGGGCAGTTGACACCAAGCCATACTAAAAAAAGAGGTACCGCTTCTCATCCGACTGATATTGGAGGACCGGGTACAGCTCTGGGGTTAAGCATTGGACCATCCAAATATCCCCAAGAGTTGCCGCAATAAAGTCAAATGCGCCGAAGATTTCTTCGGACCCTGGTTCCAAGGCCCGGTTCTCCTCTCCCCTCGAAAGCAATCAATTTAAGGTCAATGTCAATTTTGGAATGAAGACTACAGGTATCTTTATGCGCGGAAATTTTCGGGCAGGAACCTAAGATTGATCTAATGAGTGATTCCTGCCGGGAAACCCCTAGTTCGTCCCAACGACACAGGTTCCTCCGAGAATTCCTCTATAGTTCATATACATGGGTCGCTCAACGATCACTTCTATGTCGGAGGAAACCCTTGCCGATATTTCAAGGTCAGAACCTGCATCAAGGTTCACGGAAATCGTGTATCTTGACGAGGCTTTTACAATGTGAGACCTCGTAATTGGCTCACCGGATTGAGGATAATAAGTAATATTAACTTTCGCATCCTTGGTTTGAGGATTTTCAATGCAAAGCCATTCCTCAAAACCAGAACCGGTATAACCTTCAGCAAAAAACCAGTTCTTTGCCAGACTTCTTGAACCAATAACGACATGACCTCCATCGCACCATCCATTGTAGTTAAAGTAAACAGGACGCTCGGCAATGAAGGGAGAAGTAGAAGAAAGCTTAACTGAAACATCTTTCCCTTGCCCGATCTCCTGATTCACTGAAACTGTCAATCTCTGCTTAGGTGGAATTACATACTCCCTTTCTATATTTTCTCCCTGGCCTTGAGCAAGTATGTATTCAGCCTGAACCTTTATGTCATTATCATTAGGATTCGCAAGGCAAAGCCATTCTTCAAATCCCTGCCGCGTCGTTCCTTCTGCAAAGTACCAAACCATAGACATAGAAGACACTCCCGAAGCACAGTGACCTCCGCGCCATGAGTGTGCCCCAATTCCTGAGTAATCGAAATACATGGGCCTTTCAGCAACTATGTTCTCGGTTGAAGAAAGTTGAAGGCTTGCATCCTTCCCATAACCTATTTGATCCGAAACCCTGAATGTTCTTCTCGTTTTTGCAGGAACAATCTCCTTCCTTTCAATTTCCCCTTCGCCCCGAACCATGTATTCAAAGCCAACCGTTGCATCCTTCGAACCGGGATTCAATATCGTTATCCATTCATCGAATCCTGGCCGCGTCGTCCCCTCTGCGAAATACCATTCCTTCTCAGGAATTGACCCAAGAGTGTCTGTCGCACCGGATGCAAAACCATGGTAGTTAAAGTAGATGGGCCTTTCTGCAACAATAGGGTCGTTTGCAGAAACTACCGCGGATAAATCAAGCCCTTCTCCAACTACATCGTTTACGTTTATGGTAAATCTGCTTGTTGCACCGATATCAATCGAAAGTTCTTTCGTTGAACCATCCGAGAAGATAAAGGTTACCTTCGCCCGGGTCGAATAAGAGGAAGGATTTCCAATGCATAGGTATTCCTGAAATCCATCACCTGTATGCCCCTCAGCAAAATACCACTCCTTAGAAGATGGAAGAATTTCGGACTTCCTAACTTCAAAGGTGAGTGAGTTTGAAGTCCCACCATAAGTTGTAACTGAAACATTGGTATTCCCATAAGAAAGACCGGATGGAACGACAACATCAATGCGTGTATCCGACCACGATTGATAAGTGCTTGCTTTTTTACTACCAAATAAGACGTAAGAATATCCCTGCTCGCTTCCGAAGTAAGAACCCTCGAGTGTTACAGTATCACCGATGTGGCCGTATTGCGGTTTTATTGAGGTGAGAACCGGGGCTTTTGCTTTAACAACCTTAAAGTTTAAAGCATTTGAAGTCCCCTCTAAGGTTGTAACCTTTACAGCGACCTGGCCTTCAGAAAGGCCGGATGGAACCTGAACCTTTATTTCGTTATCGCCCCATGATGGATAATTCTTCGCTGATACGCTCCCAAAACTTACATACGCACCTTCCATGTCCTTCCCGAAATAAGAGCCTTTCAAAGTAATAACCTGACCAACCGAGCCTTCCGATGGCGTAATAGAAGTAAGCACAGGTGGAGTTGCCTTTGAAATCGAAAAGTGGTCAATTTCTGTTCCATCAAGCTTTTTTACATGAGCCTCTAACTTCTTTCCGGGTATGATATCAATAACACAGTAGTGATAGGTTTTATTACTTGCAACGATATAAGAAGCAGAACCTGTGTCTGCAAGTGGAGCACCTGCTCCTCCTGTTACAACATATATTGTGCCACCCGGTTTATAGTAGTCGTTTGGCTCAGTGCTTGTTATTCCACCATTTAGCGGATAAGTCCTTTCGTAGTAATGATTGTGACCATTAAAGACAAGGTCAACTCCGTATTCGTTAAAAATTGGAACCCATGCGCTTTCCACATCAGATGCGGGACCATGGTCGCCACCTGCGCAATAAGGTGGCCTGTGAAAGAAAACAATTATCCAGTCACATCCTCTTGCTCGGGCAGATGCGAGATCGCTTTCAAGCCATGCTTTCTGGCTATCTACAAGTTCCTGCTCTGGTTCGCTTAGGCCCGTATCAAGGCAGACAAAATGAGTTTTTGATATGTCAAAGGAATAGGTCTTCTCATCGCCAGGAAATGCAAATCTGCCAAAGTAAGCCTTACAGGAAGAGTCACCATTTCCTTCATGATTTCCACGGCATGACATAAATGGAATTCCTGCCATTGGGGAAAGTTTATCGAACCATAGATTCCAGGCACTTTCGTCTGATGCATCAAGAACTATATCACCAGAAAAAACGGAAAATAATGGTGATTCTGATACAACTTTTTGCGCTACCTGCTCCCAGATTGCGAAATTAGCATTGTCCTGAGGTTCAATAGGCCACCAGAAAGGGTTTCGAGAATCGCCATAAGCACAGAACCTGAAACCGGTATTTGCACTCGGTGGAGTGGTAAACGAATTCTCAGGGCTCCAGTCAAAACCCGGACTTCCACAAATAAAATAATATTTCATCGCGGGCGTGAGACCTGTAAGTTCAACAACGTGAACCGTAACAGTTGATCCACTGTATGTGGAAGACGCTCCAGTTGCAGACTGTGTATAAGAACCTGAAGTTGTTCCATATCGAACAGTGGGTGTATATCCCGAAAGTCCGGTATCTGTATGCCAGGTAACAGTCATGGTAGTATGCGGATCATGCTGCCAGGAAAGGTGTATGTGCCTTGGTGCCCCTTGAGCGCCTGCAGGAATTGCAGGGATAAAAACTGCAACAATAAACAAAATTATGAGGACTGAAAATTTCCTATTTTTAATCATTTCAAGAAATCACTTCTTAAAAGTTGACGAGAAATATTTGAACTATCGACCAATCATAACCTTGTGGTCAAGGAAAGATATCTCCTCAATCTTCCCTTTAACCTCTTTTTCCTCGCCAAGAATGTCTCTCAAAATTAGTAAATCACCCTTTCTCTCTATTAGAACTGCATCCTCCATTATGAGTTTCTGCTCACCTTCACCAGTCATATAAACGTTTGATTCGCACATAACGATACCTCCTCCTTCAAGCCCGATTCTTATTATACGAAAGGAGAAGGGGGAAAGTAAGGGGACATATAGAGTATGTCCCGGAATTTATATCTTGAGTTATTCTAAATCGGTATTAGCTAAGAGGCGCTTCGCTTTCGCGCTCTGACTTCTTACTTCTCTTCACAAGGTACCATATCAAAGCGCAAAGGCCAAAGATTATGACTGCATACGGGAATGCATATCCCGCAAAGCGTACAACTTCATTAACACCATTAACAATTCCATGCAAAGCGTCTCTCAGTGCCTGAACAAATCCCCAGCCCTCCGTTGGCGTAACATGCATTCCATGCTCAACAAGGTTAACCTGTATCGTTGAGAATTCTATCCTGTTATCAAGATAATTCTTTCTTCCAAGGATTTGCTCGATCTGCCCCTGAAGATTTGCAAGTTCCCTTTGAATCGTTACGCTCTCCTCAATTGTTTTTGCCTTCGCCATAAGAGAAATATATACAGATTCCTGAGCCCTCAAGTTTCT
>Ga0315298_1005897_pt1 | contig 17031 bp, 5 predicted proteins | sample WHS_1_MG_FD_203077 | JGI IMG/M metagenome (GOLD analysis project Ga0315298, IMG submission 203077) | Extremophilic microbial mat communities from Washburn Hot Springs, YNP, Wyoming, USA - WHS_1_MG | ecosystem: Environmental > Aquatic > Thermal springs > Hot (42-90C) | place: USA: Wyoming...
TACATCATTACAAGTAGAAATGACGTGTGTGTGTGTTAAGAGAGTATGCTAAGTATAGAAATACATCATTACAAGTAGAAATGACGTGTGTGTTAAGAGAGTATGCTAAGTATAGAAATACATCATTACAAGTAGAAACGAGGTGTCTCTGTGGTACTATTACTGCATTCGAAAATATTATCTCTAAGTGAATAAGCCAGATACCTGATAGAGCAAACAAGTTTCTCCAGGAATTTACAAGTAGAAATGATGTGTGCCCCCAGAAAAAACAAACGGAGTTAATGCAAGGTCGAACACTAGTTTTTCTTGCTACTGACTACGGGATTCACCCCGCAAATCTCCACGAAATCCTGTAGCGGTAATCCCTCATCCCACACGAGCACATAATTCCCGGATGGCGTCTTTGCCACAGACGGTATCACATCGTAGAGCATGAGGTTAAGTCCCGAGAGATTGTTCGTAGAAATCGGCAACTTAAAGATACGCCATGCCTGGACTACACCATCACGCGTGTTTTTCAATCGGAACGCATACAAAGGTAGCACGCCAGTATGCACGCAGTTCTGGATTAAGTCTTCTGCTTGCGTTTGTGCACGGCCGGAACATGCGGAGAACTGCAGGCGCGGTGATCTCGAGGCCTTGACCTCAATCGGGAATGCCACATTGGAATTAATTGCCACGAGGTCCACACCAAGCGAGCCTGCAGCACGCACGACCAGGAATCGATTTGCGGTAAGTAACTTCTTCAGTTCCCGTTCATACACCGAACCCATTTACACACCTTCCTTCTTTCCTTCTCGTCCCTTCTCCTCCCGCTCCCCCTGCACTCCCACACCCACCACAACCCTGCCGTTTGCCTTTTCGGTTTGCCACGCGCGCAGCCGCCGGATGTTTTCTAGCGCATTTCGGATTTCCGCATCCAGATACGCTCGCTCCTTCGGATTGAGTTCCTCAGCGAGTTGTATGGCGAACTCGGGTGTGGTGATCGAAGTGCCTTCCGTTGCGTGTCTGGCAATGTCGGATTTTACAAGTAGAAATTTACTGTGGGGTGGGGTTTGTATCTGAGCCGCAACTGTGCCCGAGCAGGGTCCGATGTAGCGCACGAATTTTTTCTTCACGGTCTTGCCCACACGCACGGACTTGTACTCGTACAGGTAGTAGCGTCCGTTAATTTCTTTCACCACGATATGCGTCATTGTAGTACCTAATAGCGTAGCACTATATATATCTTGTTGTAGTGCCTAACCTGCGTGCAAGTTTACCATTACCTTTTAATACAACATCAGTATCCCTTGCGTTGCATGCCCGAAATTCCGTTGCGACCCGATACCAGGATTTTTTCCGATGCGGAAGAAGACGAGATTGAGTGCCGTGGCTGCGGGGCCCGCCTGAAGGTTCTGCGGTGCGATGTTCGAGAGGGCTTGTGTTTCGACTGTGCGGAGCACCGGAACAACGGTAAGGGAAGCGTCCAGGCGAGAGCACGCGAGGTAGCGAGCAGGCGGCTCGAGGAGTTCGGGTAGGGGCGTGGGCAACGAGGAAGGCGGTACGAAGTATTTACAACTTGCCAGAAAAAACCGCCGAAACTTTTATATCAAAAAACGCCCATACAGATAATCATGAGGGAAAAGATTGTAATGCAGATAGCAATTTGCACTGTGCTGATGCTTTTAGGTACAAATATCGTAAATCCACATGAAAATGTAGCGGGACAGCAGGTGGCACAGGAAACACAAACCCAAACTACTTCTGGGAGTACAGAACCCATTACATGGTCTACGCCAGCCACAATAGCCACGAATGCCACACTCAAACCCATATTAAAATGGGATAATAACCTACTGCATCTTGTCTGGGTGGTGAATAACACAATCATTTATACAAACTCAACAAATCGTGGTAGTAGTTGGAACACACCAGAATGTGTGGTGAGCAGGGAAATTAACATTATTGATTTTGATTATGTCATGCAGGGCGATGTGCACTTGATTGCCTATACACTTGCAAATTACTCTACATATATGACATTTACCGATGATGGATGGACACAAGTATCTGACGAGTATGTGGGTAGGGGAATTACTCCTTCTGTGCTATTACATGCCACGAAAACAACGGACACAAAAGATTATGAGATGCAGATAGGTTATCAGGGAATTGTAAATCAAACTATCCGTATGAACCTTGCGGATTTTACGCACAATCGCACTGGATTTGACGGGAGTTCAATAAAGCTCGCAACACACACCGATATTCTACCCTTAAAACTGGCATATGCAGATACCGTATTGCTCGGAAATACACTATATATGATTGGGGGCACTGAAGACGGAATCCACGGAACCGATACTATTTTTGCATTTGATTTGAACACCTATAAGATCACAGACACCATAAGAATGCCATATGGCATTTTCGGCCATGCTGCAGTAGCGTATAACAACTCAATTTACATAATTGGTGGGTGCACAGAGGATGGTAACTACACGAAGAAGATAATGCGATATGTTCCACAAGAGCGCTATGTGTCTGTATTGGATATAGAATTACCTGTTGGCACCGCATTTGGATTTGCACTTCTGCATCCTCGGTCAGTAAATCCATTTGATGCAATCTGGATAATGCCAGGCAAGTGCGAGAACAATACATACCGAGATGAGCTGTGGCGTCTGAGGTTAGACACCTGGAGCATTGAGGTGCGTGCCCGCACATCTTTGTTACCACATGCATATTATGGAATGAAAGCGGTGCGTGATGGCGATTGTCTCTTTATATTTGGTGGCAGGAGTGGAGAGCAATTTGTGGACAGAATCTACAAGTTATGGATGTACGATGGATGGCGGTACATTGATTCCATCGCGCTTCCGTACGGTGTTGCAGATATGGGTATTGCAATGCTCGGGCATGTAACATATTTGTTTGGTGGCAGAACTGCAAACGGCTATACAGATGACATTATTGAGTGCTTCCATGAGCCCTGGAGTTATCCCTGGGAAGTTCCGAGAATTGTAGCGAAGTTAGCGGAACCGCTGGCAGGAATATGTGCAGTACCAACGGACAGCACCGCATATCTTCTCGGCGGTCAAACTGCAAGTGAGTACAAGAACGAAATCACTGAGTTTAAGCCCATAACTTACACACTCGGAGCAGTACTCTATAGCACTACATTTGACAATACAAGTGGCTGGTATCTGAATGCGACAGATGGAAACACCGTGCAAGTGAGCAGGGGGAAGTTATACATTAACTCCAGAGCAGACATCGCAGGTTATGCGTATGCTCTCTCGCCCTACATAGAGACACAATATGCTGCCTTCCGCATAACTCTGGATTTCAGATTTGTAGGGTATGATAACCAGATGTTCTGGCTTATAAAAGATGGTGGTGTAGGTATTGGTGTGCAACGCAATTCCTCGCAAAGTGGTGAGTACGGAAGCATGACATTTGTGGACGAGGCGGGACACTATGTATTCATCACCTATGCATGGCCCGACATTGATTATCATCTTGAGGTAATTGTAATACCAGGCTGGGCAGTATATGTATTTCTGAACGGAGAATACTGCGGGGCATATCGCACAAATCATTTATTCACAGGTTCAAGGTACTATCTTGGCGATATTGGTGAGGTCCCAGACTCACGAGGCGCATGTTACTTTGATAATTTTGCAGTACATACAGTGAATGTACAGCAGAATGTAGTGCAAAAGCTGGCACCTTACTACGCAGACGGATTTGCACAGTATGAACTTTGCTTTGAGAGTTATCCGCTTTCACTCACGCCATACTGGGACACCACGGCCACGGGCACGGTTTCTGTTGTATTGAACGCCAATAATTCCCATGCAACACTCACACGCTGGACACCGTACAATTTCACAAGTAAGTTAAAGCAAGTAAATATTACTGTACGATTGAGTACGGACAACTGCAGGCAGACACCAGAACTACGGACAATGGGCACGATGGTGATGCAATTTGATACGGTAAATATAATGAAGAAATACGCAAGTGCAATGTATGTAAATAAGCGGTGGGTCTGGATTATTATATACACAAACACCACAATTACAGATGGAACTGGCAAGTTACTGGGCAGGATAAAATTCACTGGTAGCGGTGCATATCTGCTTGCTACGAACATGGAAAACGATGCCACATGGATGTACCTCAATAATACCACAGGACTTTACCACATGTTTGCGGTAATTGGCGAGCCGCAATACGGATTTGATGTAGCGACTTACGGGAAACAGCAATGGATTGTGTGGAGCGATATGCGTACGGGCACATATCAGATATATATGCGATACACACGGGATGCAGGTCTCACATGGAGAGAACAGCGTCTCACATTCGGCACAGGCTATGCGAAGCACCCGCAAATCTCACTTGATAATTCCAAGGATGTACATATCACCTATCTTGAGAACTCGGAATACATCTGGAACATTGGATATGTGAAGTACAGCAGTTATGCAAGGCGTATGGACCGCACCGAAATCCTCACCGATTTTAGCGATACACAGATAAGCGGGTATTATGCAGATGGCACGCCGTATGCCGGTGCAGTATTTGCATCAATTATAACGGATGTGAATGGCGCACCGCATGTGATTTATCAGAAAGACAACGATTTGAAATACACGAACAAAATCGGGACGGTAAGCGAGAATGTGGAGAGCACGAAGCAGGAGGTATTTACACTTCCCGACGATGTGTTTTCTGGCAATGCCACATTACAGAAGAACACGCTGGGAAACAAGTATGATGCAGTGGAGAACATGATTGCAGCACAGAACACAAAGGGAGCGGTAAAGAAGCTGAAGGAGGATATAATTCCAAAGACATCAGGCGAATGGATTGTGGAAGCGAGTGCAAGTGCAGAGATTACTGATAGCAATATGGAAATTCTTGCAAGCCTTGAAGGTCCACAGGTAACGATCACGAAGATAGAATATCTGGATATAGACCAGGCAGCTGTGTACTATTATATCAACTGGGGTGCCAGAACACCAAAAGAGGTTTGGGCATATCTCTATAGTGGCAATCAACTGGTTAAAGCCACAAAAACGCCCAGTACGGGTTCTACTTCTGTAGTATGGGACGGACTCGCACAAAATGTGACCTATACAACAAAAATTGTTGCCACAGCAACAGATAATACGAGCGGTAGTGCCTCAAAATCCTTTATGATTTCGCTTGCGATAACGAATATTTGTATTCTCAAGGTGAGTGATAATTCTGTGAAATTCACATGGTACACTTCGCTACCCACATCCCAGAATACAATTCGTGTGTGGGATACAAACTATGATAAGACATACAATGAGGTAAATCCAGATGTAAAAAAGACAGAGCACGCATCACCAGAAATCACAGGGTTAAGTGCAACCACTACCTATCGCATCACCGCAGGCACTGTCAGTAATTCAAGTTCATTCCAGGTCCCGGTAATACAGATACTCAATGTAGTTGTGAACGCCTCTACAGATAAAGCAGTGATAAACTGGACTACAAATGTACTTACAGATACTTGTCTGACATGGAAGGTGTACAAGCCCGCACAGGATGACTACGGTTGGTGCTGGTATAATATAAAGGAGAATACGCAAAACCATAGTGCCACAATCACGAATCTAAATCCAGGAGAACAGTACGAATATTACATCATTGCACATGCCAAGATCAATAACCAGAATTATATGGTACAGACAGACATCCGTGCGTTTACAACAGCGAATACAATCAGAAACCTGCAAATCGAGGACTACTATACAACCGAGAACGGCGTGCGTGTATACTGGGAGAGCACAGATGATGCACCACATACATATACTGTAAAGATGATGCTGGAAGGGTATGAAGTGCTGACGAAGGAGATAACAGAGGGCGGTACTCAGCATGAGTTGTGCATACCCGCAAGCCAGATACCAGTAAAGAACATTACTTACACGTTTACGGTAAGTTCAGAAATAGGGAACACGGAAGTTACAATGAACTGCGAAAAGAACACGGTCAGTGATCGTGATGGGGACGGGCTGAGTGATGCTGAAGAACTTCACGGCTGGGATGTGGGGATATTTTCAGGTGTACCACAATGGTATTGGTGGTCAGAATATTGGCTATACTATTATACCACACGATCTGATCCAACATTTAGTGATTATGATGGTGATGGATGGAATGACTACCAAGAGCGATTACATCGTACAGAGCCCAACAGAGCATTGGGTGGCGGTGGTGTTGGCGGAGGCGGTGGGCATCCATATTTGATTTGTGGTACAATAGGATTGCCGAGTTCTACTCCTGATGGGAAGGATACGGATAGAGACGGGTTGATGGACCCTGTGGACCCAAATCCAACCATAAGTATCGGCGGGACATATATCGAAGTGAACATAGAGCAACTCGAGGTTCATAATCAATTTGGAATTGATGAGGTTAAAGTAAACCTTCAAATGTTTCCTACACCAGACCCAGACTACTATTTTATTTACCAAAATCCTTCAATAGATGGCTCAACAGCTACTATTCAGTATAAACAGAGATTTCATTTTACTCAAGAACAAGAAAAAATATATATTAACATATCTTGTAATAGAAGAACAGGCGATTCCTGGGCAGATGTATTCCTTCATCACTCCGACCACACGCAAGATACTGTGGTTAACCTTGTGTATGATGTACGACGCGGAGAATGGACCGGTGATGACTACCCAGGGGAAGGTCCGAACTATGGATTTACCACAGGAGAAGAGACTTCTTATTATGCATGGGGCTCAATGAAGTTTCATATTACATTTATAGATACCGATATTGGTTCGAATGGTTATGTTTACGGAGATGTGGGAGAGAAATTCCACGGGCGAAATCTCACATATGCAAGAGAGATAGAATTGGGTACAAATCCGTATTCCACAGACACTGATGGCGATAGTTTACCAGATGGCTGGGAATGTATGTACGGGCTTAATCCACTATCATATCTTGGAAATGATGGGGCAGATGGAAATCCAGATGGCGATGCATATCTTAATTGGGAAGAATATGTACGGAATACCGATCCTACAAAATCACCAACTAGTTCTCTATCTGTGTCATATCGAGAGATATGTGTTTATTCAGATCACTTTACTACAAATGTGGTTTCTCAATCCTTTAATCCACCAACTTGCGACCCATATTATGGTGTCGGAGAGGATTGGTCACAACCTACCCCCTATTTAGACACAATTTCCTATCCTCAACTGGGATGTCCTGAGATTGTTGTTAGAGATGCTACTACAAATACTGCGAATGTGTATATCAGTATTTTCCATAGTTATGGTGTCATAAAGAGTGCCGTAGTATGTGCAGTCTGTTATTCTGGTGGTATCTCACAGAAGAAACAGGCTACCTCAGTAATTTTCACAGAGAATACAAATTACTGGCTTAAGTTAGTTGCAACATTTCCATTTTGGTGGGCAGAGACAATGAAGATGTATGATCTAGAGGTAACCGTAACAAACAACACAGGCGGTGTTTCCACCTATAACTCAGCGCATTGTTTGTATGTAGTAGAGTCGAGTGACTATAATAGCAATACATTCTGGTTTGCCCAGATTACAGATACACACTGTGGGAGGACTTTTTGGGGTTATGCACTATCAGACGCTCCACAGAGAACTAGTATGTATCATATGGCAATGCTATATCAGCTTATCAAGATGCTCAATGAGAGAGTACCAAAACCAGCATTTCTGCTCTACACAGGCGATCTTATTGATGACCCTGGGGATATGAGTGGAATGGCGACGGTTCGACAGATAATCAGAATGGCAAACTTTCCGGTGTTCTGTACACCAGGTAATCATGATGGCTATATACTCTCTCCATATGACACATATATTACCACCAACAAGGACTATTATTTCACATGGGGAAATTATCGTTTTATTTCCTATGATTCTGGGTCAAGTGTAATATTTCCATTCATTCCATCGACACGACTTATGGGCTTAACTGGCAGTCAATTATCTACATTGAAATCGTGGATTGAAGATGCACACAATCACGGGTATCGTGTGTTTGTGTTTTCACACGGTCCGAATGTCGGAGACCCCAATTATAGGCATATAGCAATATGGATTGACAACGATAAACCATTTGTGGAGTATCTTAGCGAACACCCAGATTATGTTGAGGCTGTGTTTGCGGGGCATACACATGGGAGTAACATAACATATGATGTCTCAATAGATGAGATAAACTCCCCATCTCCTTGGATAGATTTTCCCGACGCCTTTTGTGTTTGCTATTATAGCACCCCAACTTATTATATCGTAACAAAAGCATCAACATAAGCATCCTAAACGGGTGAGGCATATGAAATTAACACATAAGAAAGGACTAGTTCTCATAGTAACAGTCATAATCATTGTTACAATATTCTCATTGTTTGTTTTGTATAACAAAAGGGGAGGAATCACTGCCAAGGAAGCTGAAGCAATCGCCAAAAATGAGGCACTCGAATGGAGCAAAAACGCTACACTTTTTCGGGTAGATGGAATTGGTGAATATGTGGCTGAAGGAAAATGCACTCTCTGGAGGTGCGGGTATTATAAGTGCCCTGAGATTGTTGCACCGATGCCTGTGATGTGGATTAAGGTCTATGACAATGGCAAGTGTGAAAAATATGAGAAATCAGCAAATGATTTATTTATTCACGATTTTAAGCCAGTTCATGACTGGGTAATAGACAGCGATACTGCATATAGAATTGCTCTGGCAAATGACACTATAAGAGAGTATATAGAAAACTACAGTCTTTCCAATCCAAAAATATATTTTTTTACATTATCATGTGATGGAAACACATCTGTTTGGAGTATCCAATGGTCAACTGATCCGGGGTTTGATGTACGTAACATAGCATATATAGGCATAAATGCCACCAGTGGCATGGTAATATATGCTACACTTTATTTAGAAAGTCCACCACCGAAACTGTGTCCTTTTGATAATCCCATCTTCATGTGGTGCTGTTTTCTACCAGGAATAATTGGTGTGATAATTCTTATTGCGGTGGTTGTATGGAAGGTCAAGATGCGGATTGAGGAGAAAGACCGCAAAAAAGCATACCAGGAGTTAAAGCAAAAGTGGGAGGAGAAAAAATGATGGAAAGTATGAAATATACCGCTCTTTACATAAGTGATAGCATGAGTGGTAAGGGTGATAGAGCATCGAGAGGAATGCCTAAAAACGAGAGAAACCACAGAAAAATCCCGGGGAACTATAGAGGTTATCGGAAAGTGGTGTTTGGTCCCTTCGAGCAAAGCCAGATTCTTTCAGTTTGCGTGCTTTGCTTGCTTTTTCTCAGTGCATTTGCAGTGCTTTTGTACCAGAGTTTACAGAGAGATATGAATCCCACAGTAAGTTCATCTGAAGTTCATCACACAATTGCAAGAGAGAGCCGAAGTACAGTGCATGCACCAATCTACATAAACGGAAATGCTGATTTTGCGAGCCAGGCGGCAAACGAGGGTTGGGTCGGAGACGGTTCCCAGGACAATCCGTACATCATCGAGGGCTATGAAATTGACGCAAAGGGTACGAAATACTGCATCTCGATAGAGAACACGACCGTGTGGTTTGTAATACGAAACTGTACAGTGTGGAATGCCACGGTGTCCTATTCAGACCCATTTGGTACAGGTATATATCTTAAGAACGTTCAACATGCAACGATAGAGAACAATAACTGCTCTGGCAATTATTATTATGGTATATATCTGGAATCCTCAAGCGACAACAACATCACGAACAATAACTGCTCAGGCAGTTCGAACTTTGGCATAGGCCTAAAGTACTCAAGTAACAACACTATCACGAACAACACCTGCTCTGGCAATTCTTATGGCATATACCTGTGGTACTCAAGCAACAGCAACATCACGAACAACACCTGCTCCGACAATTCTTACATCGGTATAGGAATGTGGTATTTAGACAACAACAATATTGCGAAAAACACATGTTCAAATAACTCTGAAGAAGGATTACGACTTGTTTATTGCTCAGGCATCAGCATCAAAGACAACATATGGTTAAACAATAAAGTTGGCATCTTTCTCTGGAACACCAGTTATACTGTTCTCGTCAACAATACATTCTTGAAAAACGGAATTAGAATAATTGGAGATTCGTTAGAGCATTGGAATACACACTTGATAGATACTACTAATACGGTGAACGGAAAACCTGTGTATTATTACAAAAATCAGAGTGGTGGCACTGTACCTGCAGATGTAGGGCAGGTAATACTTGCGAACTGTACTAATATGGTCGTTTCAGGCCTCACAATTGAGAACGCCTCAACAGGTATCATTCTGGGCTACTCATGGTATCTTACAATCACGAACAACAGCTGTTCTGGTAACTCACACTATGGCATATACATTGCGCATTCGGGGTGGAACAACATTACCTACAACAACTGTTCGGGAAATGGAGACGGGATACACCTGTGTACTTCCTACAGGACAATAATCGCAAACAATAACTGCTCTCTGAATATCAATGGAATATACTTGGAAGACTCAGGCAATAACAACATCACATACAATGAGTGCTGTAATAACTCTATTGACGGTATAATGGCTTATTATTCATCTCGGGGTAACACAATCACACACAATAATTGCTCTGGTAATAGTAATGGTATAGAACTATATTTCTTCTCAACCTACAACAAGATAACAAACAACACCTGCTCAGCAAATCTTGACGGGATATTCTTGGGGTTTGAGGCAGACAATAACAATATCACAAACAACAATTGCTCTGGAAATTGGTATAAAGGTATATTTCTGGTCCAATCAAGCAACAACACTCTCACAAACAACAACTGCTCTAGTAGTTCGAGTTTAGACCCGGGTGACGGAAGAGGCATAGAGCTGCTTGACTCATGCAACAATAACATTATCACGAACAACACATGCTGTTACAACCCATGGGATGGTATACTTGTGAGTTTCTCGAGTAACAATAACATCTTTACGCACAATAACTGTTCTTTCAATTCTTGTGGGATACGGGTGAGTGACTCGCACACAAACTATATCACCTATAATGAATTCTGGTATAATATCTACTACGCAATCTCCATTAATTTTATGTATGGTTCCAGTGCCACAGGTAACATAATACACCATAATAATTTCTGGTACAACAACGGTGGGAGTAAGTGGGTTAACGGGAAGAGCCAGGCATCCGATGAGGATGGCCGAAACTATTGGCATGACGGCAATACAAAAGAGGGAAATTACTGGAGCAACTGGGACGGACAGAATTGGGGTAAATACGGTGCATATCCCATAGATGGCAACGGGCGTTCATCTGACTGGTATCCACTTTTGGAACCTGTTGGCACTTCTACCGTGCCTTCTGCACCACGAAATCTCACGGCAATTGCGGGCAATGCAAATATCACGCTTAGCTGGGAACCGCCTGTGGATGATGGCGGTATGGCGGTGACGAACTACACAATTTATTATGGAACAAACTCTGGAAATTACACGATGAATATGACGGTCGGGAATATCACGTGTTATACAATAACTGGCTTAACCAACGGGCAGAGATACTACTTTGCTGTCTCTGCAATCAATGCAGTTGGCGAGAGTGCAAAGAGCAATGAGGTTTCTGCAATGCCTTGCACACTACCTTCTGCACCGAGAAATCTCACTGCTGTTGCTGGCAATCGAAATGTAACACTCACATGGGAGCCACCTGCAGATAATGGTGGCATGTCCGTTACGAACTACACAGTATATTACGGCACAAGTCCAGGTAATTACACGAACAACATCACTCTTGGCAATATCACGAACTACACGATTACTGGTCTGATCAACGGGCAGCGATATTACTTTGCGGTGTCCGCAATCAATGCAGTTGGCGAGAGTCCAAAGAGCAATGAGGTTTTTGCAATGCCCTGCACCGTGCCCTCCGCACCCCAGAACCTCACTGCAGTTGCTGGCAATGGCAATGTAACGCTCACATGGCAACCGCCTGCAGATGATGGCGGTTCTCCAATCACTGGCTACAAAATATATTACGGAACAAGTGCTGGCAACTACACAACAAACATCACTGTGGGCAATATCACAAGTTACACAATCACGAACTTGACTAACGGGCAAAAATACTACTTTGCTGTATCTGCAATAAATGCTGTGGGTGAGGGACCAAAGAGCAATGAGGCAAGTGCCACGCCTACGGCAGAGCAACAGCATGGTAAAACACCTGGATTCGATGTGCTAGTGGGAATTTGTGCGATTGCTGTGAGTATGGTGGTTATGGCAATCTGGCGGAAGAAAAGCAGATAGTGGAGGGCAACGATCGAACGCCAGGACAAACGAATATGTGAAACGGGACAAATACCGAAACCACACCCAGACGGAATTTTTGCCATACAACTCCGACCCAGAATGTTTTTCCGTAACATTTATATTTCATAAAACACATTACATCAAGAAGGTGAGTGAAAAATGAACCAGGCGAAAAAGCGATGGCTTAGCCTCATTGGTGTGTGTCTCAGCATATTTGCAGTTGCCCTGTTCATCGTATCATCGCTACATCCATATGTGCAGCCCGAATACATCCAGCTTGATATAAACGCATTGCCTGTAGAATACGCCTGGCATACCTGGAAGCCAGTAACAATTGAACTCCGAGGCATAAGCGATTACACACAGTTAGCATTTTACACCTGGAACGGTAAGGGCGATTTCTGGACTTTAGGTAAAATGGAGGGCAAGACCGTGTTTACATTTGGCACTGCAGGAAACCTTACTGTATCATTTAATGCCCCTGAGAAACTGCGTATTGAACGCATAGAACGCAACAGCGAGATAACGCTGCCCGATAATCACTGGCGTATTGCAGGCACATTTTACAGGAATTATTTCAACGACACAGTGAATGGCACGAACATCATTCGGTTCAACCAGGCGGGGCTGTGGAATCTCACAATACTCTCTGGCAATATCAAACTTTATTCGCTTTACCGCACAAACATCACGGGCTACGCAAACCAGAGCAAAATCACGATGCGATATGCAGATGGCATGTTGATTCGTGGCAACGGCACATACGCAGTGTATGTTGAGAGCGTGCCACTCCCTGGCGAGGTAAATCTCGAGCCCGTATGCGATATCGGCTTCAGGAATCTAACAGTTGGAACCGGGCAATCGATTGAGTTCAGCAGTGCATTCTGCTACGACCCAGACGGACTTATCGTAAAGACCTTCTGGGATTTCGGAGACGGCACGAATAGCACGGAGCGGCAAGTGGTGCATCGGTATAGCGAGCCAGGTAACTACACAGTAGCACTTACAGTAATGGACAGTGCGAATGCGACAAATACCAGTTACGCACAGATAGAAGTGCTGGATGCACCTACAAACATCACGATTACCGCAAACCAGCTTAACCAGAACACATTTGAATTCACAGCGGTGAGTGATGCCAACTACAGTTACACATGGTACTTCGGTGACGGTCATACCGCATCTGGTAACCCCGTGGTGCATCAATTCGTTGCAAGTGGCACATACCTCGTGGTAGTCCGTGGCAGTTCTGATAACTCCTGGAACACCGCATATGCGTATGTGAACGCCACAAACGCACCACCAGTAGTAGATGCCCGTGGTCCGTACTACGGCACGGAAGGCAGTGCAATCGTGCTGAACGGCAGTGTTGCGGATGAGGACATTAGCACCTGCACGCTCTTTTGGAACATCGGCACGGAGCGTTATTACCAGAACCCGCTGGTGCATGTATTTGATGACGATTTCCACGGCACCGTAATGCTGACTGCAATTGACAGTGGCGGCCTGGAAGGCACAGACACAGCGATGGTGCAAGTAAACAACACCGCACCGCAAATCCTGGACTTTAATGCCACATTCAATGTGAACCTTTCCTATAGAATTGCAGGCGAGAAATGGCATGATTCTACACTGCATATTTACAGCAACGGGACAGAAATCCTGAATATCACCGTGTACCGAACGCCAGGCGTGCCTGATACCGGCATTGTTGCGAATCTCATACTGGATGCGACGAAGAACTACAGTTTTTACGCCAACTGGAGTCCGGAGAACGACCCAGTAAACGGGAACCTAAACGGAGCATCACCCGTATGGCTGAATCTCACATTTGAGGACGGCACGGAATTACTGCATCATACCTTCGTCTGGTCGCCTGGACATCAGGACACGGAATGGCGTGGCTATCTGAATCCCTACATACACCGCCATGCAGTAACACTGCAGGCGTATGCGAGAGATGCAGGTAACGACCTGCTGACATTCGCCTGGGATTTCGGTGATGGCAATTCCACCGTGCATTTCTATCAGCATGAAGGCAGGGATATGGTAAAACATGTGTACAGCGTTCCTGGCACCTATCGTATCGTGCTGAATGTGAGTGATGACGATGGCGGCTACGACACGAAAGCGATCACGCTGTGCTGGGAAGGCTATGGGAATGTGAGCGTGAATCTCCCGCCCGTTGTGGATTTTGACATCTGGAATGCAAGAAACGCAAGTGTGAGCGAGATAAACGAGAGCGAGGAAGTGTACTTCATCAGCAAGGCGTATGACCCCGAGTTAAAGCCAATAACCGTATTCTGGGTATTTGGCGACGGCACTACTGCAACCGATGTGGTTGTGAACAAGAGCTACAACACAGGCACATACAACATCACATTGTATGTGAGCGACGGCTGGAACACGGTCTGGCTGACAAAGCAGTTGGTGGTAAAGAATGTGCAACCTGCAATTTCAATTGAAGGTCCAACGAGTTGCGTGGAAGGCATCAACTACACCTATCATGCAGTTGTGGATGCGGTACCAACAGACCTACCATATCTCCAGTATCGCTGGTATGTAAATGGCGTATATGCAGGCCATGCACAAACACTGAATTACACATTTACAGTTGGCGGGAATTACAGCGTTTTGCTCGAGGTCTACGATGATGAAGGGCATGTGAGCACTGCAATTAATGTGAGTGTGGAAGACGCTATGCCCGAGATATATTGCATTGAACGCCTGGAACTCGTTGCAAACACGATTTTCCTGTCTGCAGGTGTATTCGATACAATTCCCGATTATACGCACTTAAACATCACATGGCAGTTGCTAAGTTTCAACGGGACGCCAGTAGGGACTGTTGTGGGCAATGGCAGGGCGTTGCGTTATAATGCAACAACTCACGGCACAGGCACACATGTGCTACAGTGCAGTGTGAGTGATGGCGTGCACAATGTGAGCAGAACGGTAACGATAAAGGCACATTGCGATAGCGATTTCGATGGCATGCTGGACGAATGGGAATGGAAGTACGGACTGAACTGGCGTGCTGCAGATGCAAATACGGATACGGATGCAGATGGCCTAACGAACATCCAGGAATATTACTATGGCACAAATCCGAAGGACTCCGATACAGACCACGACGGTCTATCTGATGGCGCTGAAGTGGAACAATACAATCTCTCGCCACATACACCGGATGCAGATAACGACGGCTTGCTGGACGGTACTGAGGTGTATACTTTCTATTACTACGGCACATACAAGTTGAATTATGTACTCATGAACAACGCAACACGAGAATTCAATGTGAGTGACTGGCACCCAGGCAAATACTCCTGTCAGCTGTATGGCACTGCAAACATCACAGAGAATTGCACGCTGGTAATTGATAGCGGTATCAATGCCACTGCGTTCCTAACTACATCGGGCATTTTCAATGTGTCTTTCAGTTTCTGTAATGCCATGCAGATTGTGTTCAAGTTGGCAGGTAATGGTACGGTTATACTGGATAGAATTGAAGTGCGGCGTCAGGGCTCGAATCCGAAGATGGTGGATACGGATTATGACGGCTTGAATGACACGATGGAATTCTGGAATGACACATCACCTGTGAAGCCGGATACAGACGATGACGGGCTCTGGGATATGGCGGAACTCGAGTGCAGATTAGACCCGAAGAACCCAGATTGCGATAACGACAGTGCACCAGATGGCGTGGAAATATACTGGGGAAGCGACCCGCAGAGCATAGACAGCGATAGCGACGGACTTGATGACGGCATGGAACTTGCATTCGTGCCACTGTATGTGAATACACCCACAGAAACCACGAGAAGTGCGTCCACACGAGACACATCGTTCACACACACCTATTATCTGCCGTTTGAGGGCTTCTATAAAATCACAGTTGTGACAACCGAGCACATCGGGCTTGCGGTGAACGGAACCAGCGTAACCTATGACCGCCTCGGAAATACCGCAGTGTATGTGTTCTACACTGCACCACAAAATCTGAGTGTTGAAATAAGCGGAAATTTCCAGTCAATTACGGTCTCGAAATTCGGCATAGACCCGTTTTCGAATGATACCGATGGCGATGGGTTAAACGACAGCACAGAGGTATTCTTCAATTCTTCGCCGTTCCTCAACGATACTGACAGCGATGGCTTGAATGACAGTGTGGAGTATCAGATTGGCACAAACCCAAGGAGTAACGATACCGATGGCGATGGGCTTGATGACTACACTGAGGTGTTGCTGGGCTTGAATCCACAGGCAAACGACACGGATAATGACGGTTGCAATGACCGCGCAGAATTCAACTACTGGAAATCATTGGGATGGAACAACTATACCGCAGCATTGTATTGTAGAAATCCAGATGTAGATAACGATAGCATACCCGATGGCTGGGAAATCCAGTATGGGCTTGACCCAGCAACCAACGATTCCTACGATGATAAGGACGGCGATGGTCTCACAAACGTGGGCGAATGGAACCTGGACAGTAATCCAACCGTTCGGGACACGGATGGCGACGGCTTGACTGATGGAGCAGAGGTTGGTAATTGCACATTCAGAACGAACATCGAGCAGGGTGCAAGGAGCATTGCGTACTACAATAACACAAAAGGCTGGATATGGTGGAACTGGAGCAAGTATGTGT
>Ga0315298_1005903_pt1 | contig 17023 bp, 12 predicted proteins | sample WHS_1_MG_FD_203077 | JGI IMG/M metagenome (GOLD analysis project Ga0315298, IMG submission 203077) | Extremophilic microbial mat communities from Washburn Hot Springs, YNP, Wyoming, USA - WHS_1_MG | ecosystem: Environmental > Aquatic > Thermal springs > Hot (42-90C) | place: USA: Wyoming...
CGGGAGTGGACCTCTTCAACGTGGAGGTCGTGCCGGAGTCCCTGGAGCCTGTCCACGACGCGGAGGAACTGGGCGGAATGGTCACGCTGCGGGGGATGAGTGTCCGGGGCGAGCGCCTGACGTTTATCCCCTACATGCTCTGGGCCAACCGGGGCCCCTCGCAGATGACGGTGTTTGTGGGGGGATAGTTGCGGCGGCGGCCTCCGGCCGTCGCCCTCCTTCTCTCCCATTTGACGGCCCGCTTTTTTATGTTATACTCCCCAATGGTATGGTGCAAATGTCGGTCATCCGGGTCCCGCTTCTTTCCGTCTGCGCGCCCCTGCGCCCCCGGGTAACTACCTACCACCCTCTGTTGCGTTGATCGTCAGGCGCGGGGGCCATCCACGAATGAGCCACGAATACACGAATGATGGCGCTATTCGTGCATTTGTGAAATATTCGTGGACGGCTCGCCCCGCCCAACAGAACCGACGGTTTCCATCGGCCTGGATTACTGAAGAGGGAAAAAATCCGCGCCCATCTCTGTTTATCCACGTCCTGCTTATTGCTGGCGGCCATCCTGGCCCTGCCGCCGCCCGCGCATGCCGCGCCGTTCACCCCCCGCTTCTTCCACCTCACCACCGCCGACGGCCTCTCCCACAACATCGTCTACGCCATCGTCCAGGACCCCCAGGGCTTCCTCTGGTTCGGCACCCAGGACGGCCTGAACCGCTACGACGGCACCGCCTTCACCGTCTTCCGCCACCGGCGCTCCGCCCCCCACTCCCTGGCCCACAACACCGTCCAGGCGCTGGCGGTGGACTCGTCCGGCGCGCTGTGGGTGGGCACCGTCGGCGGGCTGGACCGCTACGACCGGGACACCGGCGGCTTCGTCCACTACCCCGAGGTCGCCGAATCCGTCACGGTCATCTATCCGGCCCCGGACGGGACCCTCTGGGTCGGCACGGCGGGCTCCGGCCTCTTCCGCTACGGCCGCCAGAACGACCGCTTTGAGCCCTTCGCCGCCGACCGTTTGCCCGATTCCCACATCCTGGCCCTCTACCAGGACCAGGACGGCACCCTCTGGGTGGGGACCGAATACGGCGGCCTGTGGAGTATCCCTGTAGGGGCAGGGCTTGCCCCTGCCCTGGGCGACCGCCAGGGTCGCCCCTACAGATTGCCCCACGACCGGGTGACGGCCATCCTTCGGGACCGGACCGGCGTCCTCTGGGTGGGCACCGGTGCCTACCACGAACCGGACGTGGGCGGACTGGTCGCGCTGGACCCGGCCACCGGTCGGTTCACCCTCTACGCTCAGGGCCTGGCCCATCGCCACATCACGGCCATCCTGGAGGACCGCGCCGGTACGGGCGAAGCGATGCTTCGCCCCTACCTGTGGGTCGGCACGGAGGAGGGGCTGGCCGTCCTGGACCGGGCGACCGGTCAGTTCACCGTCTACCGCCACGACCCGCTGGACCCCTACAGTCTGGGCAACGACCGCATCTATGCCCTCTACGAGGACCGCGCCGGCATCCTCTGGGTCGCCACCGACAGCGGCGTCAGCCGCTACGTCCCGGAGAAGAACCGCTTCGCCCTCTACCGCCACAACCCGCAGGACCCCAACAGCCTGGGCGTGCCGCGCGTGGGGGCCGTGCTGCAGGACCGGGACGGCGTCCTCTGGGTCGGCCTGCACGCCGGGGGGATGGACCGCATAGACCCCACCGGCGCGGTCACCCATTACCGCCACGACCCGGACGACCCCCACAGCCTGAGCCACGACCACGTCACCGCCCTGTACCAGGACCCCAGCGGCGCCATCTGGGTGGGGACCAGCGCCGGGCTGGACCGGCTGGACCCCGATACGGGCGGGTTCACCCACTACGTCCACAACCCCGCCGACCCGCATTCCCCCGGCTCCGGCGCGGTCAAGGCCATCTACGGGGACCGTTCCGGCGCGCTCTGGATTGGGACGGAGGAGCCGGGCACCCTCTCCCGCCTGGACCCCCGGACGGGCCGGTTCACCGTCTACCGCTACGACCCGGCCAACCCCGACGGCTTCCCCAACACCTACGGCATCCGTGCCATTCTGGAGGACCGGGAGGGTTTCCTCTGGCTGGGCACCTACAGCGGCCTGGTGCGCTTTGACCCCCGCACAGGCGCGTTCACTCAGTACCGCCACAACCCGGATGACCCCCACAGTCTGAGCGACGATTTCGTCTGGGCCCTCTACCAGGCGCCGGACGGCACGTTATGGGTCGGCACCCAGGGCGGCCTGAACCGGCTGGACGACCGGGAGGCCGGCCGATTTACCGTCTACACCGTAGAGGACGGCCTGCCCAACGACGGCATCGCGGCCATCCTGGGCGACGATGCCGGCCATTTGTGGCTGGCGACGATGGGCGGCGGGCTCTCCCGTTTTGACCCGCGCGCAGAGTACGGGCGAAGCGGTGCTTCGCCCCCGTTCCGCAACTACGACGAAAGCGACGGCCTGCAGGGCCTGCACTTCATCCCCGGCGCGGCCTTCCGCAGCGCCGACGGCGAACTCTTCTTCGGCGGCGCCAGTGGCCTCAACCGTTTCTACCCCGCCGACATCCGCGACAACCCCCACGTGCCCCCCGTCGTCCTCACCGCCTTCCGCGTCTTTGACCAGGTGCGGGATTTCGGGCACGACCTGACGGGCGTGGAGGAAATCCGTCTCTCCTATCGGGATAACTTTTTCTCCTTTGAGTTCGCCGCGCTGGACTATGCCGACCCGTCCAAAAACCGGTACGCGTACATCCTGGAAGGGTTTGACCGCGACTGGGTCCACTGCGGCACGCGCCACTACGCCGCCTACACCAACGTCCCGCCGGGGACCTACACCTTCCGCGTCCGGGCCAGCAACAACGACGGGGTCTGGAACGAGGAGGGGCTGGCCGTGCGCGTGGTCATCACCCCGCCGTTCTGGGCGACGGGGTGGTTTCGCCTTCTGGCGGGCACCGTCGCACTGGGCATTGTCCTGGGCATCTACACCGTGCGGGCCCGGAACATCGCCGCGCTGCGGGAGCGCGAGGAGCGCTTCCGTGCCCTCTTTGAGAACGCGCCGCTGGCCGTCTTTGAAGTGGACCTCTCCCCATCCCCGCCGCGCATTCTCCGCGCCAACCGGGAGGCGGCCCACATCTACGGCGCGACGGCGGAGGAACTGGCCGCCACGTCGCTGGACCAACTGGTGGCCCCCGGGGCGCGGGTGGAGGTGGAGCATCTGCTGGACGGGCTGCGGGCGGGCGAGACGGTCACCGTGGAATCCACACACCGGCGCCGGGACGGGAGCGAGTTCCCGGTGCGGGTAAGCGCGGCCCGGCAGCGGGCGTCCCGGCGCGGGCAGACGGCCATCGTCATCGTGGAGGACATCACGGCGGAGCGGGCGTGGCGTTCGGAGGAGGAGGCCATCGCCGAGGAGCGCCGCCGCATCGCCCACGAAATTCACGACGGCCTGGCCCAGGACCTGGTCTCGCTGCGGATGCGGGCGCGGCTCTGGCACCGGTTGGTGGACGAATCCCCCCAGCAGATGCACGCGGAGATAGACGCCCTGCGCGACCTGCTGAGCGACGACATCCGCGAGGTGCGGCGGGCCATCTTCGCCCTCCGCCCGGTGGCGCTGGACGAAGCGGGCTTTTACCCGACCCTGCGCCAGTTCGCCGCCGACTTTGCCGCGCAGAACCAGGTCCACGTGGACCTGCAGGTGAAGGGGGAGGAAGTCCACCTGCCCCCCTTCCTGGAGGCGGTGCTCTTTCGCATCGTCCAGGAGGCGCTGAACAACGTCGCCCGGCACGCGCAGGCGTCAACGGTCTGGATAGAACTGAATCTGGAGGAGGCCGGCGTCGTGCAGTTGACCGTGCGGGATGACGGCGCGGGCTTTGACCCGGCCATCCTGGAGCAAGCGGCACGCAGCGGACATCTCGGCCTGAAGCAGATGCGCGAGCGTGTGGCCGGGCTGAAAGGCACGTTTGCTCTCCATAGCGAGCCAGGGCACGGGACGGAGATTCGGGTGGGGTTGGCGGTGGGGTGAAACGTAAAACGTAAAACGTAATGGAGGTGAGGGATGATGGAGAGGCCGACGAGTTTTGAGGAGTGGGAGAGGGCGGTGCCGGAGGCGATCCGGGACGATTCGTTGTGGAAGATGAAGGCGTATCGGCTGGCGCTGTTCCTGTCCGATTTGGGGTGGTACGATGTCGTCAATTTGATAGAAAATCACTGACCCTTGCGTTTTACTCTTTACGTTTTACTCTTTACGTTTTACCTGGAGGTCCTATGTCCCCCATCCGCGTCCTCATCGCCGACGACCACCGGCTCTTCCGCCAGGGCCTGCGCCAGATTTGCGAGACGGTGGGTCGCCTGGAGGTTGTCGGTGAAGCCGAAAACGGGGAAGAGGCCGTGACGCTGGCCCGGCGGCTCAGGCCCGACGTCGTGCTGATGGACATCCGCATGCCGGTGATGGACGGCGTAGAGGCGACGCGCCGTATCACCGAAAGCGTCCCCTCGGCACGCATCATCATCCTGACCATGTACCGGCAGGACCAGTACGTCTTTGAGGCCATCAAAGCCGGCGCGCGGGGCTACCTGCTGAAGGACATAGATGAGCAGGAACTGGTGGAGGCCGTGCGGGCCGTCTATCGCGGCGAGGCGCTGATTGACCCCGGCCTGGCAACCCGGCTGCTGGAGGAGTTCCGCCGCCTGAGCCAGAGCGTCCCCGACGTGGAGGAACTGACCCCCGGCGAGATGGACGTATTGCGCCTGGTCGCGCAGGGTCTGGATAACAAGAGCATTGCCGGGCGGCTGAGCCTTTCGGAGCGCACTGTCACCAACCGGCTGAGCGAAATCTACCAGAAACTGCACGTGGCCAACCGCACCCAGGCGGCGCTGCTGGCCCTGCGCCGTGGCTGGGCGACGCTGGAAGAAAACCACGAAGGAGATTACCACAAAGGACACGAAGGACACAGTTAAAGTATAGAACCACAGAGGACACGAAGGACACAAAGGAATCTTAAACTTCGTGTCCTTCGTGGTAGAAAGAAAAAGTACCCTCTCCGGAGGGTACTTTTTTCTTTCCCGGTCGGGCGCTTTTCCCCTTGTGAATCCGGGGTGATTTGTGGAATACTGGGAACAGATCACCGGCAAAACTCAGACCTGATGGAGGCCAGGGTGAAGAACCCGGTCAGGGTGGTCATCGTAGATGACGACGATGGATTTCGCCGGGGGGTATGCAGATGGCTGAACGGGGCGAGCGATATTCTGGTGGTGGGCGACCTGCGGGGCGGGCAGGAGACCCTCCGCTGGCTGCGCCAGGTCCGGCCCGACGTGGTCCTGATAGACGTGGACGCGGCGTCGGCGGCGCAGGTGCGCGATATTGCCGCCGATGCCGGGGTGATTGTGCTGCATGGGGCAGGGCAGGAGATGCGGGTACTGGAGGCGCTCCGGGCGGGCGCGCTGGGGCACCTGGAGAAGCCCGACATCCGCCCGGCGCAGGTCCTCGCCGCCATCCGCGCCGTCAGCCGGGGCCAGGCGGTCCTCAGCCCGGCGCTGGCCGGGCAGGTGCTGGATGAGGTCGTCCTGAGGCTCAAGCGCGAAAACTGCGAGGGGCAAGAGTGATTGACCTGAATCTGTGCTCATTCGCGTTTTCCCGTGTTCATCCGTGTCCGATTTCCAGGAGGTGCGACATGAAAGGCAGAGAGATATTCCAGACCGTTCTATCCCAAATCCCAATCAGGAGGTGCGAAATGAAAGGCAAGTGGACCCTTTTGGGGAGCATCCTGGCGGTGCTCCTGCTGGCGCTGGCGGCGGGCCTGACCCAGGCCCAGGGCCCGGAGCCGCCGGGGGAGGGCGTGCAGCCGGAGGGAGACGTGGGCGTCCTTGAACTCATGGGCACCGCCTTTACCTACCAGGGGCAACTCAAGAAGGACGGCAATCCCGTCAACGGCACTTGTGATCTCCAGTTCAGTCTGTGGAATGCTGCCAGTGGAGGAGGGCAACTGGGCCCGGCGCTGACCAGATCCGTTGTTGTGACAGACGGCCTCTTCACTATCTCCGACTTAAGCTTCGGCGCGGACCACTTCAATGGCGATGCCCGCTGGCTGCAAATCGCCGTGCGTTGCCCGGCAGGGAGCGGCTCCTATACTACCCTCTCTGACCCTGGGCGCCAGAAGTTGAACCCCGCCCCCTACGCGCTGGCCCTGCCAGGGCTGTGGACGCGGCAACATACCACCAGTCCGAGCCTGATCGGCGGCTACAGCGGCAACGGAGTGGCCTCCGGTGTCACAGGTGCGACGATTGGCGGCGGTGGTGCCCCATCCCATATTAACAGCGTGACCGATGACTATGGTACGATTGGAGGGGGATATGAAAACCGGGCAGGAGACGGTGCTGGCTCGGTAGCCGATAAGCCCTATGCTACTGTCGGCGGGGGCTACAAAAACACTGCCAGCAATCAGAGCACCACTGTTGGCGGGGGATGGCAAAACACCGCCAGTGCTAATGCCGCCACCGTCTCTGGAGGCGCAGATAACACTGCCAGCGGCGCCTATTCTACCATCGGCGGAGGCGGCAGCAATACCGCCAGCGGTGGGCACGCCACCATCGGTGGAGGCATCTATAACCAGGTGACCGGCTCGTGGGATGCCACCGTAGGTGGCGGATACGGCAACATCGCCAGTGGGCAAGGTTCCACCGTGCCGGGCGGGATTGAGGCGCGCGCGGCGGATTACGGCCAGATGGCCTACGCCTGCGGCAAGTTCACCAATGCAGGCGATGCGCAGACTTCAATATATGTGGTGCGAGGTACCACCGACGATGACGCCTGGCACAGTTTGTATCTGGACGGCGTTGATCGTCAGATATTTGTTGCGTCCGGTAGAACGATGACCTTTGATATCCTGGTAGTGGGGCGCACACAGGGTGGCAAATCAAATGGCTACCAGATCACATGGGTTGTAGAGAACGTTTCCGGAACCCTCTCAGTGTGGTATTCAGTGTCCAACTTTCACGAGGATGACTCTGGCTGGGGTGTGCAAGTCATCACCGTAGCTGATAACACTCTGCATGTCCAGGTTAATGGTGATACAGGTGACACGGTGCGCTGGGTGGCCACCGTTCGCACGGTGGAAGTGGCCTGGTAGGAGGCGGGCGATGAACGGCTCACGCGTCACGTTTTACGTTTTACGCCTCCTGCTCCCGGCCGCCCTGCTCTCCCTCCTGGCCTCCGTCGCCCTGGCCCAATCCGGCGGCGGCTATGACCTGACCTGGAACACGATAGACGGCGGGGGGTACACTTTCAGCACAGGCGGTGGCTATGCCCTGGGCGGTACGGCCGGCCAAGCGGATGCGGGGGTGCTCTCCGGCGGGGGGTACACCCTGGCGGGCGGCTTCTGGCCCGGCGGCGCAGCGGCCCAGTACCGCGTCTACCTGCCGCTGGTGCTCAGGAATTTCTGACCTCACCCCCACCCGCCGCCTGCGGCGGCACCCTCCCCCTCTCCCATTGGGAGAGGGGGAGGGCCGGGGAGGGGGTGAGGTAAAGGAGTCTCCCCATGCAAACCGTGCGTTTCTCTGCCATCCTGCTCATTACCTTTTCCCTGGCCTGCGGCCTGACGCCCACCCCGGCCGCGCCCGCGATGGGCGAGACGCCCGCGCCGACCGGCGTCCCGGCCGCGCCCACGGCCCCCGGCGAAGCCCCGGCCACTGCTGCCGGCAACGTCTACTACGTTGCCCCGGACGGCGACAACGCCAACCCCGGCACCCGCGACCGCCCCTGGGCCACCCCCGGCTACGGCTCCCGGCAACTGGCCCCCGGCGATACCCTCGTCATCCTGGGCGGCCGCTACGTCCTCCGCGAGTACGACGCCGACATCCTCACCCCGCCCTCCGGCACCGCCTCCGCCTGGATCACCATCCGGGGCGAAGAAGGTAACCGCCCCATCCTGGTCGGGCGGGATAACCTGCTCACCGCCATCAACCTGAGCGGCGTCCAGTACGTCCGCATCCAGAACCTGGAAATCACCCACGACGACACCGCCTCGGGCGAGGCGGTCTGGTTCCGCGAGGGAGTGGAAATCCTGGGCACGCCTGCCGCCCACATCGTCCTGCAGGACCTTTACATCCACCACATAGACGAATACGGGATGAACATCCAGGATGTGGAGGACCTGCAAATCGTCAACTGTCGGATTGAGTACTGCGGCTTCGGCGCGCTGGGCGGGCCGGCTGGGGAACACGGCGGCTGGCGGAATGTCACCATCCGGGGCTGCTCCCTCTCCTGGAGCGGCCACTACTACCAGGGCGGCGACGGCTCGGATCGCCCCTACGACCGCCCCGACGGCTTCGGCATTGAGCCTTCCCAGGGGCCGATTCTGATTGAGGACACCCGCGCCGAACACAACTACGGCGACGGGCTGGACTCCAAAGCGGCCAACACCGTCATCCGCCGCTGCGTCGTCGCCAACAACTCCTGCGACGGGGTCAAGGTCTGGGCCGACGGCAGCCGCATGGAGAACACCCTCATCTACGGCCGGGGCGACGGCAACCCCGAGCCCTCCCCCTGGGCGGCCATCGTCATTGACGGGGTGGAGCAGGCGGGCGCCCGCTTCCAAATCGTCAACGTGACGGTAGACGACTATGTGGGGCACAACTACCTGATGTACGTGCAGTACGACAATCCCGTGCCGGTGCAGGTGACGATGCGCAACACGGTCTTCAGCGGGCGCGGGCCGGAGTGTCCCATCTACGTTCACGGCAACAGCACCCTGGTGGCCGACCACAACCTCTTCTACCTGCCGCAGAACGAGACGGTCCTGACCCAGGGGGAGACGGCCTACACCTGCGCCAACATCGCCTCGCTGGGCACGGGGAACCTCTGCGGCGACCCGCGCTTCGTCCGCCCGGCGTGGGGCGAACCGGGAGACTACCACTTGCAGGCGGGCAGTCCGGCGATAGACGCCGGTACCGCCGACGGCGCGCCCACGGTAGACCTGGAGAACCGCGCCCGCGATGCCCGGCCCGACATCGGTGCGTACGAGTACCGACAGATATCCCGATGGCTGTTCCTGCCACTGGTGCGAAACTTGTAGCACGGACTTTGCCCGATGGCACTAATGTAGACCTCCCGCCGGTACGGCTTCACCTGCTCTGCTACCTGCTCCTTCAGAGCGTGTCGCTGAAGTCCGGGTCCTGGGCCATCTCCGCCAGGCAGGGATAGTCGTGGTGGAGCATCCCGGCCTGAAACTCCACCTCGTCCACAGAGACCCCTACCAGCCGTGGGCCACGTAGTAAGCACATCCGCAGACGGAATCCCGAATCGCCTCCACAGGTTTGGATGCGAGTCGGGACAAAGGGGTGAGGGTGCTCCCCCATCCCACCTCCAGCGGCTTCGCCGCCATCCCTTCCGGCCTGAAGACTCCTTAAGTGCAGGTTCTTAGAGAGGGACAGGGGAGGTCAACACCGACCTTACCTCATCCCCAACCCACTCCTTCTCCTGCTCGCTGCTTGGCGGAGGGGCAGGGGATATGCGGTTTTGCAGTGGCGGCCTCTGGCCGCTACTGTAACCCCCCTCTCCCTGCACGACCGGCACCGGTATCCGTGCCGATTGCGGAATTGGGGGATTGGACTATAATTGGTAACTGTTCAGGCGCTGACTGAAGGGCCACGCCGAGCCCTCGGGGCGAGGCCCGGCACGAAGTGCCCAGGGAGGACGATTTCAATCGGCTGAATAGTTACAGCGGTTATTGGAAAACCGCAAAGAGCGCAAAGAACGCAGAGAGATAGAAAATCTTTGCGCCCTTTGCGTTCTTTGCGGTGAATTCCATCCCACCGCACGGGTCGCAATTCAGAAGGGGCAGAGAATTGCACAGGTCGCAATTTTGGGACACACCCCCGAACTATCCACTTGACAATGAACGAATTTCGTGGTAATTTGACAACAGTTTTTCAACCCCCATCTCAAGGAGCAAAAGGATGGCGGAAAAAACCCGTACCGACCGAATCGTGGAGCGTCTGCGGAATCTCCAGATGAGCACCCCCGATATTGAGGCTTCCGCCCTCGTCAGTGTGGACGGTCTGGCCATTGCATCCGCTCTACCCGCCGGTGTAGAGGAGGATAGGGTCGCGGCGATGTCGGCGGCCATGCTCTCCCTGGGCGAGCGCATCGCCAGCGAACTGGGGCGGGGAGCCCTGGATGAGGTCTACGTGAAGGGGGAGCGAGGGTATGTCATTCTGACAGCGGTGGGTGAGGACGCGGTCCTCACCGTGATGGCCCGCGCGGGCGCCAAACTGGGCCTGGTCTTCCTGGAGATGCGGCGCGCGGCCGAGGAACTGGCCGACATCCTGTAGGCCGGGGAAGGAGGCATGCCGTGAGACGAATCCCACCCAGCGGTTATTACTACCCCAACAAACTGGCCCGCATCTACATTATGGCCATTGAGGAAGTGATGGGCAAGAACGGCCTGAACGCCATCCTGAACCTGGCTGGTCTTTCCCACCTGATTGACAATTACCCCCCGGATAACTTTGACAAAGAGTTTGATTTTGCCGACTTCTCGGCGCTGAATATGGCGCTGGAGGAGATGTATGGCCCGCGCGGCAGCCGGGGACTGGAACTGCGGGCCGGACGCGCGGCTTTCACCCTGGGGCTCCCGGGCTTCGGCCCCCTGGTCGGTATGGGAGACCTGGCCTTTCGTGCCCTCCCCCTGAGTGCCAAACTGAAGGTCGGGCTCCCTGCTCTGGCCCAAATTTTCACCCAGTTCAGCGACCAGGTGAGCAGGGTTGAGGATAAGGGAGAGTACTACACCTATACGATGGACCCCTGTCCGGTCTGCTGGGGCCGCCACTCCGACCGCCCCATCTGCTTTGCCGGAATGGGGGTCATTGAGGAAGGCCTCCACTGGGTCAGCGGGGGCAAGAAATTCCGAATAGATGAAATTGACTGTGTGGCGGCAGGAGGCAAAGTCTGCACGTACGCCATTTATAAAGAACCCATTGGCTAATCAAGATTGGGGGCAGGCATGCCGCAGCAGATTCTCATCGTGGAAGACGAGCCGAACACTGCCGAAATGCTGGCCTCATACTTCCAGATTCAGGGGTATGAGGTGAGCGTATGCGGCTGGGGCAAAGAGGCACTGAACTTCGTCCAGCACACCCTGCCCGATCTCATCATCCTGGACATCCGTTTGCCGGACGTGGACGGTTATGAGGTCTGCCGTCAACTGCGCAGCCACCGCCGTACGGCCCAGATACCCATCCTCTTCCTGACCGAAAAACGGGAACGGATTGACCGGCTGGCCGGTCTGGAACTGGGGGCCGTAGACTATGTCACCAAGCCCTTTGACATCCAGGAACTGCGCCTGCGGGTACGGAACATCCTCCGCCGGGCTCAGATGCAGTCGGTGATGCATCCGATCACAGAACTCCCCTATGCCAGCCTGGTGGAGGATCGTCTCAACCAGTTGCTGGGCGAGAAGGACTGGGTCGTGACGGCTGTGGCGCTGGATGGATTGGATGCCTTTGCCGACGCCTACGGCTTTGTGGCCCGGGATGATGTCCTGAGAGCCATCGCGCTGATGGTCCGCCACGTTGCCGAAGAGGAGGGCGGGAAGGACACCTTCGTCGGGCAACTGGATGACGCGCTGTTCCTCGCGATCACCGGACCGGAGCAGGCCAGGCGGGTGCAGGAGCGGCTGACCCATCGCCTGCAGGAGGCTCTGGCGCTCTTTTATCCCCGGGAGGACTGGGAGGCGATGCGAGGGGGAGAGAAGTCCTCCGTTCCCCGCCTCGCTGTCCGAATAGGAGTCCTGGCCGCAGGCCATTCATATCCCAGTACCGGGAAACTGAGAGAAGCCATCTACCGGTCTCTGCGTCCTATGGACTGAAGGTCCTCGGCGTAGGAAACTTCTCCATTTGGGGCGGGCGGCTTCGCTACCCGCCCCAATTTCCTTACAGACCCATCCCCCTGGCGTTGGGATTGTCTTCGCGACGGAGCAAAGCCGCCGCTGTAAAGGTATCAGGTGGATAGATGCAAACCACCGTCGTTCTTCCGACCTATAATGAAGCCGAAAACATCGGCCCGATGGTGGAGGCCCTGTTGGGGTTGGGGATTCCCGACCTGGGTATTCTGGTCGTGGATGATGCCTCCCCCGACGGCACGGGGGAAATCGCCGACCGTCTGGCTGCCGAACACCCCGGTCGGGTCGCCGTCTTCCACCGCACCGGCCCGCGCGGGCTGGGACGGGCGTACGTGGAGGGGTTCCGGCGGGCTCTGGCGGATGGCGCCGACGTCGTCGTCCAGATGGACTGCGATTTCTCCCACAATCCCGCCGATGTCCCCCGTCTCCTGGCCCATATCCCCGACCACGACCTGGTCATCGGTTCCCGCTACATCCCCGGCGGCGGTACGGCAGAGGAGTGGGGCGTAGAGCGTAAACTGCTCTCCGCCTGGGCCAACTTCTATGCTCGTACGATTCTGGGACTCCGGATCCGGGATGTCACCGGCGGCTTCCGCGCCTGGAGGCGGGAGACGCTGGAGGGAATGGACCTGAGCCGGGTCCGCTCCCAGGGCTACATCTTCCAGGTGGAGACGGCCTACATTTGCGAGCGAATGGGGTACCGAATCCTGGAGGTCCCTATCCGCTTTGGGGAGCGGCGGAAGGGACGCTCCAAAATGAGCCTGCGGGTGCAGATAGAGGCCGCCCTGCGGGTCTGGGAGGTCTGCTGGCGCTATCGAGATTTGGGAAAGGGACGCGGATGAATGCGGATTTGAAAGGGCGGGAACGTGCCAGGCCCTTCCGGAAGTGCCTGGCACGTCCGAAGATGTGACGAGGACGCGGATGAACGCGGAGAAACGCGGATTGGGGGCTCGCTCTTCCGGCTCGCTGATTGTCCTCCTGCTGATGCTCCTTCCCCTGTTGCTCTTCGCGCCGGTGGTCTTCGGCCCCAAAACCCTCATCCCCGCCGACGCGCTGTTCCTTTTTGAGCCGTTCCGGTCCGCCGCGACGGACCTGGGCGTGACGGTCCCCCAGAACCCGCTGCTGGCCGATCTCATCCTGGAGAACTACGTCTGGAAGCGGCTATTGCTCCAGGCCCTCCACAACCGGGAACTCCCCCTCTGGGACCCGTACATCTTCGCCGGGCATCCGTTCCTGGCCAACGGTCAGCACTCCGGCCTCTACCCGCTGAGTATCGTCTTCTACCTTCTCCCTCTCTGGCGCGCGTACGGGGTCTTCACCTGGCTGCAACTGGGGCTGGCGGGGGTGTGGATGTACCTCTTCGCCCGCACCCTGGGCGCGGGGCGGCTGGGGAGCCTCATCGCCGGGATCACCTACCAGTTCAGCGGCTTCATGGTCGTCTCGGTGGTCCACCCGATGATTGTCGCCGGGGCGTCCTGGCTTCCGTTCATCTTGGCGATGGTGGAACGGGTGGTCCAGCAGCGGCCCGCGCTGGGCGGCCGGCCCGCCAGCCTCCCCTGGGCCCTGCTGGGAGCCCTGGGGCTGGGCTGCCAGATGCTGGCCGGGCACGCGGAGAACACCTACTTCGTCCTGCTGGTGACCGGGGCGTATATCGTGTGGCGGGTGGTATTGGGCCCTCACCCCCACCCCTGTACCCCCTCCCCCTCTCCCGCCGGCGGGAGAGGGGGAGGGGGGCAGGGGGGTGGGGGTGAGGGTCGCCTCCGCCCCCTCCTCTGGCTGGCCCTGATGCTGGCCCTGGGGCTGGCGCTGGGGGCGGTCCAGTTCATCCCCCTCTACGAAGTGGCCTCCCTGGGCTTCCGGGGCGCTCAGGCTGCGCCAACCCTGCAGCAGGTCCTGGGCTGGGCCTACCCGCCCCGGCGGCTCATCGCCTTTCTCACCCCCAACTTCTTCGGCAACCCGGCCCACCATGCCTACTTTGACCTGTTCCAGGGGCGCACCGTCCCCTTCACCGTCAACGCCGAGGGCCAGCCCATCCTCAGCCCCGACTGGGACGTCAAGAACTACGTGGAGGGCGGGGCCTACCTGGGGCTGCTGCCCCTCTTCCTGGCTGCGCTGGCCACTTTACGTTTTACGTTTTCCGTATTCCGTAGACGCCGTCCCGCCTCCTCTCCGTTCCCTCCTGCTTCCTGCCTCTTTTTCATCATCCTTTCCCTCTTCTCTCTGGCCTGCATCTTCGGCACGCCCGTCTACGCGCTGGTCTACGCGCTACCGTACCTCCACCAGTCCCACTCCCCCTTCCGGTGGGTCTTCCCGCTGACCCTCTCGGTGGCGGTCCTGGCGGCCTTCGGAACCGACGCTCTGCAGCAAGAGCACAGAGATTCACCGCAGAGAGCGCAGAGATTAAAGAAATTTTTCTCTGCGTCCTCTGCGCCCTCTGCGATGACCCGCCTGCTTCTCCTGGACGCCTCCCCCTCCGCCGCGACGGTCCTGGCCGCGCTGGCCTTCTGGGGTGGGTTGCTCACCCTGGTCGGGCTGGCGGCCAGCCGCATTTTCTTCGCCCGCATAGAGCCGCTGGTGGAGCGTATCTTCTGGAGCCTGGCCCTGGCTCCCTCCGGCTTCCCCGACCACCGGGCCTTCTACTCCTACGAGTTCCGGTGGATTGCCCTCTTTGGCCTGCTCTTGACCGCCACGGGCATCGTCCTGCGGGTCAGCCGCTGCCCCATCTACCTCCCGTTCGTAGTCAGCCACAAAACGGAGCGGAGTGGCATTCAGCGAAGTGGCGTCCCGGTCTGGCAACCCCTGGCCCTCCTGGTCCTGGTCGTGGACTTTGTCTCCTTCGGCGCGGGGTTCAACCCCGCCGTGGACCCGAAACTGCTGGACTATACCCCGCCGGTGGTGGAGTTCCTCCGGCAGGATACCTCCCTCTGGCGGTACGCCACCTTCACCCCGCCCGGCACGACCAAGACGATGAACGCCAACTCCGGCATGCTCTACGACCTCCAAACCGTCGCCGGGTACGATTCCATCTTCCCCGCCCAGTACGCCGACTACATGGCGCTCATTGAGCCGCAGGACGAACTCCCCTACAACCGTATCGCCTCCCTGCGGACCTGGTCCAGTCTGGATAGCCCCTTGCTGGACATGCTCAACGTCAAGTACATCATCACCGAGGTGGAGATTCCCAACCCGGCCAAGTATCGGCTCGTCTACCAGGACCGGGCGGTGCGGGTCTATGAGAACCTGGGGGTCCTGCCCCGCGCGTTCACCCTTCCTGTCTCCGCCGCCGTCTTCGCGGAGGACGTGGCGGAGGCCCTCCGCACCTACGACGTCCACCACTACGTCATTCTGGAACCCGCTTGTAGTCAGCCACGAAGCGCCAGCGGAGTGGCGTCCAACCCCGTCCCCCAGACGGTCACCCGGTACGGGCTGAACGAGGTTTGGGTGGACGTGTCGGTCCCGGAGCCGTCGTGGCTGGTTCTGGGCGACAGTCACTTTCCCGGCTGGCGGGCCTTCGTCCGCCCCCAGGGGGCCGGTGAGGACGCGGAGCGGGAGGTCTCTGTCTGTCGGGCCAACGGCAACTTCCGGGCCGTCTACCTGGAACCGGGGGCCTGGACGGTGCGCTTCAAGTACAGCCCCAACAGCGTCAAAATCGGCGCGTTCGTCACCTTCGTCGCCGGAATGGTCGTCCTGTTCCTGGTGGGCCTCTACCTCTGGCGCTTCTTCTACCGGGAGACGGACGAGGCGGACACCGTCCGGCGGGTGGCGAAGAACTCCCTGGCCCCCATCGTCCTGAATCTCTTCAACCGGGCCATAGAGATGGCCTTCGCCGCGCTGATGGCCCGCATCCTGGGGCCGGTGGGGAACGGGCGCTACGCCACCGCGGTCAACATCTACCTCTGGTTTGACATCATTGCCAACTTCGGGCTGGATATGTACCTGATGCGGGAGGTGGCCCGGCAGCGGGAGCGGACGTGGGAACTCTTCCTGACCACCAGTGCGCTGCGGCTCCTGCTCTTCCTGGCGGCGTTCCCGCTGCTGGGTGGCTTCCTGGCGGCCTGGCAGTCGCTGGAGGCGCCTCTGGCGCGGGAGACGGTCTGGGCGACAGTGCTCCTCTACCTGGGCCTTCTGCCGGGGAGTCTGGCCTACGGGCTGGCCGCGCTCTTCCGGGGCCACGAGAAGCACGAGTACCCCGCCGCCATCCAGACCGTCACCACCATCATCAAGGTGACGCTGGGGGTGCTGGTGCTGGTGGGGGGGCTGGGCATCGTCGGCCTGGCGGGGGCCTCCATCGTGACCAACTTCTGCACGCTGGGCATCCTGGCGGTCATGGCCTACCGGTTGCTGGGCCGCGCGGGCGTTCGGCCTGCGCTGCAGGTCCCCCTCTGGCGGGCGATGGTCGCCGAGTCCTGGCCGCTGATGCTCTCCCTGCTCCTGCAGGCGCTCTTCCCCGGCGTCAACGTCCTGCTCCTGCAGCGGCTGCAGGGGGACGCCGTCGTGGGCTGGTACGACGCGGCCCGCAAGTGGCTGGACGCGCTGAACATCATCCCGTCCTTCTTCACCATCGCCATCTTTCCGTTGATGGCGCGGCTGGCGGTGGAGGACCGGGAGGCGCTGCGGACGGCGTACCGGCTCTCCGTCAAGTTGCTGACGGCGGTGGCGGTGCCGACGGCCATTCTGGTCGCCCTGCTGGCGACGCCGCTGGTGGGGGTGCTCAGCGGGTCGGCGTTCCTGCCCCACGGCGCGGTGGCGCTGCGGCTGATGGTCTGGTCCATCCTCTTCGGCTGGTTCAACAGTCTGACCAACTACGTGCTCATCGCGCTGAACCGGCAGCGGTACGTCTTCCTGGCCTCCGGCGCGCGGGTGGCCTTCACCGTGGCGGCGAACCTGCTGCTGACGGGGCGCTACAGTTACGTTGCCTCGGCGAGCATCCTCATCGCCGGGGAGGCGTTGCTGGCGGTCCTCTTCGCCGCTGACCTCACGCAGCAGGTGGGAACGGTGGGCTGGCGGCAGACGCTGGGGCGGCTGGCGCTGGCGGGCCTGGGGACGGGGGCCGTCGCGGCGGCCGCGGCGTTCTGGAGCCCCCTTCTGGCGCTGGCGGCGACGCTGGTGGCCTACCCGCTGCT
>Ga0315298_1005904_pt1 | contig 17020 bp, 14 predicted proteins | sample WHS_1_MG_FD_203077 | JGI IMG/M metagenome (GOLD analysis project Ga0315298, IMG submission 203077) | Extremophilic microbial mat communities from Washburn Hot Springs, YNP, Wyoming, USA - WHS_1_MG | ecosystem: Environmental > Aquatic > Thermal springs > Hot (42-90C) | place: USA: Wyoming...
CGCGACCGGATACGCTCTTCATGCAGAAGCACTGGGATGTGATGCGTTCGGACGATGCGGGCGACACCTGGCACGAGATCAGCGGCAACCTGCCGACCGATTTCGGCTTCGTCATCGACGTTCACGCGCATGAGCCGGAGACCGTGTACGTCGTGCCGATCAAGAGCGACCAGGAGCATTATCCAATTGACGGTGCACTGAAAGTGTATCGCAGCCGCAGCAGCGGCGACTGGGAACCCCTGACTCGCGGCCTGCCGCAGCAGGACTGCTACGTGAACGTGCTGCGGGACGCCATGGCGGTGGATCGCCTGGAGGAATGCGGCATCTAATTCGGCACGACCGGTGGACAGGTCTACGCCTCGGCCGACGGGGGCGAGACTTGGTCAGCCATCGTGCGCGACCTGCCCGCCATCCTGTCCGTGGAAGTCCAGACTCTGCCATGAACGTGGTGCGCGTGGGACTCCCGGCCGGGTTGTGCGTGCTGGCCCGCACCGCGCGCGAGGTTCGGCTGCATGTCGACCCGCCCGTCACGCCGACGCGCGTGCTGGACGCGCTGGAGCGGAAGTATCCAATGCTGCTGGGCACGATTCGCGACCGGCATACGGGCAGCCGGCGCCCGTTCATCCGGTACTTTGCCTGCGAGCAGGATTTTTCCCTGCGGAGTCCGGACACGGTGTTGCCGGACGCCGTCGCGGCGGGGAAGGAGCCTTTGCTGGTCGTTGGCGCGATCGCTGGCGGATGACGGTTTCGGGCCGTAAGCTGCCTAGCAGCTTTCGACAAATATGTTACAAAAGCAGTGATTGCGCTCAGTGGCGCTGCTGCTGGTAGAACTCACTGATATTCACGTAACGACTTTGATAGTGGATCACTACTCGGGGGCTTGACGCAGTTGCGCGATGAGTTCCTCAATCTGGAGATATTCTACACATTACAGGAGGCCAAAATCCTCATCGAAGCCTGGCGCCTTCATTAAGATATAATCTGTTCGCACTCCTCGCTCGCTTGCCGACCACCAGCGCCAGAGGTTGTCTTGTGGTCGCCGCCAGCGAGGGCAAAACCAAATCGACCGCACGGGGGCTTGCCATGGCCTATGCGGAGCGGCTTTTGGCCGTCGTTCCCTCCCCGTCTGCCGTTAAACGGAAAGGCGAAAGACCAAAAAACGCCGCTCAAGATTTTCCATTGAAAATTCGTCCAATTCAAGATAGCTTTACTCCAAGCGTTAAATGGCTTGGAATAGTAGAAAAAATGCAGAATGATGATTTAGTCGCACCCTTAATCTCGAACCTGTGCTCTGCATTAGCAAACGATTTTGTTTGCATAAAAGCCGGGAAGGAATTGTTCCACGGTACGAGCGTTAAGGCAAAGGGTGTTCATCTTAAACCACCTAAGCTCATGGGGAGTAAATGGTTCTCGCCAGACCGAGAGTATGCCAGCTCTTACGCGAGGTGGGGAGTATCTAACTTCGACGAAGCAATCTTTAAGTGCAAAACTCGAACTGATCTATACCTTGCTAAGGAAGCCCACGGATGTGCCTGGGGAGACGTTATTATGTCTGAGTTGGCAACGACATCGCATCCACAAGATAATTGCTGGGAGATCGAAAGGCGGTATTTTTTGCCTGTCATTACAAAAAAATTCAGAGACATCTCGATTGCTGGCTATATAAATCATTCCGAACGAGAGTATTTCTTATTTGAATGTAGTCAAATAATCGATGAATTGGAAGTTTTATAACGTTTGTCAGCTTTTTATATCCATTGAGGAGTGGACTTTTGGCCAATTGGTTGGGCTCTCTCGCCGAAAGCTTTCGCGCGAGGTTAGGCACACAATTTTACCAAGCACATGACCAGGACAAGTACGTCCCTGCTTATTCCGCGCCTCCCGCTTGCGAATAAGGTCGATAAGCGCTCGCAGCCTAGCTGGAATATGCCTTCGTCCTGCGAAGTAGAGGCAAAAGCCGGGATAAGACTGTGTCCATTCCTCAAGTACGATGAGCAGGCGTCCGGTCGCGTCAAAAGTCGGGGATGAGGTTGTAATGAGCAAAGGCAGAAAGAAAAACCGGGGCGCCAAAGGCAACCGCAACATCAGCATGCTCGACCAGCATCAACGGCACGGAAAGGTCCTGAGGCCCCCCTTCAACCAAGTGCCGGATATGCACCTGATGTCGTGGCGGGACGACCGCTTGCCTGACATCCTCTGGGCTGTCTTGCTTATCGGCAATTTGCCGCAGGTTCGCTGCCTCGCGCTTTTTCGTCAGGTCATAGATGCGGCCACGTCGCTGCCCAATAAAACCAGAAAGGAGATCCTCCATTCAGGTATCGCGGAGCTGGACGACGCTACCTTCGATACGATGTTCGCTTCGCTGGTGAGCAATTTGGATACCCGCGAGATTCTTTCCGCGCTGCTACTGTTCGACAGTCTTCCGGATCGCGCCCACTGGGCCCGCCATTTAGATGCACCGGACCCGGCGCTCCATGTGCCAATGGTCGCCAGCGCTGTCGCGGCTACGACCGAGCACCAATCACAGGAAGCGACCGATTGCCGCTGGTTCAAGGTCCTCTTCTACGTCCACATGGACCGCATGCATCTTGGCCAAGAACTGACCAACCAGTTGCTGCATTACCCGAATGATGGGGACATGCGAATGGTCCGGCCCTTGATTCGAGCGTCAGAAGGGGCGCTTGGGGTGATTTTGACCCAAAAGCCGAAAGATGCCGAGTTTCCTCGGCGATTTTGGCAGGAATGCTGGGACAAGACTGATTGTATACGGGCGCCACGGCGGGGCGTGGCAGAACTGGACACACAGCCCGCCATTAAAGCCCTGGTCACGATGTACGATGAAGTTGGACACCACTTCATGAATTGCGCGACCACGGAGTTGGATGCGCGCCACGACGCGATCTTCGGAATGGTCCTTTACGGAATCAATCTCGCGCTCAGTATCAATCGTGGCTGGGCCCACAACCGCATCGAGGGTCGCCAGGCCCTGCGTACCTTGACGGAGGTATATTTGACCTTGGCCTTCCTACGGTCTCGCGATGAGAAGGGGCTTTGGGAAAAATGGCGCAAGCATGGAGTCGGCCAAGCCAAGCTCGCCTTCCTGAAAATGCTCGACCTTCAGGCGGATGAGGTGCCGGACTACGTCAGGATTGAAGAGCTGGAGATGATGGCGAATGAAGATGTCTGGCAGGAATTCACTGACATCGATCTCGGCAACTGGGCCGGTATGGATTTGCGCAAGATGAGCGAGGCCGCGGGTGCGAAGGATATTTACGACAAATACTATGGATGGCCGTCGAGCTATGTTCATGGCCAGTGGGGTGCGGTGCGCGACACGGTGTTCGACCTGTGCCTCAACCCGTTGCATCGATTTCACCGCATCCCGGCTGCACCGCGCGAAACAATGGAGAGCGTCTCACCCGATTCGATCAAGCTGGTTAACCTGCTGCTCGACCAGCTGACGGCCGCCTACCCGCCGTTCAAGCCTCGAATCCGGCTGAAAAGAGAGGAAGAGGACGAAGCAATTCCTGAACCCGAGGCGACCCCGGAACCTATCGCCAGTCCGGATGAGCCGGCCAGATAGCGCGCCCCCGCCATACGACCACCGGCAGAACCTCGCCGTTGCTCATGTCCGCTGTTGAGAACTGCACCATTTAGGTCGAGCGGCCGAAATGGGCGCACAGCAGACACGCTCACAGCCCGGCCAACCAACCTCTATCCGCGAGGTGATCCCCAGGCTTCTTCACGCTCCCGGCGGATCGTCTCGGCGTGGATGTCGAGAGCCTCGATCGAGCGGCCGTGATTATAATGCTTCTCGAGCGTCCTGGCGCTGGTACCGACGATGGCGGAGGCTGCGCCTGCGTGCACAGGGTCGCGGCGGATCGCCGAGGTGGCGAAGCTGTGTTTTGCGGCATGCGGCCCGAACTCGATGCCAAACTGGTGCCGCGAGCGGGTGCGGATCATGGTCTTGATCCGCGAAGCCTTCAGCGGCGCCCCGTCGATGCCGACCCAGAGGTGATCGTGCGGTTCGCCTACAAGCAGGCGAGGGCGTTCCTCTGCGATGAACTTTCGCATCGGCCCGTTCAGGGTGGCCGGGATCGGATAGCCGAGACAGGATCTGATCTTGATGTCAGTCTCGCGGAAGTCGAGATGGAAACCATCCTCGAACTCATGCAACTGCTCGCCGATCCGGATCGCGCACATGGTCCGCAGCCGCATCCCGCGCATACCGAACAGCCCGATGATCAGGGCGTCCTGCCATAGATCGGCCCGCGCCCGGTCCTCCGGTAGCGTCTGCGCGACAGAGAGGAGATCCTCGGCCCAGTCGAGCCAGCGAAGACTGTCGACAACCTGGATCGGCCGCTGCTCGAGCTCTACCCGGTCGCGGATATGAAAGCCGCCCATCTCGAGGATCCAGAGAAATTTCTGCCCCGGATACATCAGCTCGAGCGTTCGCTTCAGCTCCTCGAACCTACCGACGATCGTGTACCCGCGGTTCCCGTTCTGCTGGAGCAGGGCGAGAAAGCGCTCGAGCCGCTCCAGTGTGATGCGCTCGGCAGGCGGTTCGTCGGCCAAGTCACTGAGGAAGGCGAGTGCGCCGAGCCAGCGCCCATAGCCTTCCTCGGTCTTCGTGATGCTTTTCGGCGCGAGCTTCGCCGCGGGATTGTCGCCCCGGAAGCTGCGCCGGCGGTTGGACGTGGCGCGCAGCCACAGCTCGCGGTCCGCAGTTGGCCAGTCCGTGACCTTGAGGCAGCGCGCAGAGGGTGGTGGATTACGCATCCTCGACCGCCTCCTTAGGCTTGCCGGCTTCACTGCTGTCGCGCGGCGTGCGGCGCTTGCGCTGCTTCGGGCGCGACTTGCGGAAGGCCGCCCTTGCCGCACCGCGCCCCTGACGGCGCTCTGCGTCGATGATGGCGTCGTGCCGTTCGGCCGCCGCCTCTGCCTCGAGGCCCGCGTAGAAGCGCACCGTCGTCTCCACGGTGGAGTGCCCGAGAAGGCGGCGCGCGGTCTCGTAGTCGCCAGGATGATGTTTGAGGTGGAGCCACACCGCGAAATGCCTGAAAATGTGTGGGTTCACGTCGATGCCGATCGTATCCATCACCTTCACCACCACGGCCTGGTAGATCCCCTGAGCCGAGATCGGCCCCTTGGCACGCCCCGGAAACAGCCACACGGCGTCCTCGGGGTGCGGGACCGCCCGGAAGTCGCGCAGCCACGCGGTGATGAGCCGTGCGGTCTCCGGGGTCAGCTTCCACTCGATCGGGTTCCCATTTTTCACGTTTGCCTCGGCGACGGACAGGTGTGTGAAGTGCGGCGAATGCGGATCGAGGCGCCGCAGGTCCACGCCGAGGCGGATGTGGCGGAGATTTTCCGCGCGCAACGGGCAGTGCAAGAGGATTTCGAGGGCGACGGCCGCCAGCATCAGGGAGCGCGCTGTCTTGCGCGGCACACCGTCGGCTCGTGCGCGCAGGGCGAGCTCTTCGGGCAGATTCAACAGCTTGTGGCGCATGGCCGGCTGGACCATGGCGGCAAGGCGCGCCCGGTTCTTGGCAGTCAGCCCGCGCTGGAGTGGCGGCGTCATCTCGCTGGCCCACCGACTGATGTCCTCAGCCCCCGGTACCGGCGGATCGCAGTACAGGCACGCGATCCGCTTCATCACGGCGCCGACCCCGGCGGTGTGGCTCGACGGTTCGCACCCGGCCTTCGTCCAGAAATACTCGAAAATCTTGTCGGCGTGGTCGAGTGGCTCGACGAGGTCACGCAGCGTACGAATGCGTCCAGGCTGGACGCCGGAGGCGACGAGGGCGCGTGCCGCCGCGATCGCCTGTTTGCGCCGGGTGGCGATCGTCGCCGGGCGCACCGGTTTCACGCGGGACCGGAAGGTCTTCCCGGAGCCGGCCGGCGCTGCAGTGCTTGAGCGCCGCCTGCGGTCGCCGGCCATCTCGGCGCCAAACTGGTCAAGGTCCTCGGCGAAGGAAGAAGGGAACGCGTCGAGCGGGAGCGACGCCTGACCCTTGATCCGCGGGAGGTGCAGTATGATGGCCGGCCAATCCGGTACCAGCTCCTGCGCACGGCGCCAGCAGCGCTCGACGTTCAGCGCGAGCCGCCGGATATCGCGGTGGAGGATGCGGTTGATAGCCCACTCCGCGAAGTGCTCAACCGTGTTGGAACGTACGTCCTCAGGCGCCAGGCCGCTGGCCGTGCAGAAGCGGGCGAATTCGGAGAGCCCGGCACGGTGGTTGGCGTCAGGCACCTGCGACAGGAGAGCGGCCCACTCGGGAGCCATGCGGCGGTGCTCGGGATCGCGCGGCTCATGCTCGCCGAGCCGCTCGAGCACGAAGCGGAGCGCGCACGCAAGGTTGCTAAAGCTGCTGCGTCCCAGTCCGTGCGCCATCGGGCGCTTCGCGTAGAACCGTGCGTTCAGCCATGCACACGTCATGGTCATGCCGTCCAGCGGCACCTCGCAGATGGTCGCCGCGCGCCTTACATGAACGGCAAGCATGCCGCGCCGCAGTGCCGGCAGGTCGGTCCAGGTCGCGATCGCGGCAAGGACTGAGGTGCCCGTATACAGTGCGCCCGCATCGGTAAGGTTGCGGACGTCGGTCGGGTTGAGGTCTTGCTTTTGTTCGATTTTCATGGTTCTCTCCGAGTACTGGAAAACATCAGAAGAGTCGAGAAAAATGTGAACGCTATACATTGATTATGTCAAACATGACTTCGGTATAGTGTTCACATTACTTTCAATAGTAGAATTTTTGATAGACATGAACTTGAGCTCGACTCCGCCGGCCGATCAGTCTGTGAACGGCATCCGGATCGGGGTGGTGGTGTGCCTCATTCGCCGCCTCCCAGGGCTTCCACCTCGGTGCGCAAATAGAGCTTTGTCCGCCCGATGCGTCTGGCTTTGAGCAGGCCTTTTCTCTCCCAGTTGAAAAGTGTGCGTGTCGTCGTGCCGAAATACGCTGCAACTTCTGCGGCGCGCATGAAGGGCGATGTGCCATCTGAGATGGTGGTCTCCGCTTGATTGCTATGGTTTTGCGTGCCGAACATCGGGGCTTCCTTCACGCGGTTTCGGCAAAGTTTGGAGTTCTCGCAGAGCTTCGAGCCGCGCGAGAACATCTATGAAGCGAACCAGAGCCACGCGCTGCCTGCCAGCCGCATCATCGTCTGGCAGAGGCACTCTGTTCCCGCTGGGTTCGGCGCACTTCATGCGACGAGGCAGCGCAAAAACGTCGCGTTAGAAAAGCCAAAAGTTTTTGAATTAAGGTGGATAGGAGCAATTGGCTTGCTGAATAATGTCAGTTGATGCGGTGAAAATGTCAGCGACTCCCGAAACTACGGAATTGTATAGTAGACGAAATAAACTATTGAAAATAAACGAAAATACTGATATTATCAAAAAGTAGACCGATCTGTGGCGTCGCAAGCGACGGATACGTATTCCCAGAGGGGATTCCCGGTCTACTTCCCTCGTCATATCCGCCAACTCAGGCGACAAAATCCACAATTTCATACCGAGGAGACCGTCCACATGTCTGGACAGAGTCTGTTTACGGCCTTGCGCGCAGATGTGCGCGCAAGGCTCGCGCTTATCCGTGGCCTGAATGACCTGGACACGGTGAAGGCCAACCTTGTCGAGCAGCACATGATGCTACGCGACACCATCGAGGACCTGCTGGAGGAACTGAGCTACGAAGGCCAGTCTCCAGTCTTGGTTGATCTCGCTGTCGCCGATGAGATCTGTGAGGACCTGGGCCGCCAGTTGGAGGCTCACCGGCGTATTGTCGGTGGTGTCGCCTTTGGTGTCTTACCCACTCCGTCCAGTCCCGAGTAAGGCTGGCGTTCAAACTATGCCCTGCGGCGCGCTATGCGCCGCAGGGCATTTTTGTGCGTATTTCCACCCGCTGAGGCCGAGGCGTGGTACTATGAGCAACTGAACGAGATGGCTATCGTCGCTTGAGTCAAACAAAATAGCCTCCGGAATTCCCGGCGCGGTTCAAGGAGACGATGCCCCGGATATGGCAGATTATGAGCAGTCGGCGCACGCAGAACTCCAGGACATGGGGCTATGAGATGCTGATAGACGAACGATTCAAATTGAAATTTTCATGATTGAAGTCATTCAGTCCTTTCGGGAACGCGAAAGATATTTAAAGCCAAAAATACACAAACAAAAAGTGCCAAAATATTATCAGCGGCAAACACAAAAAGGCCATCTAGAGCCGTCAATACTACCAAAATAAAACCAAAAAATAGAAACGTCCAGCACGCCTCTCTTAATTCATAAATGGTATATTTAATTCTGGCGTAAAGGTCGTTCGATATTTTTTTTCCAATCCAATAAAAAACACCTATTGAAACTAAATTCATTATCAATGTTCCTGCCTCGGTTATACCGAAATCAACCAGTGCAAAATCAGAAATTATTGCTACATAATAAATGCCAATAAAAATAAAGAAAAGAATCCAGGACGATTGTCTGCGCTTGGTTTTCTCTCTAGGAATAGGACGATTTTCATGAGTATTGTTAGATGATCGAAAATTTTCAATTCGCTTATCGAGGTCTTCTGCTTCTGAATTTTTAGGTTCAGACATTACGTTCTCCATTTTCTTGCGTATTATTTCAATGTTTTATATTTTTCTTAATACTTTATAACAGAAAATTCTGCGTGCAATAAACCCCGCCGGCGTATGCCTGCGGGGTGATGGCTAGCATCGACGATATCGAGGCGTCGTTCCATGCGTTGAATGCGATGTCTACCAAATTTATAAGTTCGAGAAGATTGGCCCGGATTTGATAGGCCACCCAGCGATCCAAAACTCGCACTCCACTGACGGCGAATGGGGACTCACGGTCGTAAAACAATACGTCTCGCGCGACGGAGGTGAGGAATCAAAAATCCGATCTTCAAGCCATCTCAGTTGCTCGTCCATTGCGCCGCGCGGATTGGCTGAAAACAATATGAAGGCCGAGTTTGGAGAGTCACAATTTTTGAGCTTAACATCTATATCGTTTTTTATGGGTCTAACTTCGCGCATTCCGTTTTCGCTAAACCAATTCTTCATCTCAAATACACAAAGGTATTTTCTGTTATCATAAGGATTGAGGATTACCAGATCGTGGGCGTCTTTTTCCACCTCAACGTCCCATTTTGCGTGAGTAGCCTTCCATACAACGTATTGGTAGAATCTCTCTTGCGGTGACCGGAGCAGACCGCCGGGCTTTCCACGAGCTCGGCCTGCTTCGATAATCGATCGATCTTCGATTTCTAGCGCGGCACCAGCACATAGGACGAAATTTTTAAGGAATTTGACTGCCATTAACTTCATCCCTGTGACGGACGGGAACGTCAGTGGAACAGTATAGCCAGGCAGACTTGGAAGGAAAGAGCATCCAAGGCGGATACCCGGCATATGCAAGTGGGTTCAGAGATGATCAGAGAGCCACTGCCGGCGCAGGGCGAATGATGGCCAATATCCATTTTCGGCCCGAACTAGCCTATACGTAAGCTCCCGAATTTTTCCTTGTTCGGCTGAAATTTTACAGAAAGGTATCTTTCCAAATCTGTTATTTCATAACTCTCGGAAATTATATCAGAGAGACACGTCCGAATAATGGTGTCGTCGGTTTCGTGTCCCCGCAACCACCTTGATTTGCGCCTCCAGAACAGAAATAGAACCAAGCCCCGATGCACACGCGCCGGGGCTTTTGTCGTTCCCGCCTCCTGATGCAAGACGCAGTATCCCCGCCAGCGCACCCCGGAGTTCAACCTTCAGTTCCGCGCCCTCCGGCACCAGGATCACCGCCTCGATCAGCGTACGGATGATACTGAATGCCTCGTCCTTCGTGGTCGGATCCTGCAGCGCCTCGTGCAGGTTGGCGACCGCCTCGCGGTAGAGCTCAGCCATCGCCGGATGAAGCGAAGGTTCGGGCACGGTCTCGCGGGAGAGAAGATCGGTCAGTTCGGCCTTGCGGGCTTCGATCCGGATCATCTCGTCGCGCAGGCTGGATGCCGGCATGCCCTCGGCGATCGCATCGATGATCCGGGCCTTGCGGTGTTCGATGCGTTTGAGTTCCTCCCGCATCCCCGAAAAATGCGCCCGCCTCTGCGCGCTGGCGGCATTCTGCTCGGCGACGAACGCCTCGGTGAATTCCCTGAACAGCGCTGGGTCCATCAGCCGGTGGCGCAGCCCGTCCAGCACGATGGCTTCGAGCCGGTCGCCACGGATATTTAGCCTGTTGTCGCAGGTGCCCTTGTTCCGCGCCGTCGCGCAACCGAACAATGTCGCGCTGATCTTGCTGTAGGCGCCACCGCACGCAGCGCACCGCATCAGGCCGGTGAGAAGGTGTTTGGGTCGCTGGTGGCGCCAGAATTCTGCCCCCGATGAGTTGCTGCGGGCACTTGGTTCCGTGGCCATGTCCGGGCGGGTCGCCTTGCGCATGTTGCCCTGTCGCTGCTTGACCGCGGCCCAAAGCTCGTCGTCGATGATCCTCAGCGCGGGGATCTCGGTGATCACCCATTTGCCTGGATCGTTCAGCCGTGAAACCCGCTTACCGGTGGCCGGATCCTTTATGTAATGCAGCCGGTTCCACACTAGGCGCCCGATATAGAGTTCGTTGTTCAGAATGCCGGTGCCGCGTTCGGGGTTGCCGTTGATCGTGCTCTGGCTCCAGCCTTCACCGCGCGGCCCCGGAATCTTCTCCTTGTTCAGCTGGACGGCGATCGCGCGCGGTGATTTGCCATGAGCAAATTCCCGGAAGATCCGGCGCACCACCTCGGCTTGTGCTTCATTGATCGTCCGTTCGCCGGTCTTCGCCGCGCCATCGGCGCCGAACTGGCGGACCACGTCATATCCATATGAATTGCCACCGCCGGAGCGTCCTGCTTCGACCCTGCCTCTCAGGCCCCGGCGCGTCTTGTCGGCGAGGTCCTTCAGGAACAGCGCGTTCATCGTGCCCTTCAGACCAATATGCATCTCGCCGATCTCGCCTTCGGCAAGGGTCACGATCGAAACATTGGCAAAGCGCAGGCGTTTGAACAGGGCGGCAATGTCCTCCTGGTCGCGCGACAACCGGTCCATTGCCTCGGCCAGCACGATGTCGAACCGGCCGCGGCCCGCGTCGGCCATCAGTTCCTGGATGCCTGGCCGAAGCAGCGATGCGCCCGATATCGCCCGGTCGGCGTAGCTGTCCACCACAATCCAGCCCTGCCGGTCCGCATGTTCCCGGCACACACGCAGCTGGTCCTCGATCGAGGCCGCACTCTGAAGGTCACTCGAAAAGCGGGCGTATAAGGCAACTCGGGCGTTGGTCATCGCTCTGGCTCTGATCAGGAGTGAGCACCTATCGTTTGAGACCGCGGCACCCAATGTCAAGCTTTCTGTGGATTGCGCGCCGGAATCCAGACCAATCAATTCCGACCGCAGGTCGCCCACCCAAGGTCCAACACCGCAATGATGTCGCCGTTCACGGCTCCGCCCGCCGATCACACGCCGGATGATCCAATCCTTCCGGCTTGCTGGGGTGGGGGACCGGGGCTAGCATCCTCCGCGTCGATATATCTTCAGGAATAAAAAACATGATCCACGAACTCCGCATCTATCACTGTATGCCGGGTCGACTTCCGGATCTTCTGAAGCGGTTCGAGACCGTGACACTCGGATTGTGGGATAGACACGGCATTCGTCAGGCAGGGTTCTGGACGACGCTTGTCGGAGAATCCAACATGGATCTCACCTATCTGCTGGCGTGGGAATCTCTCGCTGAGCGAGAGAGCAAATGGACCGCTTTCCAGGCTGATCCCGAATGGCTGGCCAAGCGCGCCGAAACCGAGAAGAACGGTCAGATCGTGGCCAGCATCACCAATCAGATCCTCGTGCCTACGGCATTCTCGGCAGTACGCTGATGTCCTGCGGCTGCGGGCACTTCAAAATCATGTCGGTGCCGGCTGGAGGGAAGCCCCGCCAGTCCCGATAGCTGTTCGCCTACGATAGAAGCACCGAAACCGGCACGACATCAGCGGTAAAGGCGTGATCTCAGCGCGGGACGATAGCTGAACCGGTTGCTGGCTCGTATTCCCGGACCGGAATCAAAGCCATGCCCAGCCCTGAGCGCGATCTCAGACGGAGATCTGCCACGCCGAAATGGTGAGTTCCATCATCGCTGCTTCGATAACGGGTCTAATTTTTCTGTGCGTCCGCGGCGTCGGACTGAAATCGTGGCCCTGCGGCCCAGCAGATTGGCGAGTTGTCGCAGTGCGTCAAAAACAATTGCCTCCTGTTCCGATTGGCAAACATGGTCGCCGCAAACGCGATTGGCGGCAGCGTCGTCCGCATTGGCCCCTTCGTTTGCATGGCATTCACGTCTTGTCATGCTCAAATTCTACAGATCTAGACTGCAAGACACCAAGAAAAATCGCTTTTAAAAATGCATGGATATTGAAAAAAGTTCTGATTGTGCTTCTTATTGCTGATAAAAGTTAGCGATAGATCGCAAAATATGCGTTGTTTTATACGGAAAATGAAAGATTATTCCGCTGTATGGGCGGTGGAAACTTCTGGGTGGGTTCGGTCGATAAGTTCAAGGCCAAACCGGCGGGAGCTGGCCGTGCCCCTATATCGGCCTGCTGCCGCACGTTCGAGATCGCAAACCTGCTTGTATGTTTCGAGACGCGAGTGAACGGGAGCAACTGCCTCTCGATGTACGGGAAGATGCGTGCCGACGTGCGCAGAACAGCGAATGTCACCAAGGCGAAGCTGGGGCGGGTCGGCACAGTGTCGGCGCGTGATCTTGCTCCCGCCGGTATTTGGCTATCATGATAATGCCGCTGCGATCGGCCACTGGCAGGGTTTGATCCGTACCTTGACGGTTGATCGACACCACGCCGGACAGTACCGGCCAACGAAACGAAGTTGCTGGTGCGATCGGCGATCGTGTATGTCTTTTGTCCAGCAGAGGGGGCCAATGTGCCTGGTCGTCCGGACCATCCGTGTGGCCCCGGGGGAAAACGAAGATCGGCCGAGCCAATCTTGCCTACAAATTGCAGTGCCTCATCAGGCTCTCCCGGAGTTCTGCATCAGGATATGAAAAAAACGAAATCGGATTGCCCGAAATTTTATAAAAAACATATCTCAAAAATAGCAATTGCATATTTGAAATGATATTATCTTTACAGTTAATCAAGGCCACTCGAATAAAGTCGGAGTGAAAAAATATCTCAAATTTATATCTTTAGGTCATAGTAGGGGGTGGCTCAGTAAAAATTGGTTTCCCAGAACGCAATAAATTCATCAAAATAGATAATTTTTCGTCCCTCAAGTGGACGGCCGATAATTGACACTGCCGTCAGCTCCGAAGGTCACACCTATTTTCTCAAGTGCGTTCTGCAGGGAATTTAGGTTGCTAACTGTCAATTGTGGATGGCCATTGACCGATTCTGCCTTGACAACCGTTGTCCGCGCAACGCCTGCCATTTCCGCGAGCTGAACAGCTGAAATCTTGGCATACGCTCTTGCTGCGCGAATTTGTCCTCCGGTGATCATTTCTGCTCCAGTTATAGTCGCTAGTCCCGTCTCTTAGCTAACCGTTGCACTTCTGGGATTACAATCATTTAATATTTAAATGTGAACAAAATGTTTGTTTTTACAAATAATATGACTAGATCTGTCCTGACGAATGCGTATCCGAAATTGCCGGTTCGTTAAAATCTTCTCCAAACGGCTGAGCCGCGTGTTGCAGCACACGACCCAGCCTGGCCCGCAACAGTGAGAAAGGACCTCACATGACACAGGTTGCCTCCCATATCGCACCAGATCAGTTTCGCCGCCAGCCTCGACGCTCGCCTGTCGAGGACGCAAAGCCCGAGGTCGGCCGGGAAGGGCAGGTCGATCTTGCTGCCCAGCGCATGGCCCCGCGGATCAAGCGCCTCCTTGCTCGCCCCGAAACCCATTGTACCAGACCACCGTCGACGACACTGATCGGCGAAGCCGGCGCGAATCTGATTCTCTCTCGGCTCCAGGCATGGGGAATCGCAGCACAACCGGCGATGGCCGGGCTGCCCTACGATCTCATCGCGGACATCCCGGGCTTCGACATGGTCCGGATCCAGGTGAAGACCCGCAGTCGGCCAAACGGCAAGCGTTGCATCTTCACAATGCAGCGTGGGCATCAACGGTCGCGATCAGGGATTTTTCCCTATGCACCTGACGATTTTGACCTCGCCGCCTTCGTCTGCCTGTCTCTCCCGGCCGTCTTCTTTTATGCCGGTCCCGTGGAGCGGATCAGCCTCAGCACTCCGTGGCTCCGCCTTCCCGGGATCGATCGCGAAAGTCTCGATCTCTCTATCAAGACGATCCGCCGTTGCCGTTACAATGATAAGGCAGCGTGGCTGGCCTCGATGCAGGCCGAGTCAGTTCCAGTCGATGCAGGGATCGATTTGTGTGAACATGACCAAGCTCACCGACAGGCTGAGTTCGATTTTGGCATCGGAGGCTGATGCCATGCACGACGACGAAGATCTCCTTTTCGATGACGAGCCATCCGATCTCAACGATCCTCCGACTGATCCACTGAACAATCAGGCCGACGCGGTCGATGATGCGAGCTCCATCGATTGCGCCATGGTTGCCGCGTGGAATCTGCTTGGACGAGCACTGGGCAAGATCTCGAAGCGGGGGTATCCCGGTCTGTACATCGTTGTGGCGCCCGGTGACCACTGGGTTTCGACGATGTGCGCCATCGTGGCAAAAGTGATTCTGGGCTATCCTTGTCGTGGGCCGCGACGTCGAGGAATGGCGCGGTCAGCTCCGTCGTTTCTGGTCCATGAATGGTATGCGAGTGGCGACGCAAAAAAGGCTAATGAAATCCTCTGCAGCGTCGAGGTCGGTCTGCGTGAAGGGCGGATAGTTATTCTTCTGTCCGGAAGCCGGGCTGTTGTGCCGCCCGAGCTCGGTGCTGCAGCGGATAATACGATTTATGTGACCGCACCGGATCGAGAATGCCTGGCCGCCGTTCTCAAGGCGGTGGATCCGGCTGCACGGCGAACCAGCTTGCGGGGGGTAAATCTCACGGCAGTCACGCCCATCACCTTGCGGCTGTCCTACCGGCCCGGAACGACGGCTACGTCTTACCTGCGGCGTCTGAAAGCCCTGACCCAAAGGTCAAAGGAAAAGGCCAACCGTTTCGATTCCCTCTATGGCATCGACGAGGCTAAGGCATGGGCGTCAGCATTGAAAGTCGATCTGCAGTTGTGGCGCCAGGGCAAGATCGGCTGGCATGATCTCCCCCGTGGACTTCTTCTGGCGGGGCCTCCCGGTACCGGCAAAACGACATTTGCCGGCGCGATAGCGGATCATGCCGGGATGGCCTTTGTCCCAACGAGCTATGCAACGTGGCAGAGCAGTGGGGTCGGGCATCTCGGGGAAGTCATGAAGGCGATGAACACTGCCTTTGCTCAGGCGCGCTTTCTCGCACCGAGCGTTCTGTTCATCGACGAACTGGATACGCTCGGCAGCCGGGGTGGTCGGGAGCAGCGCGATGACTGGTGGCGCGCGATCATCAATGCCCTGCTCGAGCAGATGGACGGTGTTGCCAGTAACGAGGGGATTGTCATGGTCGGCGCCAGCAATCATCCGGAACTGATCGATCCGGCGATCCTGCGCGCGGGGCGATTGGAGGACCGGATCGATGTCGGACCACCTGATGTGAAAGCCCTTGCGTGCATATACGCGCAGCATCTAGCGGGACGGATGGAAGCCGGCGTCGACCTTCAACGCATCGCGTGGATGAGCGAGGGAGCGACGGGCGCCGATGTTATCCGGATATGCAAGACGGCCAACCGCCGCGCGCGCCACGAGGCCAGGTTGGTGGCCACCGAAGATTTGATGGCGGCCATTGGCGTTGACGGCGTCGTTGATCCCCAAGATCTGTGGCGCGTCGCTGTTCATGAAGCTGGTCACGCGATTGTCGCGATGGCGCATTCTGCCCTGCGGGTGGGAGGCTTGTCCCTCGTCAGTCGGGAAAAGACGGCTGGGCATGCCGCAGTGTCCATGGCGCGCGCTGGTACCCTGAGCCCGGCAGACCTTGACGCAATGCTTGCCGCTCTGCTGGGCGGTCGGGCCGCTGAAGAAGTGGCCTTCGGCGATATCACTGCCGGCTCGGGCGGTGGTGACACCTCCGATCTCGCCCGCGCGACGCAGATGGCCGTAATCGCCGAACTGTCCCTGGGCATGCGCTCCGAAGGGCTGATCTGGTACCCGAAGGTCTCGGGCGACAGGCTGGTTCAGCTTTTTGGGCAGCGCCCTGACATCGAGCATGCGGTGCGGCGGCGCCTTGATACGGCTTACACCAAGGCAAGACAGTTGATCGAGGCGAGAAAACCCATCCTCGACCTGCTGGCGGAACAATTGCTGACCCGCAAGGTGTTGTCGGCTAGCGAAGTTATGGGGATTGCTGGTAAGGCCGGTGCCGAGTGTCGCGCGACGATCAACGTGAGAATCCGGCGTCAATCAGGATGAGAAGACGGCTGGGGAGGCACCGGCGAAGGGCGTAGCCCGGAGCCGGTGCCTCCCCAGCCGGGCGGCGTCCTTGCCAGGGCGCCGCCGTGGTCGCGGCCGGCCGGGTCGCGGAGGATGCCTCCTCGCAACGGGGAGACCTTCGTGCCCGGCCGCCACATCAACGACCACCAGAAGAGGCTTTTCATGAGATATCGACAGACAGACGGCGTTGCCCTGGCGGCCGCCAGGGCCGGCTTCAGCACGGCCGCGGGCTACCGGCTGGAGCAGAAGCGGCACCTGCCATCATCGGCGAAGCCGCCACGCGGCCGGCGCCGCCCGGATCCGCTGGCGGCGATCTTCGACGCTGAGGTGGTGCCGCTGCTGGAAGCCGCGCCCGGCCTCAGGGCCGTGGCGATCTTCGAGGAGATGTGCCGGCGGCATCCCGATCTCGCCCCGGGTGTCCGGCGGACGCTCGAGCGGCGTATCCGCACCTGGCGCGCGCTGCACGGGCCGGAGCAGGAGGTCA
>Ga0315298_1005906_pt1 | contig 17019 bp, 12 predicted proteins | sample WHS_1_MG_FD_203077 | JGI IMG/M metagenome (GOLD analysis project Ga0315298, IMG submission 203077) | Extremophilic microbial mat communities from Washburn Hot Springs, YNP, Wyoming, USA - WHS_1_MG | ecosystem: Environmental > Aquatic > Thermal springs > Hot (42-90C) | place: USA: Wyoming...
TGCGCCTTGTGCGCTGTCCTGTACGTCACCTGGGGACTGAACGAGCGGCAGCCGTGCTTGCGGCCATGAGAGCAGAGCTCGAAGAGCGAGTGGACATCGCCACGGAGACCCAGGTGGCGCAAGTGCTTGTCGAAGGTGCTCGTCGCAGCGACCCAGCGTCCTCGCCGCCTCGGGTGACCGGAGTGGCGACGTTAAAGGGCGAGGTTTTCACGGCGCCGATCGTCGTTCTTGCCCCAGGGAGAGAAGGAGCTGCCTGGCTAAGCCAGGAGGCGGAGCGCCTCGGGATCCCCCGGGTGAACAACCCGGTGGATATTGGGGTGCGGGTGGAGGTGCCGGCGGTGCTCACCGATCCGATCACGGACGAGCTTTATGAGCCCAAGCTTCTTTACTGTTCTCGGTACTTTGAGGATCAGGTGCGAACCTTCTGCATGAACCCCCACGGGGTGGTGTGCACGGAGAGTTGGGGAGACACAGTGACAGTCAACGGCCATAGCTACGCGGATGCGGCTCGCCGCACCTCCAATACCAATTTTGCCCTACTGGTCTCCACCCGCTTTACCCAGCCATTCAAGGAACCTATCGAGTACGGGAAGTCGATTGCTCGCCTTGCCAACATTCTCGGCAAGGACATCCTGGTGCAAAGATTGGGGGACCTTCGGGCAGGACACCGCAGCACATCAGAGCGGCTGGCGCGCAGTGTGGTCAGGCCCACTCTTGCTTCCGCGACCCCGGGCGACTTGAGCTTTGCTTTGCCCTATCGTCATCTACGCGATGTGGTGGACATGCTGGAAGCTTTGGACGGTCTCATCCCCGGGGTAGGCGGGCGCGACACGCTGCTCTACGGGGTGGAGGTGAAGTTCTACTCCTCGCGGGTGGCGCTCACCAGCGATCTGGAGACCCCGGTTGAAGGTCTTTATGCGGTGGGTGACGGAGCCGGGGTGACGCGGGGACTGGTGCAGGCCTCGGCCTCCGGGCTGGTCGCCGCTCGCGCCATCCTGCAGAGGGCGTAAGGTCGGGGACGCAAAGCTTCGGTCCAATCAACTTTCTCTGCTGGCTGGAGAACTAGCTAGTGTAAACTGTCTGCCGTGCGGCAGTTGTCGCGCGCAAGTCCACGCTTAAGTTGACGGGGAGGCATTGTGCCGGTTCTAGTCTTGGTCGGCGCCCAGTGGGGCGATGAAGGCAAGGGGAAGGTCACTGACCTTCTCTGCGAGCAGGCGGACGTCGTCGTCCGCTATCAAGGCGGTAACAACGCGGGCCATACGGTGGAGAACGAATTTGGCAAGTTCGCTCTGCATCTGGTTCCCTCGGGCATTTTCAACCGGCAAGTGACCGCCGTCATTGGCAACGGGGTGGTCGTAGACCCCACGGTGCTACGACAGGAGATTGACGAGCTTGAAAGCCGGGGCGTATCCACGGCCAATCTCAAAGTGTCAGGCGCGGCTCATCTCATCATGCCTTACCACATTCTGATGGACCACGTGCTCGAGACTCGCCTGGGCAAAGACAAGATCGGCACGACCGGGCGCGGTATAGGCCCCGCTTATGCCGACAAGGCCTCTCGCCTGGGACTGCGCATGCAGGACCTGCTCGACGGCCGGTCCTTCAGGGAACGGGTCATGACTCTCATGCGGGCCAAGGGCGAGATGCTGGCTAAGGCCTACGATGAAGACGTTAGTGGACTTGAGGCCGATTGCGAGCGCTACATCGCGGCAGCGGAGTCTCTGATCCCGTATATCACCGACACCTCGCTCCTACTTTGGAAAGCTCTACGAGAGGGTAAATCGGTGCTCCTGGAAGGTGCCCAGGGCACCATGCTCGACCTGGACCACGGCACCTACCCTTACGTGACCTCTTCTAACCCGGTGGCGGGGTATGCCTGCGGCGCTGCTGGGGTGGGCCCGCTTGAGGTGGTGGAAGTTTGGGGCGTCACCAAGGCGTACACCACCCGAGTGGGTGCGGGTCCGTTCCCCACGGAGCTGACCGACTCCACGGGGGATCTTCTGCGCGAGCGAGGTGGCGAATTCGGCACCACCACAGGTAGGCCCCGGCGCTGCGGCTGGCTGGACCTGGTTGCTTTGCGCTACGCTGCTCGGATCAATGGACTGACCGGCCTGTGCGTCACTAAGCTTGACGTGTTGGATGAGCTTGAGACCATCAAGGTCTGTACGGCCTACCGCTATCGTGGTCAGTTGCTGGACGAGCTATCACCAGCCAACGTGTCGCTAGCGGAAGTGGAGCCGGTGTATGAGGAGCTGCCGGGGTGGCGCTGTGATATATCCGGAGCGACCTCGGTACGGGATCTTCCCCAGAAGGCGATTGACTACTTGAACTTCATAATCATGAACGTACAGGTGCCCATCGCGCTCATATCAGTTGGTCCGCGCAGGGAGCAGCACATCAAGATCCCGCACCCGGATCCCCGGCGCCACCAACAGCCTGACCAGGGCCCAGACGGGGGAGGAGAGGATGGCCGGGAAGGACAAGGTGGCCGCTGAGTGCCTTGACGTGCTGGTAGTGGGGAGTGGAGCGCGCGAGCATGCCCTTGTGCGCGCTCTGGCTCGCAGTCCTCGCATTGGCCGTCTCATAGGTGCTCCCGGCAATCCCGGCATCGAGGACGACGCAGAGACGGTGGCGGTTAAGGCGGACGACATTCCTGCGCTTGTGGCCTTCGCTGAGCGGGAGAGGATCGATCTTGTCGTGGTCGGCCCGGAGGCGCCTCTGGTGGCGGGCCTGGCCGACCAGCTCAGGGACCGCGGTATTGCGGTGTTTGGGCCGGGCGCAGCTGAAGCCCGACTGGAAGGCTCGAAAGCCTTCGCCAAGGAGATCATGCGGTCAGCCGGGGTACCCACTGCGCGTGCAGACGTCTTCACGGATTACCAGGCGGCTCTTGCCTTTCTGCGTGAACATGGGGCGCCGGTGGTGATCAAGGCTGATGGGCTGGCTGCGGGCAAGGGCGTAGTTGTGGCTGAGACTGAGGCAGAAGCGGAAGCAGCCTTGGCGGACTGTTTTGTCGCCCGCCGCTTTGGCGAAGCGGGGGCTCGGGTGCTCATGGAAGAGCGGCTAGAAGGGGAGGAGCTTTCCCTCCTTGCCGTAGTGAGCGGGGAACAGATACTTCCCCTGGCGCCGGCCCAGGACTACAAGCGGGCTTTCGATGGAGACAAAGGCCCGAACACAGGGGGAATGGGCTCGTACTCACCTGTACCGGCGGTGGATGACGCTCTATATGAGCGCATAGTGGAGGAGATCCTGCGGCCCACCGTGGGCGCTCTGAGTGAGCGTGGCCTTGACTATCGCGGAGTCCTGTATGCGGGACTGATGCTCACTGGTTCCGGCCCCAAGGTGCTTGAGTTTAACTGTCGCTTTGGCGATCCTGAGACGCAGGCGCTGTTACCTCGTCTGGAATCTGACCTACTAGAGCTGCTGTGGGCGGCGGCAAACGGTGACAACTTGCCGCAGTCGGTGGACTGGCGCCCAGGCGCGGCGGTGGGGGTGGTTATGGCCACGCGTGGCTACCCGGCCTCGAGCTCCAAGGGAGAGGTGATAACCGGGCTCGAGGAAGTCCTCAGGCTGGACGAGGTGGAGGTGTTTCAGGCCGGGACTGCTCGCGTGGACCGGCGCCTTGTGACTGCGGGCGGGCGTGTCTTGACGGTGACGGGAATGGGCAAGAGCTTTGCGGAAGCGCGAGCCCGCGCCTATGCAGGAGTGGCAGCCATTCAGTTTGAAGGTGCGCATTACCGCACCGACATAGCCTTGCGGGCTGAGGAGTGGGAGAAGCGCCGCGGGAGAAGCGCAGAGCAAGAGGCGCCCAGGTAGATGGTGCGGCCCAGGAGTAGGAAGGGCCAGGACTGGAAGGGAGGGACGATGACTACTCGGCCGCTGGTGGGGGTGCTGATGGGTTCGGAGTCTGACGCTGAGGTCATGGCGGCAGCTGCCAGGGAACTTGAAGAGCGCGGCATTCCTTACGAGGTTCGGGTACTCTCTGCGCATCGAGATCCGGAAGGTGTGCGCGAATACGCGCTTAGTGCAGAGGCGAGAGGACTCAAAGTCATTATAGCCGGGGCGGGCAAGGCGGCCGCTTTACCCGGCGTGGTGGCGGCTTTGACTGAACTCCCGGTGGTGGGGGTGCCCATCCGGACTCCAGATCTGGGTGGTCTTGATTCTCTGCTTTCCATAGTGCAGATGCCATCCGGGGTGCCTGTGGCTACCATGGCTCTAAATGGGGCTCGTAATGCAGCCATCTTGGCAGCCAAGATCTTGCGCGTGGCCGGTCTTATCGAAGGAGCCGCGCCGGCAGGCGCGACCGAGGAGAAAAGCGTAGAGACATGATTGAGCGTTACTCCACCCCGGAAATGGCGGCGGTCTGGACTGACCAGGCCCGGATGGAGGCCTGGCTCCAGGTGGAGCTGGCTGTGTGTGAGGCCTGGGCGCGGCTGGGCAGAATTCCGCCGCAAGCCTTGGCCGAGATCAAGAGCAAGGCCGCTTTTGACGTGGAGCGGGTCAAAGAGATCGAGGAGACCACTCATCACGATGTGATCGCCTTCGTTACCTGTGTGGCAGAGAACGTGGGCGAGGCTTCTAAGTACATTCACTACGGGCTCACCTCCTCCGATGTACTCGACACGGGTCTTGCTCTTCAGTTGCGAGCCGCGGGCGGCCTGCTGGCTGCCGAAACAAAGAGACTGGGCCGCATTCTCACTGAACGTGCCCTTGAGCACCGAGACACAGTGATGATCGGGCGTACTCACGGGGTCCATGCCGAACCCATCACCTTTGGCCTGGTTCTGGGGCTGTGGGCCTTTGAAATCAAGCGAGACCTGGAGCGACTTGAGCGAGCTGTGCGTCAGGTCTCGGTAGGAAAGATCTCGGGGGCAGTGGGCACCTACGCGAACCTGGATCCTCGGGTGGAAGAGATCGCTCTTTCCTTGCTGGGACTTGAAGCTGCGCCTATCTCGACCCAGATTCTGCAGCGGGACCGGCATGCTGAGTTCATGGCAGCTCTAGCTCTTCTTGCTTCCACCATCGAGAAGATTGCCCTTCAGGTGAGGCACTATCAACGCACTGAGGTCCTCGAAGCCGAGGAGTACTTTGCCCCCGGCCAGAAGGGCTCCTCTGCCATGCCGCACAAGCGCAACCCAATTATCTCCGAGCGGCTGTGCGGTCAGGCCCGCGTGATCCGGGCCAATCTGATCGCTGCCCTTGAGAACATAGCTCTCTGGCACGAGCGGGACATAAGCCACTCGAGTGTTGAGCGCATCATCTTGCCTGATAGCACCATTCTCTTGCACTACATGCTAAAGAAGGCCTGTTGGCTTATTGAGAAGCTGAACGTGTATCCCGAGAACATGGCAGCCAACTTGCAAAGGACACACGGCCTTCTCTATAGCCAACGGGTGCTCTTGGCCCTGGTTGAAGCTGGGATGCTGCGGGACGACGCCTACGCCGTGGTCCAGCGGAACGCTATGCGGGCCTGGCAGGAAAAGACGTCTTTTCTCGACTTGCTTAAGGCCGACCCGGAGGTCACCCGGCATCTCACTCAGGAAGAGCTCGAGGCCTGTTTCGATCCCTCCTTCCACCTGCGGCACCTGGACGTGATCTTTGCGCGAGTGGCGGGGCTGGAGTGGTAGCTCCGCGTAAGAAAGCGGCCGTGGAGGGGCCAACGCCCAGCCGGCGGCAAGCGCTCGCTAGGTCACGTACTCTTCGAAAGCTACACGATCTTCGTCAGGGAGGCTAGCTACGAAGGACTCAAGCTTGGCTTCACCCTTAGGTGTGAGCCGGCATGTTCCCTGCTCGGTGGAAACGTAGTCAAGACACTCCAGTTCCTCCACCAGCCGTTGGACCAGCGGCTGACTCAGTGCCGGATAGATGTCCTCGATCTCATGTTTGGTGAAGCTCTCTAGGATCTTGTCTTTGCGCATGGCCTCTCTTGCCCTCAGCTTGCGCAAGATAGCCATCTGCCGGCGAAAATAGGGCGTGTCAAACCCTTTCTCGCTGAGGTCGAAAGCTTCCACGGTCATCACCATGGAGGTTCTAGCGTCAGGGCAGATAATCGCCGGTTTGGCAGCGAGGTCCAGCCGCTCGCTGGGTGGCCAGGTGAAGGCCTCCTGGTTTACCAGATTGGCCATGTGGTAGCGAGGCGGGACGACAGTGCGAAGAACGTTTCGGAATCCCAAACCATCGTATTTTTTCATCTCTGGGGCCGACACGCTGAGTGGGGCATGCCAAAAGGGATAGTAGGCGATGGGCGGAAAGTAGCGTGGCCCGGCCTGGTGCAGGGCTTCTACCACTGGAACAAGGCGTGACCACACATCCGGGCAGAGCCGCCCATGGAAGCTTTCGCCGTCAAAGATCACCTGGTCGCCAATCTGATGTTGCATGTGGCATGGGTACAGTCCTGTGTCGCCCAGGAAGGCGACTACTGTAGCTCTCACCTGGAACATCGCTTCCCCCCGTTCTCGACTTCGCGCCTCGACCGGGCAACACTATAGCGTATGCCATCTCCAGCGTATGAGGTCTCCAGGCACGCGCCCCGTCTGCCCAAGCTGATAGAATCAAACCGCGCCGGGAGAAGGCTTGCCTTACCGGAAGAATGACGGCGGCGCCAAGGGGGTGCTGGCTTGTGTTCAGGGTCTCTGTTTATGTGAGTCCAAAGAAAGGGGTCGCCGACCCGCAAGGGGCGGCGGTCGAGCGGGCATTGCCGGCCCTGGGGCATTCCGGGGTGCGGAACATCCGAGTGGGTCGCTACATCACTTTGGAGGTTGAAGGCGACGATGCGGAAAAGGTCAAGGCTGATGTCGACGACATGTGTCGGCGGCTGCTGGCCAACCCCATCATCGAAGACTACTTCTTCGAGATAGCGCCTGCTGGCTCAGAGTCCTCCTCCGCCAAGCGACAGCCCTCGTCGGCTGTTTCGGAGCGGTCGGGTGCTGAGCCACAGCCGAGGGAGGGAACCTGAGGTGACGAGTCGCCGGGTGCGTTTCGGCATCGTGGTGTTCCCAGGATCGAATTGCGAATACGACACACACCATGCGCTTTCCACTTTTTCGGAAGCGGAGCCGTACTACCTATGGCATAAGGACCATGATTTGCGAGACCCCGACTGTATAGTGTTACCTGGCGGTTTTTCCTATGGTGACTATCTTCGCACCGGGGCTATCGCCCGCTTCAGTCCCATCATGAGGGAGGTGGCTGCCTTTGCTTCGGACGGAGGGCTAGTGCTGGGGATATGTAACGGTTTCCAGATTTTGACTGAAGCCCATCTGCTCCACGGGGCTTTGCGCCGCAACCGGGGACTGCGGTTTGTCTGCCGTGCCCAGCATCTCCGTGTGGAGCGGACCGACACGCCTTTCACCCGGCGTCTTCGGGTCGGGCAAGTGATTCAAATCCCGGTCAACCATAACGAGGGGAACTGGACCGCCGGCGTCGATCACCTTCAGCACATTGAGAAGGAGGGTCTGGTGGCCTTCCGCTACTGCGACCCGGAGGGAAACGTCTCTGACGCGGCTAACCCTAACGGGGCGGTGAACAACGTGGCCGGCCTCTTTAGCGAAGGCTTGAATATCCTAGGGATGATGCCGCATCCAGAAAGAGTGTGTGAGGCAATCTTAGGGGGCACCGACGGCAGGGCCATTTTCCAGTCAATCATCGACACTGTGCTGGAACCATAGGAGGCGCTAGAGGTGGCACAACATACCTATTGTCCCCGTTGCGGAGCGCGGGACTCGTTCATGAAGGGGTACTTGCCGGAAACGTGTGTTTGCCGCATTTGCCAGAGCCAGCTTGATTGGCGAGAAATCCCCGGGTGTGGGCCGGACTGTCGACCAGCTCCAGAGCCTGACCAACGTGAGCAAAGTGCCCCTTCCCCAGAGAGTCCGTCTGCAAAGACGGGGAGCGTGGATGTCTGAGCTGTACGAGCAGCTGGGTCTCACGCGAGAGGAGTACGAGCGCATCTGCCGCCTCCAGGGGCGCGAGCCCACACACGTGGAGCTAGCTATGTTCTCGCTCATGTGGAGCGAGCACTGCGGCTATAAGCACTCCAAGCTGCTGCTCAAACGCTTCCCCACTGCGGGCAAGCACGTGCTGCAGGGCCCGGGAGAAAACGCGGGGATTGTGGACATAGGCGGTGGCTTGGCTGTGGCCATGAAGATTGAGAGCCACAATCACCCTTCAGCAGTCGAGCCTTACCAAGGAGCAGCCACGGGGGTGGGAGGCATCCTGCGCGACATCTTTGCCATGGGGGCCCGTCCCATTTGTAGCCTTGATTCCTTGCGCTTCGGTGAGATCGAGCCTCTGCCGGGACGAGTGCTACAGGCCGGGTGTCGGTCGCCAGAGGACGAGGTTCCCTCTCTGGAGGATGGCGACGAGGAGTCTCGGCGTGAAGCAAGTTTTAAGCGTCAGCGCTATCTCTTTGAGCAGGTGGTGGCGGGCATCGGCGGCTACGGGAACTGCATGGGTGTTCCTACTGTGGCAGGTGAGGTCTATTTCGAGCAGGCCTATGCTGGCAACTGTCTGGTCAACGCCATGACGGTGGGATTGGTGAGGCATGAACACATTATCCGTAGCAGGGCTGCTGGGCTAGGCAACTACGTGGTGCTGATCGGCAACAAGACTGGTCGGGATGGCATTGGCGGCGCCAGCGTGCTGGCTAGCCAGGTCTTCGACGAGACCTTGGAGGAGAAGCGCCCCTCTGTCCAGGTGGGTGACCCCTTCACGGAGAAGAAACTGCTTGAGGCTTGTCTGGAGATGCTGCGTGGCGAGATGTTGGTGGCGCTACAGGATCTGGGGGCTGCGGGCATTACTTCCTCGGCTAGCGAAATGGCGGCCAAAGGTGGGGTGGGAATCGACCTGCACGTGGACCGGGTTCCCTTGCGGGAAGCAGACATGGAGCCCTGGGAAATTGTGATAAGCGAGAGCCAGGAGCGCATGCTAGCCATTGTGGAGCCGGTCCGCTGGCCAGAGGTGGAGGAGGTGTGTAGGCGCTGGGACCTGGACGTCACCATAGTGGGTGAGGTGACGGATACGGGGCGCGTGCGGGTCTTCTTCGGTGAGGAGCTAGTCGGCGACATGGAGGCAAAAGCCTTGGCGGAAGCTCCCGTCTATGAAGTCCGCCAGGAACGGCCAGCGCACATGGTGGATCAGCCTCTAGACCCGATCGACTATCCCGCCCCCGCCGCTTCCCTCAGCGATATTCTGCTCGACCTGCTGGGCTCGCCCAACATTGCCAGCCGGCGCTGGGTGTGGGAGCAATATGACCATCAAGTACAGCTCAATACTGTGATCCTACCCGGCGGGGATGCCGCTCTCTTGCGCATTAAAAGGACGGGGGCCGGCATAGCAGTCTGCACCGACGGCAACGGGCGGCGAAGCTTCCTGGACCCTTATCGAGGCGGCAAGGAGGCAGTGTGCGAGGCGGCCCGCAATGTCTCCTGCGTGGGAGCGCGGCCAATTGCCCTCACCAACTGTCTCAATTTCGGCAACCCGGAGAACGGAACCATCACCTATCAGCTTGCCCAGACGATTGAGGGAATGGCGGAGGCATGTGAGGCGCTGGGGGTGCCGGTCATCTCCGGCAACGTCTCTCTTTACAACGAGAGTTTCGGCCAGCCCATCTATCCGACCCCGGTCGTCGGCATGCTGGGATTGCTGGAGGATGTGAGGCGGCACTGCACCATGGGGTTCAAGACCGAGGGCGACCAGGTGTACTTGCTTGGCGACGCCCTACCAGCTCTGGACGGGTCCGAGTACCAAAAGCGATGGTTTGGCGGTGGTGACGGGCGACCATTCGGCCGTATCCCTGATGTGGACCTAAACGCGGAAGCAGCGCTCCAGGAAGTAGTTCGCCAAGCCATCTCTGCAGGGCTTCTACGCTCTGCCCATGATGTTTCCGACGGGGGTCTCGCGGTAGCGGCGGCTGAGTGCTGTCTCGCGGGAAGACTGGGCGCACGGCTTGACCTGGGAGGGTTGTGGTGGTTGTGTGGACGAGAGGAGAATGTGGCAAGGACGGTCGGGGCCGAGAGGCGGACTGTGCAGTCAGGACCTTTAGCGGCTCGGCCGGACATCGCTCTTTTTGGAGAGACAGCCACCTTGGTGCTAGTCTCAGCCGCTCCAGGCCAGGCCGACAAGTTGGAAAAGCTTTGTCGGGAAGCCGGGGTGCCGTGGACACAACTGGGCACGGTGGGGGGCTCCGAGCTTGTGATCGAAGTGAAAGCCGCCGGCGGGGCACCAGGTGAGGCAGAAGGTGACCGGACGGTGCGGGTATCCGTAGCACTTCTTGGCGAAGTCTATGATTCGGGTCTACGTCGGGCTTTAGGTGAGTGATCTAGATTCATGGCGAAGGCGACGGCTGACAGCGGGCAGAGGGGGAGTCTTCCAGCGGGCCTGCGGGAACGTTTCCACGACTCCTGCGGGGTGTTTGGCATATACGCGCCGGAGATGGATGTCGCGCGTTTAACGTTTTTCGCTCTTTTTGCGCTTCAGCACCGAGGACAGGAGTCGGCAGGGATTGCGGTGACGGACGGGACGAGACTGCTTGTGCACAAGGATATGGGCCTGGTCTCACAGGTGTTTGAGGAAGAGATCCTTCAATCGCTTCCCGGTCATCTAGCCATCGGTCACGTGCGTTACTCCACCACCGGGTCCAGCGAGATGCGGAACGCTCAGCCTTTTGCTCGTCTGAGGGACGGCTCATTCATTGCACTTGCGCATAACGGGAACTTGGTCAACACAGACGAGTTAAGGGCGGCTCTACTTCGCAATGGGCAAGTGCTTGAGAGCACTTCGGATACAGAGGTCATCGCTGCCCTACTGGCCGAGCATCCCTCCCGGGACATACGGCAGGCTCTCCGAGACGTGATTCCTCGACTGCGGGGCGCCTTCAGCGCGGTTCTGCTCACGCCAAGTGAGGTGATTGGTTTTCGTGACCCGTACGGCATCCGCCCGCTGGTGCTGGGAACGCTGGACGGTCGGTACTGCTTTGCCAGCGAGACGTGTGGGCTTGACATTATCGGGGCGCGTTTCGTGAGGGAGATTGAACCGGGAGAGGTTTGTGTTCTAAACCAAGACGGCTATGAGAGCGAACAGGTAGTGGACCGCAAGCAAGAAGCCCTTTGCGTGTTTGAGTTCATCTACTTTGCCCGCCCGGACTCGGTGATGAAAGGTCAGACCCTTTATGCCGCACGGCGGCGCATGGGTGAGGAACTAGCCTCGGAGTCGCCTGCTGACGCCGACCTGGTTATCCCCGTGCCAGACACTGGCAACTCCGCCGCCATCGGGTTTGCTGCGCGCAGTGGCATTCCGTTTGGCGAGGCGCTGATCAAGAACCGATACATTGCTCGCACCTTCATCAATCCTGACGACCGGCTGCGAAAGCTTGGCATCCGGATGAAGTTCAATCCGTTAAGCTCAGCCATCCGGGGGAAACGCCTGGTGGTGGTTGACGACTCTATTGTTCGCGGGAACACGACTCGGGCCCTCGTCCGGGTCCTTTTTGAGGCAGGAGCCAAAGAGGTGCATCTGCGGATCAGCTCGCCGCCCATTGTTTATCCCTGCTTTTACGGCATTGACATGGCTAATCAAGACGAGTTCATCGCTTTTGGGAAAACTATCGAGGACATTAGCAGGGAGCTGGGGGCGACCTCGGTTGCCTACCTTTCTTTGGAAGGGCTACTCCGGGCCACAGGGGTCAGAGATGCGGCTCAGGTGTTCTGCTCCGCCTGCTTCACTGGCGACTACCCGTGCGAGATACCCGAGCATCTGCGGTTGTCTAAATTCCGGTTCGAGACGAAGGCGCTGCCGGACTCCGCGTTGGCTGGCTAACTGTGTCCAAGTCGTCGCTGGCTAACGGGAAAGTTGGCCCACGAGCTAAGTAGACCGCTTATTGGCCCCTGGACAGGCCTATGACCTGGTCAATGACTTCCTGCACTCCTTTCAGCTCGAGGGCGCCAGCGGAGACAAGCTGGTGCACAAGCTTCTCAGCCTCGCCTCCAGTCAAGTCTCTCTCTACCAGGGGTGGGTTCGAGATCACGAGCACTTTTTTGCCCGCTGCAGCGGCGGTCTGCGTCGCCCTGAGCAGGGCGATATTCCCCCGTCCGAAAAATACCGGTGCCACAACAACGACATCGGCCTGGCTCACCAGTTCTTCAAGCTCCACCACCGCCTCAGCCGGATACGGCTCAAAGGGCGGAGCCGAAACCACGCGCAGTCCGCACCGTTCAGCCGTGGCGTAGTCGGTATCTAGCACGCTTACGATGCCCACGGTGGGGGCGAAGCCGTGGTGAACAAGCTCTTCAATCAGCTCTGAGGCTGCGCCGCCGCCGGCCATGATGTGGACCTTTGTCGTCTGCTCTAGCGCCGCCTTCTCCTCTGCTCTTGACCACAGGGGAGTGACATACGGCCGCCTTCCCTGGCGGTGCACGCTGACTCTGACCTTGAACACTTCCAAGATGGTAGCTGGATCAAGGACTGCGGAGGGCGTACCGCGGGCGAACTCTTTTCCTTCCTTAAGCAGCAGTATCTCCTCACAATACTGGGCGGCCATGTTGAGATCGTGGAGCACAACCACGATGGTGCGTCCCTCCTGGTGAAGCCGGACAAGTAGCTGCATGACCTCAAGCTGATGATTGAGATCAAGGTTGTTAAGAGGCTCGTCCAGCACCAGTATGGGAGTGTCCTGGGCCAGGGCTTGGGCAAGTACCGTTCGCTGGCGTTCACCCCCGGAGAGCTGGGTGATCAAGCGGTGGGCAAGGGGGGCAAGGCCGGTGAGCCTAAGGGCTGCCGCGACCGGGTCCGCTACGTCGTCAGAGTGGGCCGACCTTCTGAGGCCGGGCGTGGCAGGCCCCGTCCGAGCAGAGGGATCAGGCGGTCTGGGGCCACGTGGCCGCGGCGACAAGCTGAAAGGGAGCAGAAGGCGGAGGGAGGGCAGATGCACGTATCTTCCCATGGCCACGGTCTCTTGCACCGTGAAGCCGAAGTCAAGGTTGAACTCTTGCGGCACCACCGCTATGCGCCGGGCGATACTGGCTGGGTCGAAGTGCGCAAGCGGCCTTCCTTCCAGGAGAACCTCTCCCTGAGAAGGGCGTAGACTGCCGGTTAGGGCACGAAGGAGAGTGGTCTTGCCCGACCCATTGGGGCCTATTATGCCGAGGAACGTTCCAGGCAGCACCTGCAGATCAAGCGGGCCAAGAACAGGCTGTCCAGCAAAGCGGACCTCAAGCTGGCGGGTCTCAAGGACGGGCTGCACTTCAGGCCGAGGCCCCTTGTCTTCTGGGCGTGCTGCGGGCTCGTCTACCATGTTCGCCTAGGCTCCTCTTCGCGTACGCAAGAGATAGAGAAAGAAAGGCCCGCCGGTTGCAGCCGTAATGACGCCCACCGGGATCTCCATGGGAGCGATGGCCGTCCGGGCCACGGTGTCAGCCACCAAGAGGAGAAAAGCGCCGAACAGGGCAGCTGCAGGTAGCAGCCGTCGGTGATCCGGGCCCACCAAGAGTCGCATGATGTGGGGTACCATGAGGCCAATGAAGCCAATCAGCCCGGAGAAGGAAACCGCTGATGCTGTGATGAGCGCGGCTACGACCATGAGATTGCGCCGAGTGCGACGGCTGTCTATTCCCAGCTGTTGCGCGCGTTCTTCTCCCATCAAGAGGAGATTCAATCTTCGTGACATCCCGAGGAGGTACAGGAATCCCGCCACAACCACGGGCAGGGTAAAAAGCACCTTGGTCCAACTGGCGGTGCTCAGCCCGCCCATCAGCCAGATCACAACGGTGTGGAGGTCTTTCTCGGTTGCCACCATCATGAACGACATAATGGCAGTAAGGGTGGAACCAACGGCTACCCCCGAAAGAAGCAGCGAGGCCGCCCCCAAGTGCCCGCCAAAGTTGGCCAGCTTGTAGACGAGAAAAGCGGCCAAAATAGCTCCTACGAAGGCAAGTAAAGGCAAGGTGTAGAGGCCAAGTGAGCCCAAAGGCTTCCAGATGATGGCTATGGTGGCACCCAGGCCTGCGCCCGCGGACACGCCCAGCAGGTAGGGCTCAGCCAAAGGGTTTCGGAAAAGTCCCTGAAAACAGGCGCCTGCGGTTGACAAGGCGGCTCCCACGACTAAGGCGAGCACTATCCTAGGCAGGCGGAGACTCCACAAGAGGCGCGGCGCCCACTCGGGGAAGGCGCCGGTGGCATTGGTTCCGTCGCGCATGAGGCCGCCGAGTGCCCGAATTACCTCCGCAGGAGACAGGCCCGCGGCGCCTACGGCCAGAGCCACAAGCCCGGCGCCAACTAGGCCCACTAGAAGTAGGCCTATCGTGAGACGGTAGGTCCTTTGGCGCTTAAAGCTCCCGCTACCTGCGCCCGCTTCCTCTCGAGCGGTCCTGGCAGATGTGCTAGTTGCTGAGCGGCGCACACGTCCTCCCCAGGCAGATATTCCTGCCGCGGGCCGACTCCCCGAGCGCAAAGAGAGTCGACTCCGCGGGCGTTTCTAGGGCTAGAAAGCCTCTGGATGTACAGCCTTAGCTAGAATCCGCAAGCCTTCAGCAATGCGTGGACCTGGCCGAGTCACAAGCACGTCGTCAATCACCAGAACTCTCTTCTCCTTGACCGCCTTCAGCCCGGCAAAGCGCGGGTCGGCAGTGAATTCGTCGGCGCTCTTGTAGACAGACCCGGGGAGAAGGACGATGTCCGGATCAGCGGCCACCAATTGCTCAGGGGTGAACTGATAATAGGGCTGGGCAGAGCTGCCGTTCGGACCTTCTGCGGCGACATTGACTACGCTCACGAGCGAAAGTAGTTCGTCAACAAAAGAGCCGGGACCGCAGGTCCACAGGGTGTTGTCAAGAGCGTAGAAGACCTTGGGCTTGGTGCCCGTGGCTTGAGCCGCCTGGGATATCCTTGCGATGTCCGCCTTTATCTGCTCTACAAGTTCTGTTGCCTTGGCAGGGGCGCCCACCGCCGACCCAATGGCGTTGATGTCGGTATAGATGCCCTCGAGGTTGGCTGGGTTCATGATGAGCACAGGCACTCCTTGCGCTTGCAGCGGGGCGAGTGCCTCCTCGTTGCCTGAATAGCCCACCACCAGGTCAGGGCTAAGGGCCACGATGGCTTCCGTGTTTGCCTGATAGTCGCCGACTTTGGGCAGATTGGCTACCTCTGGGGGATAGTTGTCAAGTGAGTTGACTCCTACTACTCGATCGCCGGCCCCCAAGGCAAACAAGGTCTCCGTGTTGGCTGGCGCGGTGGACACAATGCGTACCGGTTTGGCTTTGATGGTGACCGTGTTTCCGGCGTCGTCAGTCACGGTGACTGGGAAGGTCGCCTCTGAGGTGCCGGTTGTCTCCGCAGTAGCCTCAGTTGTTTCTGTGGTCGCGGCCGTGGTGATTGTGCTCGCGGCGGTTGTGTCAGCCGTCGCCTGCTTATCCGTGCCGCAGCCCCCGAGTAAGGGGACAAAGACAAGAAGGGCCAGCATAAGAAGCAACAGGCTGGGAAACACAAGGGAAATGGAAGAGAAGCGGCGTCCTGACGTCTGCGAGCGCCGCCCTGCCGGCTTTCCGCCGGGCGCGGAGCATCCGAGCATACGGACTCCTTTCGGTTCGACTTTTTCTGGTCACGACCGGCAAGATGGTGGAGAGCAGTTCGGCTACTCCCCGGCCGGACCATTTACTTGGTCGAACCGAGTCGGCGCCCCGTACGCGTCAGGGCGGAGTGCGCTCTCTCCGCGGAAAGCGTCTGCTCCTCTCCTACAGCAGGTATCTGACTTCCGGGCACACCCGGTTACAGTGGCGGGACCGTGCCGGTCTTTCACCGGCTTCCCTCTCGGCTCCACACTTACTTGGAGCCTAACTGTAGGAGCACCATACTTGCCAAGCTAGAATCTAGCACCGCAGGCCGTTCTCGCCAAGACGCCTGGCTTGCGCTGGGTTTTGCCGGGACGAGCCGGCGTCTGATACGCTTGAGCCCATGAAGAGTTCAGTCAGCATCGCTTTGTTTTTCCTGCTGAGCGGTTTCTTCCTAGCCGTTCTTCTAAGTGCGCTTGAACACAGCCGCAAACTTCTGGCCGTGGCTGTGGCGTGCTTGGCTGCTGTGGTTTGCATCATCGTGTTCCTGACCCCGGTTGAACTACCCTCCTTCCACTTTGGCTCGGGCGGTCGAAATGAGAGGACCGTCGCAACGGGCAGCGCGTCTGGGGTGGCCACTACGGGAACCGGGGTCAGACCTGACCAAGCCGGGCTAGCCGTTTCGACCACGGCTTCCGTCACGTTGCCGGTCCCCACCAACCCCCCAGTCCTGCTGCCTAGTTCCAGCACGGATGGCTGGGGCTCGTCTGGAGGTTCAAGGTGACAGCTCGCGAGCAAAAGGAGTCTTCTGCCCAGCATACAGGTCTGACCTATGAAGCGGCCGGGGTGGATATCGAGGCCGGTGAAGAGGCGGTCAGACTCATTAGGGGCGAGGCCGAGAGCACTTTCATCCCCGGGGTCTTGGGGACTTTGGGAGGGTTCGCCAGTCTTTTTGCCCTGCCAGCCGAGTACAAGGAGCCGGTGCTGGTGACGGCCACAGACGGTGTGGGCACGAAACTGCTTGTGGCCAAGGAAGCGGGCAAGCTGGATACGGTGGGCATAGATCTGGTGGCCATGTCGGTGAACGATGTTCTCACCACTGGGGCAAGACCCGTGCTCTTCCTCGACTATGTGGCTGTGGGGCGGCTGTTGCCGCAGGAAATGGCTCGGCTGGTGGGTGGAGTGGCCGCAGGCTGCCGCGTGGCCGGGTGCGCTTTGGTAGGCGGAGAGATGGCGGAGATGCCAGGGCTGTACGAGCCAGGCGAGTTTGACATGGCCGGTTTCTGCGTGGGGCTGGTGGAGCGGACTGAGATTGTGGACGGCTCGAGCATCGAGCTGGGCGACGTGGTGATCGGTCTAGCCTCGAACGGCTTTCATTCCAACGGCTACTCCTTGATCCGGAAGGTGCTAGAGGTCTCTCGTCTTGACTTATCTGATATGTTTCCTGGCTCCGCGGTTAGTGTGGCCGAGACTCTTTTGCAGC
>Ga0315298_1005907_pt1 | contig 17015 bp, 22 predicted proteins | sample WHS_1_MG_FD_203077 | JGI IMG/M metagenome (GOLD analysis project Ga0315298, IMG submission 203077) | Extremophilic microbial mat communities from Washburn Hot Springs, YNP, Wyoming, USA - WHS_1_MG | ecosystem: Environmental > Aquatic > Thermal springs > Hot (42-90C) | place: USA: Wyoming...
GCGAGAGGGTTGCAAAATAGCATTTATTGCATTTGAGCAGATAGCCCCCCACGGTTGCTATATCAGTATTTGCAGTAGTGAATGGCAACAGCTAAAGCAGGATAGATGCAGTAGTGAATGCGAGAGGGTTGCAAAATAGCATTTATTGCATTTAAGCAGATGACCTCACACGGTTGCTATATCAGTGTTTGCAGTAGTGAATGGCAGCAGCTACAGCAGGATAGATGCAGTAGTGAATGCGAGAGGGTTGCAAAATAGCATTTATTGCATTTGAGCAGATAACCCCAACCGGCTGTTGCAGCTGTATAGTATGTTTTTATATGTTTTGGATTTTAATAGAACTGGAATTTTGATAGGTGATATATAATGTATCCAGTTTCTCCACAAGCGTATGACCGAGCAATCACGGTGTTTAGCCCTGACGGACGCCTCTTCCAGGTTGAGTATGCAAAAGAGGCCGTAAAACGCGGGAGTACCGCAGTCGGTTTGGTATGCAAGGACGGCGTGATTCTCGCAGCAAACAGATATATCCAGAACAACCTGCTGGTTCTTGATTCCGTGCGCAAGGTTCACATCATAGATGATAATATGATCGCCACTTCCTCAGGCCTCGCAGCAGATGCAAGGAGGCTCATTGATATGGCGCGTGTTGAGGCGCAGAAGCACAGGATAACCTATGCTGAGCCGATCAGTGCCCTTGACCTCAGCAAGAAGATTGCAGACACTGTTCAGATATACACGCAGTACGGTGGTACTAGACCATTCGGTGTATCGATGCTGTTTGCAGGTGTGAATGATAGCCACACCGCATTATACGAGATAGAGCCGAGCGGTGCCTACACAGGATATTTCGCAGCAGGTGTTGGCTCAAACAAGGAAGGCGTAGAGAAATTCTTTGCCGAAAACTACAACCAGAACATCTCAGTTGATGATGGTATTTTGCTTGCACTCAAAGCACTGCTCACGAACAGCAGCAGCGATGAGGCAAAGCATTTCAACGAGAACACCCTTGATGTCGCAATCATAAACAAGAAGGAAAAGAAGGCGCGATACCTTGTACCTGGGGACATCAAGAGGTACCTCTCCAAGGTGAAATAGCTTTATGGTTTCTCTGGATGATGCAGTAATAATAAGATTGGAAAAGAACGGTGAGCGGTTTGAGGTGTTTGCCGATCCTGTGAAGGTTGTGGAATACAGGAAAGGCGCTGCAATCTCTCTTAATGATGTGCTTGCCGCATTCCAGGTATTCAAGGATGGGCGCAAAGGCGACACGCAGTCAGATGAAATTCTTAAGAAGAATTTTGGCACAACTGCATTTGAGCCGATAGCCAAGGAGATACTTATCAAGGGCGAGCTTCATCTCACAACGGAACAGAAGAGAAAACAGCTTGAGGAGAAGCGCGCAAAGGTGATTCAGTACATTGCACAGAATTACATTGACCCGCGCACAAACGCACCCCACCCGGTGAAGCGGATAGAACTTACAATGGAGGAAGCCAAGGTGCACATTGACCCAACGAAGAGTGCGGAGGGCCAGATCGAAGATATTTTGAAGAAACTGCGCCCAATCCTCCCCCTCAAGTTTGAAGTGGTGCGCCTGGCAGTTAAAGTGCCTGCGGCATACGCAAGCCATGCCTATGGTGTGGTGAAGGAATTCAATCCAAAAAAGGAGGAATGGCTGAGTGATGGCTCTCTCGTTGCGCTTGTTGAGATCCCTCCTGGCCTGCAATCTGTGCTGTTTGACAAGCTGAACAGGGCAACGCACGGTGAGGTGCAGACCAGGGTGCTTGACAGGTAATTTATTTGCTTGTGGAAGTTCAGCATTATGTTTGAAGGTGAAATTATGAGAAGGATGGTTTTTCCCGGGGACTTGCTTGCGGATGGACGCATAGAGTCGCGCGGGGTATTTGTTGAGGATGGAAAGAGTTACGCCTCATTGCTTGGGCTATATGATGACTCTTCACGGGTATTCATCCCGCTCGAAGGCGCATATGAACCGCAGGAGGGCGATTTGCTTTTGGGTGTTGTGAGCGATATGCGGCCGAACGGCTATTACATTGATACTGGTATGCCCAATGAAACATTTCTGTCCAGCAAGGATTTCAAGGAGACGCTTGAAGTTGGCGACATTATATTTGCAAAGGTGAGAAGTGTTGATGAGGTAAAGAACATCTCAATATCCGACCCGATGATTTTGAAGAACGGCAACATAATCCACGTATCCCCTGTAAAGATCCCGAGGATAATCGGGAAGAAGGGCTCAATGCTATCGTTGATCAAAGATGCGACCGGCTCAAAGATCGTGGTCGGCAAGAATGGCTGGATCTGGATAAGTGGTGGTAATGCTTACTTAGCCACAAAGGCTATACTTAAGGTAGAGTCCGAGGCCCATACGAGTGGTCTCACAGACAAAATGGCTGAGTTTCTCAAGAAAGGTGGTATGAATGGTTAATGAAGAGGAAATTGAAGCGCTTGAAGTTGGCACACATGCAGAAGTAAAACTGCTTGTTGACGGCAGGAGGATTGATGGGAGGGCGCTTGATGAGATGCGCCCCATGAAGATTCAGGCAGGGCTGCTCCATAAGGCAGATGGCTCTGCACTTGTTGAATGGGGTGGCAATAAAATACTTGCAGCAGTTTATGGGCCGCGTGCCTGTCTCCCAAAACACGAGAGCAGCCCTTACAGGGCAAAGCTCTCTTGCAGGTACCTGATGTCCCCGTTTGCATCTAAGGATGAGCACGGCCGTGCTGGGCCTAACAGGAGGTCGATTGAGCTTTCAATGGTCCTGAGGCAGGCGCTCGAGAATGTTGTGATGCTGGAGATGTACCCGCAGTCAATGATAGAGGTGTTCATAGAGGTTCTACAAGCATCCGGTGGTACTAGATGTGCCAGCCTGGTTGCGGCGGCAGTTGCGCTTGCAAATGCCGGGATCCCAATGAAAGACCTTCCGGTAGCAGTTGCCGCGGGCAGGATTGAGAACGAGATCTGTCTTGATGTTGGCAAGGAGGAGGACAACTTCGGCCAGGCGGATGTGCCCATAGGTCTTGTACCAAGGAACAATGATATAATACTCCTGCAAATGGACGGCCTGCTTACAAAGGCAGAGATGATGAAGGCCCTGGATTATGCGGAGCGCGCAGCACCCATTATACGCGAGATTCAGGTGAAAGCGCTTGCAAATGCATACCACATAAGCGGCGCTGGCGAGGAAGAAGGGTGATATTTATGGAAGCAATCGATGAAATGAAGAGGACATATGTGGAGCTTCTCCTAAGCAAGGGGGAGCGTGCTGACAAGCGCGGATATTTTGATTACAGGCCTGTTGAGGTAAAGAAGGGCGTAATAGATACTGCAGACGGTTCTGCGTGGGTCAAGCTCGGCGAGACGCAGGTGCTCGCATCAGTTAAGTTTGACATTGCCGCACCGTTCGCTGACAGGCCAACAGAAGGCGTACTATCAACGACTGCAGAACTTTTGCCGATGGCAAACCCGCGGTTTGAGCCGGGGCCACCCGATGAGCGCGCAATTGAGCTTGCACGCGTGGTTGACCGGGCAGTAAGGAGTGCCGAGGTAATCGACCTGAAATCAATGTTCATTGAAGAGGGCAAGGTATATGCTGTCTATATTGACATATATGTACTCGATTACGACGGCAATTACATAGATGCGGCATCGCTTGCTGCAATGGCTGCTCTGAGAAATGCAATTCTGCCACCCGTGAAAGATGGAAAACTCAACAGAGAGGAGAAGGGTGCACCTCTCAAGTTAAACGGCAATGCATTTGAGTTTACATTTGTGAAGATTGGCAATCACCTATTGATCGACCCGGCACTTGATGAGGATCATTCGCACGATGCAAGGATCACCATTGGCGCAACGAATAATGATAAGGTATGCACCATACAAAAGACCGGGAGAGGTGCAATAACCCGTGCAGAGCTTGAGAAGATGATAGATGTTTCCTTTGAAAAATTCAGGGAATTTGAGAAGCTGGTCTAATGAGTGTGTAGTGGTGGTTTGATATGTCTGGCATGAGTGGCAGGTGGAACGGCGTTAGTATAGTGTTAGTGATACTGCTTGCAGGTGTTTTGCTTTTTCTTAGCGGGTGTACTTCAGGAACAGGGAATATCCCTGCCAACAATTCAGCCGTTTCACAAAACAATCAGTCAGGATTAGCCAACCCTGCCTCAGTGAAATGCATTCAAGATGGCGGTAATTTAACAATACTCCGCGATGATATGGGAGAATATGGAGTATGCACATTCAGCAATGGTGCAAAATGCGAGGAATGGGCATATTTCAGGGGGGAATGCAGCCCCGACAAGCCAAATTATTGCGCCGAGGATCAGGATTGTGCGTGTGGTGTACATATTTCGACCGGGGAATGTTTTGTTGGTTCAAAAGGGTTTGTGAATGTAGATAAACAGTGCCCTGATTATTGCACTGGGATCGCCGGGAATTTTGAAACGCAATGTGTCTCTCATCAATGCAAGCTCGTGAAAAAGAATAATACTGAAGATGCAGGTTTTTGCGGTACCTCCACAAATGGCCCGTGTTCAGATGACAGTGGATGCATTATCGGCGGGTGCAGCGGCCAGGTATGCCAGTCAAAGAGCGAACCGCCAGTCGTGACAACCTGCGAGTATAAAAGCTGCTATGATAAGATTGGATATGGAGTCTCATGCAGATGCGTTGATAATGAATGCAGGTGGGTTATGAAGCAGGGCCCCGGTGAATGAGTGTGAGAATATATGGTGGTGGGAATGGCCGAAAGTTTTAATATTATTCCCCTTTTTAATAATGCACTTAATATAGAGAGTGGTATGAATGGTTAGGTTTCATGTTCGTGGAGGACCAAATCTCAGGAAGGCATACACAAAGATTCAGAAGGCAAAGAAGGCAAGATACATATGCCCTGCATGCTCAAAGAAGAGTGTGAGGCGCGAGAGCGTGGGCATGTGGAAATGCAGGTCCTGTGGTTCTAAATTTGCGGGCGGCGCATACGAGCTCTCAACACCTACGGGCAGGCTTTCTCAGAGGCTTCTCCTTGAGCTCAAGAAAGGTGCATTGAGCAAGGAGTATATTGAGAAGCTTGAGGCAGAGATAGAGAAGGCAGAAACAGAGGCGGAGCCCCAGGCGCCAGAAGAAGCCAAGAGTGAGTAAAGGTGGTCTTTATGTATAAATGTGTCAACTGCAATAATCTGATTGAAAAGATGGACCCTAACTATGTAAGGTGCCCCTATTGTGCATCCCGGATTGTATTCAAATCCAGGCCGCCTGTTGCAAAAGAGGTCAAAACAGACTGATTCTCAAAACAGACTGATTAAATGGCGTATGTTACCACGAGCAGGAAAGCTAGCCCGGTTACTAGGAGGCTCGCACGTTCATTATCGACTCTTTTTAAATCACGATACGTAACGAGGGGGAAGGCCGGGTTCAATTCAGTGCTCGCTTCTGCGGAGTCGCTCGGGCACACGCGTGTTGTATTCATACACGAGCGCCACGGAAACCCCTATGAGATTAGGGCAATTGAGATAGGCCCAGATCAGACGTATGATGAGGTTGGCTATTTTGTTTTCAACCCGGTTATCGTGAAACGCGTTGGCAGGCTTTCATCCTATCTTGTTTGCAATAAGCAGGGGGAGCGGTTCGCGAAGCTATTCCTCACTAAAAGCGATCTTGAATCACTCACAGCGGAGGGTCGCGTTGCAGTAAATGTTCTAGGCGAGGATGATTTTATCAGAATAAGCGTTTCTGGCGAAGATGTGGTTGTGCTGAAGAAGGTGCAGGTGCACTAACTTTTTTATCCGGCGGTCTTTTTGAAATCAGCGCTTTAAGGCTCATCTCCAGGCCTTTTGCATGGACTACATTATAAACCGCCAGAAGTATTACGCATACTACAAAATAAAGCGCCCTTATGTATATGCTTGATTCGCCTACCATAAGGGCCATAAATATAAGGAGCAAAAAGATAACGAGAAGATGTATCATACTTAGAGCTCTCCGACTCTTCTCTTTATTTTTCTCTTCATCCTTTTCCTTCTTTTCTTAAGCCATTTCCAGCGCATTCTGCCTTTCTTTTTCCATTTTCTTGGTATCGCTCCCAATCGCTAACACCTCATAGAGTGCTTTTTTTAAAGAAGTGAAGATTTATATTGCTCACTCAAACTTAACCTTGACATTTTCCCTCTCTGCACCTTCCGCTCTGAAGAACTCCTCCTGTTTGAACCCGAATATACCGGCGAATATGTTGTTCGGGAACTGCATCACTGCGTTGTTGTAATCGTACACGGAATCGTTGTAGAACTGCCTTGAGTATGCAATCTTGCTTTCTATGTCGTTAAGGTCAAGCTGAAGCTGTTTGAAGTTCTCATTTGCTTTCAGCTCAGGATAGGCCTCTGCAACTGCAAACAGGCTTTTCAATGCTGCACTCATCATATTCTCAGCGGCAGCACTTTCCTTTGCAGTCTTGGCGTTCAGCATTGCGCTCCTTGCGTTTGTGACATTTTCAAATACTGATTTCTCGAGTTTGGCATACCCTTTCACTGTCTCAACGAGGTTGGGTACAAGGTCTGCTCTTTTCTTGAGTTGTACATCAATCTGCGCCCACGCGGTCTTAACCCTATTCCTTTTCACGATAAGCGCATTGTATAGATAGACCGCAGAGACGAGCAGAACGAGAACGCCAAGGCCCACGATCACGAGGCATACTCCACCAAGAGTTGTTGTTAAACCATCCATCAAAATACACCTTACTTCTTATGATATCAAGAGATAGGCAATTCAAGAATATAAATATATGCGTGAGATGATTAATGATGCCGCTTGACGAAGAAACACTTAATGTGCTTATAGGTGAATACCTCTCCGCTTATGGCGGGGAAATAGATATATCTCTGGAGACAATGGATAAGTATTCATTCACGGTGCATTTCTCTGGCAGGCTGTGCCGTGCGTGTGGTATAGAAGAGTATTTTGATGGTTTTGTGTATATGCTCAGGCTTAGCGGGATAAATGCATCAGTGGAAAATGTAAAGGAAGAAAGGGGCGGGTATACCGTAACTTACAGAATAAATGAATGATTTTTCCTAAAGCCTAAAGGTTCATCTTCCATCTGCCTTTTTTCAGCGCAACCTGGGTTAGCTTTTCCCTATTCTTCTGTGCATACTCAAGCTCCCTGATTACCCCTGCCGGGCTGATGTACTTCCATGTCCTTAGTGCTGCTGCGAGTTCAGGATGTGTTTTTGCATACTCTTTTGCAGGTATGCCTTTCATAACTGCATCCACCGCCTGTCTCATGGACATGGCGCCCTTCTTTGTGCCACCGGGATGCCCGTGTACACCTGCACCTGCCTGTATGTTCGTGTCCTTGCCGTGAAGTGCAATCAATGCATCTATCATAGATGCATTCACACCGCCGGATGCAATGCTAAGCATCGGGTTAATGCCGGGTGCAAATTCCATCTCCAAGGAACCCAAGTATAGCTTTTCGTCAAGTTTGAATTGATCGGCAATATCGTGGTATCTCTTGATCATCAGGGGCGAACCTTCCATCTTGCCTACCCCAGTCCCTATATGCAACTGGTCGATGCCGAGTAGCCTGTAAAATTTCTCGTACACCTGGAAATTAATGCCGAAATTCCCGCGGTTAGCTGCAGCAAACCCTGCCCTGTGGCCGTGTGTTGCGAACTTGTATTTCTTCGTAATTTCGAGTATCTCCTGGAGCGCGCTTATTCCCAGTACATATGTATCAAGCATTACTATGACATGCCTCTGCAACCCCATCTCATTAAGGTACTCAACCCGCTCAACCATACGTGAGTATTTATCCGTAATATTTGAGGAGTAGAGGTGATTCTGATTGGTCTCACCGCCTGCTTTTTCGATAGATTTTACCGTCTCGTGCAACCTGTCCTTCCATTTGCAGAAGTCCTGGTCAACGAGGTTCTCATCATCCTTAACGAGGTCTAGGCCCCCAGAGTATGCATCATAAGCAACACGTGCCCATTCCTTTGCAGTAAGCCCAACCTTTGGCTTTACGATTGTGCCTATGTGAGGCCTTCTGCTCTTGAGTGTCCCGGCCATTTTTCTTATCCCATCTAGGCCGAGAACCGGGCCAGTAAACTGCCTCTGATACCCCACAGGAAATGAAATGTCAAATACGTAAAGCTCCTCAAGCTCTTTCAGGCCGAATATGTTCCCAAGGACAGATGCCTGGAATTGTGGGATATTCTTAATATCAAAATGCTCAAGCGGATAGGCAATCTTTATGAACCCGCTTTTGCCATCAACCTTTTTTATATCAAAAACCCGGGCTCTGTAATGCGTCCATACAATATCATTCATCGTCTTGAGTTTGGTCCACGAACCAACACTGCTCTCAGCAGCAATAGCTTCTGCAATCTTCTCAATGCTTATTGAGCCCCTCGCCCAAAATAAGACTATGAAATCGTTCTCCTTGTCAGGCACGTACTTATAATCTAGGTAACTATAACCTCCATACATCTAAAAACCCCCTAATCCCCTCCTCATATCGGAAACAAAGCATAAAAAGATATTCGTCTCTCAGCTCTTGGATATGGTCCTCCCGTGCAGGCAGTTTGTGCATATCCCGTTGCGTTGGTGTTCAGTGCACACAGTTGCACCGCATAGCTTGCAGGTTATGCACGGTGCACATACCTTGCCGCAGATTGCACATCTTCCAGCACGATCCATTCTCCCGCCCTACTATTCTTTTGCAAAGAGCAGCCGCCATTTCTTCGTGAGCACGTATTTATATGGCCTGTCAAGCGTCTTGGTGCACACGGGGTTCCTCAGCCCTTTCCTGAACATCATATCAACATCTGTCTGGAGCATCAGCCGGCCAAGTTCTTTTGTGAGGCTGCCATATGAAATGCCAAGCTCTTTCTCAAGCTCTTGTGCAGTCCTTGGCTTTACAAGGGCCCTGATTATCATCTGCTGGTTATCAGAGAGGTTTCTGTAAACCCAGTCAATATCCTCATCGTTGTGCTCGGCAACTGGTTTCCCGGTAAGCAGTGTTTCAATGTCTGCTTTTTCAAGTTCCCTATCATATTTTTCATCAACATAATACATTGCGGCGTTTTGGCAGTTTATGAGAATCTCGCGCGGTATATTCCCTGAGATCTTTGAGATATAATCTAGCGTTTCATCAGAAAATGGATAGGTGTTCCTCCCGCCTACCGATTCAATTCTCTTTCTTATCATGTCTTTAAGGTCTTCTTTTAATGGGAGCGGGAATGGTATCTCGCGTGATACCCGTCCTTCCCTGAATGAGCTCTTGTAAATCTCATAAGCGGAGAGCGGTTCAATGCTTGTTGAGACGATGGCGGACCTTGTCCGGTCCTTGATTGTTGCCAAAAGGCTTGCGACTTCTTCGCTCTTGAGCAGCCCCGCCTCATCGATAAGGAGAATGAGTGTTTTTTTGCCGATCGTGGAGTTTATCTTATCCGTAATGCCCTTATCGCTACCAACCAGCATTTCTGCGAGCTTTCCCAGGACACCGCCTTCAGCAGCCATTCGCTGTTTGAGTATTGTGAGAAATTCGTCTTTGCCTTGAACCTCCCTGAAATCGAAGAAAGAGGTTACATACTTGTTTTTTGGTAGAGTGGAATCAAGGTGGTAGAGCAGTGAGGTTTTTCCGATCCCTGCAATCCCATAAGTGCTCACAACCGCGTTGGATTCAATGTGCTTTAGCGTTTCCCTTGCAAGATGACTGAAAACAAAAAAATCAGCACTAGGCCGGTAATCGAAGGGATTCCCTCTCCAGCCCAGTGTGTGGTACCATGGCATATTGCAGACCTATACTTAGAACATAGATGGCAATGCGGACACGCCGCGTTTGACAATGTGCTTCCTAACGTTAATGATGACCCCGGTCGCTCTTCCCTTCATTATGACTTCAACATCCTCTGGAACTTTGCTTAGAAGGTCTTTGTATCTTATGTTAACGCCCATTTGGAGCACCTCTAATCGACAAATATTACACATCAAGAATATATAAATCTATGCCCATTTTGTCGAACATATGGGCGGGGGAGGTATCCCCCTCCCATAAGACCCAACCCCCTCTAGTTACAGGAGGGTGTTTAGGGTGGGGGAGGTATCCCCCTCCCATAAGACCCAACCCCCTCTAGTTACAGGAGGGTGTTTAGGGTGGGGGAAGTATCCCCCTCCCATAAGACCCTACAATCAACTCTTATGGTGGAGTTGGGTTGAGAAGAGAGAGGGGCACTCCCCTCACCTTAAACAACAATCAACTCCATAGGAGGAGTTGGGTTGAGAAGGGAGAGGGGTACTCCCCTCACCCTTCTTGCGAAGGGCCGCGCTGGGGGCCCAAACAACAACTCCAACGGTTGCCGTGGGTTGCGAAGGGCCGCGCTGGGGGCCCTTCGAGGGGAGAGGGTCGAACTAAGAACCATCCCCTCGTAATTGACGGGGGGTTTGGGCGGTGACGGACTAAGGGGGGTGAAACCCCCCTTGGGCTGTCACTTGGGTCGCATAAAAACCCTATGCAAAACTCAGGGGGTTTGGGAGAGGGTCGAACTAAGGGGGATGTGCCCCCTTGGGTCGACAGTGGAAGGATCGGAAACTTACTACCGCAATCGCAATATATACTCTAATTCAAATTCCTAATACGGAGTGGTGGTAGCTATGATAGAAGACGAGCTCGTCCATTGGTGGAAAGATGATGCTGGCGAGCAGCACAGAACCATATTGCGGCTTGAAAGTGAAGAACCGCAGGTACTAAACAATCTTCCAAGGGATGGAAAAGTTGTTGTGCGCCTGCTCAACACAGTGAGTACTCAAGCGATCAAGCTCAGCCCAGAAGAAGCGCTCAGGGTGAGCACGCAGATGATGAGCATTGCAAAGGAACTTCTAAATCAGAAGAGAGACTTATGGAAAAAATCCGATAGCAATACATTCTAATTGAGCTGTCGAACTTGGAATGTAAAGTTCGACAGGTATTTACTCTCACAGTTATTTTATGAACGCCTCAGTATCTTTCCTATCGCTCTTCTTAGCAGGTGTAATATGCTCCCTCCATTAGTAGAGGTTTTCCTTAACCTGCTTCTGCGCGCATCATCAAAAGAGAAGATCAATTCAGCAATATCTTTTTGATTTGAATTCTTCGGTTTCATTTTTCCTTTCTCATTCTCCTGTTGGTGGCTTGATTTTAGGATTTTATCTGCAACTTCTTTACTCTGCATTTTTCTGCTTGTATTTTGTGCGGTACTGCTGATCCTTCTTACATAATTGCAACCTCTGCCCTTTCTTATTTTCTGCTTCCCGTTTTTTTCAGTAGTGGGTAACTTACCGCAAGATTTCATTCTCTCTTTTTTAATGAATCCCACTTTCGGCACATCTCTTAATCCACTGATTTCAGCGCTTACATTCAACTTGCGGCTTGATTGTATAGAACCTTTATTTCTCACTTTGTATAATCTGCTTGCCGAACTTGCGTGAAGCAGTTCGACATTTACATTAACAGGTGCTTCACATATTTTTTCTTCCGGTATAATCTGCCTAACTCTGCCAGCACCCGTTTGTATGTACTTTCTATTCCCGCTTGCTGGATATACAACTGCTATGCTCTCTTCACTAGATCTGTTTCCAGTAATTTGTGTGATGTGTACACTTTCATTGCTGGCCTGTATGTATGTTCTATCCTCACTTATGGGATATGCAACTGCTATACTCTCTTCACTAGATCTGTTTCCAGTAATTTGTGTGATGTGTGCACTTTCATTGCTGGCCTGTATGTACTTTCTATTCCCGCTTGCTGGATATACAACAGCTATGCTCTCTTCACTAGATCTGTTTCCAGTAATTTGTGTGATGTGTGTACTTTCATTGCTGGCCTGTATGTACTTTCCATTCCCGCTTGCTGGATATACAACAGCTATGCTCCCTTCACTAGATCTGTTTTCAGTAATTTGTGTGATATGTGCACCCTCCTTATTGCACTCACCATGATATACAGCGACCATACACTCGTTTCCACCAACATTTTCAAGCGCAACATGCAGGCGGGTTTCAGGCGCACCCTGCCACTTCGGTTCTATGGATTTCTGCTCGTGTTTATACAAAGGAAGCATATTACAGCATATGCTCGTGAATGCAATACCCTCCTTAGCGGGCGGGTCAACTGTAAAGTACATGATCTCGTGCGATGCAAACATGCTGTTCATTTTTTTTCGCATTGCATCATCGATTGCCGCACTGCACGATGAGAATAATTCCTCCCCGCCCTTATTCGGGCCGAATACATCTGCGAGCATCACTTTAACTTTGAGCGAAAGCGGGACGCGTATATCCTGTAGGTATGGGTCATATTGCATTCTCAGCTCGAATTCGCTGGTTACCGCAATATTATGAAACCCAAGGAACATGGGGTTTGAATTTGCAATAACATAGGGGAGCGTATTGTTTACATATCCCTGAATTCCACCCTGTACATCCTCGTAAATGCGCACCTTCTGGCCGGAGATTGCAGTGATCCACGTGCCTAGCTCATTGCTCTTTACCTTTACATTAAAATTTCTTGAGATTGCATTGAGAAGACACTCTCCATACATCGCATAAATGGTATGGTCTTCTATATTTCCATGCTTGTCCCTAAGTAGAATCCGAATAGGAATTTCCCTATTGTCCTTCTGCTTGATGATGGCTGTGCTGTTCATTGCAGTTTTTATGCAACATATAAGTTATAAGATTAAACCCGCAAAAATGATTTTATGGATGAGGAGCACTCAGCAGGCGCGGTTGTTTTTTACAACGATGCCAAGAGCGGCGAGTTTGAGTTTCTCATACTTAATTATGAAGAGGGGCACTGGGATTTTCCAAAAGGGCACATAGAGGCTGGGGAGAAACCGCTCGATGCCATGCTGCGCGAAGTTAAGGAGGAGACTGGGCTTGATGTTGAACCGGTTTACGGCTTCAGCGAGAAGATTGAGTACACGTTCAAAGCAGCATATGACGGGGGCCGGCTCAAGCACAAGACCGTTGATTTCTTCCTTGCATCTGCAAAAACAAAGCGGGTTACACTCTCACATGAGCACATGGCGTTCAAATGGCTCCCGTACTCACAGGTTTCGCGTCTTGTTACATATGAGAATTCAAGAAAGGTACTGAGAGCAGCATATTCATTTTTAAAATCTGTGTATGACAAATAAGATGTGGTTTAGATGGTGGAGGAACTTACAGCGCAGGATTTTGAATCTGCAATCAAAGGAAGCAAATATGTTCTTGTTGATTTCTGGGCCCCCTGGTGTGGCCCGTGCAGGGCAGTTGCACCAAATGTTGAGAAAATAGCTGAACTTTATGCAGGCAAACTTCGCGTTTACAAGGTTAACGTTGATGATGCCCCCGAATTGGCACAGCATTTGGGTATTATGGGTATCCCCTCACTCATGTTTTTCCAAGACGGCCAGCTCAAGGATAAGATTGTTGGAGCGATGCCTCTCCCGGGCCTGCAGAAGTTTGTTGAGAAAAATCTTGCATAACCTCTTTTTCTTCCCTTAGAAACATTTATATAAGAGTTCTGCGCTATTTTTAGCTATGTCTGATAGTAATAATCCTAAGAGTGGTAGTTTCATCCAGAAAATCAAGAATGTATTTAGTAAGGATAGTGAAAAGAAAGATTCAAACCAAGAGGAACTTAAGAAAGCATTGGAAGCATTCAGAAACATAACTCCAAAGGATGAAGAGAAAGCAATTGCAAGACCATCCACTATAAAAGAGACCATAAGAAAGCATACGCCGTTCGGTGTTGCAAGGAGTGACGGAAGAAATGTAGAGATCAATTACTTTGATACTCGGTTGATTGATATCCTAAAACGCTTCAAGATTATTCCACTATATGCCAGCATTTCAGAAACAGCTGTTGTAGGGTTTTATGAAATTAATGTGAATGCGCTCAAAAGCAGTAATTTTGGCACAATACTTGTAAATGACAAAAACATTCATATATGTACTTTAATTGCCCCCATCTTAAGAAAAGTTGACAAAGAGGTTATGAGCGAGGAAGATCAGGTAACAGTGGATACCGTATGCTCTCTCGTTGAAGAAGCATTGAAAAAGTAAAATAAGATGTGTACTACTTAGAAAATTGGCCGGCCATCTGGGCAAGATTCTTGAGAGGGCCTTCACATTTTGAGAGCAGGTATTGCGGGTCCATGTTTCCGCTTTTTATGTTTGCAATGTCCTCATCTGTTAATGCACATATCCCATCTGCGCCGTTAATGCTGCTTAAAGCAAATTTGTATTGAGACGGTACAACCTCAGGATTCACTTCAACAACTTTGAGATATACAATGCACTCATTAGTACTTGAACGCCCTCTGATCTCAATGTGTAGTTTTGTCTTGTTTACCTCCGTATCAAAAACAGAAGGCGTGCACGTATCAATGCTCGAGTTTATGCATTCAAATGAATTGCAGGGGGCCAGCTCTTTAGTTTCTACGGGCTGGAACCTCTGGTCAGTTGATGCAATATCACTCCCGCTGTTGCCACATATACCACAAGCACCAAGCAAAAGAAGAAGTGGGATTGCTATGAATAATTCTTTCATAATCTAGGATTTGCGATAAAAGCTTAAATTGTTTAGGGTGAGCAAACTATCTTATGATAGATGATGCTACCAAGAGTGAGATAAAGAAAAGGCTTTCATCAATGACCTCGGATGTGGAGATACTCTTTTTCCCCGGCCCGGATGAGAACTCAACTGCCGTAAAGGAAATGCTTGCGGATATGACAGGTCTTTCACCCAAGCTGAAAATAGTTATGCATAATGAGGGTGCACCAGAAACCGCACAGTTTGCAATTGAAAATGTGCCCGTGATGATCTTCCGTGGGGAAGGCGTGCAAGGTGATGCAAGATTTTATGGATTTCCAGGGGGCTATGAATTTCCAATTTTCATTGAAAGCATCGGGTTTGCTGGGAGCAAGACGCGTACTGGCCCATTATCCGCTCTCGCTTCAGAGATTAGATCCCCCATTACCATTGAAACCTTTGTTACACCCCAGTGCCCCTATTGCCCCACCGCAACATTTGAGACGCTGAAGCTTGCCATGATGAGCAAGAATGTGAATGGATATGCTTACGACATTGCTGAATTTCCTCTTATTATGCAGAGGTACCGTGTGCAGACCGTTCCAAAGATGGTTATCAACAAAGGCAAGTTTGAAGTCAGCGGTGCCCAGTCAGAAGATGTTCTTGCAATAAATCTAAGGAAGATGTTGCCCTCTCTTTAATTCCTTTTCAATATTCTCTCAATATCTTCAACGCTTTTGCATTTCCCAATTTCTTCTCTCATTCTTGAAGACCCGCTGAACTCCCTGAAAAATTGTAGCCCTTTGCCTCTCAAGTCATTAATATTTACGCAATTCATTTCAGTGCATATACCTATGTATTCATTCATAAAAGAGATGGCATCTTCACAGCTGGAAATGTTCTTATCTGAAAAACAGCCAGGATTTCCCATTGCCGCTCTCCCGATCATAAATCCATCACAGTACCCGGCGCTTACTTTCCCCGCACCATCTTTTCTATTCCTTATATCCCCATTTCCGATTATTGGAATATCAACGATCTGTTTTATCTCTTTTATAACCTCCCAGTTGCATTTCCCGGAGTAGCCCTGGCTTGGAGTTCTGCCGTGTATAGTAATGAAATCAGCACCTGCATCTACAACACATCTTACAAATTTCATTGTATCTTCTTGTTTGCCCAGTACCCGCATCTTTACAGTGAGCGCATCCACTTTGTCCCTGATTTCTCTTAGTATTTTCGAGATAATTTCTGGCTTCCCGAGGAGTACGCTCCCGCCCCCTGCTTCGTGAACATTAAGTGCAGGGCAGCCGCAGTTTATATCTATCCACTTAAGCGATGGGAAACTCTCTAATAGCACATCAACTGCACGTGAAAAATCCGCAGGGTTGCCTCCGAATAACTGAATACCATCATCAACCCCTTCATTAAAATCTATCCTTTCCACATATGAGCGGTTTCGTGAGAGCGCTGTGGCACTGATCAGGGGGACAAGCGTATAATCAGTGCCATACTTCTTGCACATCTTTCTGAAAGGGGCATTCGTATACTCGCTGATGGGCGCTAAGAACGCTTTATTGTAGATGTCCATTAGCCATCTGTCCTCTTAAACTTCTTCTCTAAATCCCCCCAGCTCATTCTTAATAATGTGGGCCTGCCATGAGGGCAGGTATATGGATTGGTGCAGGTTGAGAGTGAAGCGAGAAGGCCTTTCATCTCGGCTGTTGATAGTATATCCCCTCCTTTTATTGCCTTCCTGCACGCCTTGGTTGCAATCTTATGGTCAAGCTCTTCATTTATGGTGCCACCATAATTTGCACCACTTCCAAGTTCATCTATTATATCCTTTATCACAGTTGCATCGTACACCTTGCCGAACAAAGCAGGAGCCGCAGTAAGTGCATACTCACCCCTACCGAATGGCTCAACACGGAACCCATACCTTTCAAGTGTACCTTTATACTGTTCTATAACCTTCTCCTCATCTTTATTTACTGAAAACACGAACGGTTTAATGAGCTGGTTTGATGAGACTGCTTTATCGTGGAGTTGTTGTGTAAACCGTTCATAGAACACCCTTTCCTGCGCTGCATGCTGGTCAATTAGCACAAGGCTCAATTCATCATAACCGATTATGTATGTCCTGTTAAGCTGGCCAAGAACATTTATGCGGAGGAATTCCTCTCCTGGTCTTTTCTTGATTTCAGCAGCGGGTTTTTTGTTATTGTATTTTATAGCACGCTCATCATCTTCCGTGAGTAGTGCTTGTACCCCCTTGTCCTTTTCATACCTGTGCGCAGGCGTAAGCATCCTGCCACCGGCTTCTACCTGTATTGCGTTGCTGCTCATCGAAACTGCTTCCTGAACTGCATTTACAACAGCATCTGCAACAGCATATTCATTCTTGAATTTTATCTCATCTTTCGACGGGTGTATATTCACATC
>Ga0315298_1005908_pt1 | contig 17014 bp, 18 predicted proteins | sample WHS_1_MG_FD_203077 | JGI IMG/M metagenome (GOLD analysis project Ga0315298, IMG submission 203077) | Extremophilic microbial mat communities from Washburn Hot Springs, YNP, Wyoming, USA - WHS_1_MG | ecosystem: Environmental > Aquatic > Thermal springs > Hot (42-90C) | place: USA: Wyoming...
CCGTGTGGGTACAAATCCTGGCGGATGTGCTGGGCATGCCTTTAGTTCTTGTGGAGACAGCCGATGCCTCTGCACTGGGTGCAGCGCTACTGGGTCATTGGGCTTTGGGAAATATCAAAACCCTTGGGGTTTCCCAAACCCCAAGGGTCTCTACCGCTTTCATGCCAGATCCGGAACGGCATGCTTTTTACGCCACGCGACATCGAGCGTTTCAGAAGTTGTACTGGCTCCTGGAACAAGCGCCATCAGCCGCACAAGATGCTATCTCCCTTCCAGGGAGATAAAATCCGGCGTTCATCAGCCATCGCCTTCGACAAAAGTCAGGCCCTCGATCTGTCCAACAGCATCAATAATGGCTTTGCGCAAACGCATCTCCACTGGTGATTGATCGGCCGCTTCTGTAATGGGCAGGTCTTTGGTCAGCTCCTCCAGTATTTGCCACAGGGGCACTGTGCCGCGATCCGCTTTTGGTTGCTGCGGCTCAAGTTCCAAGACTAATTGGCGAATGCGTTCTGGTGTAATGGTGGCTAGAAATTGCTCTAATTCCTGCTCATTCATAGGACACTTTCCTCCTGCGCAAAATCTCGAACGTTGCCTCCGCTCTGGCTCACGGCCAGCAGATTACACCGTTCAGGAGCCATGAAACCCAATAATGACTTTCTCGCCCATCACAATGGTGGGCACCCTGCGTTGCCCGCCGTTCAGTGCCAACATGCGTTGCAGCATCTCCGGATCTTGCAGCACATCGTATTCCACAAACGACTGGCCGTCGTGTTCCAACTTGCGTTTCAGTGCGCGGGTGTAAGGACAGCCTTCTTTGCTAAAGATTTGGACCGCATCTGGCGGTGGGGTAGCAGGTGCTCTCTTGCGCTGTTGACCGTCTGGCGTCGCGGTAGATTTACATTTGCATGGCTGTGTGGGTTGTTGCGTCATCATTGATCCTTTCCTCTGCAAACATTGATCTCGATAGAGAACATCGCGATCTGTCCACCATGATGTATTCATTGACAAGATTCTCGGCTTTTCCGTGCTAGCGTGCTGGACACACGTTCAGGATCAAAAAGCTGTTGGCAAGAAACGATGACGTCCTGAAGGTGCTCTAGGTGAATGGAATAGTACATCCAGCGGGCATCGCGGCGCACGTGCACCAATCCTGCCTCGCGGAGCACAGCCAAATGGTAGGAGGCAAGCGGTTGCGACAGCCCAAGTACCTGTGTGATATCGCAGACACACTGCTCACCAGTAGCGAGAAAATCGAGAATGCGCAGCCGGGTCTCATCGGCAATGGCGCGCAGGGCTGCGGCGAGGTTCTCTAATGTGCGGGGTTCTGTGAGTACCATTTGTGTCAATTCGGTCATGGCATCTTCTCTATGCGCGATCCAGGCTTCATATAAGCGAATTTTGATATATTGTACACCAATTTTGTGCAAAAGTCAAATCGCCCGGGCTGTTGCACAGCTTTTGCGTCCCTATGCGGTTACCGCAGCATGCCCCGGATAATCACATCTACGGCGGTTTCCTCGTCCAAGCCGCGTGCCATCAGCGTCTCCAGTTCTTTTTTATCCACGGTGCCGATGGCTGCCTCGTGGGTGACATAAGCGCGGGGATCCGTTACCTTGACCACGGGGATGGCATTGGCAACCGCCTTATCGCGCACAATTTCGATGCAATCCACATGGCCACGAGCGAAGGGGGCATTCCCTTCGGTAGTGCCAATGACCTGGCTGGTGGCTTGATCGCGCACGGCAATGCGTGCTTTGGCAAGGCCACGTGCTCCTTCGCCATTCAAGTGAATCGTCTCTTTCACAGAGATGGCATCTGTACCGTAGCCATAGGCTTTCGTGGTCAGTTCGGCGACTCCGTGGGCATCCACATCCACCACATAGTCCAGGTCGAGTTTGCCCACGCGGCCAGTGGTCAGCGTAAATTCTGCCGCGTACTGACCGCCTTCATCTACAATAACCTGGGCTTTGGGCAGCACTTCTGCGCCCCCTTCCTCACCGTGGTAATGGGTTTCAGAGTATTTCATCTGGGCATTGCGGCCCACGTGGATCTGCGCTTCCATCAGGTGTACGATACTTCGGGCGTTGGGGAAGGTGCAGTGAGCGATAAAATCTGCTTTGGCGCCCGCGCCGATTTCAAACTCGGATAGGATGCGCTGTGCGCCTTCGGCCGGGATCACCCCAAAGCAGAGGTGCGCTGGGGTATCCAGTTTGACCCCAGGTTCGACCACGACTTTGACCCGTACGCCATCGGGCAGTTGTTCCGAGGTGAGGTGGATGCCGCCAATTTCATTGGCGCCCAGCACACGGTTGCCGCTGACAACCAGGCTAGCCACACGTGATGACCTGAGGAAATGGGGATTGCCCCCTGAGCGTTCGTACGCTTTAAGGATGGCTTCAAAGTCGCTCATATTCACCTCCAGGAGGTTCTACTGCTTCGACCGTGACGCACGGCTGGCAGCGGCTGGCGTAATAATCACGCATTTCCTGTGGTTTCCCGATGCGTAGGATTTCTCCGGCGCACATCAAAGCGGCTACATCGGCTACGGACACCATCTCGTTGCGGTGGGTGATGAGCAAAACGGCAGTGCCTTCTGCAGCCAAGCGGCGGATAAGGCGGGCGATATCGTCCAGCGAAAGCACGTCAATGCCCGAATCGGGTTCATCGAGGATCGCAAGACGCGGGCGCATCGCATACACCGCTGCCAGTTCAATGCGTTTGCGTTCTCCGCCGGAAAGAGCGTCATTGACGGTGCGCTCCAGATAGGAGAGGGGAGAAAGGGCGACGGCGGTCAATGCCGCTTCCATCTTTTCCCGCGATGGTTCTTTCATGCCCAACGCTAGGTAATCCTTCACCTTCAGTCCCTCAAAGCGGGCTGGCTCTTGCCAGGCTAGGGTTATGCCCAAGCGCCCGCGTTCGGTAATGGAGAGGTGGGTAATGTCCTGGCCATTGAAAAGGATACGCCCCTCAGAAGGGGTGTACCCTGCGCAGCCCATCAGCGTATAAGCCAGACTAGATTTGCCTGAGCCGTTGCGGCCCAGGAGCGCAAACACCTGCAAAGGCGCGATTTCAAAGGTCACGCCGCGCAGGATCTTTTTCTCTTGTCGTTGTAGATGGAGGTTTTCCACCCGCAAAAGATAGTTGTTTTGCATGTTGCACCTCATAAGCAAAAACTGCCAATGCATTCCTTGTCCAATGATCTATGGAGCATGCTTTTCAGGCTGTATTGGTAATATCAAAAAGCTCCATCCTGTGCCCTTGATCTCGAGCTGGTTTTCTCCTCTCTCACCCCAACTAAGGCCGACCCGCAGGTTCAGAGCATGACTTGCCGTATCTGTACCTTGGGGCAACTCTACTCTATGCTCATCACGCCAGAGTTGCCCCGGCTGCCAGCGTTGAATAGGGTAAAAGGAATTCAGTGGTACACGGTCTCCTTGGGAGATGATGTTTCCCTCCCCATCAATAAGGTGGACAAAGGCGTTATAAGATTTCTCCGGTTCGTGGAGTACTTTCCACCAGAGGGCTACATAAAGGGCATCCCTTTCGAACTGGATGTGGTATCCAGTGAGCTCAAGTTGATCCCCAAAATTGGCGGAAATAAATTCTCTAGGCTCTGGCCCAAAGTCAGTATCCTCTATAACGTATGCTGCTACTCTTATGGGAGACTGGAAAGGTGGCTTGTGCCACCATCTCTCATCCCAATAAGTGCCATGCTCTCTGAGTTGTGCCTCTACCAGGTTTTGAGGGTCGGCGATCTCCCAGCCTGAACCGATCCACCAAATAACTGAGCCAGGCTGGGCGATTTTCTTGAGCTGTGTCGCTACTTTCTCCTCACTGGACACATAGTCTTCGACGCTTATCTCTGGGAAGGCTTGCCAGGGTAGGTTGCCTTTGTAGTAATGCAGGAAAGGGGGAGCACTCTGTATGAGGGCCAAAGCATCTCCCTTGCGTGCTGTGTCCTCAATATGAGCAGCAACTGCTTTCCAGTCCGATTTGAGGGGACCGCGTCCCGCATAATATACACTCAAGGCAATATACATAGGGATCACTATGGGCACGAGGAGTGTTGTTAGCAAAACGATTACCCTCTTTTGGCTGAGTGCTTTTGCAACCTCCCACGCTCCCAAGGCTACAAGTAGACAGAAAAAAGGCGCTAGATAGAGCAGGTAGCGGTCTGTGTATATGGATTGAACCTGTTGTACTATGAAGATCGTGGCTATGGGCATTGATATGGTCAGAGCGATTAGGCTCCAATGCCTGATCCCGCTTTTCCATCCTAGCGTGAAGCCTGCCACTATAAGCAAAGCAGCTCCCCAGGTAGTAAGCAACCTTGCTTGGCCGGTTCCCAGGTTGAGGAAGAGCCAGATATCCTTTGGTACATACCATAGACCAGGGCGTGGTCTCCAAGTCATTCCCCGAGCCACCTGTATCTGGCGGATGGTGAGAGGAAGAGCAGGAAGGTAAAAAGCAAGCACGAGGCAAGCAGCTTGCAATGGCATTTTGTCTTTTCGTCTGAGAGACAATACGAACAGCACATGAGCTCCAAAGGCCAACCAGGCGAAGTGGTGAGTATGGAGGGCAGCGGCCATAGAAAGACTGTAACCCCAAACCCATCTTGCCGAGTGAACCTCCATGAGCTTGGCTAGAGAATAGGTTGCCAAGGCTACCAATAGGGTTACCAGGCTATACATTCTGGCTTCCTGAGCATAGATGACCAGAGGGGGACTTAAGGCTGCAAGAGCTCCTGCTGCTAGTCCTACCTTTTTTGAGAAGAGGTTTCCTAGGGCAAAGACTACCGCCACCGTTGCTACTGAGCAGAGTAGCGAGAATCCCCGCAGGGCTAGATCGCCTGGTCCAAATAGAGCAGCCCAAGGCTTCAAGAGGATGAAATACAATGGCGGATGATTGTCGTGGGCCAGCAGCTCAAACATTTCGGCCCAGCTCCTGGTGATAGCCCAGCTTGTCCAGCCCTCATCAAACCAAAATGATTGCGTAGTTATTCCCTTAAGGCGCAAAGCGAATGCGAGCAGGAGTAAAACGATAAGCATACTATTAGCCTTCAGGCCCTTTCGACAGGTTACCAAGTGTGCTCCTTTTCTACCATAATCCAAGCAATAGACCTCTTTGTCTCGATGTGCACGCGTGCATCGGGATACGGGAACAGGCGGGCAATTTGGGGCGGGGTTAAGAAGTGGCTGCGCATCAGAGCCAATTTCTCAGCCAGGGCAATCAGCCTAACCGCAAGGGTGCGTACATCCGGCTCTTCGATCACGATTCGCCCGCCGGGCTGAAGCACACGCCACAATTCCTGTGCCGTTTGCCGCTGGTTGCAAACGTGATGCAGGGCGTCTACCATGATAATGCGGGCAAAGGAAGCATCGGGGAAAGGCAGTTTTTCGGCATGGGAGCAAATCGGGTGCAGCCCTCCCTTCTTGTAGGCTTCCTTGAGCATTTGCCAAGACGGGTCCGCCACGATCAGTGAGGTAGCCATGTCACGCAGAAATTGCGTTACTCGTCCTGTGCCTCCGCCAACATCCAGCAGCGCACCTTCTACAGGAAGAGCAGCTAACGCCAGAAGTTCCCGTGGGGATTGGGGCTTGATAAAAGCCTCGTAGAAAGGAGCCAGGGAATCAAAATGGCTAAAACCGTGCGCTGTACGATGATCATGGCGCATAAGAAGTTCCCCTCTCCTGGATCGCCAACGCTGCCACAAAACTGCCTGTAAAATAGCGCCAGCGTGTGTGCTCCAATTGCTGCGCGCTGATCAACATGCGCTGTACCCAAGCGATTAGCGGCGGCCAACGTAGCCTGTTTGCTAATGCCACTGCCCCAGTTGCCACCAGACGTGGGTTGTGCAAGATGGCTGTCGTGTCTTGTACCTTCAGCCCGGCGGCCTCCAATTCATTCACTAACTGGCTGACCGTATATGACCTGCCAATGAAATATGGGCTTTTCCTCAGCCGGACCGCTAAGCATAGCAGGGGATCAAAGACGTTCTGACGGTTGTCCAGGGTTACAATAAGCCGGCCGGCTGGTGCCATGACACGCGCTAATTCGCGCAGACTGTGGCTCAAATCGGCTATGTCGGCAAAATGGTCCAGCGTTGAGGGAGAAACGATGAGGGCAAAGGAGCCGTTGGCGAAGGGCAAATGGCGCACATCCGCGACAACATAATGCGCTTTCTGCCCGCTGTCTCGGCGTTGCGCTTGGCTGGCAACCACTTTGGAGACATCCATGCCGATCAGGGGGAGCGCATCCTTTGATAGATCTGTTAAGAACGCGCTTGCTCCTGTTGCTTCCTCAAACAAATCGGTCTTGAGCACCCTCCCCGTAGCTGGCACGCCACCCCATCGTTCAATCAATGCCAAGTGGGCTTGCCGTTTCATTTCACTCAAGAATGCGTCCAGGTAAAGCGGTTTTGTGTCCATCTGGCAAGCCACGTTGTCCCAATAAGCCATGCTGGGCTGGCCGTTTGTTTGGCCTAGCGGACGTGCGCCGGGTCGTAGCCGGCAAAAATCCCATCGCCATGGGCCAAGCCGCACATACCCTATCACGCCGATGGGATGAAAGCCTGCTTTCTCTATGGGCCGGAAGGCAGGCTTGTTCTCTGGCATGATGGCGGATATGATTCGACGGTAACCTGCTTGGCGAAGTACCTGAAGCACGTGTAGCAAACGCATCGTAGACACGTTTTGACCACGGTAATCTGGGGCTGTGAACGATTCGTAGCTATAGGCTTCGTCCGGTGCCAGTGTCATGGTACGGGCTAGGTAGCCAATCCAAACCTGGCCGGTTGCTACCCAGGCAGCGTGGACAATGCGTCCTTCATGCCAGGCAGCAAAACACATTTGGCCAGATGCTAAACGGCGGCGTACTTCTTCTGGATCAACCTCAGGCCGGAAGCGAGTGAACGCAGCGATATCGGTATCTTGCAGCAGGCGGATTATAATAGGTAGGCGCGTTGTCAGCGGAGTAATGGGTTCGTCAAGCGGCCGTTCAAATAGTACCAAGCGGCGATACACAGTCTCGCCGAGTATTTTGAACCAAAGGCTTTTCAGCCCCTCTTTGCGCCATACCTCAGCAGCGCGTCTCAGGATTTCTGGCAAGGTCCTCCTTTGTGCGCCCATCCGCCCCCTAGCACCTGTTTGAAAGCCCCATAGATGGATGATTGACCACGGCGAGACAGCAAGCACGCGAAGTGTTTGCTCTAGCCCTGATCTATCATAACACAAAGCGGCTAAATAGTGGAAACGGTTGGTTGTTCCAATCATTGATTCAGCCGACCGCTTCGCGCTCGGCTGAACGGCGCGGCGGGCTGCGCCCGCTGGTAGGCCTTGCTCGCCGCGCCGCTATGCTAGAGTAACTGGGTCTAAACAAAGAGCCCGGCACAGCGCATAAGCAGCCTAATAACCTTGTTTTCGGGCTTGCTGATGCATCCACAGGGATGGGATCAAGAAAAGGATACTACTTGCTAGGATGATGCCCAGATCCAGCCATGGGTTCAGTAGCCCTGTCCCCAGCACCGCATGGTTCATGGCATCCTGAGTGTAGGTCAATGGTGAGAAGTATGCCACTGCCCTTGCTGCGGGCGTCATTTCCTGCAGAGGGATAAAGACGCCGCTGATAAAGAGCAACGCCCAACGTAAAAGCGTACTGGGCATCTGCACATCACCTGGATTGCGAGTTGGAATAGAACCAAAGACAAGACCCAATGCCGAAAAAGACAGTGAACTCAGTGCTATTCCAGCAGTGAGCAAACCAGGCTGGGTAACGGATGCCCTAAAGATTGTCACGCCGATGATCAATGAAACGGCGGATACGGCGATGCCAAAGAGAGTCCCCACCACGATCTTGCCCAGAAGCAGTGTGAAGAGGGACATTGGTGCAGCGAGCAGCCGGTCGTAGGTGCCCACGCGTCGCTCCAAAGGTATGATAAACGGCCCCAAGGCGCTAGCGGTAAAGAAAGTGGTTAGGGCTAGCAAACGGGCAACACCCTGGGCTGCTGCCATTTCCCGTCGCACTGAGAAAGAAAAGAACATGAAGAACGGCATCAGGAAGCCAAACATAATGACCCCTGGTCGGAGGTAGTGAACTTTTATATCTTTGACCGTCACTACCCAAGCCTGGCTTATTTCATCTTGCAATCGTTGCAACCATTTGTGGTTCATTGTCCGCCTCCCATCTGTCCTTTTACTCCTCCGCGCTGAGTTTTTCCTTCTTGCATTTCGTAGCGCACTGCTCCCACCGGTTGCCCAGTAAGTGCTAAAAAGACGTCCTCCAGACTTGGGCCCAGCGTGCTGAGACTAATGATTTTCAGGCCATTCACCCGGGCATAGTCTATTACTTGAGGCAATAGAGCCGATGGATCTTCAGTGTATAACCGCCATTTGTCGCCCATTTTAACCGTAGTGGTTACGCCCACTAGTTTAGCCAAGTCCTCGCCAAGCACGCGACTATCCGGTTGCAAGGCTATCTCGACGGATTGCATGCGCTGGAAAGTAGCTCTCAATTGTTCTGGGGAATCAATGGCAGCGATGCGTCCCTGGTTGATGATCGCCACGCGGTTGCAAAGCTGATTGGCTTCTTCAATTTGATGGGTCGTCAAGAAAATGGTTGTCCCTTCGGCGTTGAGTTGGCGGATCAGATCGCGGATGGCATGTACACTTTGCACATCTAACCCTGGCGATGGCTCGTCTAGGAAGAGAAGTGCAGGCCGGTGAATAATAGCCATGGCAATACTCAGACGGCGGCGCATCCCTTTGGAGAAATTCTCTACCTTGACATCCCGTTTTTCCCACAAGCCAAAAATTTCCAACAGTTCCTGAATTCGTTTCGCCCGTTCAGCTCGCGGCACCCGATAAAGTTGGGCGGTGAACATCAGATTGTCCCAGGCGCTTAGTTCAGTGTAGACGTTGGATTCCTCTGGCACCAGGCCCATTTGCCTTTTCACGGCATAGGCATCGCGGGCCAAGTCATGACCTTGTATGATGATACGACCTTCGGTTGGCTCCAGTAGTGTGGTCAGCATCCGTTGTGTTGTTGTCTTGCCCGCCCCATTGGGTCCCAGGAAGCCGAAGATTTCGCCCTCGCGCACGGCGAAGTTGATGTGATCCACGGCCAGCACCGGCGTTACGCCACGTTGACCTTGGCCATAGATTTTGGTCAAATTTTCTACTTCAATAGCATCAGTCATCTATTTGTTCTCCTCTCCGTCTTAGTCTGAAGAAGTCCTGCTTGCATCGCATTTCTTCTGCAAGATGCTCCGTATTGAGAGCTCAGCGATGCAAGCAGGACTCTTCTGCAATAAGGTGTTTATGCGGCTGCTTTGAGTTCCGCGATGCGTTCTTCCACCGCCTTGGCTTCAGCTCGCAGTTCTTTCAGGTACTCTTCGAGCCAGGCAATACGCTCTTCGCGCGTGGGGAAATGCCGCCTGAAGCGCATCATGCGAGGCTCAAAACGCATCCAGGGACCAAAATATCCCTCTTCACAGCAAAAGCCGTAGCCATGACGGCCGTGATGTTCACTGTGTCCGCACATCTTGTTCACCTCCCTTCTTTGCAGTAGAGAAATACGCTTCATATTCGCTCAGGAAGCGGTCCAGCCGCTCCCTTGTGCGACGGATGTTCACTACCCAGGCATGGAGATAGTCCAGCCCTTCCGCGGTAATTTCGTACACGCGGCGTGCGGGGCCACCCCCTTCTGTGTCCCATGACGAACGGACCAGTCCTTCTTCCTCAAATTGACGCAGGGTTCGGTAAAGCAAACCCGGATCAGCAGCAGGGGTGGCCTCTCCTTGGCTTAGCCGTTCCATCAGCTCGTAGCCGTGGGCAGGCCTTTGTGCCAGGAGCAACAGCAACCAAGGCTGCATAAAGCCTCGTACCCTGCCTCCGCGAGGACAGCAGCGATCTGTACTTTCTTCTATCTCTTGATGATGGTTACACATGTACGCCTCTTTTATTAGATTGAATCTGTTATCTGATTTTCGCATATATTATACCACAAATCGCCTTTTTTGTCAAATAAGGGTGGTGCCTGCATGGTTATCCCAAGAAGGTTTGTAGCGAACGCTTCAGCGCTCAAATCTGCCTAAGCGGTTGCTTTGAGCGTAGCCGAACGGTGCGTTTTGCGGAGGAAAAGCCAGGCTGGCAAAAGCGCGCTCACGCAAGCCGGGCTCATTTCTTTCCCGTGCCGTAGCGGGTTGCCCAGGCAGGGTCGTTGATGCCATCGCGGGGTGCTTCGCCCTTTATCAATGCTACAGTGGCAGGCAAGAGAGGCCCTAGCAGTTCCATGTGTTGGCGTACCGCCTGGGGATTGCCAGGCAAGTTCACGATGAGAGTTTTGCCTCGGATGCCGGCTACAGCACGGGAGAGTACGGCAAAGGGAGTGTGTTGGCGATATCCTTCCATGCGCATGAGCTCCGCCAGCCCAGGCATTTCCCGTTCAATCACTGCCAGCGTTGCTTCAGGGGTTACGTCACGGGGCGCTGGGCCGGTGCCACCGGTAGTGAGGATCAAGTCTACATGCTGTCGGTCAGCTAGGTCCAGCAGAGCAGCCTGAATCCGCTCTTTTTCATCTGGAACAATGGCATAGGAGATCACTTCACCGCCCCATGCAGTAACGAGATCTTTCAGCAGCGGGCCGCTCAGGTCCTCCCGTTCGCCGCGGAAACTGCGGTCGCTCACGGTGAGCACGGCTGCAGTGAGGAGAGTCATTCTGTTTTTCCTTCTGGAGCGAGTCTCCTCAGGTGGTACAGCACTCTTTCTGCTGTGGCAGGCAACCGATCCAGCCAGATGCCAGTGGCGTCGTGGATCGCATTGAGAATGGCCGGAGCAGTGGGTAGGGTAGTCATCTCACCCAATCCTTTTGCACCATAGGGGCCAGTGGGGTCGGCTACTTCCACAATAATAGGCACAATCTCCCGCGGCATGTCCAAAATCGTCGGGATTTGGTACTCGGCAAAGTTGCGCGTGCGCACCAAGCCTTCCTGCTGGATGAACTCCTCCATCAAAGCATAGCCCAGCCCCATGTGTACCCCGCCGCCAACTTGTCCAACCACCATATCCGGGTTCACCGCCTGGCCCACATCGTGAGCCGCCCACAGTTTGAGTACATCCACCACACCTGTTTCCGTATCCACTTCTACCAGAGCGATTTGAGTGGCGTAGCCATAACTGATATGCGGGTCGCATTGGCCGGTTTCAGGGTCATAAGGGCTTGTCGGGCGGGCACTGCGTCCGCGATAGGTATACTCCGCTTCAATGTGCCGTTCCCCTGTCTCTGCGCGCAACACTTCCTGCAGTTTTGCTTTTGCCTCTTGGCAGGCGCGCAGCACGGCGTTGCCGGAGATGTAGACGTGGCGCGAGGCGGAAGAGGAGCCTGCATCCGGCACCTCTGCGGTATCCAGAGGAGCAATCTCCACGCGATTCAGGGGCACTCCCAGCGCCTCGGCGGCAATCTGCGCTAGCGCGGTGTGCACCCCCTCTCCGACATCCGAAGCACCTACTCTGATGCGAGCACGGTGGATAGCCCCTGACTCTGCGAGAGTGAGCTCAACGCGTGCGGTGGTCTTATCGTCGAAGCCAAAGGAATAGCCGACATTCTTGTAGGCGCAGGCAACGCCAATACCTCGACGCTTGTGGGGCGCCGAAGGCGGACCCAAATCTGGTTTCAACCAATGGCCGTTTTCCTCACGCCAGCCAGCAGCCAGCGCCGCTTGACGTAATGTCTCCTTAATGCCCACGCCAGGGGGCATGCGGTTGCCGGTTACAGCGATAGAGCCTTCTTCGAAGAGGTTCTTCAGGCGCAATTCCACCGGGTCCATGCCCAGTTTTTCAGCGAGTTTGTCCATCTGTTGTTCATAGGCTACTGGTGGCTGGGTGGCGCCAAAGCCGCGCATCGCCATGGTCACGGCATTGTTCGTATAGACGGTGTAGCCGTCAATCTTGGCATGGGGGATCACGTAAGGCCCGGCAAAGAAACTAGTGGCGTTCGCCAAAACCGCGACGCTTGTGGAGGCATAAGCCCCTGCATCAGAAATGCCTTCAATTTCTACTGCGGTGAGTTTCCCATCGCGGGTAGCGCCCCAGCGGTGGCGCAGGTAGAAGGGATGGCGCTTGCCGGTGCGCATGACAGACTCCTCGCGGCTAAAGACCATCTTCACTGGACGGCGGACGACATAAGCGCACAGGGCGAGTAAATGCTGGATATACATGTCCTCCCTGCCTCCAAAAGCCCCGCCCACAGCAGGCACAATCTCGCGGAGTTGGTCTTCCGGCAGGTTGAGCATGTGCGCAATCTGATGGAGGTCGTCGTGGGGCCACTGCGCAGCAGCGATGACCGTTACCCGGCCCTGTTCATCAATATAGCCTAGGCCAGCTTCTGGCTGCAGGTAAGCATGCTCCACATGTGGGGTGATATAATACCCTTCGATAATGACATCCGCTTGGGCAAAGCCCACTTCGATATCCCCTTTGCGGATGCGAAAATGGTGCAGGATGTTGGTGTCTCCTCGTTCGTCATGCACCAAAGGGGCGCCTGATTTCATAGCCTCGCGCGGGTCGGTGACCACAGGCAGGGGCTCATAGTCCACCCCTACCAAACGGCGGGCTTGCTCGGCAATTTCCTCCGTCTCGGCAACGACGATGGCAATGCGATCGCCCACCCAGCGCACTTTGTCTCCCTCTGCAATGAGAACGGGCTGGTCCTTGATGCTGATGCCGTACTCATTCACTGGCACATCGCGGTAGGTGATGACTTTGACGACGCCAGGCAATGCCTCTGCCTTGGACGTGTCAATACGTCGCACACGCGCATGAGGGTACTCGCTCCAGACCACTTTGGCGTGGAGCATGCCGGGCATGGAGAAATCGCCGGGGTAGCGAGCTTGCCCGGTTACTTTCTCCCAAGCATCAATGCGCGGCAGGCTTTGGCCTATGACCCTGGTATCCATATCGTCACCTCCTCGCTGCGCAGTGGAATAGTGTGTTCAGTCTAGCCATCGCGCCAAGATGCGCACAGCCAGACTGAATAAAATGATAGCAAACAATGCCAGTATGAGCAAATCGAGTGCGGTGGCCTCTAATGTACCCCCGGTCAATGCAGTGCGCAATGCCTCTACAGCATAAGTCAGCGGCAAAAGCCGCGCCACGACCTGCAACCATGGCGGCAATGCAGCGACTGGCACAAACACGCCACCTAGGAACATCATGGGGAAGCGGATGAAGTTAGCCAGGGTTTGTGCCTCAAATACCTCTTTTACAGCTACTGACACAAATGCACCCAGCGCCGAGAAAGCGGCTGCAGAGAGCAGCAGGGCCAAGAGTAGTAGCGGCCAGTGGATGCCGCTTGAGCCAAAGGCGACCAGCGCAATGAGCAAAACGACTACCGTGACTGTCAGTCCGAAGGCTATTCCACCCAGCAGTTTGCCGGCTAGCAAGGCTGGCAAACGGATCGGCGCCAAAAGCAGCCGCTCCAGCGCGCCGATGCGCCGTTCAAAGACAATGACAATAGCTTCCATCGAGCTGGTGCTGAATAGCACTGTCAACCCTAGTAAGCCTGGCATGAGCGAACGCACATCCCCTGGATTGCGAATAGCAAAGGCCAGGACGAAGGCAAAGGGGAAGAGAATGCCCCAGCTGATGTTAGGAGGCTTGAAGTAATAGGCTTTGAGATCCTTCAGTGCAATATAGAACATGCCGCGCAGGTCATCCCGCAGCATTGCTCTGCCCCTTTCCAGCCTTTTCAGCCAGCATCACCTCGGCGCTCAAGCCGGTTAACCGGACAAAAACGTCTTCCAGTGTCGGACGGACGGTGTTAACGGCCAACACGCGCTGGCCCATAGTTTGGGCCAATGCTGACTGGACTGTGGCTGCTATGTCGTCACCGTGGAAGCTTGCTGTGTGGGTGTCCCCTTTGGGGTCAACGGTAGTTACTTCCACTACCACGCGGCCCTGGGCTTGTGCTTTCAAGGCATCCACCGTGTCCAGAGCCACAATGCGTCCTTGAACGATAATGGCAACGCGGTCGCACAGGCGCTCGGCCTCTTCCAGATAGTGGGTCGTGAGGAAGATAGTCACACCTTCATCGCGCAGTGTGGAGATCATGTGACGCAGGTTTCGTGCGGCCATTACATCCAAGCCAGTCGTTGGCTCATCCAGAAAGAGCAGTGGCGGGCGGTGTGCCAGAGCAGCAGCGATGGTCAGTGCACGCTTCATGCCACGTGAGAGCCTGGCAAAAGGCACGTCTCGCTTTTCGCTCAGCCGAAAGCGCGCCAGCAATGCCTCAGCGCGCTGCTTGCGCTCATGGCGCGGCACGCCATAGAGTTGCATGGCGAAAATCAGATTGTCGAAGGCCGACAGTTCATCGTACAAATTGGACTGCTCTGGCACCACGCCGATATGTTTCTTGATGTGCGTCACCTCGCTGGCAAGGTCAAAGCCCAGCACCCAGGCGCGCCCCAGGGTGGGGCGGGTCAGGCCAGTCAGCATACGGATAGTCGTGGTCTTTCCCGCCCCATTGGGACCAAGGAAACCGAACACCTCGCCCTCTCGCACATGAAACGAGATATGGTCTACCGCCAGTAGGTTCCCGTACTGCTTGGTCAGGTTCTCTACTTCGATGGCGTTGTCCATAGCGCTTTCATGTGTAGGTCATAGCTCTCGGCGGGGCAGGGGGCACTCGGCTTCGAAGGCTTTGCCCAGTTCATCAATGAGCGCGCCGTTGTACTTTGCAATCTGCCCCTGGTCGCCAAGGCGAGACAGTTCCGGGTCAACAGGCAGCCTTGCCAGGATCGTGGCATTGGCAGCAGTAGCGACTTCGTCCGCATGGCTTGGACCGAAAATTTCGTAACGCTTGCCGCTGTCCGGGCATTGGAAGTAACTCATATTCTCCACCACTCCCACGATAGGCACATTGAGTTGATGGGCCATGTCTACGGCCTTGCGCACTACCATGGCTGCCAAGTCCTGTGGCGTAGTCACCACAATTGCTCCATTGAGCGGTAGGCTTTGCATCACGGTCAGTGAGGCATCCGAGGTGCCCGGGGGCAAGTCTACCAGCAGGTAGTCCAGGTGCCCCCAGAGGACTTCGTTCCAAAACTGCTGAATGGCGTTGCTGATAAGCGGGCCTCGCCAGATAACGGCCATATCTTCCTCAGGTAAGAGCAGGTTGATGGACATGACTTTGATCCCATCATCGCTTACTGCTGGGAGGATGCCCATCACGCTGCTGCGTATTCCCCCTGAGACTATACCAAGCAGTTTCGGGATGCTTGGGCCGGTGATATCGGCATCGAGTATGCCCACCTTATACCCGCGTCGTGCCAAGGCCAAGGCTAGAAGGGCAGTGACAGATGATTTGCCTACCCCCCCTTTGCCACTCATAACCGCTACGATGCGGCCTACCTTGTTGAACTGGCTGGCTTTGGGCAAGCCAGGTTGCGCCTTTTCTAGCGCAGCTTCTCGTTCCTCAGCGGTCATCTCGCTCAAGGTAACTTTTACTTCCCGCACGCCAGGCAGTGCTTTCACAGCGGCTTGTACGTCATCGCTGATGTTTTGTGATAGCGGGCAGGCGGCGGTGGTCAGTGCTACTTCGATCTCGACTTCATCCCCGTGCACTTGGATGTCACGCACCATTCCCAGTTCGACGATATTGCGTCGTAATTCCGGGTCTATGACCCGGCTCAATACATTCCTGATCTCTGCTTCTGTTGGCATCGTGATCCTTCTCTCCGGATTTCTGTCGGCGTTAGTGTAGCCACTCGGTATGATCTACCAAGCGGCCAGCCAAGTACGCTTGAACGGCTTCGTCAATGGAAGCGATGTCTGTGATGATGGGGCGGATGCCAGACTGGCGCATGCTCTCGTAAGCACCGGCGCCCATCCCCCGTGCCAGTAAGACCTGGCAATCGGCAATGGCAGCGGCCATACGTGCATGGCGGCTCTGGGCGCCCGCATCAAAGCCGTGCCCGCGCGGGTCAGCCCCGTGAGCCTCTTCCGCGTGTGGCTCACCAGCTAACTGGGCATGTCCCATTTTCTCACGGATCTCGCGCCCCACGATTTTGTTGTTTTCAATCGTGACGACGACATAGAATGGAGCGCGTCCAAAGTGTTGGCTGATAGTTTTCCCATCTTCTGATACTGCGGCGATTTTCATACGATACTCCTTTGCTTTGATTTGTTTTTCTTGCCCTTGAGAAGGGCGGGAAAGACAGCGTAAGGCTGCCATTCCCGCCCTGCCCACATGGTACACTTTTCGAGTTTTTCACCCCTGTACTTACCAAATCATCACCCCAAAGTAGCTGGTGATGAACTTGGCTGCTACGTACAGGAGGTATAGGCCAAAGATCAATTTGAGGGTAGCCGGGCGGAAGCGCTTGATGAGCGCTGCGCCTACCTGTGCGCCGACAATGGTGCCAGCAGCAAGCAGGAGGCCGGTGGGCAAGTCCACAAAGCCTTGCGCTAGCTTAATCGCGCCTCCTACCAGCGTAAGCGGGATCATGGTTGCCAGTGAGGTGCCCATGGTAAGGTGCACAGGTGCACCAAAGAGGTAAATGAGCCCGGGCACGAGCGCATAACCACCACCCAACCCAGCTACGCCAGTGGTAATGCCAACGATAAAGGCTAGGATGGCCCAGCCCCAGGTAGGGCCGGGAATGCGGTTGGCTCCGCCTTGTGCCGTCTTGCGCTGTGTTGCTCCTTCCCAGATCATACGCACGGCGGGCCAGAGGAAAATCAGCCCCAGGATCAACCCCAGCAGCTTCACATGGCTTGCCAACAGGGTGAACAGCCAAGAGCCTAAAAGCACGCCCACAATCCCAGCTCCACCCAACCAAACGACTGCCCATACGTCCAGGTTGCGACGCAGTAGGTGGCCATAGCCGCCGGAGATGGCGGTGAAGATCACAGCGAAAAGCACCGTACCCACGGCGATGGATGCTGGGTAGCCCATCCAAAAATGGATAACCGGCAGCATCACACTGCAGCCACCCGTGCCGATCAGCCCACCGACCAAA